>ENA-UPTF01001028-UPTF01001028.1-marine-metagenome-genome-assembly--contig:-NODE-1028-length-18408-cov-12.085811_pt1 | contig 18408 bp, 19 predicted proteins | sample MGYA00238166_ERZ767019 | MGnify/ENA primary metagenome ERZ767019 (study PRJEB28930, sample SAMN06266391) | marine metagenome | isolation source: Sea water from 250 m depth | place: Atlantic Ocean...
GGTATTAGTATTAAAAGCCTAAAATTTACTAGTTGCTAACCATTAATGAAACAATTGAAAAAAATTAAAATTTTTCTAGCATGTTTTCTTTTATTTTCAGTATTCCCATCTGCATTTGCTGAAAAAGGCACTTTCCTAGATGAAATAAGATTTGTTCAATATCTTGATGAAAATACCGCACTTGAGGAAGTAAGGAATGGTAATCTTGATTTGTATTACTATAGAATTTCATCCGATCGATTAAAGGATGCAGATTCTCGTGATGGTCTTCAAATTTTTGAATCAACTGGAGGTTACTTCAGTATACTCCTAAACCCAACAAACGCTGGAGAATTTAATCCATTTTCTATACGAGAAGTAAGATATGCACTAAATTTTCTGGTAGATAGAAACTTGATAGTTAATGAATTACTTGGTGGCTATGGTTCACCAATGATTTCAAACTATGGAATTTTTTCAGCAGACTACTTGGGAATAATAGATGTGTTAGAATCATTTCAGTTTAGATACAATCCAAACCTTGCAAATCAAATAATCAGTGAGCAACTAGAAAATGCGGGTGCACAAAAAATCAACAATGTGTGGCATTATGATGACGAGCCAATAGTAATAACATTTTTTATTCGGAGTGATGACCCTGCCAGAAAGGCTATTGGTGAAATACTATCGTCAAATCTAGAATCTATTGGGTTTATTGTTGAAAAAGAATTTGGAGATTTGAACAAGGCGTTTGTAATTGTATATGGTTCTGACCCCGCTGAACAAAAGTGGCATCTATATACTGAGGGATGGGGTAGTTCAGGATTTACTAGATATGATTCTGTGGCATTAGCCCAAATGTATGCCCCATGGTTTTCAAATATGCCTGGAAACAATAATCCAGCTTACTGGAATTACCAGAACGATCTCCTTGATAAGATAACACAAAAAATATACTCTGGAGAATCGGAAACTGCCGAAGAAAGAACCAGATTGATCAAAGATGCCACAAAAGAAGGTGTAAATGAATCAGTTCGAGTATTTCTTGCCAGTAAGGTTGACCAATATGTTAGTAATGAAAATCTTGATGGTGTAATTAATGCATTAGGTGCTGGCGTCCCAAGTAGATTTACACCAATAAATGTACAAGCATCTGATCAAAGTATTACAATTGGTGTAAAACAAATCTACCAAGGTGCATGGAATCCAGTAGCTGGATTAACTGATACGTATAGTACACAGATATGGTTTACATTATTTGATCCTAGTCTTACAGGTCACCCATTCAGTGGAAAAATTTTTCCAATTAGAACAAACTGGGAAATTGAAACAAATGGTCCAAAATCGGTTGTTAATGTACCATCTGATGCTATTATCTGGGATTCGAAATCTAAAAACTGGAAGGAAGTGGGTCCTAACACTTTTGCAATAAGTAAGGCAACATTTGATCTAAACTTTGGTGAATGGCATAACGGGCAGAAAATGAACATGAATGATATAATCTATTCAACGTATTTTTTGCTGGAATGGGGTTCTGAAAAAGATGAAAATGACAAAACATTTGATTCAGATTATTCGCCACAAGCAGCTCAAACTGCTAAAACACTAGTTGGAATAAAACCAATTGATAATGATACGATCGAAGTTTATACTAATTATTGGCATTTTGATGAGGGAGAAATTGCATCTTGGACTAGTCCCTGGAGTAGTATGCCATGGGAGATTATGGCTGCAATGGAAAAAACAGTCGTTGATGGTAAAAGTTCTTTTTCACGCTCCGAGTCCCTTACTAAGAACGTAAGCTGGTTATCATTAATCATACCAAATGATGCACGAATGATTCAAAGTCAGTTAGAAGAATTCAAGTCATCAAATTTTATTCCAGACGCACTAACTGATTTTCAACAAATCACAGATTTTCAGATAGATAGATATCAGTCATCGATAGACTGGATAAACCAACATGAACATGCCGTAATTAGTAATGGTCCATTTTATCTGGAAGGATATTCACCAGATTCTAGAAGTATTACTATAAAGTCATTTGATTCTTCAGGATATCCATTACAGCAAGGAATATGGAATAATTTCGAACATGCCGAATTTCCTACAATTGAATCTGTAGATATTGAGGAATTAGTTCAGAAAGGAATGAAATTAGATATTCCAGTTAAAGTGACGAATTCGTCAGAAATACAATATTTTCTTTCTAACACACAAGGAACAGTAATTACCTCTGGCGTTCAAAATGTTCATGATAATCATGCCACTATTACAATAGAAAATGATGAAATCGATAATTTACTAGTAGGACCAAATACATTGAAAATTTTTGCTGCATCAGATGATGTATTAAGACCATACGAGTTTTCAACAAGTTTTCTTGTAGTTGAACCTAATTCATCGTTACCACAGGCTGTGATTTCTGATAATTATGAAGATGTAGAAAGTGCAGATAGTACAGTGTTGAGTGTGGTTGTGATTCTTATCATAATTGGACTAAGTGTGTTTGCTATAAAGAAAAAAATGAAATAAAACTATAACTTCCTGCCTATCATAAACAAAGTTCCAAACTCTCTTTTCCATTTTGAACTATTCCTTAGATCCAACACATGTTTTGTTCTGGTGTTAAACCCAATATCTTTGAACATTTTTTTCCATTCCTTTTCAGAGCGAAGATCCATTGGTACTGCCATATCTTTTGCCCATCTTGTTGTAAGTGTGTTATCTTTGTAAAAGTCTGTTCCACAGTAAAAGATACCTTCTTTTTTTAATAATTTGTAGACTTTTTTTAGTGCCGGTTCCATTGGAACCGAATAATATAATGATTCCATTGAAAATACAACATCAAATTTTCCAGTATATTTCCACGACTCCAAATCAGTTATGAAATAGAATTCATTTTCTGATATTTTCTTTTCTCGTGCTTTTTTTATCATTGTCTTACTTTTGTCAATTCCAATAGCCTTCCTGCAATTAGGTAGTTGTGAAATTTTACGAACCACCCAACCATTTCCACACCCAATATCAAGAAATGTAAATGGCTGCTTGAAGTTCAATCTATCTAAAAACTTGTTGACTGTTGTTCCATGACCTTTTTCCATCTCTTCTGCCCTGCCAATTTTTGCCCATTTGTTAAATAGGCGTGAAGTTTTATCTGCCATTATTATTTTAGAAAATTAATTATAATTATAACCATATTCGGTAATTATAGAGTAAACATCATCTTCTGATACTGCCTTTTGATAGTCTTGTAGTAAATTCTCATTTAATTCTAAGAATGTGTGACCCCAATTGAATTTTGCAAGCAAGTCTGAACATAATTTTTCATTTCCTAAAATGAATGCTGCTGATGCAAGTGCCTCAACAGTGGTTAATTTGTTTATTTTAGAGTAATTTACTGGATTACCTGCCAATAGTGGTGGTAGCTTTCGTGGTATGCCGGAATATTTTTTTTCAAACATTTTTTCGGCTTTATTCCACGAACAATCAACTGCGGTGACAGAATGAAATTTGGTTTTTTCACTATTTAGTAATGTATTTGCTGAAAATGGATGTAGTAATACTGTTTTTGAATTAAGTGATGTTATTTTTTTTGCTAATCCAAATCGAACTAACTTTGCAGCTGTGCATTTCTTAGGATCATCCTGATTAAACATCAAAACATTGATCTTCATGATACTAGTGGTAGTTTGGTCTATATTGCTTATTCTAAATTAACGTATGAGACTTTGTAATAAAACCTGGTTGGCTGTTCATCTTTTATTACTTGCACATTCCAATCTTTAATGTCAATTTCTACACCAGTTGATTCAGGTAATATTGAGAATTTCTCTAATTTAGCATCTGTACCGCTATAACGAATTTTATAATTAGTGTCTCCGATTGTTACTATTTCATAAATTGCACCTGGTTTTCGGGTCATTTCATTTACCATGCATGTATCACCTTGACCTATAATACATAGACCGTCAGATGTAGATACTTGAATATTTACAGTTGATTCTTGCCCACGTGCAGCAGTAAATAATGAGCCCTGAATAACACGAGGTACAAGTTCCGAGTCTTGTTCCATATCATTTAATCCGATTGAGATATCTGAATCAGAAATTCTGTTGAATTTTTTTATTATCTTTTTTACTGATTGTGGCTCGTCAGTAACTGGGGTTGTTTGAATAATTGATGACTCTTCTGTAACAAAGAATGATTTTTCCGTCTGACAACAATCTGTTCCAACATTTATTGTATATTGGCCAAGTGAGGCTTCGCCTGAACCAATCTTATAATCAGATGAAAATGCATACTCGAATGGTGATGTATCACCACTAGCTTGATATCCACCTTGTGGTAGAATCTTTCTTTCACTAGTATCAACAGTACAATCTGTTTCCATGCAATTGAATTTGGATACATCAGGTGATTCTACAAAAAGCGTTACATGGCTAGCAAAAATTACATTTTTTAGCACGCCTGAAATATGAACTACTTCTCCTAATGTATATTCATCTTTATCAAAATTTAATGTTATTTCAGGTTCACCAACCTCTTGATAGGGATCAATTATTCTGATTGTTTTTTCATCATTAACCTTATTGTAATTTGCACTTACAGCATATAGTCCACTTTCAAAAACAGCGACACGAATATCAAAAGCAGTGCTAAAATTACCATCCTCATCAGGAAGTACTTTGGCTTTCATGCCATTGAGGCGTACTGTTTGCTCTTCGAGGTATGGCACATCAGATGAAGTTATCCATCCACCATGAAGGTTTGCCTTGAAAAACAAAGTTTTTGGGTATGGAATAGAAAGTTCAACAAAAGTTTGTGATATTTGGTTAGACTGTGGCGAATTTTCAGAAGAAGTCTTAGAATCACCTGTTGGATCTGGAGTGTAAACATTACCTTTTATAATTAATGTGTCACCAATTGTAAAGTCGTTAGTTTCTTGACATTCTATTGAACTAAAATCTCTCGTTTTACTTGGTATCGATTCCATACTCTTACAAATTGTAAACTCGAGCTGGTCTTCCTCTACAATTTTCTCTTCTATAACTTCAGCGATTTCAAATTCTGTTACTTCTGAAATATTACCGTTTTGATACGTGGTAGCTTTGACTACATAACTACCATATTCAAACAAGACCGAATTCAAAACAGTGTTTAATTTAAAATTACCAATTTGATCTGGCATTACTTTGAATGCCAATGGTTGAACTGGAGCATCAATACCAGCACTTCTTAGTGTATATCCGGATGAAGTTACGACTTTGCCACTAGAATCACGGAAAGTAATTTCAACTAAATCAAGTGTTGGATCTCTAGAATCTCTCTCGAAGTTACTGATTTGGCCTGAGATTGTAATTGGTTCGTTTAGATCATAAGTTGAATTGTCTACGGTTACTTGAATTTGTGATATGTCTTCTGGTTCAGTCTGACTCATTGCAGGTAGTATGGTTCCACCTACAAGTAAAACTGCTACAAGTCCAAATACTAGTGGATTCTTCAATTGCATGCTATATCATCCTCACGAAATTTGCCATAATAGAATCAAATAGAGAAAAAGTTGATCTCTTTGTCAAAGTCGTATATCTTTCTAGCCTCAATGCACTGAATTACGCATGATGTTGTTTAAGGAAATCGAAGAAATTGTCTAATTTTTGGATTTTTTACCATCACAATTTGGGCACTTTTTATTAATGACCTTCTCCCCACATGTCACACATACACCTTCTCCAACAGCTTTGGCGATTTGACTTTGTCTACGCCCAACAATAACTTTGATTCCAATGTAAATGGTAATGGATATAATGACTGCATAAATTATTGGTAAGCCAACTCCAATCAAGCCAATTAAGAAAAACAAAATTCCAGCGATTAATAATATTTCACGTCTTGGGAAAGTCATTTTAAGATAAATCTAATAGAAGTCGTTAAAAAGTTATGCCAGGACTCAGAGCCAATAAGATTACTTCATACTAAAGTCATCACTCTAACTCTTCTTCATTGTCTGGCAACTGATAGAAATCTTTCTAGTATTAAAATTAAATGGGAGCGGCGAGATTTGAACGCGCGACCTCTGCGTCCCAAACGCAGAATCATACCAAGCTAGACCACGCTCCCAGCGAACAAAAACAAAAGCCCAATTTAAGACAATAGATTTTAAATGAGTTAATTCGAGGTAGCGCATGGTATTTGATGATTATTTCCGAGCAGGAAAAATTGCCGGGGAAGTAAGAGAAAATGTCAGAAATACTGATTGGACCGGAAAAACAGTATACGAAATATGTGAACATGTAGAAAGTGAGATTATAAAACGTGGTGCAAAATGTGCATTTCCTGTCAACACAAGCATAAATGAGGTTGCTGCACATTATACAGCAGAGCCAAATGATCCTCTTACAATCAAGAATGATGACTTGGTAAAAATTGATCTTGGTGCACAGATCAATGGTTACATTGCAGATACTGCAGTTACTGTTTGCTATAATCCAGAATTTGATAATCTGGTTCAAGCCGCAGAATTATCATTGAGTAATGCAATGAGTATGATTAAAGTTGGTGTAAAGTCTAGTGACGTTGGACGAACTATTGAGAAAACAATAAAGCAAATGGGATTCTTACCCATTGCAAATCTTAGCGGCCATTCGTTAGATCAATATACAATTCATGCAGGTAAATCAGTCCCAAATATTTGGTCAATTGGTTCTTTCACCTTTAATGAAAATCAAGCATTTGCGTGTGAGCCATTTGTAACAACAGGAGATGGGCTTGGCTTTGTGCATGAGGGAAAAATAAAGAACATTTTTGCTCTCTCATCCAGAAAAAAAACAAAAGACAAAGAAGCTGATAAGATGCTTGATTACATCTGGCAAAATTTCAATCTTCTACCATTTGCCTTAAGATGGTTAACTAATGAGTGGGAAGAAAAAGAAGCCAGAAACTTGTTAGAGGTTTTAGTAAAAAAGAAGGCTGTACATGCGTATCCTGTACTTGTGGAGGGTAATGGTCAAAGAGTCACTCAGGCAGAGCACACATTCATTCCAAATGAAACTGGAGTTACAATTACAACTATTCAATAGTCTCGCCAAAAATCATAGTAACCATTAGGTCAGCGTCACATTCACTACATTTACCTAGACTCTGGAAAACACAGTCTCCTGATTCAAATTTCCTTTTTGTTGTATTTTTACAGGATTTACATTCCAAGTACGTATAAGAATTAGTAATTTTTCTTTCTGATTTACTCATTGTAATATACCCAAAGTGTTTCCAACTCCAACAATCATGACAGTCTGACCAGTGTTTGAATTTTCTTCAATCATTTCATATACCTGAGTTCTGACAGATTTTGCTTGTTTTGCTATATCTTCCGACATTAGTGTAATTGCTTCTTTTATTGTTTGTTTTATCACTATAGCTAGTATTGGTATATTGTTTTTAGTTGCAACATCCTCAATCTTGAATCTTTCAGTTCCTATACCACCAATTGCTGCACCAAAACCTTTCGCAATAGATGCAGAATCTTCTCCTTCTAATTTTAATGCCGCATCGATCATAATAATTAGATCTGGTTTGTTTTGTGGAATAATATTCTCCATTGCTTCACCAGGTCTGCCAACCGTAGCGTTTGGACCTTCAGCCTTAACCAACAATAATTCTCTTCCAGCATATTCAGATTTTGACCAAACTGTTTCAAATGCTGCATTCTGTTTAGATGTAGATAACATCATTTCACCTACAACCATTGGACCAATTCCATCACCCATGGGCTGTCCATTTTTCATTGACTCCACTGCATCTTTTAATGCATTAGCTTCTTCCATGATGAATGGGATCATCATTTGTAGTGGCAGTATGAGTGGAAAGTTTTTTTGTTTTTTGGCAGTAAGGTACAGGTGTCTTGTAACCTTGTGAAATAGTTGGAGTGACGTGACAATCTCTAAAAGATTATGAACTTTAGCTATTTCAAAATCAGAAATTTCATTAAATAATGATTTCACTTGCAGTCTCGTAAAATCCTCTCGCGAGTGAACTAAATGATTTATCTTTGGAATGATTCCATTAGGATCTAGATCAATAGGCATTACTGTAAAGTAATCAAGAAAACTATCAATCTTTTTTACAGGATCAACTTTTGGATTCAGGTTATTTCTAATATAATGAATTAGTTTATGTCTTGAATCACTTGTGAATTCTTCCAACTTGGAGATGTCTTTTTTTATGTCATTTGATGAGATGATTAATTGAATACGTTGACCATAAAAGACAAAAATGATTATTGGAATAATCCAAACCAGCATCATCATTTCTGAAAGGAAATCGTCGCCAATTCCAAAAAATTCACCTAAATCAAAATTCGTGAAATCCAATGATCAGAAACAATAATTTTCTAAATTAAAGCATTCGTATGTTTTTGATTCAATTTTCAATGGATTCAGCCATGTAAGTGAATAAGTATTTTTATTAATGAATTATTTTGACTCATCACTATGCCTCAAACTAAGCCTATTGTGAGTATTGAAAATGTTGTAGCGTCTGCAACAGTTAATCAAAAAATGGATTTGAATGAAATTACGAAAAAATTTCCAGACGTTGAATATCATCCTGAACAGTTTCCCGGTTTGGTTTTTAGAATTAAAAGTCCTAAAACAGCTACATTGATCTTTAGTTCAGGAAAAATGGTATGTACCGGTGCCAAATCAGAAGCAATGTCTAGAACTGCTGTCAAAACTGTGGTTGATAAATTACGTAAGGGTAATGTTAAAGTAAAGAAGAATGCAATTGTAACAATACAAAATATTGTCGCTTCAATTAATCTAGGCGGCAGAATACATTTGGAGCAAGCAGCTAGAACACTTCCTAGAAGCATGTATGAACCAGAGCAATTCCCAGGGTTGATTCATAGAATGCTAGACCCAAAAACAGTAATTTTGTTGTTTTCGTCTGGAAAATTAGTTTGTACTGGTGCAAAAAAGGAACCAGATGTTTATCGTTCAGTTAATAATCTCCATTCATTATTAGAAGAAAAAAAATTAATGATGTATGAATAAATGTCTATTTGATTTTTGTTCCCGGTGGTACAGAGTTATCAACTGAAAGCCAAAATGGCTTATCATTAAGATCGGCAGCTAATAACATAGCATTTGATTCAACACCGGCCATTTTTTTTGGCTCAAGATTTGCAACTACTATTACTAATCTCCCAACTAATTCTTCAGGATCATAAAAGTCTGCTCCTCCAATTATTACATCCCTATTTTCTTCTCCTAATGATATCACACCTTTAATAATTTTAGTTTTACCAGGAATCTTTTCAGTTGATTCAATTTTTGCTACACGTAGATCTAATTTTAAGAAATCCTCATATGATATTTCTTCCATCATTATGCTTCAGTTACCGGTTTAAAATGAATTTCTAAATCAAGACTAATATTTTCGATTCTAACAGATTTTTCATGGTAGAAATTAAAGCAAGTGTAACGATTAATACAACTTTAGATAAAATTTGGAGTGTGATTTCTGATATCAATAATGAACCAGAGTTCTGGAAAGGTACAAAATCTATTAGAAATATTTCTCAGGATGGTAATACAACTAAGAGAGAGATTACAATTGCCTTCAAAGATAAGAAATGCCTGCAGGATGTAACATTATATCCCAAAGAGAAAGTTGAGGCTGTTTTTACTAAAGGAATAATCAGTGGTAGAAAGACCGTCACAATACGAGAAACCGGTAATGCATATGAACTTGAAGCCATTTGGGACATTAAACTATCTGGAATGATGGGAATGTTTACTGGAATGATAAAAAAGCACATTCAGAGTGGAACTGAGCAAGCTCTAACAGAAATAAAAAGAGAAGTGGAGAATTAATGTCTGACATCGCAGTTGATGTCTTTAATTATGTTTTTACAGCAATTCTAATTGGGGTTTTCCTGGCTTGGATTTCTCTTATCTTTTCAATGTACAAATCTTTTACAAGAACACCATATCTTGACAAATTTAACAACTCGTCTAAGCAAACTCCTAAAGTTTCAATAATCTTACCTGCTAGGAATGAAGAGAAGTTTATTGGAAAATGCCTTGAGTCATTTATACAACAAGATTACGAAAATTATGAGATAATGGCAGTTGATGATTCATCAGATGACAGAACCTGGCAAATCATCGAAAAATATGCAGCAAGTAGTGAAAAGGTTGTTCCGATAAAAGCCAAACCAAAGCCTGATGGATGGATGGGAAAAAACTGGGCATGTATGGAAGGTTTTAATCGTGCAAGTGGTGATCTGCTGTTATTTACAGATGCTGATACACGATATTCAGAAAAAGTAATTTCATTTGCTGTCACACATCTGCTATCAGAGAAATTAGATGTTTTAACCGTGATTCCTAGATTACTTTGCCTAGATAATATCACAAAAATTACACTTCCTATGCTATCAACATTTTTGCATTCACGTTATTCTGCATTAAATGTTAATAATCCAAAAAAAGGAATTGGATATTTTTTTGGGAGTTTTTTTATCATAAAAAAAGAGATTTATCAAAAAATTGGAACACATGAAAAAGTCAAGCATGAGATTGTTGAGGATGGTGCACTAGGTAAGATTACAAAAGAATCAGGATTTCTTTTAAAAATGGTTAGAGGTGAACACCTACTTGATGCAGTTTATTCAAGAAGTCCACAAGAAATGTGGAATGGATTACAAAGATTAATGGTTCCATTATACCATCAGAATAAATCATATGCAGTAGGAGTATTTTTTGCAGTTTTGTTCATACTTTTTATTCCAATTCCATTTTTGATATATTCTCTAGTTTTTGTATCTCCAAATCATTATACCTCATTTCTTCCACTATTGATATCTGCTATTTTTTCAACAAGCACTATTTTCATAGCAGCATTCATGGAAACCAAAATGGGCCTAAATTTAAAATCTGTATTTGCGTTATTTGCACCAATTGGTGGTCTGATTGTGAGTTGTGGTTTTCTATTTGGAATTATCCAGGCAAACAAATCATCTGCAGTTTCCTGGAGAGGAAGAAAATATACAGTTAAGGAATTCTCACAAAATTATCTCAGACTTTAATTCAATTTTATGATAAATCAGTAAAGGTTATACTAACTTCAAGTATTTTTTTCATATGGCTAATAACGGGATAATTATTGGTGGAGTTATAGCAACAATTGGAGTTGCTTTTGCAGTTTTTGTTATGCTGAGCTCAACATCCGAAATTCCAAATACTGAATTGATTGTAAGCAATGGAAATCATTTAGAAACTGTTGGTGATATAACATCAATTCAAGCAAGTTCAGGGTTTTCTTTAATAGAAATTTTTGAGAAGACTGAAGAAAGTGTTGTTCAAGTAAATGTGAGAGCAAATGATGGTACAAGTAAGCCAGGAAGCATGGGGTCTGGTTTTGTGTACAGTGATAAGGGTTACATAATTACAAATAACCATGTTGTTGACGATGCAGGAAAAGTAACTGTTACATTTCTAGATGGTGAATCATACACTGCAAAAATTATTGGAACAGATCCTGATTTGGACTTGGCAGTTTTAAAAGTTGAAGTAGGTGCTACATACTTGCAACCAATACCAATGGGCGATTCGTCCCAACTAAAAGTTGGAGAGCAAATAACGGCTATCGGTAATCCATTTGGTCTATCAGGTTCTATGACATCAGGAATAATTAGTCAGATGGGAAGATTGTTGCCACAAGATTCTGGATATTCTATCCCTGATGTGATTCAAACTGATGCTGCAATAAATCCTGGAAATTCAGGCGGTCCACTTTTGAATATGAACGGTGAGGTTGTTGGCATAAATACCGCAATCCAGTCAGCTACAGGGGAATTTACTGGGGTAGGTTTTGCAGTTCCATCAAATACTGTAAAAAAAGTCGTACCAATATTAATTGAAGAGGGTGTATTTCATCATCCATGGATGGGAATCTCTGGTTCTGATGTTGATCCAGATCTAGCCAAAGTAAGGGAGCTAAACAGTTCCAAAGGATTTCTTATCGCTACTGTAGTTGAAGGAAGCCCCGCTGAGGATGCTGGCTTGCAAGGAATTACCATCACCAAAGAAATTGACGGTAGAGAGTATGCACTTGATGGGGATATAATAGTGAAAATAGATGATAAAGTAGTTAGAAAGATTTCAGATATTTTGATCCACTTACAAAGAGAAAAATCCATTGGTGATGAAATGGTAATGACTGTTAATAGAGATGGGACTCTAATTGAGGTAATATTGGTACTTGGTGAGAGACCTCAAAACTAGCAAATGCTACAAAATTAAATAGTCGTGACAGATTTTTTTTATATTGAGTAAATTAGAGTTTGAGCCAGAATGCCTTCATAGAGTTCTAGATGGTTATGAACTTGAGAAACAAGACGCATTAGATATTGCTACAAATTTCAAAAACACTAGTACCCTTGTTTTTGAAACAGCTGAAAAATTAAGAAACATTAACAAAGGTAATGTGATAAGTTTTTCAAAAAAGTCATTTTTTAATATCATCAATCTATGTAGAGACACTTGTTCATATTGCACATACAAATCAGAACCAAACGAATCTAAGATTTCTATGATGCAACCAAATAATGTACTCCAATTAGCCAAGCTTGCAAAAAAATATAATTGTACTGAAGCATTATTTGTGACGGGTGAGAGACCTGAAGAAAAATATCAACTTGCAAGAGAATGGTTGCGAAAAAATAATTTTAAATCAACTGCTGAATATTTGATTCATTGTTCTGAACTTGTTCTTAATGAAGGCATATTCCCACACACAAATGCAGGAAATTTGACAAAAAACGAGATGCAGGAATTGAAGAAGACGAATGTTAGTATGGGCTTAATGCTAGAAAATATCACTAATAGATTAAGAGGTAAAGGAATGCCTCACGAGGGTGCACCTAGTAAAGAACCTAAAACAAGACTTGAAGTATTGAATAATGCAGGCATCCTAAAAATTCCAATGACTACTGGTATTTTGGTAGGTATTGGTGAAACTTTTGAAGAAATAATTGATTCAATTTTTTCGATAAAACAAATACATGAAAAATTTGGAAACATACAAGAAGTGATTTTACAGAATTTTCATCCAAAATTTGATACAAAGATGAAAAACCATAGTACTCCATCAGATCTATATTTCAAAATGGTTGTTGCGTTGTGTAGAATCATCATGCCAAATTCAAACATTCAGATTCCACCTAACTTATCGCCATATTCATATCAAGAATTTTTATCTGTTGGTGTAAATGACTGGGGTGGGATCTCTCCGATAACTTCCGATTATGTTAATCCTGAATTTCAATGGCCAAAAATTAAGACTGTGGAGAAAAATTGTAAGAAATTAGGTTTTGAAATAAAAGCGAGGTTTCCTGTCTACCCAGAGTTCTTACCATTAGTAAACTCTGATCTAAAACAAAGACTATCTTTAATTGCAGATGAAGATGATTATGTAAAAGGGGACTATTGGCGATGACATTTCAAGATCATGAAATAGACAATCTTCTAAAATTCGCTGATCCAGTGATTACAAGTATTTTAGATAAAGCACTTTCAGGTAAAGAAATATCAGTGAATGAGGCACTTGTCCTTTTTGACGCTAAGGGTGTTGATTTTCATTTAGTTGGTATGGTGGCAGATAATCTAAGAGCCAAACGTGTTGGTGACACTGTAACATATGTAGTTAATCGAAATATCAATTTCACAAACGTTTGCATAAAGCAGTGTGGTTTTTGTGCATTTAGCAGAGATTTTAGAGAAGAAGAAGGCTACTTCCTACCAATAGAAGAGATTTTGAGAAGGGCAAAAGAAGCATATCATTATGGAGCTTCGGAAGTGTGCATTCAGGCTGGACTTCCACCAGACATGGATGCAAATCTTTATGAGAATATTTGTAAAGGAATAAAAGATGAAATTCCCAGCATACACATTCATGGATTTTCACCAGAAGAAATTCTATATGGTGCAAACAGGCAAGAGATATCTCCAAAAGAATACTTAATCAAACTAAAAGAAGCTGGAGTTGATACAATACCTGGCACTGCTGCTGAGATTCTAAATCAAAAATTAAGAGATAAGATTTCACCTGGTAGAATTACAGTGAAAGATTGGGTAGACATAATCAAGACTGCTCATAAACAGGGAATTAAATCAACATCAACTATGATGTTTGGTCACTTAGAAACATATGAAGATCGAGTTAAACACATTGGAATTATTAGAGATATTCAAAAAGAGACTGGTGGATTTACCGAATTTGTACCTCTTAACTTCATATCATCTGAGGCACCAATGTACAAAAACAAATTGCATGAAGGTATAAGAAATGGTGCTAGTGGGAATGATGCACTACTAGTTCACGCAATTGCAAGAATTATGCTAAATAATGTAATTGATAATATACAAATGTCATGGGTTAAGGAGGGTCACAAATTTTCACAGCTTTTGTTAAAATGGGGTGCAAATGATTTTGGTGGAACATTAATCAATGAAAGTATCTCAACAGCTGCTGGTTCTCAGCATGGACAATTATTAAAACCGAGAGAGATAAGACATTTAATTCGAGATATTGGTCGGGTTCCAGCTGAAAGAAACACCACATATGGTATTTTGAAAACGTTTGAAAAAGAATCAGAAACTACTGAATCACTAGATAAGGTATCAGATGCTGCAAAATTTGGTTCGTATTTTGAATTAATCAAGATAAATAAATTCAAATATAAAAATCCAAGATGACTATCTTACAATACTAGACTTCCTAGATATATGGCAAATGCCAATACTAGTCCAAATCCAATAGGTCTTGGAATATATTTTCTAAATCCCACAAATAAGACCAAACTAAATGCTATCATTATATAATAACCTGAGAATGCATCTGCCGAAACAGGAATGCCAACAATTGTTGCAGCGATTCCTAGTATGAGTAAAATATTGTAAATATTGCTTCCAACAATGTTACCTACTCCTATATCTACCTGTTTTCTGGCTATAGCAATTATTGATGTAATTAATTCAGGAAGTGATGTTCCAATTCCGACTATTATAATTCCTATAACTAATTGAGAAAGACCCAAACTTTCAGCAACTGCAACTGCACCATTAACTGTAAAGTGCCCACCAAGAAATAGTAAAACTATTCCAAGTCCTACCAGTGCAAGTGCTTTAGGAAGTGTTTCTATTTTATATCTTGATAGAAATAATTCTCCTTCAACGTGTTCACTTTCAGTATTTTGATTTTCTAAACTTCCTTGTCTTTTAACAGTCTTGATGGTAAAAATGGTAAATCCAATTAGTGCTACTATTAATATGAAACCATCTATCTGTGAAATTTCACCATCATAGGACATTGCTACAACTAGCAACGACACACCAATCATTATTGGGAGCCATTTTCTGACAGTGATTTTACTAATCAAAAGTGGCGCAAATATTGCAGAAATCCCAATTACCATTCCAACGTTACTAATATTACTCCCAATGATGTTTCCCAAAATCAATTCTGTATGTGAGTTAAATGCCGCAAGTATTGCTGCTGCCAATTCCGGAGTTGACGTACCATAAGCTACTACTGTCAAACCTATAATCATACTACTAATCCTAAGTCTCTTAGCAAGAGAAACACCACCAGATACTATGGCATAGCCTCCAACACATAGTATGATTAAACCTATTACTACTGATCCAATATCAATAATCTCCATAACGAATATCTGATTATGTCTTGTTTAAACCAGATACCTTTTTCAAAATTCACTAACCTAACAATCAAAATAAATCACTTTTACTCGTGCTTCAAATGTTGAGTAAAACTGATCAGTTAGCTTAACAAATCTAGAGTTAAGATTAATAAAGTAATGTACCGTACTATACCGTATATGAGAGCAAGATTGACATATGTGCCTATAGAAGTAGCGGATCAGTTCAATGACTTCATCATTCAAAGAGATGAACAGGTCTTAGATACAGTAAAAGCGCGAACCAAAGATTTTAGCACACTATCACTCTTAAAATTATTATATCAAATTAGGACTAATTCGATGACATTTTCTGAACTATATTCAAAATCAAACATAAGGATGAAAAGATCGTTTCTAAATTACCTAGATCTTTGTATCAATTATGATTTTATTACAAAAAAACCAATGGGTCAAAATGTAATCTACTCTATAACAGAAAAAGGAACAATAATGCTGAATTTGTTTACTAGAACTGAAAAAAACTGAGATCTTTTAGTTAAATTACAAGATAAAGTAATTAAACAAAACAAAATCATTCAGGTATGGTAAATGGATTTCCTGATGCGGAGATATACGAAGCAAGTGGAGCCAAGTTGAAAAATCCAGTCATTTTTGCAGGATTTGTTGGTGCAGGTTTAGCTGGTACAATCTCAGTGGATTATATAATCAATAAATTAGATATGAAAGAAATTGGTTTCTTGCGTTCGAAACATCTTCCTCCTTCAACTGTATTTATGCAAGGACGTCTAAGACATCCTTTTAGACTGTATGCAAATAATGATGGAAATATTTGTGCAATCATTTGTGAAATAATAATTAATCGTGAAGGTATATACACAATTGCATCTTCGATTTTAGACTGGGCTGAAAAACATGGCTCCAATGAGATTGTCGTCTTAGATGGAGTTGCAAGTAGTAAACATGACAAAAAAGCATTCTGTGCTGCAGAAGTTGATCTTTGTAGAGTGATGGAAGAGCATGGAATTAAAATGATACCACAAGGATTCATCACTGGTATTTCTGGTGGTATACTAAATGAATGCTTGATAAGAAAAATCAAAGGAGTGACACTTTTGGCAAAAGCTGATGAAACAATGCCTGACACACTTGCATCTGTTACACTGATAGATGCAGTAAACAAGATTTATGGAATAGGGGTTGACACAAAAGATCTAAAAAAGCAAAAAAATCAGATTGGGAATGAATTGAAAGAATTGTCAAATAAGTATTCTGAACATAAAAAAATTGATTCAAATATGTACATGTAATGGGAACAATATGGTAGTCACATACAAAAAAGTTGGAATTGATATATCTGAAATAAAAAAGAGTCAAAAGGCTATTGGACGACTAATCTCCTCTACACACAAACTACAAAAAAAGGCCAAAATTACACATGGATTTGGTCATTACGCTGGGATTGTTGAGATTCCTGGCGGAAAATTACTAGCAACTCATACTGATGGAGTTGGGACCAAAGTCATCATTGCAAATATGATGAAGAAATTTGATACTATTGGAATTGATTGTGTTGCAATGAATGTAAATGATATTATTTGCATTGGTGCCACACCAATTTCGTTTGTGGACTATATTGCGGCAAATAAAAATGACCAAAGAATTTTCAAACAGATTGTTTCTGGACTTGTACGTGGTGCAAAGAAATCATCAATGCCAATTGTAGGAGGTGAAACTGCCATAATGCCTGATTTAATTTCTGGTAAAGGATTTGGATTTGATCTTGCAGGTATGGTTGTTGGCATGTTATCAAAAAAGCAGATGATATTGGGCAACAAGATAAAACCAAACGATGTCATAATTGGTGTAAAAAGTAGTGGTCTACATTCTAACGGCTATTCACTTGCAAGAAAAGTTCTAAGTAAATATTCATTAAAACAAAAATTCAAAGGCGTTGGAATATTGGGAAATGCACTTTTGAAACCAACTGAAATCTATGTAAAACCTGTTTTGGAAGCAATTGAAAAATGCTCAATTCATGGTTTGGCACATATTACAGGTGGTTCATTTACAAAACTTTTGAGATTAAAGCAGATTGGTTTTGAACTAGATAACTTGCCAAAGACTCCTGCACTAATGCAGTTGATACAGGACTGTGGAGTAAAGAGTGATGAGATGTACAAAACATTCAACATGGGTGTAGGATTTTGTATCATTTCACCAGAAAATCAAGTCAGAGGAATTCAAAAGATTATCACCAAACATAAGATGAAATCTTATGAAATTGGCAGAATTAGTAAAAAGAAAGGCGTTTTTATTAATAAATTAAAAATTGCGTAGAAATCAATAACATCTTGTCTTAGAAATTTTTACTAGATTTGGCTTATATGACGTAATTCTAAAAAGATCTGATAATGACAGCAGAAGCAGGCTTCATTGAAGTTATCATAGGAGTAGGAATATTGTTAGCTGCCGCAATAATAGTGGGCGAATTATTCAGTAGAATAAAGCTGCCAGTCGTGTTAGGGCAATTAATAGCAGGAATGATTATTGGGCCATTTGCACTAGGTGCATTTTTGCTTCATCCAGAGACAGGAGAATCAATTTTACAAATCGGACCAGAAATTAGAACACTTGGAGAAATTGGTGCAATTGTAATTTTATTTATGGCAGGATTAGAGATGACACCAAAAGAATTTTTGCGTGGC
>ENA-UPTF01001029-UPTF01001029.1-marine-metagenome-genome-assembly--contig:-NODE-1029-length-18391-cov-2.932347_pt1 | contig 18391 bp, 8 predicted proteins | sample MGYA00238166_ERZ767019 | MGnify/ENA primary metagenome ERZ767019 (study PRJEB28930, sample SAMN06266391) | marine metagenome | isolation source: Sea water from 250 m depth | place: Atlantic Ocean | study...
GGTGTTTGAATTGATTACGTCGGTGGAAAAAGCCGATTTGGCGGAACAGAACCATGAAGTGGTGTCACGTATTTCAGCTGGTGGTCAAGTCACGCTGCGTGCCATTGCATCAGGGAATGGGATGCCTCCTGGCGCTACTCGAGTTGACGAGACCACGCTGGAAGAAAGCTACATGGCGTTCATGTCCGCGCGCGGCCGGGCAACCGTGGCTCGGCAGGACGGTGAATTGCTTGATGTATCGTCTGTGATGGATAGGGACGAACGTGAAATCGAGGAAGCGGTCTCGTGAACGTCGCGATGATTAAGGCGATTGCTGGCGCGGAGATACGCTCGACGCGGCGTTTGGCTCGGTATTGGCCCTTCACCATTGTCTCGGTGGTATTCGTCTGTGTTATGGCTGGACAGACTTTTTTCATGCACGCGATGGGATCAGGCTTGTCGGCGAGCCTTGGGTCGATGAACCCGCGTTATGCGGTGGCGAGCGCTGGGTTTATCGCCGTTATTCTCTTTCTCGTGAGCCTGATTTTTCTGGTTTTCGACATTCGTCATCGCGATGTCCGTGATCGTATGGTCGAGGTCCTTGATACCCGGCCGATCACGAATATTGAACTTGTGCTGGGTCGTTGTTTAGCCCTGGTCTTCATGACTTGGTTGCCGATGGTCGTTATCTTTTTGGCACTGCAAATCTATGGTTTCGTTGCTATTAACTTGGGCATTCCTGGAGGAACCCTCGAGCCTTACTCCGTGGTCTCATTTTTTATTACGGCGATGACGTCTCTTCTGCTTTGGTGTGCGCTGACGGCGTGTCTTACCTTGATTGTGAGGAATCGATTGGTCGTTACCTTGATGGCAGCGGGCATACTCGTGTTCCAGGTATGGGCGATGTTCATGAGTCCGGGATTCTTGGCTCCCTCGCTGGCGCCATTACTTGCGGTCCCTTCCCTACCGTCCGATCTCATGCCGATTCTGCTCGCCGACGGCGCGGGTCAACGAGCGTTCTGGTCCTGTCTTACCGCGGCAGGCTTGATTGCCCTGGCGGGGATCGTTCACCCCCGCGCGGACAACGCCCGCAAACTTCTCATCGGTGTGGGCGGCGTCAGTCTCGTGTTGGCCGGTGGGGTCGCGCTTGCGATACAGGCGACACAAGCCCGGGATGAGTTGGCTGTGTTTGAGGAATGGCGAACGGCGCATCAGGAGCGGAGTCATGATCTCCGGCCCGACGTGCTAGCAATTCGCGGTAACGTTCGGATTGACCCAGGTAGAGCGTTGGAATTTGACGTAACGCTGTCCATGACGACGCCGCCCGGAGAAGCGCTGACATCGCTGCTTTGGACCCTCAATCCTGGCTTGGTTGTCGAGCAGGTCACGGTGGACAGTACCCCGGCCGAGTGGCTTCACGATCAAGGGCTTCTCGACGTTGACGCGGCCGTCCTGGCAAACACCACAAGTACAGTACGCATCGTCGCCTCTGGGTTGCCCAACGCGACGTTTGGCTACCTCGATTCCGCCATCGATGTCCGATCCCTCACGCCGACGGAGGCCGAGCCATTCCAAATGTTAGGTTTCATGCCCGGGCTTTTTGATCAAAGCTATGTTGCCCTCATGCCAGGTATTCGTTGGCTTCCGAGTGCCGGCGCGGACACACCAAACGGTGATGCCCGCACGCATCCTCCGGATTACTTCAACGTTGACCTTACGGTCGAGGTGCCCGAAGGCTGGCTCGTCGCGGGCCCAGGACGGCGCACCACGTTATCCGAGTCGGACTCGCCGAGCGATCGCGTTCGGTATGCGTTTCGGCCGCCATCCCCCGTGCCCGCGTTGGCGTTATTGGCGTCATCCTTTGAACGCCGTTCGTTGGACATCGAGGGTGTCACGTTCGAAATCCTCTTAAGTCCGAAACACCTCGACAACCTGGCCCTTTTTGCCGACGCCCAAGATTCGATTCGCGAACGAATTGAAGAGCTATTGGTAGAGTCAGCTCGTCATGGCCTGCCTTATCCCTACGACGGATTTTCGTTGGTGGAAACGCCCCACCTGTTACGAGGGTTTGGTGGCGGCTGGCGATTGGATTCGGTGCAGGCATTGCCAGGGATGGTCTTGATTAAGGAAACGAGCTTTCCGACCGCACGATTCGGGCGGTTTTTTGACGATCCTGCAGAACTTCGAGAACTGGAAGATGCCGAGGGCGGTATTGCGGGTTTTAAACGTGACGTGATCGAGCGCTTTTTCGACAACGATTTCACCGGCGGGAACATTTTTCTGGGTGCATCCCGTAATTTTGTTGCATACCAAACGAGCGCAACGGGCCAGGGTGCAATCGCGCTTAACTACGTTCTCGATGAGCTTTTCAACCGGCTCATTACCGGTAAACGAGGTTATTTTTCGGCACACGAATTCGACAGCCAGATAGGCGTCACCATGATGGGAACAATGTCGGACATGATTCAAGGGGATAGCGGTGAAATTATCGATTCGATCATCGCGAATACCGTGCAACGTCCGGCCGTGTGGGACCGGGCTCTTGCGTCATCCCTCGCTGAACTCGACCCCTCGGATGATCCAGCACAGGTTCTGAACGTGATGGCGTTAAAAGGCGGCGCGGTCGCCGACGTACTGTATGACGGATTGGGTCGTCAACGGATCGCTAAGTTATTGGCAGTGTTGGTCGACCGGTACCGGGGTGGTTACTTTAACGCGGATCAGTTCGTGCAGGCATCGAAGGACGTCGGCGTCGATATTGAACCCCTCATCGGTGATTGGTTGAATGAGGCTGCCTTGCCGGGATTTCTTGTCTCGAACGTGGTCGCGGAACGACTCGCCGAAAGCGACAATCCCAATGCCCAGTACCAAACCCGATTTCACGTCCGTAACGACGAGTCCGCGCCCGGCTTATTCCACGTGCGTTACATGAGCGGTAACAGGAAAAGATGGTCTCGGGATTGGACCCCTACATGGAACAAGACCGAACCTTTCCGGCTTACCGGTCATCAATCGGTGGAAGTGGGTCTGCTAAGTCGTGACCCTCCCCTTGAAATATGGCTTGAGCCGTATTTGGCGTTGAATCGAAAAGCGTTGCGTCTGGATATTCCGGACATCGATTTTGAACAACGATCCTTTGCGGACCCGTTTCTTGGAGTAAGACCTAGCGAGTGGGCGACTGATCCGTTCGAACAATCGATTATCGTTGATGATTTAGACCCAGGTTTTGCGACCGAGTACGACGACAGTGATCAACTGAGCAACTTTCAGTTCCAAGTGGAGTCCGACGATGACGGTGCCACGAGCGTCATGCTCTCGATGGGTCCGAGCTCTACGGCCTTGGAGATGGATCAGGGACTTCCGGTTTTGCCGGATCTTTTTGGCGCCGGCAGAGGATTTGGTATGTGGACGCGTGACAGTAACGAGCCACGGAGCTGGGGCAAGTACCGGCGGACCTACGCCAGAATCGCGGCGGGTAACGGTAACCGTCGCGCGACCTTCACCGCAACGTTACCGCGAGCCGGGATGTGGAAACTCGCCTACCACTCTCCTTTCGTTGGCGGAAAGATGCGTAAGCGAGGTAAAGAAAATGCCCGAAGTGCGCGGATGGCGAAATTGACTGGGGACTCTGGATCGGAATTGGGCCAATATGACGTAACGTTGTTGACCGACAACCGGGTACGACCAGTCGAATTCGATGCCTCAGCCGCCGAACGAGGCTGGAACGACTTAGGAACGTTTGACCTTACCGCTGGCACGGTGCGTTTAAGCATCAGTGATGCGACCGAAGGCGAATCCGTGATCGTCGATGCCATTCGCTGGATGCCGGCGAATCAGATAGAGTCCGCCAACCCCCGCTTGAGCGCAAGGATGGACCGATGAAGTTTGTCGTTAGGTCTATGACCGTCGGTTTGCTGATGCTATTGGTAGGCGCGTGCGGCGAGACTTCGAGCCCTCCGCCGGTCGAGTTTCGCATTCCGGTCGAGGTGAGCGATGTTATGACCGATGCTGTCGAAGACACCATTGTCACGACCGGTACGCTCCGGCCTAGGGAGAGCGTTGTCCTCACCGTGGAAACACCTGGTTTCCTGCGTCTGGTTCGACTCGAATCTGGCGAGCGAATTGCCGAAGGTACCCACGTCGAAAAGAATGGGTTGGTCGCCGAGATCACCGGTGAAGATGCCCGATTGGCTGCTCGTCTTGAAGCGACCCAGCGGCATCTCGAAGCGTCTGAGGAGGAATTGAATCGTCGTCAGCAGCTCTTCGACCGGCGGTTGATTGCAGAGGAAGATTTGTTCCGTGCCCGCGCAACCTACGAAGATGCACTGCACAATTTCGAAACCAGTAAACGCACGTTGGAAAAGACGCGGATCACAACGCCGATCGCGGGAGTTGTTTTGCAGTTGGCGAGGGACGCCAACAACCAGCCCGTCGCTGATGGTCAGAAAGTAACGCAAGGATTCGAAGTCGCCCGAATCGCGCCAATTGATGACCTTATCGCGGATATCGATCTGGTCGGTCCGGAACTTGCGCGGGTCCGCCCGGGGCAGCCTGTTCGTATCGAACATTACGCGTTCGAAAACACCACGATTATGGGCAAGGTGTTGCGGTTGTCGCCCGCGATGGACGCGACGACCCACACGTTCCGCGCGGAAGTTGAGGTGGACAACGGAGATGAATTGCTTCGACCCGGCATGTTCATTCAGGCAACTATTGTGACCGATCGTCACCAAGACGTGGCGGTTGTTCCCCGCGACGCGGTAACGGAACGAGCGGGTCGTGATGTGGTTTTCGTCATTGACGGTCAACGCGCGCGGCGTCAGGAAGTTTCGTTGGGTCTCGGTAACGACGATTGGATCGAGGTGGTTGACGGCGTATCCCCGGGAGAGCGCGTGGTTATCCGCGGTCTTGAAACCCTTACCGACGAGGCGCGTGTCCGAGTAACAGGCTCTTGAATTCAGCGGAATCCGCGGCACGGCTGGCGACGCAACGGCCCGTTGCGGTCACGGTGATGGCGTTTGCGATGGCTCTCGTCGGTTGGCTCGCGTACCAACAACTCCCGGTCGATTTACTTCCTGACTTACAGAGCCCAACCGTGGCGATTTCCATTCGTAGCGGTGATCGTCCTCCGACCGAGATGGAACGTATCTACGGAGAGCAACTCGAGCAACGCTTGTTTACGGTTCGCGGCATTCGAGAGATTTCCCAAGTCGGCCGGACGGGGAAGTTAGTGGCGACCGTCGTTTTTGATTGGGACACGAATCTCGATTTGGGCGTGGTCGATATACAAAAAGCAGTCGGTCCGATGGCATCGGATCCCGCCGTCGACGAAGTGTTGGTGCGTCGGTTTGATCCGCGCCAAGCGCCGGTCCTTATGTTTGGCTTGAGTGCACCCAGTGGCCAACCCGACCTTGCAGAATTACGACGATTAGCTCGACGTCAAGTAGCTCCGGGGCTCGAACAACTCCCGGGAGTCGCAGAAGTTCGAATTACGGGCGGGCGCGAACAGGAAGTGCGTGTGCAGCTGGATCGATACCGTATGGAAGCTTATGGCATCACCCTTGCAGCTATCGAAGCTCGGCTGATCGATGAGAACGTGGACATTTCGGCGGGCACGTTGGAAGAAGGTGCCGAGGTCTTGCTCGTTCGAAGTGTTTCACGATTTCGAACTCCCGACGATGTTCGTCGTGTAATTGTTGCGTACATCTCACGCGCTGATGGAACGCGCCAGGCGGTGCGCGTGTCCGATGTCGGGACCGTGGCACTGGTTGATCGCGAAATCGATCATCTGGTGCGCGTGAATTCTATTGAAGGTGTCGGACTCGCTATATACAAGGAGGCTGGTGCAAATACCGTGGAAGTTTCGCGCACGGTGCGCGATGCTGTGGTCGGTCTCGCGCAAGACTTGCCCAACGTCACCCTGACCGAAGTCAGCGACGATGCCTCGCTGGTCGTGGCGGCACTTGATGATCTAGAAACGGCTGCCGGTGCAGGTATCCTGCTCGCCATCGCGGTGCTTGCTTTCTTTTTACGATCGATCGGGGCGACGCTTGTTGTTTCTGCCGCAGTGCCCGTATCGATCCTTGCCGCCCTCTTTCTGATGCGTTTTGGATCGCAAAGTCTCAACGTCATTACGCTAGGGGGGTTAGCGCTTGGTGCGGGCATGCTGGTGGACAATGCCATCGTTGTGGTCGAGAGCATTTACCGACGATTGACGGAGGGCGAGACGAGGGCCGAAGCCGCGGCGACGGGAACAGGACAAGTCGGCGGCGCGATTACGGCGTCGACGTTAACGACCTGCGTAGTGTTTATACCGGTACTTTTTGTCGAAGGCCTCGCGGCGCGTCTTATTGAAGGTATTGCGTTCACGGTGGTTGCTTCGTTGCTGGCGTCGTTGGCGGTTGCGATGTTTTTGATCCCTGCGCTCGCGCGTTGGTTCATGCCCGAAACGATCCCTGCAGAGCGTGTCGATTCTGGTCTTCAAATCCGGACGAGATTTGGACGCTTTGCCCTTCGCTTGCTTGAGCGTCCAGTGATGGTCGTTCTTTCGGGTGTCGTGATTGCGGCAGTTGGTTGCTGGCAGTTACTCGGGCTTGGTACCGAGTTGTTACCGTCGGCGGATCCTCGCCAGTTTTCCGTTCGTATTGTTGGGCCACCTGGACAGCGGGTTGAATCCACAGCACGCGTGGTCGAAGGTGTGGAGTCGCTGATCAATCAATTTGGGGAAGGCAGTGTTGTGGCGATCTTGTCGGAGGTCGGGCGACTTCCCGAAGATAGCCGCATGGTGCGCACGGAGCTCACCGAAGAGCATACCTCTCGTGTGACCGTACGTGTGTCGGAATTGGGACCTACGGGTCGTCAGTTCGCGGATCAATTGGCACCGATCCTCGAGCAACGCGAATCAACGGATATTGACTGGGAAGTTGGATCATCGGCCGTGGCCAGTGCCCTTGGTACCAGCGGGCCACCTGTAGTGGTTGAAATCTCGGGTCAAGCGCTGACCGATTTGAGGCGCTACGCGGACGTTGTCAAAACAAAATTAGCGGATCTGAACGAGTTGTGGAATGTTCGTTCGTCATTTGAAGGTGGTCCGCCGGAATTGCGGATCGAACTTGATCGGGCAATGGCCGATGGCCTCGGCGTTGATCTTGCCACGATCTCTCGAGTTCTTCAGGCAAGCCTCGATGGCCGTGATGTCACCATGCTTTCTACTGGCGATGAAGAGCGTCCGGTCACGCTGCGTCTCGGATCGACCTCCCGCGAGGACCTCGGCAGCGTCATATTTCAGACAAACAGCGGGCGTAAGGTGGCGATAAGCGAAGTGGCGCGGTTTGTCGAAGCCGAAGGCGCGCGCGAGATATTTCGACAAGACCAGCGCCGGACCGCGCGAGTGACTGCGCAAATTGCCGAAGGCTCCAATCATCCCAATGCGGTTCGTGCCGTTAACGCTGCACTAGCAGAAGTATCGTTGCCTGCCGGTCTCCAAATACGCTTACGAGGAGAAGAAGCTGAGCGTGTACGGACGTTTGCCGAGTTGCGGCTGGCGGCGATTCTAGCTTTGGTGCTCGTGTTTATGGTTCTCGCGGGGTCGTTCGAATCGTTAATCCATCCGCTCACGGTGCTGGCCGCCATCCCGCTTGGGTTGATTGGCGTCGCAGTAGCGCTGGTACCTGGCGGTCAACCGATAGGCGTCATGGCGATGCTCGGGTTGATTGTGCTGGCCGGCGTCGCCGTTAATGATGCCGTATTGCTCCTGGCGACCGCCCGTCGCTTAATGACGGAAGGACGATCGCGCATCGACGCCTTGGCTGAAGCCACTGGCATAAGACTGCGTCCGATTATCATGACCACACTAACGACGGTCTTGGTTCTCTTGCCGTTGGCGTTCGGCGCTGGCGAAGGTGCCGAACTGCGCACGCCCATGGCCATCACCATTATCGGTGGGATAATCGCGTCAACGTTAGGGTCGCTTTTTGTTCTGCCGAGTCTTTACCTGCTACTTGACCGTTTGCACCCCGGCCGTCGGTCCGATAGCTACGTTGTAGATCAAGCCCGATGACGGTTCTTGGATTGACAGATTTCTATGGTTCGGAGGGTGCAGACCGCCTCGGGGGACCTCGATGAGCATTATCGATCTACCCACTCAGCGACCCGTGGCGGTGACCATGTTTTTTGTCGGCGTGGTGTTGCTCGGCCTGATCGCTTGGCAGCGGATGGCGGTTGAGCTTTTCCCTGCGCTCGAGGGCGATCAGGTGACGGTTGCATTTGGGCGGTCCGGTAGCGAACCGGAAATGATTGAGCGCGATCTTCTGATGCCGCTGGAAGCGAAAGTGGCGACATTACCTAAGGTCTCGGAGTCGTGGGGAATGATCAGTGGCTCCAGTGGTCAGTTTCGAGTTCGTTTCGAAGCCGGTAGCGACGTTAAAGTCCGCGAGCTTGAGTTGCGGCGGTTGGCCGCGGATCTGCAACGGTCGCAACCGCCGGGCACCTACGTCAACGTTAACTCGTCAGGCACCGAAACATTCTCCAGTTTTGTGATGACTATTCATGTGCTGGGTAGAGCTGACGGAGATATCAACACCCTGTACGACCTCGTGGAACAACAAATTGCACCGCGATTTGCATCGGTGGCGGGCGTGAGTCAGGCGCAACCGAACGGCGGAGCTCGACGGCAAGTCACAGTCACGGTCGATCCAGACCGGGCGAGTGCGCTCGGTATCACCACCGACACAGTCAGTAACGCGGTACGACGGAACGTGGGTCGGCAAGAGTTTGTGGGTGGGCTCGAGACTGAGGGCGGGCGTCAGGTCGTGATGCTGGATGGTCGGCCGCCCGGCATGGATTCGTTGGCGAATGCAAAAATTCAGCCCAATCGCGCTGCCCGGTTACGGCACGTCAGCGATCTGGCCTTCGGGACGGCACGTGAAGAGTCTCGATTTCGGGTTAACGGAAAGCCAGCGGTCGGACTGGTGCTTTTTCAGGAACAAGGTGCCAACTTGGTTCGTCTCGGAGCGTCCCTCAGGGAACGTCTTCTTGAAGTTCGCGCCGAAGTGGCTCCGCTTGGCATCGATCTGGTCATCGGCTTTGACGCGGCGGAACAAATTGAAGAACAAATTACTCGTTTAGGGAAGCTCGCCGGATCGGGTTTCTTGATTGCCCTCGTGGTGCTGTACCTTTTCTTACGGCAATGGCGTGCAGTTGCCGTGGTTGGCATCGCGGTGCCGATGAGTCTTCTCGCCGCGCTCGCCCTCCTCTTTCTCAGTGGCCAGTCGATCAACATCATCACGTTGATGGGCCTTGCGATTGCGATCGGGCTTGTCATCGACAACAGCGTGGTGGTGTTTGAGGCGGTCCAGAGACGCCTCGAACGTGGCACCGAAATAAGGGAGGCCGTACGTGAAGGGTTGCGACGGACGGTTCGTGCCATGACCGCCGCGAGCCTCACGACGGCAGTGGTGTTTCTGCCATTCCAGTTGGTTGATTTCGATAGCGAGCAGATGCGTTCGATGATTTTGGTGGTGTCGATGGCTATCCTGTTGCCGCTGCTGGCTTCCTTGGGCGTTGCCGTGGGCTTGGTGCCCCTGCTCGCGCAACGTCTGTCGGCACCGGCAGTGGTTCGAGATTTGTCCATTCGTCGAGAACGGCGAGCCTTAAGGGGCGACTCGGTTCCGCCGGATACCATACGAATCTTTTTTGAGCGTGTGGTGACCGGCGCGCTACGACGACCACCTTCCTGGATTGCAGGAACACTGGCGGCAGTGCTGATTACTACTGTTGTTGCGCTTCCTTGGCTGCTGACAAGTTCAGGATCTTCCAACGTTCGTGAAGCCGATACCGTTGAAATGTCTGTTCAATTTGCGCGGGGATCGGCGTCGATCAATACCGTCAGCGACGGCATGGCGAAATTAGAGAGTGCGGTCATGAAACTCGAGGGCGTTGACATGGTTGAGGCCCTTATTCGTGAAGATGAAGGAACCTTGACCGTGCATTTAGTCGAGGAAGACGTGCGGCCGCCCGGATTTGGCGTCCAAGACGTGCGCTCGATCGTTCGACGAATTGATCGGAATGATCGACGGATGTACGTGCTACGGCCCGGCGAAGGGGGCATGGGGGATGGTGGCAAGGGACGTGGTGGCGGTGGCGGTAAAGGCGGTGTCGAGATGTTTGGCGGTGGACCTGCTGAGGTCGTGTTGTCCGGTCCGGACAGCCGTGAGTTAACGACGCTTTCTCGGAGCGTCCGTTCCCAACTTGAATCCATGGGACCTATCCGTGACGCCTGGGAAAACTATCGTCCTGGGATGGACGAATTTTGGATCGAACCACGTGAGAAGGTGATCGAATCGATGGGACTTTCGGTGAGCGACCTCGTGCCGGCGTTGCGTCTCGCGGGACGTGAAGGCGTGACAATGCAAACCGGTTTCTTATTGCCCAACGGCCGAGAGCTCCCCGTCGTTGTTGAGCGACTTAATGCCCGAGTGGAAGACCGAGGGATACGCGATTTGGAGCGATTACGAGTCCAGACCGATGCTGGCGCAGTCCCCGTCCGAGCCCTGGCTTCACTGCGGCGAATGCCCGCACCGCGGGTGATTCTGCACCACAATGGCCGCCGTGAAACGACCGTCAATTACAACTTTGAGAACAGTGTCCAAGATACAGGTCCGACGCGATTAGCCATCGAAGAACAGGTGGTTGCCGCGATGCGAGCTGTGCCGAGACCCGAGGGTTTTACCATTGAAACGGCTCCGCAAGATGAAACCACCAATCAACTTCAACAGGTCATCTTGCCCGTCATCCTGTTACTTTTCTTGGTGTTGGCGATGACCTTCGAATCACTCACGTTGCCTGTGTTAGTGCTGCTGTCGTTGCCGATTACGCTGTTGGGTGCAACCTGGGCAATGGTATTTGCAGGGGTTGCCCTAGGGCCTATGGCGATGGTCGGTGCTGTCGCGCTGATCGGCTTAACCGTGAATCCGGCCATATTGCTCGTTGATCGAATGCAGCAATTGGTTTTGGGCGCTGGATGGAGTCCAGGTGCGGCCGCCTATGCTGCCGTTCGAGAACGAACTCGGCCGGTCTTATTGACCATGGTAACCACAGTGGCCGGTCTGTGGCCGCTCGCGATTGCCACTGGGCGGGAGTTCGAGATTTGGCCGCCGTTTGCCACCATCGTCATTGGTGGCCTCATTACCTCAAGTTTGTTGACTCTGTTGATCGTGCCAGTGGGTTTTACGTTACTCCGTCGCCTCGATCTCTTGTTTGGTCGGATTGGACCTTGGCTAGCGCTCGGCTGGATCGGGGTGACTGTATCGGTTATGTCGGGCTTCGTGCTGACGGAGACCCTCACGTCATTACTTTGGCAAGTCGTGGTCGCTCTTTTGGTCGGTGGATGTTTGCTTGCCGCGGTGGTGATGGTTTTTCAGCCACGACGTTCGGTACAACCGGAATTTGCGGCAGGACCGCCCAAGTTAGAGGTTCGATATTTGACCAAGAGTTACGGACTGCCGGGTGCATTACGCCGAAGCCTTGATGCGCCGAAACACTACGTCAAGAAAGTGTTGGAGCTGGGGGGGCAACCGTTCTTACCCGTGGACGCTAGGGAAAGACTGTTACCACTGCTGCTAGCGGCCAGCGGACCTATCTATTTGGCCGTTCAGCTGGAGAGTGTTTTTTGGCGGTTGGTGTTTACGATGATCGCGGTAACGCTGCTGTCCCGCTGTGTTCTGGATGTCCGGCGGGCGCGAGGATGCGCCGATGCCAACGGCGTGGTCCTTCCCGGTGGCATCGAAAATGTCATCGCTAAACTACTCCCATGGATGGGTCTGGGTTTATTTGGATGGCATGAGTTCTTTGGGATTGAACGCTCGGAATTTAATGAGTTCACCGGTGAGACGTTCTCCGGACGCATATTGTTGCTTATTGTCGCGGCTCTGGGAGTCTTCATGGTCGGGTATTGCCGACGGAAGGCGTCGGAGTTCAATCAAGCCAGACGCGGTATTCGGCGACGCCGGGCATGGGAACGATTGGCTGCGTGGCTGGGATCTTTTGGAGACGCGGCAAGTCCCATGCATGCTATTTCAGGCATAAGTTTTACCGTCGAACGCGGCATGGTTGGGGTGCTCGGTCCGAATGGGGCTGGGAAATCGACGCTATTACGTCAGCTGGCAGGCGTTATCGATCCAACAGGGGGCACCATTCATTTGGGCAAAGCGCCCTACCCGGCCATTCAGCGGTATCTGGCGCATTGGGTGGGGTATTTGCCGCAGGATGCGGGTTTGCCGACGAGCAGCACTGCCCAAGAGTACCTGTCCTATTACGCCGCACTTTACGACGTCCCCCGTGATATACGGCAGCAACGTGTGGCGGAGCTACTTCGCGAAGTGGGTCTCGGTGAAAAGATTGATGCCCCGATCGGCTCGTTATCGGGTGGTATGAGGCAGCGTGTCGCCGTCGCCCGTACGCTGCTCCGATTACCTCCCGTGATCGTTGTTGACGAACCAACCGTCGGGTTGGATCCTCGGGAACGGATTCGTTTTCGGTCGTTGCTGGGTCGTCTTGCGCAAGAACGGATTGTGCTCTTTTCCACGCACGTGGTGGAGGATGTGGCTGCTGCCTGCGACCGGGTGTTGGTCATTGCAGAGGGCCATTTGGTATTTGATGGTGAACCCGCGGCTTTGGCGCGGGCTGCGAAGGGATGCGTATGGGAAATCAGCGTGCCCACAGACGAGACGTTGATGCTGCCGGACGGCGTTATTCATGTGGAAGAGAATTTGTCCGCCCAGGGGACTTTGGTGCGCCATAAAGTTCTTGCCGAAAGTCCGCCTGACCCCCGTGCGACCCCGCTCGACCCCTTACTTGAAGATGGCTACATGTGGCTTGTTGCTTCGGCACGACAACGTGAAGAAATTCGGCGTCCTGATCAAGAGGGTGTTGCATTACGAGATCCGGCTTTCGCGCGATGACCCTGCCCGATTTCTATTTGTTGCGCTTGGTGCTCGTGATGATGGTGGGCCGACGGTTTTGGCTGTTACCTCTATTGCCCCTTGGGTGGCTAGTGTTTCTCAAGCTCGAGTTATTTGGCTTTTTGGCGGTGTCGCCTGAGGTGGTTCAGGGTTTGGCGCTTGGGGTGCCCATGGCGCTACTCGGGATTTTTTTGGGAATCCGAATCATTGCAGGGGAAATTGACGATCGGAGTTTGGAACTCGCGTATACCGTGCCCGGAGGGAGCGAACGCTTATGGCGTATCAAACTTGGCGCTGCCGTTATCTTGTTACTTATCTTGGAGGCCATGCTTGCGATGGTCACGATTGTTTTGATGACTCCGTTTCCTTGGGGTGCGCTCTATGGTGCGTTGCAGGCGGCGTGTTTTTACTTGGTGCTTTCGCTTTCGCTCGCCACGTTGTTTCGAAGTCAAATTGGTGGCGGGGTCGTGACGGTGATTTTGCTCGGGATTAATGGCTTCTTGACTGGTTTCGGCAATGCCCAATTGCGAGGATCACCGTTCTTCAATCCATACGTGATCGTTGACGCAGATTCGACGGATTTGCTGGCGTGGACGGTTCAGAATCGTATCGGCATGTTGCTCTTGATGGCGGGTATGCTGAGCCTTGCATTTATGCGGGCTAACCGACGAGAACGAATGCTCTCGAGTTGACACGCGCGCGATCGGGAAACGATTGAGAATCCGAAGAACATGCGTCAGTGAGGTCAGCATTTCCGGATGACGTTTTCGGGTGCAAGCGGTATAACCGATTTGGACGAAGCGATAACAGGAATGAGGCTCATGCGTGCCCTAACGGAAACGGAAATAAAGCACCACGTTGATGAAATTGCGGAACACGGTTACTCCATCGTTGAGGACGCGTTTGACGTCGATTTCGCCCGACAACTCATGGACGAATTTGAGCACCTTGAACAAATTCGTCCGGGCGGAGATATTCCGCCGGCGCCCTTTGTAGGGTTTGTGACGCGCCGTTGGTTCGATGTGCTCAATGACGGAGATATTTGGCAGCAGGTTGCTGTTCAGCCCACGATCATGAAGGTGCTACCTCGCGTTTTGGGTGAAGGGTTTCTGCTCTCGACCATGGGCACTGCCATTGTCGGCCCGGGCGAGAAGGCACAACCGTTGCACGTTGACGACGGCGTCTATGCGTTTCCACGCCCCCATCCGAATTTGGTTTGCAACACCATGTGGGCGGTCAAGGATTTCACCGAAGAAAACGGAGCGACTCGGGTGGTTCCTGGAAGCAACAATTTTGACCATGATCCCGAGTTCGGCGAATCCTACGACTCAGTTCCCGTTGAAATGAAGGCCGGTAGCATCGCCTTTGTGTCGGGTACATGCTTTCACGGTGCGGGCGAAAATCGAAGCGGTGACGACCGTTACGGTTTAACAATCAACTACTGCAACGGCTCGATGCGTCAGCAAGAGAATTTAATGCTCGCAATCCATCCGTCGCGGATGCTTTCGTTTTCGCGTGAGCTTCAAAATATTCTTGGGTTTCAAATGTGCAAGGGTGCTGGGCATCTGTTTGCGGGCGATCCACGCTCCGAAATGGAACGCCACTACGGCCCCGCGGATTCCGATCGGGCTTGGCTCGATCGCCGTGGCGAGAAAGTGATTCGGACTACCACTGAAATCGCCTCGGACAGTTAAGTCATTGAACCGCCGGTCCAATGCCTTGTTCCTAGCGTGGCAATTCATGCAATCAGGCGAAGCTTCCCCTATTCTCAACACGTAAGTTTCATACAAGGGCGTGATTCATGGCACACGACGTGGTGATACGAGGCGGGAACGTGGTTGATGGGACGGGGGCGGAGCCTTATCAGGCGGATGTTGCCATCGACGGTGATCGCATAAGCGAAATTGGGGTTGTGAACGAACAAGGCCGCGAAGAGATCCAGGCGGACGGCCTCAATGTTTCGCCCGGTTTCATCGATTTGCATACCCATCTCGACGCTCAGATTGGCTGGGATCCCCAAGTAACTTCTGTTTCCTGGCACGGTGTCACCACGGCGTTATTGGGTAATTGCGGAGTCACGTTCGCGCCTTGTAAGGAAGCCGATCGGGAATTTCTTGCCGGCATGATGGAGACCGTTGAAGACATCCCAAAGGACGCGATATTGCACGGCCTGCCATGGAATTGGGAATCTTATGGCGGATACCTCGATGCTCTTGAGGCGTTGGGGCCATCGATCAATATCTGCGGTCTGGTGGGACACTGCGCCACCCGTTTTTACGTTATGGGTGAACGCGCGGTCGAAGAACCGGCGACCGCTGACGAGATTCGACAGATCGCGGAACTTGCGGGTCAGTCGGTTAAAGAAGGCGCCGTGGGCTTTTCGACGAATCGTTTGCCTGGTCATCGATTACCGGACGGTCGATCGATCCCAGGAACGTTTGCGCATCGCGATGAGTTAAGAGCCGTGGCAAAAGCTGTGGGGGCGTACGGTGGATTTATGCAAACGGTTTCTGACTTCCGAGAGTTTGATGAGGAAATGGAGCTAATCGCTGACGAAGCACGGTCGTCGCGCGGTGCGTTGTTCAGTTCCGCAGCCGAGATCGGGATCGAAAGATTGGATGAAAAAGTGATGGCGATGCGGGCCGAGGGACTCAATGTCACGTCGGTGACTGTTCCTCGCAGCGGCGGCGGTGTTGGTGGTTTGGCCACCGATAACTTTTTTAGGACGCCGGCGTGGATGGAGCTTCGCCAGCTCGATTTTGATGGACGGCTGGGTGCGATTAGAGACGCTGACTATCGACAACGTTTGGTAGCCGAAGTTAAGGATCAGGGGCAGCCAGTGCTCGAAGGGACGAAGCGATGGTTCTGGATGGGAGATGGCGAACGGCCCTGCTACACCCAGGAGCTTGACAACAGCCTTTACGCGATCGCTCAAGCGGCTAACGAACACCCGGTGGAAACTTGGCTCCGGATTACCGATGAGTCAAACGGGCGAGCCCTCTTCCACATGCGCGGGTTCAATATCAACCTTGATTCGTTGGAAGAACTGATTACCACCGAATGGGCCATGCCAGGACTAGGCGATGCCGGCGCTCACGTGAGTCAGATGATTGACTCTGGTTGGTCGACATTTATTTTGTCGCATTGGCATCGGGACAGTGGCGTATACAGTCTCGAAGAGGCAGTGCGTCGTATCAGTGCAGTGCCGGCTGGCGTCCTTGGGCTAGAGGACCGCGGAGTTCTTGCAGTGGGTAAACGTGCCGACGTTAACGTATTCGATATTTCTAGGTTGGAAGAGCGGATGCCAGAAATCGTTAACGATTTTCCGTTCGGCGCGCCGCGGTTTATCCAACGTGCCGCGGGTTACAAAGCCACGTTGTGTAACGGCGATTTTGTGCTGCGCGACGATGAGCTGACGGGGGCGCAGCCCGGACGTGTTCTACGAAGTAATTGAAACGCTATTTGGAAGTGGCTGCATCGATCATTAGGTACGCATGAGCGTCGTTGCATTTCGCGTAGTGCGGGCGGGTCAAGGAGGAAAGTTTGTCTGACGATGTCGTAGATGTCCTGATCATCGGCGCCGGCGCGTCAGGCGCTGCCGTAGCTTGGAGTTTGGCTGAGACAAAGATGCGAATTCTTTGCCTTGAGCAAGGTGGTTGGATGAACCCGTCTGAATACGCCAGTACCAAGCGCGATTGGGAAATTCTTCAGAACACGGACTTTGCGATCAGCCCTAACTTTCGTGATCGAGCCGCCGACTATCCGATTAACGACGACGAATCGCCCATTGCAGTAGCCAACTTCAATGCCGTTGGTGGTAGCACAATCCTCTACTCGGCACATTTTCCGAGAATGCATCCATCGGACTTTCGGGTGAACAGCCTAGATGGCGTGGCCGATGATTGGCCCATTGATTATCAAACGTTAGAACCGTTCTTTGCTGAAAATGATCGCAACATTGGCGTGTCGGGTCTTGCAGGTGATCCAGCTTATCCGTACCACGAACCCCCGCTTCCACCGGTACCGCTTGGGCTTTCGGGCGAAACCATGGGCCGTGGGTTTAATAAACTGGGTTGGCACTGGTGGCCTTCCGATACCGCGATTATCACAAAACCGTATGAGGGTCGTGAGCAATGCGCGAATCTAGGGCCGTGCAATGCGGGCTGCGCGCAGGGTGCCAAGAGTAGCGCCGACATAACCTATTGGCCCATGGCGCTTCGTCAAGGGGTTGAGTTGAGAACCGATTGCCGAGTTCGCGAAGTCACCGTGGATGAGAACGACATGGCGACAGGAGCGATCTATTTTGACGCCGACGGTGTTGAGCATCACCAACGTGCGGAAGTGGTCATCATGGCGTGCAATGGGGTCGGTACACCGAGGCTATTGCTTAATTCGACGTCGAATAATTTTCCCAACGGTCTCGCCAATCGCTCGGGCCTCGTGGGTAAGAATCTGATGTTTCATCCGTGGGGCCACGTGAGTGGCGTGTTCGATCAACCCTTGGCATCGCATTTTGGCCCCCAGGGTTCTTGCATGTTGAGCCAAGAGTTCTATGAAACAGATCCGAATCGAGACTTTGTGCGCGGATATAACATGCAGATTACGCGTGGCGCTGGACCAGTAGCGACGGCTCGCAACGGCGTGGCCCAGGGAAAGATTCCTTGGGGAAAGGGCCATCATCAGGCTTTTGAGAAGTACTACGATCGTACGATTTATATGGGACTTTGTTGTGAGGACTTACCCGAGGAGCACAACGCGGTGACCCTGGATCCGAAGCTCACGGACTCGCACGGTATACCGGCGCCCAAAGTTACCTATACCTTGAGCGAAAACAGTCGGAAGATGCTTGATCATGGACTGGAAAAAGGGGTAGAGGTCATGCAAGCGGCGGGTGCATGGGATATTCAGAGCCACGGTCCGATACGCATGGCGGGCTGGCATCTGCTCGGTACTGCGCGAATGGGCAAAGACGCTTCGCGTTCTGTCGTGAACGAGTGGGGCCGTAGCCACGACGTGCGTAATCTCTTTATTGTCGATGGCAGCGTCTTTGTGACTTCAGGGGCGGTTAATCCAACCACCACGCTCCAGGCGGTGGCCCTGTACATCGCAGATGCCATGAAAAGAAATCTCGCGAATTTGTTTGATTAGGAGAACGGGTGAGTTCTGACGACATCATTAGTTCTGATGCCAGCCTTGATGCGGAGCAGTCGCGTACGTTCGTCACGATATTGGACATGATTATTCCCGCGAGCGACGACGGACGGTTTCCGAGTGCGGCAGACATGGATGTGCTTTCCTATATCGTCAAAACGGAACCCGAACTACTCGACACAATCTGTGTCGAACTCGACCGACTGAATGCTGTCTCGAAAGATCTTCACGGGATGGTATTCGGGGACGTGGGGGGCACCGCCAGACAGAAGCTTCTCGAGGAAATGCGAGATGTCGAACCG
>ENA-UPTF01001031-UPTF01001031.1-marine-metagenome-genome-assembly--contig:-NODE-1031-length-18381-cov-3.674279_pt1 | contig 18381 bp, 20 predicted proteins | sample MGYA00238166_ERZ767019 | MGnify/ENA primary metagenome ERZ767019 (study PRJEB28930, sample SAMN06266391) | marine metagenome | isolation source: Sea water from 250 m depth | place: Atlantic Ocean...
AGGAGAATATATCTTTACTATGCAGGGCCTCATAAAGAGGTACGGTCGCAACGAGGTTCTTAATGGTATTAATCTTAGTTTTTATCATGGGGCAAAAATCGGCATCGTTGGTGAAAACGGTTCAGGAAAATCCACACTACTTAAAATTATGGCTGGCGAAGATAAAGAGTTTGAAGGCCAGGCGACTCCATTAAAAGGTTCCACAATTGGTTTTCTTCCGCAAGAACCTGTTTTGGATGATGACCAAACCGTACGCGAAAATGTGGAACAGGCTTTCGGTGATATCAAAGAAATGATCAAAGAGTTTAACGCCATCAGTGCCAAAATGGCCGAGCCTATGTCCGATGATGAAATGGAAAAAGCCATGGATAAAATGGGACGCTTGCAAGACCAGATCGATGCCGTCGATGGCTGGGAGCTTGACCGACAGGTAGAAGTCGCTATGGATGCTTTGGTTCTACCTGCTGACGACCAAAAAGCCGGAACTCTTTCAGGGGGAGAAGCACGTCGAGTCGCCTTATGCAAACTACTATTGCAAAAACCCGATATGATACTTCTCGATGAACCCACTAATCATCTCGATGCTGAAACTGTTCAATGGCTGGAAGATACTCTATCCAACTATCCTGGTAACGTTATAGTTTCAACTCATGATCGATATTTTCTTGATAATATCACTAAATGGATTCTTGAGCTGGAAATTGGGAAAGGAATACCATTCGAAGGCAATTACTCTTCTTGGTTGGAACAAAAAGCTGAAATATTACGGCGACGAGAAAAGACCGCCTCCACTTTGCAAAAACGACTTGATAAAGAATTGCAATGGCTTCGAGAAACTCCCGGCGCACGCAGAAAAAATAATAAGGGAAGAATCAACGAATACGAAAAGCTATCATCCAGAAAAATAGATATAGAAGACAATACACTGGAAATACAAATTGCACCGGGTCCACAACTGGGAGAACAAGTTATTGAAGCGGAATCATTAGCAAAAGGTTATGGAGGCGACCCTATCTTTACAGGCCTTACCTTTTCAATTCCGCGTGGAGCTGTCGTTGGACTAGTTGGCCCCAACGGTACAGGAAAAACGACCCTCTTCAAAATGATCGCAGGTGAAGAACAACCAGACTCAGGAACTCTAAAACTGGGATCCACCGTGCAGTTATCTTATGTCGATCAACATCGGCACGACTTGGCTGCAGAAAATACTGTGTTCCAAGAAATTACAGGAGGAACTGAGCATATAGAAGTTGCGGGAAAAACAATCAACTCACGCGCTTATGTAGGTCGCTTCAATTTTAAAGGACCTGACCAGCAAAAAAAGGTAGGAGAACTCTCTGGTGGCGAGCGTAACCGGGTCCACTTAGCCAAGCTATTACGACGCGGAGGTAATGTGCTCCTCCTAGATGAGCCAACCAATGATCTAGATGTGACAACTCTGCGAAACCTTGAAAATGCCATTCTCGATTTTAATGGTTGTGTGCTGGTTATCAGCCATGATCGATTTTTTCTTGACCGAATTTGTACCCATTTACTCGTTTTTGAAGGAAATAGTAAAGTACGCTGGTTCGAAGGTAATTTTGAAGAGTATCAGGAGAAAAGAAAACAGGAGTTGGGAGGAAAGGAAGAAAATCGTCGTTCAAAATATAAAAAACTCACCATACGTTAGTTCATTTTCTATTCTCCAAACTGTCTAACGAAATGAATCAACACCCATATCTGCCAGTCCGCAAAATCTGAATAGGCTGGCATTGCTGTACCTTCCACGCCATTCTTGATCGCCCAAAACATCTGACCATCCGAAACATTTTTCATTGTTTCCGTACAAGTAAAGTTTCTGGCCGGTGGATTGGCTTGCAATCCTAATTCTCCAGTTCCATCACCTCTTGCCCCATGGCAATGCACACATTGTATTGGTTGCGCCTTTTTCAAATATAGTAGTTCACCTTTTTTTAAACGCTTAGCAGTTACTTCGAGAGGGTTTTTTAACTCCAAGTATTTTGCAGGAGCTGCAGGAGTTGTTCTTTTTTGTGGACACTGAGCCTTATCAGAGTTATTCGCAAATACTGGGGAGTATCCAAAAACTAAAAAAGTAACAGAAAGAAAGATTATTTGTTTTTTCATTTTTACAACCCTTAACGATTTCGAGACATTAGGAAAATACCAAAAATTTATTCGCCCTTAATTGGAACGAAGATAGGCAATAACATCGGCTATACTTTGTTTTGATAGGGTCATACCCCAATCCGGCATATTGGTTGATTTACCAACGCTTTTTCCTCCATAAAAAATAAGATTATAGAGATAATCATCCGGATAATCATTCAAAGACAATTCTTTATGAACAACGGGTTTCGGTTCAAGCCCTTTAGCCCCAGGACCAGCGCCTCCTCCCTTTTTTCCATGGCATTGCATGCAATACTCTTTATAAACTTTTGCCCCGCTTTCAATATCAGTATTTTTAAATTCTTTCGACGTCCAAGGCTCGTAAAATTTAAAATCCTTCACACCTAAAGTCATTACATAGCCAATTAAGTGTCTTGCCTTTCTCATACTAATATCGGCAAGATATTCGCCACTATGTGGTGTAAAGTCCTGCGGATTTTCTGTAAATCGGCTCAACCAATCGAGGGTATAACGGTTACCCGCATCAAACAGGGTCGTGCTAATAGGCCCACCAATAAGCTTTCCTTCTTCGCCCTTGATTTGATGGCAACCTAAACAAGAATATTCTATGAATAATTCCGCACCTAACTCTGCCTCCATTTTCGTAAAGGTCGACATATCGATAGGGCTTTTTTTAACACGAGAATCCAGCATTTTTTTTTCCATATAATCCGCCACTACTTTTGCCTCTTCAATAGTCAAAATCATATGTTTTAGCGATAAACGCAACTTATCCCAACGGTACCCGTTGGGATAAAGGTTCTCCTCTTGTCCTAATAGCCGTCGAATCAACCAAGGTCTTTGATATTTAACTCCACCCCACATTAAATCGGGAGCCTTGATTTCAAATTTTGATTTTGGTTTTCCCTCAAACCGGTGGCAGCTTTTGCATTGGCTGTTAATGATTTTTTCAGCATAACCATCGTTGCCCGCCCAGAGCGATGAGGGCAAAAGTATGCTTAGTGCTAAAAAAGAAAAAACAAAATTTATTTTTAACCAACTAAACATATTTATGCTCCGTTTTTAATGTATGACTTAAATATTTGATCGATTAGCCAAGTAAAACATTACGATCAAGTTTCTAAAAATCTTCTTATATATAGGATAAGTTGCCAAATCTGCTCTTTGTTCAAAGAAAATTTGTGTGCCGGCATGGCTGTACCTTTAGAGCCATTTCGAATAACCCAGAATAGCTGACCATCCAACAGATCTTCCATAACTTTTCCACAAGTAAAATTTCTAGGGGGCGGTTCCATCCCTCTTGCCAGGCTTCCGTTTCCGTTACCCCGAATTCCATGACAGAGTTTGCAAGCCGTTGGCTTTGTATCTTTTAAAAATAGGTTCTTGCCTTTTTGAATATTTTCTTTAGTCGGCACCAGTGGATTAGTTTTTCTAAGATACCCACCAGGGGCTGTTTTAGTTTTTCTATTTTGGGGACAAATACCAGAAGCGGCCTCAATAATATTCACAGATTCAAAATCAGAACTCTCATAAAAATGTGGAAAAATCAGTTTATAGGCTTTTTCATAATCCTTCTTTAGATATGCATCACCACCATCCTGAAATTCATCAGCGTGAGCTGGCATAACAGCAAGAATAAGTATAAGAAAAAGGAAAACAATTTTATTAAGCATTTTACCTGATGTAATTTTTCTTACAGGAAACATCGGGGTTAAAAACTTTTAAACAGGTTTAGAAATTTAATTCGTTGCTCAGAATGAATCACTATAGGTTTTGGATAATCTTTTCCTAAAATGCAATCAACCTTTTCTTGTGTTTCTTGGTTCGCAACATGGGGCCAATGAATTTGTTTTTTGGAAAAATTTTTTAGCTCAGGAAGAAAATTTTTAATAAAACTTCCTTCTGGATCAAACTTTTCAGACTGGGTAATCGGATTAAATATTCTAAAATAAGGTTGGGCATCGCAACCCGTTGAAGCACACCATTGCCAACCTCCGTTATTTGCAGCGAGGTCAAAGTCCAAAAGGTTTCTGGCAAACCAGCCCTCCCCTTTCCTCCAATCAACTAGAAGATCCTTAGTTAAAAAAGAAGCGACTATCATGCGCAGTCGGTTATGCATCCAACCGGTTTTATTAAAACAGCGCATAGCTGCATCTATTATAGGGAAACCTGTCATTCCCTGGCACCAAAGCATGAAATGTTTTTGGGTGCCAGGCCATTTTATAGCGTCGTATTTTTCTTTGAAGCACCCCTTCACCACATGCGGAAATTGATCCAGTATCATCTGGTAGAAATCTCTCCAAATCAACTCTGACAACCATGTTTTTGCACCTAAGCTTGGATTAGCCAGAGCAAACCGAACAAGAGATCTAATAGATAAAGTCCCATACCTCAAATGTACTGAAAGGCGAGATGTTCCATTAGGTACAACAGGATAATTCCGGTTTTTGTCATAATCGGGCAGATCGGGTAAAAAAAATTTTAGTTGTTTTTTTGCTGCACTCTCTCCAACCTTTAAACATAAGTCGGCGTAATCAAAACCCAGTTTCTTTAGCGACCAGTCGACAATTTCTCTATCAAGTTGTTTCAGGGGTGCAAGCCGTTTTAGCTTAGAACGATGATCTTGGTAGAGACAAGCATTCAACTCCATCAGCCACTTATTTTTATAGGGTGTGAAAACTTTGTATGCGGCCCCGGATTGAGTTAACAACTCATTACCCTCAAAAATAACCTGATCCTTATAATCATGAAAGGCGATACCTAGCTTATTACAAGCAGTTCGAACAGCTTTATCACGCTTCTTTGCATATGGCTCATAATCACGGTTGACAAAAACAGCACTGGCTTTGATCCGTTTGGCAAATCCTAAAATTTCTTTTTTAGGGTCTCCATGTAATAAAACTAAAGCAGAACCTTTTTTGCGAACTTTCTGATCCAACTCAAGGAGAGAATTATGAATCGCAGTCATGCGCCTATCATTTTTGTCCTTAAGCCTATCCAGGATATTAGTGTCAAAAACAAAAACTAACACTACCTCTTTGGAAAATCTTGTGGCGGCGCTGAGTGCGACATTGTCTTCAAGCCGGAGGTCTCTCCTTAACCAAAATATAGATCTCTGAAACCTCATTTCTTAAAACCGTGATTAACAATTATTAACATTACTTTTAGATCTCTGTTCGGAGGCCAGGTGTGAATTAACAATTAAGCCTACCATCAATCTGAAAACTACGATCGATTTGGCTTTAGCGTTTTGGTTCAGAAAGTTTTCTTAGATAATGAACAATCAACCAGATTTCTCGATCCTTCAGGTTTTTGAATGCAGGCATTCCTGTGCCTGGGGAACCGTTGCGAATGATCCAAAATAACTGACCGTCGGAAATAGTTTTCATGGTTTCCCTGCATGTGAAGTTTCTTGGCGGAGGGTTCAAGCCTTGCGCCATAATTCCCAATCCGTTCCCCGTAACACCGTGACAGATTTTACATGCAGTAGGCTGCACTTCAATCTGAAACAATGATTCACCGGCATAAAGAAGATCAGGGCTTTTTTTCAGGGGGTTCCTCTGTTTACTTATAGTATCTGGAGCCTGGACCGTCGTTCTAATTTGTGGGCAAATTCCTTTTCCCATAAAACCTTGGCCATGATGGCCTTGAAAAGCACGGGAAGGATGTCGTCTTCCTTGGCCCGGCGGGGGGCCGGCCCAAATCTCAACAACCATACCAAAAACAAAAATCATGAGGACAGAAAATACGGTGAGCGTAAATTGATTCTTTGCTAAATGAGGGCTTTCCAATTTCATTATTTGAGCTTTTCTTTAATATTTTTCATCATTCGTTATCCATTAAGGTTCGGATAAAATGAATCACGCTCCAACCTTCCTCTTCATTGATTACCTTGCCTATTCGGACGGGCATTTCCGTTCCTGGGCTACCATTTCTTAGCACCCACATCATTTCTCCATCGGTTCTGATCTCCTGCCATTTTTTATCAGTAAAATCTCTGGGAGGATGACCTGGCTGTTTCACGCCCTTTCCGTTTTTACTGTGGCAAGTTACACAAAGGCCTTTGCCATAAAATATCTGTTTTCCTAATTCGATTCTCTCAGGGGTAGCAGGATACGGGTTATCTATATCCTGCAGCTCTTCAATAAGCTCTATGGGCACGCGGGGTTGGTAAACATCATCATGGAACGCGCCTACGTTATCCCATTGCAGAAAGAGACCAACAAGACACATCCAAAAAATGGTTTTTTGCATTGAAACTCACGAAAATCTGAGAACCAGGATTATTTATTTGGGAGTCGCCTTCCTTACCAGCCTCAGGAATGCATCGACACCGGATATTTTATCTTGGTAGGCTTTTCCACCTTCGTCTTTGTATGAAACCGTTATGGCTTTGTTTCTTTTTTCATCACTAGTCCAAGTTCCCCATCCTGATCCTTTTGGGAACATGCTATCAATAAAAATTTTATCGCCATCTTTATCTGTATTGCGCTTTCTCCGATCATACAAAGTTGACGCTTCTTTTGCTGTGGGTATTCGCCAATCTTGGTATCCAGCATAGTTTTTATAATTCATCTTTTTTGCATACTCTTTTGCCGTATACCAGTTGACCCACTTGGACTCTAATTGCCAATAATCTTTTGCCATCCATAACAAATTTGTTTTTCGGTCGAGAACAGTGCCATCCCCAAACCTTGCAAACCTTTTGTCAGTAGATTCTTGAATCGGTGCCCTCTGGCCCAAAGAAAAAGTACTAGAAGAAGAAATTAAAGTTAGCAAGAACAGTATAGTTGCAGCGATCCATTTTGATTCACGAGGCATTTCCCACTCCATGAAAAATATTTGGGTTGGCAGTCTATTTAATGATCAGTCTTAATTTTACCTACTTGCCCGACCTAAGTAAACGAGGAAATCGGGTTGAACCGACCCACCTGATTCGGTAAAATAAAGTAATAATTACAAAGGCTTTTCCTATGAAATCCCAAATTCAATTTCTACAGCTTCTAATTATAGCCGTATTGTTTGTTTTTAATTCCACATCACTTTCTCACGCCAAACCTCAAGATAAAAACCGTTGGAATAAAAAATATGACATAGAAATTTATCTCTTTGGAGAAAAACCCATTCCATTCTTGGTCGATAATATCGAAATTCTTCGTAAGGGAAAAGCACTTGATGTTGCAATGGGAGAAGGAAGAAACGGGGTTTATCTTGCCACACAAGGCTTCGATGTGACCGGGCTCGATATCTCAGAAAAGGGACTGGAAAAAGCGCAGGCACTCGCAGCAAAACATAACGTAACCATCAAAACCAAAGTCGTCGATCTGGAAAACATCAAGTTAGAAGCCAATAGCTACGACCTCATACTTTGTACTTATTTTATGGATCGAGGGCTTTATGAAAAATTTTATGATGCGCTCAAACCTGGAGGTATGGTTCTGGTTGAAACCTATAACGTCGACTACTTGAAATATCGGCAGTTCAATGCAAAATGGGCCCTCAAGACCAATGAACTGCTCGACATTTTTAAGAGAATGCGGGTTCTCAGATATCAGGACTACGATGATGCAAGAGAAGCATATTCCAGTATCATTGCACAGAAACCCTGACCCCTCTATTTTGTGAGTTCCCTTGAAAAAATTTTTGTAACACTCGCCAATCTTTTTCCTGTCTGGGTGCTCACAGGGGCCGGCCTGGCTTTATGGAAACCGGAAACTGCTACTTGGTTTCAGCCGACATGGATTCCCTACTTTCTCGCCATCATTATGTTGAGCATGGGTTTGACTCTGAGTATTGAAGATTTCTCACGTGTCCTAAAAATACCAAAATCAATCTTACTGGGTGTCGGACTACAATACACCATCATGCCTTTTTTAGGATACGCGCTGGCACGGCTTTTTCATCTTCCTATTGATTTTGTGATCGGACTCGTTTTGGTTGCTTGCTGTCCCGGGGGCACCGCTTCAAACGTAGTCTGTTTTATTGCAAAAGCTCATGTAGCACTCTCGGTAAGTTTAACCACGATCTCTACCCTTCTGGCTGTTATTTTCACGCCGCTTCTAACCACCTTATGGATCGAGTCTCTTTCACTGGAACTAACCGGACTGACTCTTCAGGTCGACACTCTGGGGTTATTAATGAAAACTATTAAAGTGGTGATCCTACCAATTGTCGTGGGGGTTTTATTGAACCGATATTTTAATCCACTAGTTAAGAGAATCGAATCCTACACACCCTTTCTAGCCGTACTTTCCATTGTTTTCATTGTGAATTTTATTCTTGCTGCAAAAAAAGATGCGATTCTTGAAATCGGTGCCCCTTTAATCGCGGCTGTTGTTCTATTACATTTTTTTGGATTCTTGTTGGGATACTTTTTATCACGCACACTAAAATTTTCAGAAAAAGATGCGCAAACAATTTCCATTGAGGTTGGAATGCAAAATTCAGGATTAGCTACTGAACTTGCAAGAAGTAACTTTTCAAATTACACACTGGCAACGGTTCCTGGCGCTATCTCTGCACTTACACACTGCATTCTCGGTAGCATTGTTGCCGGTCTCTGCCAAATCAGAGGTCAAAAAAATTAATTGTTTAGGGTTTTTGTTTTAATCGGCTACAATTCAAATAATCAGACGATAACAAACATTTATGGAAAGATTTTTCTTAAAAGTTAAAACAGGTTTCATTTCACATAAGGAAAATAAATGGAGTGGCTCCAGCTTTGAGGCTACCCCATAAATCCAAGTCATGAAATTTGAGTCCAAGCTTCGTTTTAAAATATTACAAGTTCTGGACGGCTTATTATCAGCAGGCTTTACAAATATTTTTAACCTCAAAGAGGAGAAAGCCCCTTGCAGTATAAAGTACTTGTTGCAGCAGAGTTTACAGGGATAAGTGAAGACTCACTGATCGAGGTTACTGGTAGGTTGGAAGAACACGGATTGGAAAAAATCCCCACCTTAAGATCTACTTGGGAATTCGCTTGTGAGGCAGAAGACGAATCTGATGCTAAGGATAACGCCATCCAAGCCTTTGTTAATGTAGTTCGAACCCATCCATGTGAATTAGGGTTAGTAGTACAGGCAGGCACCTCTCAAATTTTGCGGCGGAAGAAAAAATTCGAGGCCTGAGGAATATCAGAAGTCTCTGTGGTATCATGTATCGATCAATTTTACTAAGAAATTAATCCCTTAATGGGGACTTAAAGGGCACTGTGACTCTTAAAAAGGTCCTGGGAGGATAATTGTGAATATTATATTGAACAGTTATTGCAATCTAACCTGTAATTACTGTTTTGCAGACGAATACATGGAAGAGACGGTAAAAACACCGGGCAAGTCCATGGAATTCGATTATTTTCAAAACGAGTTCCTTCCAAAAATCAAGAATACGCCGATCATCAACTTCATGGGGGGGGAGCCAACCTTGCACCCCAAATTTAATGATATTTTTCGAAATACATACAATGACATTCTGCCTTACACCCATCTCAGCGTTTTTACCAATGGCCTGATGCCAGATAAAGTTTTGGATTTAATGCTCGAAATGGCGGGTCCAAGCGGAGCAAGAAATAAAAATGTCAACTTTGCTATTCTTTTAAATTGGCAAACATTGGAAAATATCTCCGAAAAAAACCACGAGCGCTGCAAAGAGGTAGCGGAAAAAATGCTGCGCACAAACGGTTACAGTGTCACCTTTAGTCTCAACCTTTATTCAAAAGATCAAGACCTGGAAAAGCAGTGCGAAGAAATTGATGCCATTTACCAGAAGGTAGGGCTCCCAAAAGACAAGCTTTATAAAATTCGAGTCAGCCCAGCGTTTCCAATTATCGGCGGCGAAGCAAATATTTATTTGCCGATTCGCGATTATCCGAAAGTCGGACGACAAATGCTGAAAATTTTAGAACGGTTTCCGCAAATGTGTTTCCGCTTCGACTGTTCCTTTCCACCTTGCTTTTTGGATGAAATTGAAGAAGATCAGTTTTCCCTCACTGATCGGTTTTTCTTTCATGGCAATAAACAATTGCCGCCTACAGAGGAGTGGAAGAACAACGATTATTATTTTGGCTGTGCAGATGGCAGCCCGATGGATATCGACTCAAAAGGGGATTGCTTCAACTGTTTTCCATTCCACAATTTAAAATTAGGCAACGTTTCGGACTTCAAGGAAGTGAACTCCATCGCTATGGCAAAAATGGGTTCCAAATTTTTGACCACGGTTTTCGACAAAACCCAAGCTAAAGAACCCTGCAGGTCCTGTCCTCATTATATGGTTCGATGCACAAGCGGATGCTTTGCCTACAACTTCATTGATGAAGAGGCGGAGCAACTCACTGTCGCTACTAAAGAATCCGATTCAGTTTGACTTCCTGACAAATGATTGCGATGTGAAATCCCTCATATGTTTCAACAGGACCAAACACCTGCCCCTTATTTAGCGACATATCTGCAACTCCGTCCATTATAAAGTCATTGAGCTCTTCATTGCTCAAGGTTTTGAATCCGCCACGAGGTTGCCGCGGGTCATTCTTATTCCAACCAACCTCTAACCAGCCTAGACTTCCCCCATCATCTTTAGAGGAGGAACAGGTGCTGTATTTTTCTGCCAACTTCATCAACATCTGAACCCGTGCAGTTTCTTTGGGTATACCTTCGATTGTTTCTTTTAATAGATCCGCCACTTCTTTTTTGTCTACCAGAATATGGCGTATCTGAATTTGATGGGTCGCTCCCGCCATGTTTCCCCCAAAATTAAAAAATGAAAGATGTAAATATATAGGATTTATCCCACAATTTCCACCCGCTTGCTCGGGAGACAACCGGGGTTAGGAAGATGTGAATGTCTTTAACTTCCTGCAAAACTTCTAGGGCTTGCTGGGAATTTGGGTTTAGGGTATGTTGGAAGGCTTATGAGTCCAAATAATTCAAAATTAGTACTGGCTTCGAAATCGCCACGACGCGTGGAACTTTTAAAAAAGATATTTCCACAATTTGAAGTGGCCCCCAGTTACATTGAAGAAGTGTTGGACATTGGCTTACGTCCTGAAGATAATGCCCGTAATATAGCGCGTGCAAAAGCCGAGTCCATTGCACCTGATTTTCCGGACTGCTGGGTCATTGGTGCTGACACTCTGGTAACATTGGATAATGAAATATTTCAAAAACCAGAAGATGAAAAAGATGCCGAACGTATTTTAAATAGGTTGCAAGGCAGAGAGCATCTCGTCATCACTGGAGTATGCGTAGTGGGACCGGAAAAAACCATCGATAAACCAATAACTTCCAAAGTAAAAATTAAACCCCTGACTGAAAAAGAAATTAAAGACTACATTGCCACAGGAGAACCCATGGACAAAGCTGGGGCCTATGCTATTCAACAAAAGGGAAGTTTTATGGTTCGTTCTTTTTCCGGTTCTAAAACAAATATCATTGGACTTCCTCTGGACGAACTTAAAACCCTCCTTAAAAAAACCCGCTACCCCTACGCGACGTAAGACCTATTCGCGAATTGCAAGCAGCGGCTTCCTCAGAAAGCCCTTGACAAATCAAAGGTTTTAAGCGTTTTTTATTCAATTAAATATTGAAATTAACTTGCGTAAACCCGCTGATTATAATTTAATTTAGTAACGATATAATATTTTAGCCATCAAAATTAAGAAGTTTGCTTTTACAATAACAAGGTCAGAGTTAGAATGAGTAAGCATCAAAACATTCATGAGATTCATGGAAGTTGCCAAAAATGTCAAGGGCCCATCTTTTTAAATAGCACAATGGACTGGTATGGTAATTCTGTTGTAACGCTCAATTGTTGGAATGGGCATTACAAATGGATCAACATAGAAAACCTGGATGCCGATGAAGACCTAGCTCCTGAAACCAAACGCGATCTGGTAACTCATATAAGTTTTTTTAAATTGTAATGCGCCCTCCTCCAAGTTTTTCCAGATGTCCAAAATTTTTATCTCTTCTTTTTTTCGCTGCATTTTTCTTTATTTCTTCGGTACAGGCTCAGGATAAAATACCATCAAACATGGTCTTTATCCCGGAAGGTTATTTCCAGATGGGAACTTCATCAGGGAATGACGATGAAAAACCAATGCACTTCGTATACACCTCTGGCTACTATATCGATAAATATGAAGTCAGCAACAAGGACTACCAGGCTTTTATGGATGCCACCGGCCACCCGGCTCCTAGTTTCTGGGACGATCCACGGTTCAATGATCTGGAACAACCCGTGGTCGGAGTAAGCTGGCATGATGCCATGTCCTACGCAAAATGGAAAAATCGCCGCCTGCCCACAGAAGCTGAATGGGAAAAGGCTGCCCGCGGTAACGATGGACGCTTATGGCCATGGGGAAGAAAATTTGATAAAGGTTTTTTCTTTTTTTTCGTGAATATATTTGGCCAAAACGATAACTATGCACATACCGCCCCGGTCAATTACTATCACTCTGGTGTCAGTCCATTCGGCTTATACAATACCGCCGGCAATGTATGGGAATGGTGCCTCGATTGGTATGATGAAAATTATTATCGAAACAGCCCCGAGATCAACCCCGAAGGCCCTCAAGGACCATTGAAAATGAAAGTTCTTAGAGGCGGTTCTTGGGTGAACAGTATCGAAGGAGTAAAAGTCGTAAAACGAGCCCGAAATTATTCGCACATCAAAAACGAAATTTATGGCTTCCGAACCGTCCTTCCTATTCCCTAAACCTGCCTTTCGACAAACTTGCAATTACTTCCTTCCCCACTCTTTCAACCCTAAAAATCTACCGTATATGCTTTAATAATTGAATTGACATCCCATCTATGAATGGTAAATTTAATTTATAAAACACCAAAATTTACATGCCTTCTTATGAAGAAAGGAATCCTAAATGAAAAGGTTCATTCCTTTAAAATTTTTATTTTTATTCAGCATCTTCTTTGCCAACTCAACCTCTATGGTATGGGGGCATTCAGGTCATAAGCACGATGAACTCAAAATTAAACTTCCCAAAGTAGTAGCAAGAGTAAATGATCACGATATAAATGGCGATGCCATATTTCGGGAGCTTAAGAAAGCTGCCGCCCAATATAAGAAGCGTGGGATACCCCTGACTGCTGACCAGGAAAAGTCCGCTGCCAAGAAACTGATCGATGATGAAATTGGCCGTACTTTACTGGTACTCAAAGCAAAAGCACTGGGTGTAAAGGTTTCTGAAAAAATGCTATTAAAAAGACTGAGGAAGGTGAAAGCAAAATTTAAATCTGATTCTATTTTTGAGCACCGTCTCTCTGACCGGGGAATGACAGTCGATCAATATAAGCAGGAACTAGAAATCGACATGTATATGGATCAACTTATTAAAAAAGAAATCGAACCGAAAATTAAAATCCCAGAAAAGGATTCTCAAGCTTATTATGATAAAAACAAGGATAAATTTGAAACCAAGGAAAAAGTCCGCGCCAGCATAATGCTGCTAAAATTCAACCCAAAAGAAGGAAAAGCTGGAGAGCAAGCTGTTATCAAGAAATTTGAATCGATTCTGATACAAGCAAAAAATGGTGCCGACTTCGGTGCATTGGCTCAACAACATTCCCAAGATAGTTTGGCAGCAAAGGGAGGGGATTTAGGATTTTTCACACAAAAACAAATGCTACCTGCTTTCAGCTCACGCGCTTTTAAAATGAAAGTTGGAGAAGTTAGCGAGATATTCCGAACAGGACATGGTTTTCACGTCATCAAAGTAACCGATAGAAAACCAGAAAGCCTCAGCTCTTTCGCAACAGAAAAGAGACAAATTGAAAAGTTTTTAGCTAACAAAAAAATCTCTCAGGCAACCCGAGATTACATTGAAAATCTCAAGAAAAAAGCTGAAATTAAGACCTATTTCTAAGGTTTCTAATAAATACTTGTAAAAATAAAACCTGACACTAACGAACATAAGGGAGTCCTTTTCAGGAGTTTTCTAGATACTCATTAGTGCTCCCCCCTAAGAATTCGAAAGATATCTCTGCCGACTAAAACTCATAACCCGTGTGATGTATCTGGTTCCGTTCTTTGTCTAGCAGGCGGGCAAATCCTTAACCATGCTATAGGACGTAGTCCAGTTATTTTTTCTTCGATTTTTTGCTGTCAACCTGACTGAGCTTTCGTTTGACGGTTTTCTGTTTATCCTTATTAAAATCTACTTTCAGGTAAACAGTGTTATCAAACAACTTGCTAACCGTACCTTCTTTTTTCTTTCCCGCAAAATCAAACTTAATTTTATCTCCAATTTTCATATTTCCCTCTCTTTGAGAAAAAAAATTACCCTACGTTTTCCACGGAGCAAATGAGATTAGGGGAAAACAAATAAAGAGTCAAGTTTATTGACCCATGCCTAGCTGCATAGCGCCTTTGTTCAGAATTCATAAGCGCTACTCTATTGCCCAAAAACTCCATGCCTAGTACAATCTGAAAAAACCTGGAAACTCTTTCCAAGTTATTCTTAATCTCTGGCAACAACTGTAAACGTGAATCTTTCTTCAGACAAATCTTTTGCAGAGGTAACCTTTAATCTGCCAATCAAAGAAGTTTTCACCTATAAAATTCCTCCTGAGTTTTTTGGTAAGGTTCAGGTTGGTATGCGGGTATTCGTGCCTTTTGGGAAACGTCGTATTACTGGTTATGTTGTCAATCTGACCTCCAGTTGGGACAAAAAATTTCAACTGAAATCCATCAGCGACTTGCCAGACACCAAGCCCGTTGTAGACAAAGAAATTCTTGCTCTAACAAAATGGTTGAGCAATTATTACCAATGCTCCTGGGGGGAAGCTATTCGTGCCGCCCTGCCTGCCGGGTTAGACGATGAAGACCGCGAAGAGCTCTCTTTAACAAAAGCAGGAATGGATGCACTAAAGAAAAAGTCTCTTTCCAAATCAGGAGCTCTCCTTTTACACTTTATCAAAGAAAAACCCAAGGTCACCTTGAAACAATGCCAAAAAGGACTGGGTAAGAAATTCAGCGCCTCTTCGCTAGCTCATTTAAAACAGGATAGGTTGCTCACTTCTACTACAGCTATTCATAAAAGCACCGTAGGTTATAAGTTTATAAAATCCGTTCGTCTTAATCCTAATTTTTCAAAATTGGAAAATATTGAACAACTTCTAAAGCGTAGTCCTAAACAAAAAATGGTCTATGATCATCTATTAAAAGGTGAAATTAGCACTTCTGATTTGGAAAAACAGGTGAAAGGAAGTGCTACCGCGCTCAAAAACTTAAAAGAAAAAAAATTGGTTGAAGTATTCACCCGGAAAAGTGAAAGAACCAGTGATATCGATATATCCAATCAACCCATTGGACCTTCCCTAAAATTTACAGCGGAACAAAAAATAGTCTTTTCCCAACTTAGCAAAGCCATTGAACAAGGTAAATTCCAGCCCTACCTATTACATGGTGTAACGGGTAGCGGAAAAACCGAAATCTATATTCGATGCATTCAACAAGTTCTGGAACAAGGGAAAACTGCAATTATGATGGTTCCAGAAATTTCCCTAACACCTCAAACGGTAGAAAGGTTCCGCCAACGGTTTGGAGATCGAGTAGCAATTCTTCATAGTGGATTGTCGCAAAAGGAACGTTTTATCGAATGGAAAAAAATTTACGACAGACAGGTTTCCATAGCTGTGGGTGCGCGTTCTGCTATTTTCGCTCCATTCTCCAATCTCGGAATCATTGTCATTGACGAAGAACATGATGGCTCTTATAAGCAAGATTCGATACCGCGTTATCACGCACGGGATACTGCAGTGATGCGCGCCCATTCACAAAATGCCGTTATACTTCTCGGGTCAGCTACTCCCTCTTTGGAATCGATTCATAATACTCATCTCGGTAAATATAAATATCTTTCTCTGGAGAAGCGTATAGGGGATCGCATGTTACCCATTGTTAGCATGGTTGATATGAGAAAAGAGCGAAAAGAATTTAAAAACTTTTCTATTTTATCCGGGCAACTTGTCGCCGCTATTCGCGATCGACTTTCCAGAAAAGAACAAATATTTCTATTCCTCAATCGACGCGGTACCGCACGATTTGTTTATTGCGCCGATTGTGGTTATGCAATGGAATGCAACCATTGTAGTGTCACCCTCACATTTCATAGCAATGACAATCGGCTACTATGCCATTACTGTAATTTTTCAGCCCACATGCCAGGAAATTGTCCTGAATGTCAGGGAGAGGTGATCCGATTTAGCGGCTTCGGCACTCAAAAATTAGAAGAAGAAACTATCAAGCTATTTCCTAAAGCAAGAGTTACTCGGCTCGACAGAGATACCACACAAGGCAAAAAGGCATTCATAAACATGCACCAAAAAATGCATTCAGGTGAAATCGACATTCTTATAGGAACACAAATGATCACCAAGGGTCACGACTTTCCAAATGTCACCCTTGTGGGTATCGTTGCAGCGGATGTCGCTCTTAATATTCCAGATTTTCGATCCTGTGAACGAGCATTCCAGCTAATTACACAAGTTGCCGGGAGGGCAGGACGTGGAAAAGTTCCCGGGAAAGTCATTATCCAAACCAACAATCCCGATCACTATATGTTTGAGTTTGTGTCGGAACACGATGTTAATGCCTTCCACGATAAAGAACTGAAACTTAGGAAGCGGTTGAATTATCCACCCTTTACAAAAATCATAGCCTTGGAAATCGTTTGCGAAAATGAAATCCAAGGACAAAATGCAATAGACAAACTCAGACAGTCTTATTCACGACTTATTTCCGGAGAAAAATCGGTGGACTTGATCGGACCCTCCAAAGCAGCTCTTTACCGGCTTCAAAATAAATTTCGCTGGCATTTGATATTGCGTGGAAGAAATATGAAACAATTGCAAAACATTTTGCTAAAATTCTCTCGGCTAAATGAATCCAAGGCTCGTGACAAAGTCAAACTAACCATAGATGTCGATCCTTTAAACCTTCTTTAACCCTTCATTAGAATCTCTTACATGAAATTATTCAGATCCGCCTACGATTGGGTTTTGCACTGGGCAGCAACACCTTATGCACTGCCTGCCCTTTTCGCAATATCTTTTGTAGAATCTTCTTTTTTCCCCATTCCCCCGGATATTTTACTGATTGCTATGACCGTTGCCGTACCCGCCTTATGGATCCGGTATTCTCTTTTCTGTTCGATTGCATCGGTACTAGGGGGGGTGTTTGGTTATTTTATTGGCTATCAGTTTATGGATTTAATCGGCCAGCGAATTGTGGACTTCTATCACTTACAGGAAACATTCGATAAAATTGGTGGGCTCTACAATGAGCATCAGGGCTGGGCAGTAGCTGCAGCAGGATTCACTCCCCTCCCCTATAAAATATTCACCCTGGCTGCCGGGACATTTAAAATTGATTTAGCCACTTTTATCCTGGCTTCGGCTATTAGCCGTTCGGCACGGTTTTTTCTGGTAGGGTTTCTAGTATACAAATTCGGTCCGCCTATCAAGGCGTTAATCGAAAAATATTTCAATCTATTCAGTATCGTGTTTTTCGTTTTGCTCGTGTTAGGATTTTATTTGTTAAAATTTGTGCTATGACGAAGGAGGTTCGCATGGATGAGCATTGCGTTATTTTTATTACCGCAGGGTCCAAAGAAGAAGCAGAAAAATTAAGTCGCGGAATGATAGAAAAAAAACTCGCCTTTTGCGTTAACACCGTTCCCGGCATTCAGTCGACTTACCACTGGGAAGGTAAGCTTCATGTCGATGATGAGATTCTGTTGATTGCAAAAACCCGACAGCAGAAATATGGCGCGCTGGAAAACTGGGTGAAACAAAATCACAGTTACGATGTTCCGGAAATCATTTCCCTGCCCATTCAAAAAGGACTGCCTGAATATTTAAAAGCAATCGATGACTGGGTTACCAGTTAAGCTCAATGGCAAACTATATTCAGAAAAAAGACTGGCAGATTTCTGAAAACCTCGCTACTCCTGAATCTGCTTACTTACGACGACGGGAATTTATTCAAGGCACGGCCCTAACCTCTCTGGTGACGGTAGGCGCGTTATACGGATGCGGGCCTTCCACCCCTCCAAATTCTCTCCCAGGAATTGAATGGAACGATACGGAAAAATCGATCTATCCTGCCAAGCGTAATTCTGAATTTGAACTTGATCGACCTATGACGGATGAAAAAATCGCGGGAACTTATAATAACTTTTATGAATTCGGTAACGAAAAAACAGACCCTGTAAATTACGCTCAAAAACTCAGAACC
>ENA-UPTF01001032-UPTF01001032.1-marine-metagenome-genome-assembly--contig:-NODE-1032-length-18375-cov-3.222975_pt1 | contig 18375 bp, 13 predicted proteins | sample MGYA00238166_ERZ767019 | MGnify/ENA primary metagenome ERZ767019 (study PRJEB28930, sample SAMN06266391) | marine metagenome | isolation source: Sea water from 250 m depth | place: Atlantic Ocean...
TAGCTAGCTGTTGTTGTTGTCCGCCAGAGAGATCGCCACCCCGGCGCCGTAACATCGATTTTAGGACCGGGAATAGGTCAAACACGTGGTCCGGAATGGTCCGATTCGAGCGAGGTTGGTTACCAAGACCAATCTCCAGGTTTTCGGCAACCGTGAGTAGCGGGAAAATCATGCGTCCTTGAGGAACATATCCTATGTGAAGGGCGGCACGACGTTCGGCGGCCTCAGACAGTAGACTGGCGCCGTTGAATACGATAGATCCAGAGTCCGTTTTTAGTAATCCCATGACGCACTCAAGCAACGTGGTTTTACCAACACCGTTCCGCCCGATTAGACTCACGCAAGCTCCATCTTCCACGTCCAGATTGACATCCCAAAGCGTGTGACTTTGACCATAGGACTGATTAAGCGCTTCGATCTTAAGCATCACTCACCTAGGTACACCTCGATCACTTTTGCGTCATGCTGCACTTCATCAAAGGGACCTTCAGCCAATACCCGACCTTCATGTAGGACGGTAACCCTCCGTGCAATAGAACGTACAAACTCCATGTCGTGTTCGACCACGACGACCGAATGATCGCCTGCGAGCGTCGTCAGCAGTTCCGCGGTGGACTCCGATTCTTGCTTCGTCATGCCCGCGACGGGCTCGTCCACGAGCAACACGAGCGGGTTCTGCATCAACAACATGCCGATTTCAAGCCACTGCTTCTGACCATGCGATAGCGATCCCGCCAATGCCGACACCGCCTCTTTTAGACCTATGATGTCCAGCACTTCGGCAATCCGATCACGTTCCTCGGCACTCAATTTTCGCGCGAGCGACGCCCAAACCCTTTTATCTGCTTCCATTGCCAATTCGAGGTTGTCATGCACGGTATGGTTGTCGAAAACGGTCGGTTTTTGAAACTTTCGGCCGATCCCGAGGGATGCAATCTCGGGTTCCGTAAGTCGCAACAGGTCAATGCGCTGGCCGTAAAAGGCAGTACCAAAATCGGGTCGCGTTTTTCCCGTGATGACATCCATCATGGTCGTTTTGCCAGCACCGTTCGGCCCAATGATGCAACGGAGCTCCCCGGTCTCGATGTATAGCGTGAGTTCATCTAGGGCCTTAAATCCGTCGAAACTCACGGTGATGTCCTCCAGATAAAGAATGTATCCGGAATCCGTATTGACCAGCTCATCGCGACTTGGTTTCCGAGCCGAGAAGTTAGAGCTCCGACTGACAAACGGTTGGAAACTTCGCGGTGGCTTATCTTTTTCGTCCGATCCCCCAAACACCTTAGGTCTCCTTGCCCAACAGGTTGCGCAACAAACCGACCACACCCTTTGGTAACGCTACAGTCACCAGAATGAATAGACCCCCGAGAGCGAACAGCCAAACTTCCGGGTACTCGCTGGTCAGCCACGTCTTAGCAAAATTTACGAGCACGGCACCGAGAGCGGCACCGTATAATGTTCCACGACCGCCAACGGCCACCCATACCACCAGCTCGATCGAGTTCAGGGGTTGAAACTCACTGGGATTAATAATCCCGACTTGCGGTACGTATAAGGCACCGGCTATACCGGCCAAGACAGCGGACACGGTAAATATCCAAACTTTATAGTTCTCCACGCGGTACCCGATAAAACGGGTGCGATCGTCAGCATCTCGCACGGCGGTGACAACACGCCCAAGTTTCGACGTCACGACGAAACGGCAAAACAAATAGGTCGATGCCAGCGCGATGGCTGAAACAACAAAAAGAACGACGCGTGTGACGTCTGACTGCAGCGACGCACCAAGAATGTCTTTGAAGTCGGTGAGGCCATTGTTGCCACCAAACCCCATCTCGTTCCGAAAGAACGCCAGCATCAGCGCGTAGGTCAGGGCTTGCGTCATGATCGAGAGATAGACGCCTGTGACCCTCGAGCGGAACGCGAGCCAACCGAACACCAACGCGAGCAATCCGGGAACTAAAACGACCATCAGCATGGCAAACCAGAACGCATCGAAGCCAAACCAATACCAGGGCAGTTCCTCCCAATTGAGGAACACCATGAAATCGGGCAGTTCGGGATGCCCGTACACACCGCGCGTACCGATTTGGCGCATGAGGTACATGCCCATGGCGTAGCCGCCGAGTGCAAAAAAAGCCCCATGCCCGAGACTGAGGACGCCGCAATATCCCCAAACCAGGTCAAGGGCCATGGCGAGCAGCGCAAAGCAGAGGTACTTACCTAACAACGTAACGGTATACGTAGAGACATGGAACACGGAGTCTTCGGGAATCAAAAGATTGGCGACAGGAACGACCACGCACAGCACCCCAAGAATCCCTAACAGAATAGTCGGGCCCCAATCTTGTTTGAGTAATCGACCCAATAGCATCAGTTTTCTGCCGCCCTTCCCTTCTGCGGAAACATGCCGCGAGGTCGCCACTGAATAAACAAAATGATGAAAACGAGCACGAGAACTTTTGCGACAACGGCGCCGGCATAAGGCTCGAGGAACTTATTGGCCACGCCTAGCGACAATCCGGCCACGAGGGTGCCCCATAAATTCCCAACGCCCCCGAACACAACGACCATAAACGAATCAACGATATAACCTTGTCCCAGATTGGGGCCAACGTTGGTTAGCTGCGATAAAGCGACACCAGCAACTCCGGCAATCCCCGCCCCAAGACCGAATGTCAGCGCGTCTACCCGAGCGCTTCGGATACCCATCGCCCGCGCCATGGCACGATTCTGGGTCACGGCACGAACTTCTAAGCCCAGTCGCGTCCGCTGCAGGACAAGTACCAACGCGGCAAAAATGAGTCCAGCGAAAATCAAGATATAAAGGCGGTTGAAGGTCATCGAGAGGCCGTCCAACAGTTCAAAAGAGCCGCTCATCCACTCCGGAGTCGCGACCGACCGATTGAGGGGCGAGAAGATACTGCGAACGGCCTGCTGCAACACCAAACTCACGCCAAACGAGGCGAGGAGCGTTTCCAGCGGACGTCCGTAAAGAAACCTAAAAATTCCGCGTTCTATCCCGATACCAACCAAACCAGATACAACGAAGGCTGCTGGAACGGCAATAAGAACCGAATATTCAAGAGCCCCGGGGAATAGTGTTTGCACGACGTAGGTCGTGTACGCACCAAGCATTATGAGTTCGCCGTGAGCCATGTTGATGACGCCCATCACCCCGAAGGTGATGGAAAGACCAATAGCCGCCAAAACCAGCACGGATCCAAGGCTTAACCCAAAGAAGACCGTTTCGATGGTCTTGTACCGCGCCACCGTCTCTTCGATACTTTCGAGTGTCTCGCGTGCAGCTGCTTGAATCCCCTCACTTGCTGTCGGATCGTTAGAAATACCGGTCAGCTTTTCGCGAACGCGACCATCGAGATTTCTTACAGAAGCACGGATTGCCCTCAACCGTATGGTTTCATCGTCCGCATCCAAATCAAATACGACCAACGCGGTATTGATCGCCGCAATCACTTGGGCGTCCGATTCGACAAGCAAACGTGCATCGAGAACTGCTCGCATGGAAGAATCGGCTCCGTCGGCAATTGCTTCGGCAGCAGCGATCCGATCGTCAGGGTCCTCATCGTCGAGGCGGATACCTGCGATCAGACCTCGCAGCAGACCTCGCAACCGATTGTTGACGCTAATTTTTCGCGCCCCTCGGCGCCCCACTTGACCCAGTTCTTCACCAGTGACCGCATCGCGAATCGTGAACCCGCCACCATCGAGCCCTTTCGCAACGACCACCCGTCCCGTTTTACGTTCCGTATAAAGTTCCGCGTCCAACAGCGCCGTCAACACCTCTAGCGTACGCGGGTGCCGGTGCCCCGCAATCGCCCTTGCTGCTTCCGCCTTTTCCCCGAACGAACGCGTCTTTAGGAGATCGACGGTGGCTCGAAAGCTGGCGTCTAACGCATTCGTCTCTTCGACGCCGAAACACGGAACGAGCCCAGCGGCAACCAAAACGACAACGGACGACCGCACCCAACGCCCGAGCTCAACCCGAGTTGAACTTCGCGCAGCGATCTTCATTGTTTGTACCGGCGACTCATGTGGACCCTTCTCGACGGGCGGTCAGCACCGCCCGTCGTAGTGCTAGTGCGTTTCGATCAGTGACCTACTCGTAGTTCTGCCCGGAACACGTGCCCGTCTTCACGTTGTAGTTGCCACAGGCAAGCGGCTTCATCCAATCCGCCGTGATGTCACGCGAACCTTCCAAGTGGTCGGTCCAGGCATCACCGACTACCGTCCCCGGCGTTTCCCAAACGATGTCGAACTGACCATCTGCTTGGATCTCACCGATCAGAACCGGCTTGGTGATGTGATGATTCGGCATCATAGTTGCCATGCCACCAGAAAGGTTTGGTACCGTAACGCCGATGATGGCATCTTGAACCGCCGTCGAGTCCGTGGTTCCCGCTTTCTTGACTGCCTCGACCCACATCTCAAACCCAATGTAGTGGGCTTCCATCGGATCATTGGTTACGCGGTCATCGTCATCAATGAACTCTAACCAGTCATCGATGAATTCGTCATTGATCTCAGCATCGACGCTCATGAAATAGTTCCACGCCGCCAAATGACCGACCAGAGGACCGGTATCGAAACCCGAGAGCTCTTCCTCACCAAGAGAAAACGCGACAACGGGAATATCCTCCGCAGAAACCCCCTGATTGCCTAGCTCTTTGTAGAACGGCACATTCGCGTCACCATTGACCGTCGACACCACAGCCGTCTTCTTGCCGGCGGAGCCAAACTTCTTGATATCAGAAACAATCGTCTGCCAGTCGGAGTGTCCGAACGGCGTGTAATTGATCATGATGTCCGCGTCAGCAACTCCTTTCGCCTTTAAATACGCTTCGAGAATCTTATTGGTGGTTCGCGGGTAAACGTAGTCGGTGCCTGCCAATACCCATCGCTTAACCCCGATATCGTTCATGAGGTAATCAACCGCCGGGATTGCCTGCTGATTTGGCGCAGCACCTGTGTAGAAAACGTTCCTGGACGACTCTTCTCCCTCATATTGCACGGGATAAAACAGCAGTCCGTTCAGCTCCTCAAAAACGGGGAGTACCGATTTCCGTGAGACCGAGGTCCAACAACCGAAAACCACATCGACCTGTTGTTTCTCGAGCAGTTCGCGAGCTTTTTCCGCAAACAATGGCCAGTTCGATGCTGGATCCACGACCACGGCTTCAAGCTGCTTACCCAACAACCCGCCGGCCGCATTCTGCCTTTCGATCATCATCAAAACCGTGTCTTTCAACGTGGTCTCGCTAATGGCCATGGTCCCCGATAGCGAATGCAATACACCCACTTTGATGGTGTCCGCCGACCACATGAACGGACTGAGTAACAATGTGGCGACCAGCACCACCCTACGAGTTAAAGATTTCATGATTTGGTTCCTCCCTTAAATCTGTATCTGAAAACCGACCGAGAAGCCATCCACGTCAGCGCCTGGCATCCCCGTGAGGTTCGCATCGCCGTTCGTGAAATTCGCATTCACGCGAAGGTTATGAGCATTAATTATGTAGTTGACTCCGATTTCCGTGAGGTCGCTCTCCGATGCTCCATCGAAGTCCGGTTCATTGGACGTGCGTCGGATGTACGGCTGCAATTTCCCAACGCCTGCCTCATTCGGGAACAAGTACGCTGCCGTAAAAAAGTACGAACTGCCATCGAATAGGCAAAAACAATCGGGAGAAGCCATGGCTGTCGCTGTCATATCGTTGTCGAACGATTTGTACTCGCCTTCAACCGTGACGACGCCACCCCCTGAAAGTACTTTCTCGAATAATCCATCGACGATGAATGCACTAAAGTCACTCGGCTCCGCCGCAGTACCCGATCCATCGCTCTGTGACTGGAACGATATCCCTATCGTGAAAATGTCTCCTCCACCACCATAATAGGTACTGCTGGTGTAATAACCTGGGTTCTTTTCCATGTTGAGGAAGTTGTAGGCCAACCGCCCGGCAAACAGAAGGCTGTCTCGTCCGCTAAGTCCATCGAAAAGTCCCGCCGCGTATTGGAGTTTCCCCTGAGCGCCCCAAACGGTCACCCCATCGTCACGACCGAGCAACCCAGCCGCACCTAACTGGTCCGAAGGCAACAGTGGCACCGTGTACTGATTCCACGACAAGCCGTAATACGGGCCGTTGAGTTCGATCCGGTCAGCGGGCGTTAGCATCCGTCCGACCCAGATATTCAACTCTGGACTCATTTCGAACTGCAAAATGGCATCCAAAACGCCGATGTCGCCAGCAGCGCCGATGGGATCCCCTGAATCTTGGCCAAACACGCAGCCCTCACACTCGGTATTGAACGTGAATTTAACTTTCTCACGGAGAGAGCCATTCACGTACAGCCGCATGCTCTGAAGGTTGAAGCCCTTATCACCGTCGACGGATGTAAGTGCTGTCCGCAACCCAGCACCCACGCTGATACTATGGTTGTCGCCAATCTCGATCGTGCCCCCCGCGAACGATAACGACGCGATTGCGATTGCGACGAACTTGAAAATATTTTTACTCACCACTTCGTAGCACCTCGTTGTATAAAAAGTTGTTACACCCTTATATATGCAAATTTCGTGCCAAACTAAATTAATCAATATAATCAACGAGTTGAGACATTTTCGCGGCAGCGAATTGGACCCTATTGCACGGACATAATGCAGCCTATGCACCCTTTTGGTGCGTCTCGGTTTAATCGCCAAATGGATTGGTCTTGGTGATTTTACATCGCGTCTATCCAGGCCCCAATCAACGCCACGCCCTCCTCATCAACTCGGTGCTTGGCAATAGGAGGCATGGCGTCGGATCCAAGCTCACGCATGCGTTCCCAGACGACGCTGGTCTCTTTGCTGCCTGGGTCCACAAGGAAGGGATTAGTGATGCCTAGGTCTCCCTTCAGGGGAGTTACACCGATCGCACCCATATCAGCTTCAACGGTGTCGACTCGAAAATCGAGGGCCAACCCCACGTTCGTTCCGGGACGATGGCAGCTCGAGCAGTTTACGTCGAGATACTCCCTGGCATTAGGAATGGAATTGAATGCGGCATATTCACTAACGCGTTTGATGCCGGTGCTAAAAAGGTCGACGTGGTTATAGGTACGAAGTTGATTGTCGGTCAAGGTCGAGTACACGAAGTCTCGGTTAAGCTGACGGGTCTTCGCACCCAACGCAAATCCCGCCGTGCTGTTGTGACACGCTAAGCAGTCGGAGCTTGATAGGTAGTCGTAGCTGACGCTCGTGATGTCATCCGAGATTCCTGTGATAAGTAAATTCTCCGTCTCTCGGCGCCCTACCAACACAGCATCCGTTTCGCTTTCGTTCCAGCGGTACGTGAAACCGGCCCAGTCCTCAGAACGACGCACGAGCACACGAGTCTCTAGCCGACGCATCGAAGCGATGTCCCCTTCATCCATCTGCATCTCAAGGTGTTGAACCAAAACGGTGCCATTTGGATACGCCCAATTCCCGGTCGGACTAAACTCAATCGCCAAACCGTCAGGCACAGCAAGCCAGCGGCGCACGTTGGTACCCGAAGAATACGCGGGGACGTTAACGTCGTATTCAATGAAACCCGAGGCCGGCGTTAAAGTCGAAACGTCCGAAAATATATTCGTCATCGACAGCTTCGTCGGGAACGACGCCGCACTCGACGATTCTTCCAGACGGTATATCTCGCCACTTCGCGCAAGCAGAAACAGCTCTCCATCGTTCCCTTCACCGAAGGATGCGAGTTGGTTGGTCGTCGCAATAGCCTCATTAAAAAGCACGCTCGACCCACTGTATCCAAGACTCCAAACCGATCCCGAAACAAAATCGCCGTAGATATACGTGCCGAAGAGAGATGGCATTAGCGTGCCTCGATAAACGTATCCACCGGTAATCGAAGAACCTTCGGTGCGGCCGTATTCGTGAACTGGTGGAATAAAACTCGAGTCCGGTAACGACGTGGAACACCCCGCGTAACGTTCGGTTCCCTCAAACGCGCACCATCCATAATTACCGCCAGCCTCAACGATGTCGATTTCTTCGAGCCGATTCTGACCAACATCACCAGCCCAAAGGTTCCCAGTTTGACGATCGAATGAAAAGCGCCAGGGATTACGCAAACCCATGGCGTATATTTCGTCACGGACACCATTGTTATTGCGGAAAGGGTTGTCCAACGGGATGTCGTAGGCATCGTCTGGATCTTGCGGATGCACATCAATCCGCAAAATGGTTCCAAGCAGAGTCATGCCGTTCTGACCGTTTCCGTCGGGATCGCCGCCGCTGCCGCCATCGCCAAACGCAATGTGTAAGTATCCGTCCAAGGGTCCGAACGCGAGCATCCCGCCGTTGTGATTCGCATAGGGTTGCGTAACCCACAGGAGTTGTTTTTCGGTATCGGGCTCGATCCTGTCGGTCGCAACATCCCAACGAAATCGCGAAATGACCGAACGCCGCGGATTCGCTGCACTGTAATGTACGTAGACATATCGGTTGGTGGAAAAATTGGGGTCAAAGACGAATCCCAATAACCCCTGTTCGTCGTATCCACCCTCGAACAACACAACATCGGATAGATCGAGCACGGCTTTTTTTGCCGCAACCTCAGAATGGTTTTCAAACGCGTAGACTCGACCCTCTTGCTCGACTACCACAAGTTGATCCTCATCCGGAATCGCCGCAAGAAACACCGGAAGATCGAAGGTCAATCCGGAAAACGCCTCGACGACGTTGATGCTACCGGGCTCAATGGAATCGGTGGGGACAAGAACGCCAGCGAAATTGGCTCGCCGATCAATACCAAAGATCGACGCCGTCTCAACAATTCGTCCCACAGTGTACGCTTCGATCTCAGACGAGCTAGTACGCACCGCGGAAGAACTCAATGCACCGGTGATCAACGTATCGTCCCTGAAGCCAAATAGATACCGGAGCAGCAGTAGCCCGTCGGTTAACGCATCCGTATCGCCGTCACCATCGACGTCGAGTTCTGCAAGGTTATCGCTCAAGTGCATTGCAATATCACCCGCGTCCGCCCGCAAGGCGCTACTTGACACCGCTCCCTCACTCAACGTCATCCCGGAAAAACCGAAGAGGTACCGTAAGACGAGCAACCCGTCCGTCAGGGCTTCGGTCTCACCATCACCATCAATGTCGAACGAGAAGTCGCCTTCTGACGCTGACGCGTTTTGAGCAACCGCCAAGAATAGGATCCCCACGATCGTTAGCGAAAGTCGGCTCACCGTATCGCCTTGCTTCGAGACTCACCCACCGGTCGAAACCCTTCAACAAAAAGTATCAGTCTAGCTAATCAAAGTCGGGTCCGGACACCTCTGTCTTTCGTCTCGATTGTCGGCGCACAGCGTCCCTGAATCCTTTCACTTTCTCGTGACAATCTGGGGGGGCAAAAAAAGGGTGCCGATGGGCACCCTCTTCACTCCGCTGCGTTCGCAGGCCCGAAGGCCAGCAAACGCAAACGATTGGTCACACGCTAGAACGCGTGCTTGGCTCTCACGAAGAACATCCGTCCGCGTGGGTCATGAATGGAAAGCTCAATTGAGGCTCCAAACGCACCCAATGGGGTGGGATATTCGTCCGTAATATTCCGTCCACCAATCTCGAGCACCGTGTTGCTACCACTACCCGACAGTCCATCTAACCGATGAGTGTAGGTAAGGTCCAAGTACGTCAGCGCATCGATGTCGACACTCGTCCAAGCTGCATCCACTTCCTTGTTCCAGCGAGCTCGCAGTAACAAGTTGGTGTTGTCCCTGGACCAGTTAACGCTCGCGATCGCACGCTGCTCAGGCAACGTCGGAATAACGTCAATACCGAGATTTTGTTTACCGACCGCGTCGCCTGTCACACCACCACCCAAGTCATAACTGAACTCATCAATATGAGTGGCTTCCAATCCGACACGGATGCTGCCGTAGTCGTCGGTATTCCAGGTGTAGTTGGCATAAACGTCAATCGCCGTATGCTCCATGACCTGCGCGTTCAAGTAGTACGCATTCACTTGAACAATCGTGTAAGACGGTGCGCCGCCCCGAACGATGTTTGGATCCGCACAACAACTGAGCCAAGCGATGGCATCGTCACGGCTAACGTTGGTCGTATCCGCTTGTGGATAGGCCTCTAAGAACTTAGAGAAGTCCGCATCCACAACACGCGGTCCGCGGAGCAAGGTGATCCGATCTTCGAAGAAGTAGTTGGAGTAGTCGACTCCAAAGTTGAGGTCGCAGTTGTCACAAAAATCGGCAAGTGCCACGGAAAAACCAAAGTTCGTGATTTCCGCTTGCTCCGGCTCGAGATCAGGGTTGCCTTGGAATACGTTGGTCCGATAGGTCGCTTCGCGGTCGTTAAACAACAGGTCGTTGGTCGACTGCAAGAACGAACTCTTCGGCGTAAACCGCTGCGCCATGCTCGGGGCAATAAACGCTGTCGAGAAAGACGCTCTGATCGCTAACCAGTCTAACGGCTGCCACCGTATGGCTATTTTCGGATCGTAAGACGAACCGATACCACTGTAGGACGAATAACGGCCAGCGATCTGCATCTCAGCGTAACCAAACTGGTCGTCGTCAACCAACGGCATTGCGATTTCCAAGAAAGCTGATTGCACGGAGTCTGTCGCCCCGTAATCGAGAGAGCAGGCGTCGTACCAGTTGTTGCACTGGTTCTCGTCGCTCCTGGCGTCCCAGATCAACCTGGTTTTTCGGTACTCGAGGCCAAATGCCCCATCAATCGAACCTGCCCAACCTTCGTGCAATTCTCCGGTAGCGAGCAAGTCGTACGTGAGCAATTTGGTTTTGAGCAACCGAATCGCATTGATGTCGATCGAATCCGCAACGAATTGCGTATTCGGATAATCGCCCAGGTTCGGGTTTCTCCATGCACCTGGATCCGTACAGACACGGTTTTCGCAGTTAAGCGCGCTGGTTGAAAACGGATTGTAGTACCGATATGACTCGGCAAGGTCCGTTACACCCGGCTCAGGACCGATCATGCCTTGGAGACCCAGAAGTACCGCTCGATAGCTCTGGTTTTTACGGAACCGAAGGTCGACATTCTGTTGCAGCGTCGCGGTCCCCAACAAATCCCAGCCGTTATCAAAACTGTACTCGATCGCATGATTCATGCGATAGGTGTTGATGTCGTAGGTCGCGTATCCGATGTTCGCGCCGGACGCATCAAGGTTACCTGGTAACGTTCCCAATTTTCCGAACAAACGCAACGCGGCGATCGTTACGTCTTCGTTGAAGGGAATACCTGACGCAGAACTGAACGGCTGGTCCGCCAGGATGACCGCTCCTGCATCGTCTCGATCGGGGACGCCGTCACCATTGGCGTCTGCGGCAAACAGCAATTCGTTTCCAGTGGCGTCAACCGCGCCGTCACCGTCGCGATCGTAGAACGCGCGGTACGGGTTACCTGGGTGATCTCCCATGATCCCGCCCAGGATTAGGTTAACGTCACGAATACGGCCACCTGGATTGGTGGGAGATCCGCGACTTTGCGATCGTTGCCGCGAATAAATGATATCCGAGGTGTACACCATTTGATCGTTGATTTGATACTCGTAGTTTAGATACGTGTTCAGCACTTTGTTCGGCGTGACGAAATTAAAGAATTCACCGAAGTCGAACCGACAAATCGCGCCAGAAAGACGGCCACTGATGTTGTTACGTTCGTTACCAACCATGTCGGCACCGTTGCCGCCCGGGCTCTCGGCGACGCCACAGCCTGGATCAGCCATCTGCTGAGTCCCTGTAATCGCGCCCGCAGCATCCCGCACAGGGACGTTGTACGAACCGGGATTACCCGTACCCGAACTCGACACACTACGTCCTAACAGGTTAGCTCGTTCTGTTTGGTAGAGAGCTGACCTTTCACGGTGCTCCATGGCTAGGGTGAAATAGCCCCTGTCCATGGTATCGCCGATAACGAAGTTCACGACGTATTCATCATGATCGCGGTGGTGGTCGGTGTTAAAGAACGCGCCGATTTCGGCACCCTGAACGCCCTTCTTAGGAATCACGTTGATAACTCCTGCGACAGCGTCCGAGCCGTAAATGGCCGAGGCTCCGTCTTTCAGGATATCGATACGTTCAATCGCAATTTGAGGCAGGAGGTTGTTCAGGTTGCTATCAAGCACCCGTTTACCGTCCAAAAGGGTAAGCGTTGCGCCCCCTCCCAAACCGCGGAAGTTGGCCCCGGTTCGGTTTCCCTCTGGGTTGGTTACCGAGTAGTGCGACGCAAACGCGTCCGAACCGTAGTTGAAAGTCTGGTTATAAATAATCTCGCCAAGTGCCGGCGTGGCTTCAGCTTCAATTTCCGCTGCCTCCAGGACCTGCAAAGGTGATGCCGAGTCAAAGTTGTCACGCTTGATCAAAGATCCCGTGACAATAATCTCTTCGATCGCGTCGTCTGCATCATCATCTGCTTGTGCCTGGAAAGACCATGCCAACGCACCGAGCACAAGCCAGGACATTCCCTTGAATATAGGGTGCCCCGGTACTGCACTGTTTCGTGGTTTATGTGTGTGCATTACCTCTCCGAAGTTCTAACGTTATTCCCACTAATCCATTAATCATAATGGCCCATTAGTGTCAACTTGTATCTTGGTTGTAACGTGTGGTCGGCCCCGGTCCTCCTAACTCTCGCAGGAAAGACAAAAAAATAGAGCGGAATCTCCAACGCTCTCGTTACAAATAGGAATCGTCTAAACGTCTAGCTATCCTTGCTATCTTATGGAGGTTGTTTCCAACATCAGCGTCACACCAGCACCATTTTGCGTCTTTCAGAACCACGCACTCTCATAACTGCACATAAACAGCGTGTTTGACCGATCTTGAAATGAATAACGAGGCCATTCAATTCGTGCGAAGACGCAGCCCCGAGCTGTTTGCTGGTGGTGCTTCACCGGGCCGTGTCATCGCATCAAATATTGCCTTCGCCGCGGCAGTTTTGGGTGCAGAGCACGTTGATATCAACGAAGACACGGACTGGTGGATCGTCGCCAGTGAATGCGACTGGATGTGTCCACGGCCTCCACTTTTTAGCGACTGCTTGGAACTCTTCGATCGAATCGTTCCATTTCCCGAGCAGGGTCCAACTAGCCACCGTCCAGAAATTTACGTGTCGGCGTACGCGAGCAGAGCTTATGTCCAGCGAGAAGGCTCCATCACAACCCTCGTTGGACCCACGGTAACCGCCCCAGAACTACATCAAACCAGAATTCCAGCATGGTGCGTAAACGTACTCGCGTTTCGAACAGACGGTGTCAGCGACCTTTTGTAGAACGCTGAATTATTTATCGTCCTCTTGGGCCTTGTTCATCACGGCCACGGGCTTCGCTAACCCGTAACGGCCGCGAATCCATTTCCTGGCCGTTAAGTTCCGCTATAGCTTCGTCCGCGCCATCTTCCATCTCAACAAAACCAAAGCCACGCGACCGTCCCGTCTCCCGATCCGTTATCACGCGGGCAGAACTAACCGAACCAAACGCGGCAAATAGCTCGCGTAGTTGTTCGTCGGTCGCGCTCCACGGAATATTCCCTACGTAAATGTTTTTCACAGTCCCCTCCCATAAACTGCCGAAAGATCACGCCCAATCACGCCTTCGGCAGCGCGCCACTTACGGCCCATCGAGACTTACTTTAACGCTTGATCCGATTCGCTTCCACGGCCAAAAAGGCATCAATCAAGCGTCTCGAAACCAGCAGTAGACCTAGGCTCAACGGCGCAAAACCGGCCTAGTTAAACGTTAAATCGAAAGTGCACAACGTCGCCGTCAGCAACTACGTATTCCTTACCTTCAAGGCGCCACCGGCCCGCTTCGCGGGCCGCTAACTCGCCACCGTGTTTCACGTAGTCCTCATAAGCAATTACTTCGGCTCGAATAAAGCCTTTCTCAAAATCTGTATGGATGGCCCCAGCGGCCGCCGGGGCCAAGGTCCCAACCGGGATTGTCCAAGCACGCGCTTCTTTAGGGCCTGCCGTAAAGTAACTTTGAAGACCCAGAAGGTTATAGCCGGAACGAATAACCCGATTAAGTCCGGGTTCATCGACGCCGAGATCGGAAATAAAATCCAGCTTTTCATCGTCGTCAAGTTCTGCAATTTCCGACTCAATTTTGTTGCATACGGGAACTAACGCTGAACCATCTGAATCTGCAATCGATGCCACTTCCGCAAGCATAGGATTATCTTCAAATCCGTCCTCATCGACATTCGCTATATACATCACCGGTTTCGCCGTAATGAAATGACAATCTTCGATTGCTTTGACGGAACGCTCATCCAGATCCAGGTTTCGGACGCCTATCCCCTCATCAAGAGCTGAGATAACTTTGTCGACGACCTCAAGGGTCGTACGTGCTCCTTTATCGCCCGCGTTGGCCATTCGCCTGAGCCTTTCCTGCACGCGGCTCGCTGTATCGAGATCCGCCAACGCTAATTCAGTATCAATAGTTCCGATATCGTCCGCCGGCGATACGCGCCCAGAAACGTGAACAACGTTGTCATCTCGGAAGCAACGAACTACGTGGGCGATCGCTTGAGTCTCTCGAACGTGCGCTAGAAACTGATTACCCAGCCCCTCGCCTTCGGAAGCTCCCGCCACGAGGCCCGCAATATCAACAAATTCCATAATGCTGGGAACGATCCGCTCCGGCCCAACGATCTCGGCAATGCGATCTAACCTTGAGTCGGGAACCGGGACCATGCCCGTGTTCGGCTCAATCGTACAGAACGGGAAATTCTCCGCGTCTACTTTCGCGTTAGTCAACGCATTAAATAACGTGGACTTACCAACGTTTGGCAAACCGACGATTCCGCAATTAAATCCCATTAACCCTCAGCCTGCGGTTCGTCAGGTGCATGAAAGTGAGTCATCGCTTTCTGCCAACGGCCCGACAGCGCAAATTGAACGACCTGATCATCTAACCAAGCGCTCGTTCGCTCTATTTCTAGCTCATCGGCCGACATCTTCTCCCGCGTGAGATATGGGGTCATCCCTGCCGGATCACCCGGATGTCCTACGCCAATTCGGAGACGAACAAAATCATGCCTCCCGTTGAACGCTTCGATGGCACTCCTAACTCCATTATGACCGTTGTGTCCACCGCCCAATCTGATCTTGGACACCCCTAGCGGAAACGCTACGTCGTCGTACACGATAAGTATTTCCGATGGCGCGATCTTGAAGAAACCAGCAGTTGCTCCAATAGCTTCTCCCGAGACATTCATAAACGTCGTGGGAAAGAGAAGTCGCACCTCCTCCCCAAAGAGTTCCGCGCGCCCAAGCTCACCGCGGAAACGAGCTTCTTCGCTTAATGTGATTTCAAATCGCTCAGAAAAAGACCGCAACCAGCGTTCGCCCGCGTTGTGGCGGGTCAACGCATACTGACGCCCGGGATTACCAAGTCCTACGATCAGCCGTAGATCTGCCACTCCGGCCTCCCTGTCGACGCCCCGAATTATTCGGCGTCGGTGTCGCCAGCCGATTCGTCCGAACCAGAATCGGCTTCGTCAACCCCACTCTCGGGTGAATCACTCGTTGCAGAGCTTTCTTCCCCAGAAGCACTGAGAGCCTCCTCGTCCGCCTCCTCATCAACGTCTAGTTCCTCTTCGATTTCAAGTCTAGGAGCTATGACGCTGGCAACTTGCACGTCGCGGTCTTCGTCGACAGAAGCCAACGCGACGATAACTACATCTTCCGGCACCGTAAGGTCCGATAACCTTATGGAATCGCCAATTTCAAGCTCCGCCATATCAATCTCAATAAACTCCGGCAAGTTCGCGGGTAAACAGCTAACTTCGATCTCGGTAAGATTATGCGTGACGCTTCCTCCATCGACTTTCACTCCGGGACATTCTTCCTCGTTCAAGAATCTCAACGGAATAGCAACATTAATTTCCCTGTCCGCTTGGACCCGAAGAAAATCGATATGCGTAACCTTCTCGGACGCCGGATTACGCTGCAGATCCCGCACAACGGCTTGTTGAGACTTCTTGCCGAACGAAACTTCTAGTATTTGCGAGAAGAATGATTCGTCCTGCATCGCCTTGAGAAGGTCTTTGTAATGGACGACGAGCGGGACCGGGTCGTCGCTACCCCCATACAAAATCCCAGGCACTTTATCTTCTTTCTTGCGCAGACGACGGCTCGCGGCCTTACCCATTAACTTGCGGCGTTCAGCGTTAATCACAATTGAGTCGGCCATCTCGGCTCTCCATTAAATAGACTTTGTAACGGATCGAATCCGACCCTTCGATACGTGCGTCATCGCACTAACCGACTCCTCGTTACTCACCCGCCAAATCGCCTCTCCGAGGAACCGGTCAAGACTGGGCTGGCGAATCTTGCCACATCTCGCCGCCTCCTCAAACAATGGGATGGTATCTGTCACGACCATTTCGTCGATGTCCGAGGCCTCGATCCTCTTCACAGCGTCCCCAGACAACACAGCATGGGTAATGTAAGCAACAACACCACACGCTCCTTGAGATTTCAGAGCGCGGGCCGCGTTGCATAAGGTACCTGCTGTATCAACCATGTCGTCAAAAATTACAGCTATTTTTTGCTCAACATTACCGATAATATTTACCACTTCTGATTTATTGGCACGTTCACGCCGCTTATCAATGATTGCCAAACCCGCATTATCTAAACGTCTAGCAATAGCACGGGCTCTTAAAACGCCTCCAACATCAGGCGAAACTAAAACAATGTTGTCGTACTTCTGCTTCCATATATCACCCAAGAGGACTGGGGAAGAATAAACATTATCAACTGGTATGGAAAAAAATCCTTCGATCTGATCTGCATGCAGATCTATTGTTATAAGCCTTGAAATTCCAGATGTCTCAATCAAACCTCCAACCAATTTTGCAGAAATTGGACCACGTGTATTTCTCGGCCTTCTGTCTTGTCGAGAATACCCAAAGTAAGGTACCACAGCAGAAATAGATTTAGCCGATGCTCTGCGACAAGCATCTGCCATAAAAAGTAATTCCATTAAATGCTCATTGGAAGGTGGACAGGTTGACTGAATCAAGAAAACATCCCTACCCCTTATATTTTCTAAAATCTCAATCCTTGTCTCACCATCACTGAATTTTTCAACTTGGATAAAACCAAGAGGTTGCATCAATTGCTGAGCGATACGTCCAGCAACTGTTTGAGAGGCATTGCCTGCAAATAAAACAATATTATCTCGATTCATAAAGATGCTTAATTATTATTCAGTTACCAATAATACTTTGGTTTTGGCTGGGGTGGTAGGATTCGAACCTACGAATCACGGGATCAAAACCCGTTGCCTTACCCCTTGGCTACACCCCAAAGACCCTCTTATAAGATTTAACTCAGTTATTCTGAAGTTGGTTCTTTATACTGTCAAGCAGGTAACTGCATTCAAGAAACAATCTCCAACCGATTACTCACTAAAGTTAAACGAAACGACTGTCCTAAAATAAGAATCTTTCTCGGCAGAATAATGCCATTAAGTTCTTGAAAAGAGTCATAGTGAATTGTCCATCCTCGGTATTTAATTGAAACTAACCAACCCTTATCATCAAATATAAGCTCTTCTTTTTTTGCATCTGACGGCAAAGCTAACAGCCAGTTTAGGAAATTAATTTTGCTATCATCTAACAAATCTAGCTCGGCTTCTGACGTACTTAAGACTGAATATATATCTCGAAGCTTTATTTTCTTGAGATTATTTTGAAATATCAGATTGCCAAAGTAATCTCGTACTATCAACTCTGATGATGCATTACTATTTATGCAATCAAAATTACCAATAAAAGAAGTGTTCTCAAGCACTAAAGATAAAGAACCCTGTATTCTATACTCTGAGAGTGTTTCAACAGTTTGCAATCGATCTGACCAAACTATTGCATCTCCTATCCACTGATCTTTTACGCAGCTTGCAATAAATAGGTAAGAAAATACAATTAGGATAAACAACGGCAATCGGTTGTTGGTAATTAAATCCCATTCAGTTCGGTTTTTTTTGATTTTTAGAAACATTATGAAAGAGTCAGTCGTTAAAAAATTAAAACAAATAGTAGAACAGTATCATTCTATTAGAAATCAGCTATTGGATGAAGAAACTCAGAGAAACAATGCATTAATGATTGAACTTTCCAAAGAACATTCACGAATAGAGCCTGTTGTAAAGCTTTTTGAAAAACAACAGGAACTCATTAAAGAAAGAAAGAAAACTGCTGAAATAACTGATGAAAAAGATGAAGAATTAAAACAATTGGTCCAAAAGGAATTGCAAAGAATAGATCAACAACTTTTAGATACAGAAGAGCAAATTGTACCTTTAATATTACCGGAAGACCCTA
>ENA-UPTF01001033-UPTF01001033.1-marine-metagenome-genome-assembly--contig:-NODE-1033-length-18359-cov-2.736025_pt1 | contig 18359 bp, 18 predicted proteins | sample MGYA00238166_ERZ767019 | MGnify/ENA primary metagenome ERZ767019 (study PRJEB28930, sample SAMN06266391) | marine metagenome | isolation source: Sea water from 250 m depth | place: Atlantic Ocean...
CACGAGCCAGCAATCCCCGATTGTACGAAGGTTGTCATAGCCGTCGCTGGTGCAGATATTCTTGGCGAGTCACTGAGGAGCGAGTATGTGCATCGACCGGAAATCGCAGCCGAATTGGTAGAGGCGCAGTATGGAGATCCAGTGACACCTGACTTGGTAGCCAGACTATTACTGCACCCGCATGGTGGAAGGAAGGGGGTGCCGGCCGCCTCACGTTGGATACCCCTCATCAACAAGATTGAATCTAAAGCGGACATTGCCCCCGTGCGCAAAACAGCACAATCACTCCTAACTGGTGGTGCGGATGAAGTTCTCCTGGGTGCTGTGGCCACAGACTGTCCAGTTCGCGAGCGCTGGGGGCGCGTATCTGCTATTGTGCTGGCTGCTGGAGGCTCTGTTATAGGTGTATTACCGGTAGGCTTGTTCCGAACCGAAGTGCCCCATGACGGATTAACACAACTGATCGAAGTAAGCTCTCTGCATGAAAGAAAGGCGAAGATGGCGGAAATTTCCGATGCCTTTATTGCCTTACCTGGCGGTTTGGGAACTCTCGAAGAATTATTTGAAATTCTTACCTGGGCACAGCTTGGGCTGCATAAGAATCCGGTAGGCATATTAAATGTAAATGGATTCTATGACAAAATGCTAGATTATCTGGACCACGCTGTAGCTGAAAAGTTTATTCGACTACAACACCGGGAAATGATTGTGGTAGATGCGGATATCGAAAGTATGTTTGAAAAATTTTCGCAATATGAACCGCCAATTGGGCAGAAGTGGGTCGATCTTGAAAGAAATAATAGTGAAGGAAACTGAATCAAAGTGGATGAATCACTAAATGTCTTCGATGAGCCATTATTGAGTTGCAGCGAAAGTCCTGTAACCGGATTCTTTCGTGATGGTTGTTGTAATACCAGTGATGAAGACTTCGGTTCTCATACGGTTTGCGTGGAAGTAACTCAAGATTTTCTCGACTATTCCCGCTTTCGCGGTAATGATCTTTCCACTCCAATGCCGGATTTTGGTTTTCCTGGCTTACAAGCAGGAGATAGATGGTGTCTCTGCGCTTCCAGATGGCTAGAAGCCTATGAGCAGGGCATGGCACCCAAGATTTTTCTTACCCGCACACATAAGCGGGCTTTAGAAATTGTCGAATTAGAAAAACTCAAGGAATATGCTGCTGATATAAATTAGTCCTTCCGTTCGGGCTTTAGTACGTGTTTTAAACCTGACTGGAGATTCCTATGATGCCGTCATTAAACTAGGGTTTGTCAGCAATAATGAACTAGTAGATTTATTGAGCAAACCCGGTTAACTAATGGCGTCCATTCAGACGATGCCATACACTTGCTTCATCGAATCTGAAAAATAAGTAGAGGAAAGAATCCGCATGAGTAGCGAAAGTCCAGAATTTGCACGTCGCTATGTGAGTTCCCTGTGTGACAGTAATCGTTGGAACAATTTCAATGTTCGAAATGACGACATCGTCATAACCACGTCATACAAGGCAGGTACCACCTGGATGCAGGGCATTTGTTCGGCGCTCGTGTTCCAGGCTCCGGAACCACCAGCTCCTCAAGATGAATTGACACCCTGGTTGGATGCGAATTTTGGTCCCGTCGGAGATGTGTTAGCTCAGTTAGATGCATTGTCCAATCGCAGATATCTCAAAACTCACCTACCTCTGGATGGCATTAAGTTTTTCGATCAGATTAAGTACATTTTCGTTGGTCGTGACGGTAAAGATGTATTCATGTCTATGTGGAATCACTGGCATAACATGATTCCCGAAATGATTGATGGAATGAATAATGCGCCTGGCAGAGAAGGTCCGCCGCTCAATCATGCGCCTGATGATATTGGTCCGGCGATAGATGAATGGTTAACGAAAGGAACCTATGACTGGGAAAGCGATGGCTACCCATTTTGGTCTCATCTCCGTCACGCGAAAACCTGGTGGGACTATGGTCACTTGCCAAACATTCATATGGTGCACTTCGAAGATCTTTTAAAGGACTTAGATGGTGAGATGCGACGCATTTCTGATTATCTGGACATTCCGATAAATGAAGGGATTTGGCCAACACTAGTTGAGAGTGTGACATTTGATTCTATGAAATCCAATGCGGAAAAGATGGCTCCAGGTGCGACTGCTGGCATGTGGAAGGACACAAGCAACTTTTTTCATAAGGGAACGAATAAGCGTTGGGAAGGGGTATTCACTGACGAGCAAATTGCCAAATATAATGAAATCGCACTGGAGGTATGCGGCCCCGAGTTATCCGAATGGTTAGAATTCGGTGGGCGTATCGATTAAACTCTTTTGCAGAACATCCTCAATATAAGAAGGTTTAGGTCATGAAAAAACTCACTGGTCGATTAGTTCAGAATAGCTTCGTATTTCTTCTCTTCGTAATGATTTCTGTTCCGGCGAGTGCTCAGCGTGGCACTGATCCGACTGTCTGGAATGAAGCTATGGAAAGGTTTGCGCGGGAAGATCGTATTAATCCGCCACCAACCGGAGCTATTGTTTTGACCGGTAGTTCGAGTATCGCGCGTTGGAATGATCAGGCAATGAAAGCCTTGGCGCCACTAACAGTAGTCCCTAGAGGATTCGGTGGCAGTGTCATGAATGATGTGCTCTATCATCTCGATGCGGTCGCTCTCAAGTATCAACCGAGAGCGATTCTAATTTATGAAGGTGATAATGACACCGCATATGGATTGCCTGAGGAACACGTAGTCGGTGCGTTCAAGCAAATTGTCGCTAAAGTTCATGAAGCACTTCCACAAACTCGTATCTATGTGATGGCAGTTAAGCCTTCAACATTGCGTGTGGATGTTTGGGAAAGCGCACAGCGAGTGAACGCAGGTTATAAAGAAGTCGCCAAGAATGATCCTCTAGTTTACTACATCGATTCTGCGACTCCTTTTCTTAAAGCAGATGGTTCGGTCATGACCGACATTTTCATCGAAGACGGATTGCATTTGAATGAAATGGGCAATCTTATTTGGGGCTCCATTATTCGCGCTGCTTTAATGTCGCAGGAAGCACGTTACGAATAATTCTTCAATCCAGTTCTGGAATGACGCGACCTTCCGCATAATCGGAGTCCGCCGCCATGGCAACCTCGATGGTATGATTTATCAATTCCTGTTCGCTGGAAGGGAGGCTTTGAGCCGCGAAAGGTTTGGTTTTATTAAGCATTAGGCCTGCAGTAGAGCCTGCGCTTGTAATTTTCAGAAAATCTCGCCTGGAAAAATGACGGGACTGGGCGAGAGGTGTGCCCTCGGCAGTCAAGACCCAAGATGATTAATGCGAATCGGTAATTTAATGTACTGCTAATTCTTCTTCTTTACTTCTTTAGTGTTTCTTCTACCAGTTTATAGATTCGCCGATATTCATCGAGCCAGCTACTTGGTTCACGAAAACCATGAGGTTCAATTGGATAAACAGCAAGCTCCCAGTTTTCTTTCTTTAGTTCTATTAAGCGTTGAGCTAAACGCACTGAGTCCTGAAAGAAAACATTGTCGTCTAACATACCATGGGCAATCAGTAATGGTTTTTCTAGTCCTTCGGCAAATTCTATGGGAGAGCTGCGCTCAAACGCAGCTGGGTCTAAATCAGGGATATTAAGAATGGCAGAAGTATAGCCATGATTATAGTGAGCCCAATCGGTCACTGGTCGCAATGCTGCACCACAGGCAAATAAGTCTGGGAATTGAAATAGAGCCATTAGAGTTAGAAATCCACCATAGGACCCGCCATAGGCACAAATTCGATCTCTACCGACATTTTTGTTTTCCACTAACCAATTGATGCCATCGGCAAGATCTTCGACTTCTGGTGTGCCCATGCGTTGATAAATAGCCGTTCGCCAATCTCTTCCATAACCTTCAGACGCACGGTAGTCCATGTCCATGACGACATAACCTTGCGTCACTAAGAAGCTATGAAACATAAATTCACGAAAATAACCTGACCATCCTTGGTGGGCATTTTGTAAGTAGCCAGCTCCGTGAATAAAGATTACTGCTGGCCGATTGATTTCGTTACTAACCGGTGTATAAACACGGGAATGAATGGGATCGCTAACATGGGAAGATGGTACTTCTACATACTCAGGTTCTGCCCAGGCAATCGCTTTAAATTCACCGCTTATAGTGTCTGTGACTTGAATCGCGTCAGAGTCAGGTCTGGTCAGAGCCACATAAATTTCCTCTGGTTTAGTGGCTTCACTGTGAATCACTAACAATTTATCTTCATCAGGGGAGAGACGAAAATTATTCATGCCGCCCAGATTTGTGAGCTGTTCGATATCACCATTATCTAATCCCACACGATAAATTTCATAGATAGTTGGATGTTCAAGATTGCCGCGAAAGTATATTTGCTCACCATCTTGAGTTAAATCCGGTTCCAGAATCTCAAACTTACCCTGAGTTATTTGTTTTGTATTACTGCCATCAGACAGATAAAGATGTTGATAGCCATCCTGTTCGCTCAGAAAAAAGTAGGTTTCATTATCGGGTAGCCATCCTGCATCGAAATATAGGCGTCGATTAATCCAAGCTGCATCATGATTATGTAGTGCCAACTGCAAATGGTTGCTGTCTAGAGCGATGGGAGCTGATAAGTCAGAAATTTCAGCTAGATTCTTACCACCTTCATTTTCTTCCTGCTCGGAATAGATTAAGCCTTCCGTCTTGAGGGTGAGTACCCAACGGTCTTTGTTGTCTCTGCTTATAGCTTGAAATGCTACTTTACTGCCATCATCACTCCATTGCAGATTCACGAAAAACAATTCACGAATTTTATTTACATCTTCGGATTCCGGGTAATTATCACCAAGTTGATCGCGGAGGGGATTTCCTTTGACAGTAGGAAGCTCGCTAAGATCGATTTCTGCAATTCTATGCTCTTTGAGATTTAGTAAATATAGATGTTGTGCAGCGAAATCGGCGGTACCCACCCGCGATCTTACTTCGCGGTTCTCAACATAGCCCGAAGCGGTGACGAAGACGGGCATACTGCCGACTCGACCCGGATTGCGTTCTGTTTTATTACGAGTTGCGATTAATAACCAGTCTTGATTTGGTGACAGCGCCGATGCAATTAGTTCATTGTTTTCGCCGAGATAATATGGAAGATCGATCCGTGAACTATCTAAATCCTGATTCTCATTATCGTATTCCTCTTCTAAGTCTTCCCGTTCTGCCTGTAGCTGAATAATGTCAAAAAGTCTAATCTGTTGATCATTTAGATAAGAGTTTTCTTCGTCAGCTGGCGGGTCCTCGAATCGAATATCGGCAGCCTGTGATTCCAATCCTGATTCAAGATCCCTAACTAATATGATGTCGTCTCGCCTAAAGATGACCTTGCCACTATTCGCCGCAAAAAAGGCTGAAGATTCTATAGCGGCAGTACGAGTTAATTGAGTGATAGCACCGCTTCTTAATTCTTTAACGTAAATGTCACCTTCTCTAGCATATGCTTTTAGTCTTCCATTAGGAGAGATTGAATCGCTATCGATGTCGATTTCGCTGAAATCTTCAGGATAAATTTGCTCGGTAGTTTCTCCATCTATGGATACTCGAAACAAATCAGTCTGCTCAACGCTTGCCCGTTTTCTTCGATAATAGACTGACTCACTATCATCGGACCAATAGGGTTGTTGGGGCTGTCTTCCCAACCAGTCCGGATGGGCCATAGCCTGCTCGAGAGTAATAGTTTGCGCAGTGATCTGTGCAGTGCATAGTCCAGAGGCTAAGAGTAATATTATTTTATTCATGATTTATTCCAAACTAACTGGTGCTTAGTGCGGCTTCCTGTGTCGATTCTCGCTTAACACCGGTTCGGTGAATCCAATAATTCAGTAAAACCGCTGTTTAGAATTAAAGCGGTAGTAAATGAAACGATAGAGAAAAGTTCTGCTCCAGTGCGAGCAGGTCTGTCGATCTCGCTAATATTCGTCATAACCCTCAGTGAGTTCAACGTATACACCAGAGGGATCGGTGAAATAAGCGATATTTAGTCCTATCGATGGAATTTCTCGATAAGGCACGTCGAATACGATGCCCCTGGCTTCAAGCCGTCGGCAAAACTCTTCCAGATTATCTACTTCGAAACCGATATGATCGATTGCAGTTCCCTGGGTTGCTTGTCTGCCGCTGTTATTCATTCCGAAACTCATATTCATCCCTGGAACATTAGTTGTGGTTGTAATTCGCCCCCTTGGTCGAATTTCAAGATCAAACGTCTCCACATACCACTGCAGAATTTCTTCGGGGTTATCGAGGAACCAATGTACATGGTAGCCAGTAATTTCTAGATGCAGTCCGCGGTCTTCCTGCATTTCAACTGCGATGTTATCAGGCAAAATTACATAGGCATTAAGTTGTCCTTCGGAACCGAGAAAGATGCTACCCACTTCCAAACCATCTGCTCGCCACTTATCTAAAAATTTGTCCATGTTACGAACTTTAAAACCGAAATGATGCATAACAGTATCGCGGGATCCCATTGTTGGTGCTTGCTCCGTAAGCGCAACCATCATATTAGGAAGCTTGGCGACGGTAAGTGGACCACGTTCTACAATCGTGCCATTGAAATGTTCGATCCAAATTCGTTTATGCTCTTCGATGTCAGAAACGTTGAGGTGCACGTGGCCGAAAGTAACGCCATTATCATCCGGTGAAGCAAGTTGAGCGAAAACGGGAGGTGTTAGAAGACAAAACAGGATTATTGCGATTATATTTTTCACTTTATGCTCCTTTTACTATCTGGGGATTAGCATAAAGACTAAGCTAGTCACAGTCCACCTATAGCCAGGCTGAAGCGAGCAGTTCGTAGGACCTACGTCGGGCTTGGTTATTATGGGTAATGGTTAAAATCATCAGCTCATCGAGTTCGAATTTATCGACATATGATCGGAGTTTTTCGCATACTTGTTCTGGAGTGCCTACCGCGCGGCGGTCGCGATTTTCTTCAATCGCGCTGAGTTCGCCTTTGCTGTAGTCATAGTCCATCGCTTCTTGAACCGATGGAAATGGCCCAGGATCGCCTCTCAGTAATCGAATAAACCAAAGATCTCGGCTTTTGGAGAGTTCGATAGCCTCTTCTTCAGTTTCCGCGCAGATAGTGAATACAGTGAGAGAAGTATGGGGCTCCTGCCAGTTGGGTCCTGGTTCGAAATGTTCTCGATAGTAGTCAAAAATATCGGGTCTGATCTGCGGATTTATAAAGTAGGCAAAGTTGTATGGTAGGCCAGTCAATGCCGCCAAAGTAGCACTGTCTTCACTGGATCCCAACATCCAAAGCTCCGGTGGGATAGCAACTTTCGGGAATGCGCGAGCATTTTCCATACCGGGAGTTCTTGGATCTATATCGTTAAGCAAAGCCTGTAGGTCCGCTACCATGTTTGGAAAATGCTCTGGACCAACTCGCGAACCATAGCGAATGGCTGCGGCGGTAAAAGGATCTGTTCCTGGTGCTCGTCCTACTCCCAGATCTATACGACCCGGGTAGAGCGTTTCTAGAATCTTAAAATTTTCTGCGACTTTGTAAGGACTATAGTGGGGTAGCATGATGCCGCCGGATCCAAGTCGGATGGAATTTGTTTCGGCGCCTAGTCGTCCAAGTAAGACTTCTGGCGAACAACCTGCCAGAGCATTGGAAGCATGATGTTCCGCTAACCAATAACGTGAATAACCTAGATTGTCGCAAAGACTGGCGAGTTGGATCGTTTCCTGCAGCGCTGCAGTTGCATCGTTACCTGATTTGATTGGTGATTGATCTAGTACAGACAGATTGACTTTGGGTTGAGACAAATTATTCCCTATTTACCTTGATCGTGCTCCTGTTGTAATTTTTTCTTCAACACGAATTGCTATCCTTCGATTGGTGATCAAGTTAATTCAATTCTTTTTCGAAAAATATAGCCATACGTAATCCCGCTAAACCGAGGCGTTGGCGGGAAACATTTTTCATGCCAGCTATATATTCTGCTGACAATGATTGATCTTTTAAATCTGTTCCGTCACTGTCAGCTGCTCTAATAGCGTTTATCATTTCTTCTGTATAGACAATAGACAAAAGAATTTCTCTACTTTCGGCCATCCATAGGGTCCAATCGGATTCGGAGTTTTGTAATTCAGAGTTCGTAAATCCGGCAACCGACTCCAGCACGAGAGGCAGACTTGCGTTAATGCCGTCATCTCTTAGAGCGCCATCCCAAGCTGCATGGAGATTTCTGTGAGGGTTTGTGCTGATTCTATTACCGCCCGCATCACCAACTTCTAATACTGTCTGGGAAAACAATGACCCGGTATGAAGCGGTTGATGAATGTCTCCCATCAAATGCAAAATCCAGCACAATGCAACCGCTCGATCTGCTAAATCCTGAGTACTATCGGTAAGTAATCTGGCGTTGTAATCGATAGCGGTTACAACATTATGTACTTGCCGCTCCGCACGAATAGAGCTTGCTGCTTCCCCTTGAATGGTATCGAAAGGTGAAACACCAACATAAGAATTACCTTGTGTTTGGGCCGCGCCTCGAATCCAGGCGCCGTCAGTGTAGTGCCAGGTTGGATGGTTAAAGCGTGCACGGTCAGGGCTTGGAATTCCTCGGGCTATATCGGGCCAGTAAGCAGCTTGACCGAGAACCCAGGTCTGCAATTGCATTTCGTTATTTTGATCCACAAAGTCTGGGATCTGATTTAGAAAATCTTCTTCGAAGCGAGGGTGGGCGCGCAGTATTTCGGCTAATGCTTCTCTTTTCTCATCGCTAAGAAAACTCACAACAACCGCGGCAGAAAGACGATGGCCTACACTATCCCAGGCAAATGTGGTGCCGGGAAGTAGTGGACTAGTAATTAGAATGATTAAAAGTAGTAGGCGCATCTCAAAAACTCTAGTTGCAATCTTAGACTATCATACATTTATAGAAGAATTGTTGCGGCTGAGACTGGAATCAAACTTCTAGCCATTCGGCTCTAACGTCATCTGCCTGCATTAGGGATTCAGGAGTGCCTTCGTAAACAATTTGGCCGTGCCCCATTACATAGAGTCGATGGGAAATTTTTAGTGCAATAGAAAGTTTTTGTTCTACCAGTAGAATCGCCACGCCACGGTCTGCAATTTCCTGGAGGAGGTTTGCTACCTGTTCTACGATTTTCGGGGCTAAACCTTCTGTGGGTTCGTCGATCATTATTAATTCAGGATCACCCATTAATGTGCGGCACATGCATAGCATTTGTTGTTCGCCACCACTTAATACTCCGCCGGCAACTTCCGCACGCTCGCCCAGATTTGGAAACATCTTGAACATTTCCTCGATGCTCCAGCGACTAGATTCGTTTACTGACTTTTGTCCGAGCTGAAGATTCTGTCGAACTGTCAGAGTGGGAAAAATATCTCGATTCTCTGGTACGTATCCCAGGCCAAGGTTAGCAATTTCAAAACTATTTTTCCCAGCAATCTCTATACCTTTAAATTCTATTGATCCTTGGGGTTCCACTTCACCCATAATAGTTTTGACTGCGGTGGATCTGCCCACGCCATTGCGGCCAAGCAGGCTAACTATCTCGCCTTCCTGAATATTGAAATTTACACCCTGCAGGATATGGCTCTTGCCATAGTAGGCATGAAGGTTAGTAACATTAAGCATCGGTTACTACCTCACCTAAATAGGCTTCCTGCACATGCGTATTGGCACGAATGTTTTCCGGTTTATCACAGGCAATCACTTCGCCGTATACTAAAACCGAAATACGGTCTGCAACATCGAAGACGATGTTCATATCGTGTTCCACCATGATTAAGGTCTTGCCCTCAGTTATGCGATGAATAAGCTCCACTGCACTTTCTGCTTCTGTAAGACTCATGCCAGCCACTGGCTCGTCTAACATGATGACTTCGGCGCCGCTGGCAATGGCAATGCCAAGCTCTAATGCCCGCTGATGCGCGTATGCTAATTCTCCCGCTGGAATTAGCTTCTTATCTTGTAGACCTATCTGTTCCAGAACCTCCAATGTTTTTTCATTGAGTTCTTTTTGTCTTCCCAGCAGATGCCAGAAGGAATACTTGTAACCACTAGACCAGAGCAGAGAGCAACGTACATTTTCAAACACATTGAGTCGGGCAAAGATATTGGTAACTTGAAAGCTACGGGCAAGACCTAAGCGACTAATTTCGTAAGGCTTTTTATTTTGAATTTCTTTGTCTTTAAATTTGATGCTGCCGCCAGTTACATTGTAAAGACCGCTTATCAAATGAAAGAGCGTAGATTTTCCCGCACCATTAGGGCCAATAATGGCATGCTTTTCTCCCCGCTCGATATTGAGAGAGACGCCGCGAATAATTTCCGTCTCGCCAAAATTTTTAGTGACATCATGTAACGAGAGCACGCTCACGACTGTGCTTCCTTTTCATCGTCGTCGCTAATTTCGTTAGCAGATTCCCAAGCCGCTCGTAGTTGTGGTAAGGATTTGCGAATACAGAATAGTGCGGCTAAAACCGCGATGCTAATTAAAATAAAGTCTATTGCAGTAGTTGAGTCGAAATTTAAACCGAGATAATTGAATTCCGCTTCATCGGTATGACTTAATTCAATTAAACCTACACTGGCAATAACGAATATGAATGAAGGAACGCCAGTTAGGAGATAAGGTAGTACTAAACTTTTAATCTTTCCCTGTGCCCATACCATCTGGTGCATCATGATGAACCCAGCGAAACCTCTGGGTAAAAAAAGTACTGTTAACAAAAACATTATGCCCAGGTAGAGCATCCATAGATCGCTGTAATTACTCAGTAGTGAATTCATCAGAGTGAGAACGACGGCGCCAATAATAGGACCGATAAAGTACCCAAGTCCGCCAATATAGGCGCTTAATAACACTCGTCCTGATGTCGCTGCATTGAGATTTTCTTCAGTAATGAATTCGTAATTAAGCGCAAATAGCCCACCGGCTACACCAGCAAAAAATCCCGCGGCACAAAAAGTGATATAGCGAACACGTCGTGCACTGTAACCGATGAACTCGGCTCGCTCAGGATTGTCTCGTACCGCATTAGCCATTTTCCCTGCCGGCGTTAGAGTAAAAAAATACATAAAGAGCGTGGCGATAAATACCCAGGCGACCGCTAGATAATAAATCTCTAGATTTTGAAACCATTCGATGCCGAAGAAGGATGGGCCAAAGGTTCTATCGCCGCTTATTCCCGCTTCGCCGCCAAAGAAACTCACGAATATTAGTGAAGAAGCTGCTATCAGTTCGCCGATTCCCAAAGAGATCATGGCGAAAACAGTTCCGGCTTTGTGTGTTGAAAACGTGCCTATAAATAGTGCAGCCAACAAACCGATGAAGCCGCCAACTAATGGAATCCAGATTATTGAAAAAGATAAAATTTCGAACTCGATCATCACTAGGGCATGTACCGCTAGGAATCCGCCAAGTCCGAAATAAACAGCATGACCAAAAGAAAGCATGCCCCCTTGGCCTAAAAGCATGTTGTAACTGAGAGCAAAAACGATCGCTATAGCCATCTGATTAAATATGGAAATCGCAAGCACAGAGTCGAAAAACTGCGGCAGGGCAAGCAATCCAAGCAGGTAGCAGATCCAAACCAGGGATTTTTTGATTACTGCCATTACTGTTCTCTTTTTCCCATTAGTCCGGTTGGTCTAAAGATCAAAACTAGAACTAATAACAAGAAGGGAAGAATTGGTGCAATCTGTGGCAGAGTCAGTGTCCACAAATCCGTAAATGGATGATCGCGACTAAACTCAATTCCCAGTAAGTTGAGCAAATCTGGCATGCCTACGTCAGAGGCAATGGCATAGGACTGCAACAGTCCAATTAATATTGACGCAATAAACGCACCGGCTAACGAACCTAACCCGCCAATGACTACGATTACAAATACGATACTGCCGAGGACAACTGCCATACCAGGAAAGGTTGTTAAAACTGGGCCAGCCATGACACCGGCAACACCCGCAAGAGCTGTACCAACACCAAATACGCCCATAAAAATAAGAGGCACGTTGTGTCCTAGGTTTGAAACAGTGTGGGGGTGAGTAAGTGCTGCTTGAATGATGATGCCGATTCGGCTTTTGGTTAGGACGTAGTAAAGACTAATAAAAATTGTAATCGAAATGCCAATCATGAATCCGCGATAAGCGGGAAATTCCTGGCCGAATAGAGTGAATAAAGGAAAGTCTAAGAGGTCAGGAGATTGATAGTTCTTAGTATCTGCTCCCCAAAAAAACTGCACTGCTTCTTCGATTAAGAATGCCAGGCCAAAAGTGAATACAAGTTCTGCGACATGCCCATGTTGATGTACTCGTCTTAGTCCATATCGCTCAACCAGTGCGCCCAACACTCCAACGATAATCGGCGCGAATATCAATCCGGTCCAGAAACCAAAATGAAGACTTATTGAATAGGCAAAATAAGCACCCAGCATATAAAAACTTGCGTGGGCAAAGTTAAGTACACCCATCATGCTGAAAATGAGGGTGAGACCGCTAGCAAGCATGAACAATAACAGTCCTGTTACCAGACCATTAAGCGTGGCGAAGATAAAAACTTCGAGCATGTGGAATTAATTCCTGTAGGGTATCTGTCTGCTCTCTACCGGCGGGGACGTCGCATTCGACATTCGTTAACAGGAACAATAGTTTCTTCTAAAGGAACACTGTACTCGGTGTATAGACCGAATCCAGAATTGTCAGCATCAAATTCCACGCCTTCGTCGGTGTGAACTGAGATATGCAATGATTGAAAAACCTGATGGTCTTCACCACGCATCCAAACTTCATCACCCCCGATGGTCGTGAAGCGCATATCTTCTAATGCTAGCCCCACATCATAAGGGTCTGTACTTTGAGTCTCTTCCATTGCTTGCACAATCATCATCAATGCATTGGTTATGCGAGGTTGCGTAACATCATTGTTTGGATTTGCGGCCTTGAAAGCGCGATAAAATTCCTTGCGTTGTTCAGTAGGAATAGGATTTGAAGTCTCATTGTGTATTAATCGGATACGATCCTTACCATCTTCACCAAGGGTAGCAGTAATACCATCATAGGCTGCATAAAAAGTATAAATTGGTATATCCAGTCCGTTGTCGATAATGGATCGTGCCAAGGACACCATATCTGCTCCATAGTTTCCTGTGATAACAGCATCAGCTCCAGAAGCGACAATCTTGGTAACGTAAGGAGTAAAGTCCTTTACCTGACCAATTGGGTGAAACTCGTTTCCAGCAATTTTAATATCTGGCCGTTTTTGCCTAAGAAGTTCTATAGAGGTGTCAGAGACTACCTGACCAAAGGAATAATCTTGACCAATAATATATACAGAATTTATGCCCTCATTCGCAGCAATGTAGTCAGTTAGAATATTTAGCTTCATATTGGCATGAGCGTCCCAGCGGAAATGCCAGAAGCTACAATTTTCTTCAGTAAGAATAGGATCAACCGCTGAATAGTTAACCTGCATAACTTCCTGACCGGGATTGCGGCGATTGTGGCGATTGATTGCATCATTTAGTGCGTTAGCAACCGCAGAACCATTACCTTGAAATATGTATTGAATTCCTCCACTCACCGCACGACGGAATTGTAATTGGGATTCTGTTGGGGACTGCTTATTGTCTAGTGGCACAATTTCTATCATGCGGCCACCGAGGATTCCGCCTTTCGAGTTGTAAAGATAATCAGCGGCAAATTGAAGTTGCTTTAGTCCACTGTTACCGATTGATGCAAAGGCACCTGTGAGAGGATCCATGAAGGCAATTCGAACAGGTTCTTGAGAAAGGGTATAGCTGCTGAAGACCAGTAGAATTGATAAGACAAAGTACCGAAATATTTGGGGTGTTCTCATTGCTAACTTTTTATTTTCTCTGTAGTTTTTGGAATTATTATCATCTGCAGACAGCATTAGATGCAGCGAATCTTGACCATAACCTAGGTGGCAATATGAATCAAGATAAGCCCAGGAGTGGGCATTAGTCAGGCATGACTGCAAGAAAAATAGATGAAAATGAGTATGAGTTTCTGACTCTACGGGCCAGTGGCCCAGGAGGGCAGCATATCAATAAAGTTGAAACTGCAGTGCAGCTTCGCTTCGATGTGCGGGCTTCGTCATTGAGTGTCGAAGAGAAGCAAAAATTACTGGTACATGGGGACCAACGCATATCAAAGGATGGAATCATATTAATTAAGGCAAAAAATTTTCGCAGTCAGGAGAAAAATAAACTCGATGCAGTTAAACGACTCCACAATTTAATTAGCAAAGCCATCAAGAAAAAAAAGAAACGCATCGCAACGAAACCAGGAAAAGCGGCAAAAGAAAAAAGACTTAAAGATAAGAAAAAGTCTGGTGACAAAAAGAATTTAAGGAGCAAACCCTCTTTTAATGAATAATATAAACAAATTCACTGTAAAAATTCTGTTAATGTCGATAGAAGTTATCAAGCAAGCCTTAAACGAAGATATATAAAAATGAATGCAAGATACTTGTTCTTAATATTTTTGGTAACCATAGCGTTTCCACTTCATAGCCACTCCCAATCATCAATAGAGAGCGCGGAAGCAAGTTTTCGGTATGTGCACAGCACACTGAGTACGTTTCGCGATACAGGTAGATTAGTAAATAATCCGGGTGTCGATGGTTCGGACCTAGAAGCGTTTATCGAGTTGTTAGATTTCTACTACGAACAATTCAGTAGCGGATTCAATTCAGATTCAGCAATGTGTCGTTTCTATCGAGATCCGGATAACGGTCGCATGACTATTGAAGAAAGAGCAGAAATCAGTTTCAGTTTATTACGGGAATTGCCAGACCGTATCGAACGCTATATCACAGTTGATGAAGATTTTCAGAATGAACTTGCTGATGAATTCGGGACCTTTCTTTTAGATAACATCAATCAAATTAAAATTGATTTATTAAGTAATCAACAATTACCATTGTCGGAATTCGATGAGGCAGCCGTTATAAGTTTTATCGATTCGGCGTGTATCTAAATACTAATAATTATAGTCACTTTACTCACCCGTATCGGGTGTGTAAATCGGGCGAATTAACTAGAAGGGTTCTATTAAGGGCCTTTCTCTGTCGTCGACGTTAGATTGGGAACGCCCGAGAATGTGAGAGCCAAACTGCAATCGCCAACTAATCACTAAAGCCCAATTGACCGCGAGCTTTAATACACTTCAAATAAACCGGCGGCGCCCATTCCTCCACCAACACACATCGTACACACAACGTATTTGGCTCCGCGGCGTTTACCTTCGATCAATGCGTGACCAACCATGCGGGCCCCGCTCATACCATAAGGATGACCGATAGAAATTGCACCACCATTCACGTTGAGGAGATCGTTAGGAATTCCTAGCTTGTCGCGGCAGTAAATAACCTGTACGGCAAAGGCTTCGTTCAATTCCCAAAGACCGATGTCGTCCATTGATAGATTGAAGCGTTGCAATAGTTTTGGTACCGCATAAATGGGACCTATTCCCATTTCGTCAGGATCCAATCCTGCTACTGCAACGCCTCGATATGCACCTAGAGGCTCGACACCTTTTTGTTCGGCTAATTTGCTATCCATTAATACTGACGCCGACGCTCCATCTGATAGTTGACTGGCATTTCCTGCGGTAATTACTCCCCCTTCAAATACGGGTTTGAGCCCAGTTAGTCCTTCTAATGTAGTAGTAGGGCGGTTACCTTCGTCTTTTTCCAGATTTACATCGTGCACACTCTGTTGCTTGGTTTCTTTATCAACAAAAAGCATCTTTGAAGGAAGAGGAACAATTTCATCGTCGTATTTGCCAGCTCCCTGGGCAACAGCTGTTCGCTGCTGACTTTGTAATGCGTATTCGTCTTGCTGTTCGCGGCTAATCTTGTAGCGCTTAGATACTGTCTCTGCAGTTTCCAACATAGACATATAAGCATGTTCAGATTTAGCAATAACGTTAGGATCTTGAGACCTATAACCATTGCGATGCTCGTTCTGAACCAGACTAATTGACTCCATGCCAGCGCCAACCACGATCGGCATCTGATCATGGATAACTTGTTTTGCCGCAGTAGCTATAGCCATCATGCCTGAAGAACATTGGCGGTCGATGCTCATTCCGGCTACGGTATTTGGTAGTCCAGCTGCAACGGCTGTAGTACGACCAATGTTTTGACCAGAGGAGCCTTGTTGCATGGCACAGCCCATAATTACATCATCAACTTCACTCGGTTCAATACCAGCTCGAGCTACTGCACTTGAAACGGCGTGGCCACCCATTGTTGGGGCATCTGTATCATTGAACGCTCCACGGTATGCTTTCCCTATCGGTGTGCGCGCGGTCGATACGATTACTGCTTCTCTAGTCATTACTTTCTCCAGTCAAAATTTCTCTTTCCCATTTTTATTTGTTCAATATTAGTGCGGTTACTTCGTTAATTGCTGATTTAGCAATGTCAGCCATTTCTTCATCCGTTCGGTCCTGGATGGGATGTGGCACGAAGACACGCGCCGGTTTAATTCCTAGCGATTTACCCTGAGCATCTGCTGCTTGTTCGAATTCACAAGATGCAACAAATCCTGAGGGTAGGCCGCGACTTTCCAGATCCATGATGTCATGCAAACTGCACGAGGTACATGAACCTCAGTCGGCTAGTCCTTCTATAACTGCGTCACATTCAACGCTTATTTTTTGATTCAACTCTTGTGGTGCAACCCGAGCGAATGTTGGTTTCATATAACGATTAACCGTTGCGCCCATTTCTATGAGGTGCTTTTCGACTTCGTCGAGAAATTCTTTGCCTCGTGGTTTAGAAATATCGAGCAATCCAATGGTTGCGCCCGACAAAGACCCCAGACGGGGGAGTATTTGTTTTTCGACAGGATTCAACTCTGCCGTTGGATCAAGCATGATCGAATTAGTCATCATGTCCTCCTTTTATTGAATCTTTTGCGAGACTAGCTGGCTACCTTTCTCACCTGAGGCTACCCAACCACTGATGATGGCAGAAAACATTCCTGCTTTACCACCTGTAGTTACTATGTGTAAGCCATCGTCTCTAAATTTGTTTAGCTGTTTATCTTTAAATTTTTCCGGCATGCCTTCGGCAATATCCTGAGCACCTCTAATTACATCAGTGCCAGATACCATTAAATTGTCATAGAGAGCCTGACGCAGATCTTGTTTGCTCCATCCTGCTTGTCTAAATATCCGGCGATGCTCAGGACTGATTACCAAAATGGCATCAGCTGCACCGTAGAGCTTGGTGTTTACCACACTGCGCAAGCTATTAGAAATATTCTTAGTGAGTGACTCTGGATTGCGAGACTGCTGATCAACGATGGGTTGGAGTCCTTCTCCGGCGAACAGACTGATTACTGAATCAGCTCTTTCAAAGCCCCGGTCTTGTGCTAGATTGGCCCAATCTACATCTGACTCGTCTTCGGCGAAACAGTAAGTGTATTTACCTGGATTGCCCATTACCGCTCGATCGATGCCGCCAGGCAAGCCACCACCTACATTTCGAATCAATAGTTGCAGTGCTCGGCCGATAGTAGCGTTTGCTCTGCTTCCCTGACCTAAAGCATTAACGCCGTTATTAATTCCGATTTGTTTGATAACCGGGCCATTGACAATCATGACTGGTCCAGAGAAATAAGTTGTACAAAGTAAGCCATGCATACAAAACTTGTCTTGTAGAGCTGCTTCTACCGAAGCAAGTACTACGGGAAAGTATTCTGGTTTACAGCCAGCTAACACTGCGTTGATTGCTACTTTTTCAATTGTGCAGGGAATATTATCTGGAGGCACATTGCCGATAATTTCCTCTTGTGCACGATGCGTACCTTTTAGCATGCGAATTACACGAACCGCAGTCGGTGGGACAACTGGTAAGCCATCACTCCATCCTCGGTCGTAACAGGCTTCTATTTCATCTTCGGACTCTGCGAGTTCAATTTGTCGTGCTCGCAGCAAATCACTGTCATAGCGAGCAGCGAGTTGTTCTTCCATCCCAGGATCTTGAGTCTTGGATCCACAACCAGGTTTAAAGTCGACTAATTCACTGCCTAACGAATCGATTCCTGTTAATTCCTGCCATTCAGACTTAACCCAGCCTTCTGTCCTGGCAATTTCCTCATCGTCATTGCAGCTAATAAGGGTTGGAACTATCTCAATATTGTTGCGGTAAGAAAATTCCAGTGATGTGTCATCTAGCTTGCCATTGATGCTAGCTGGAAAGGTAGGGTCATCCTGAACGTAGACGGAGATTTGACCCTCGTACTCTTCTACTAATTGGCCTAACACTGGTTCAATTAGCACGCA
>ENA-UPTF01001034-UPTF01001034.1-marine-metagenome-genome-assembly--contig:-NODE-1034-length-18340-cov-3.458358_pt1 | contig 18340 bp, 15 predicted proteins | sample MGYA00238166_ERZ767019 | MGnify/ENA primary metagenome ERZ767019 (study PRJEB28930, sample SAMN06266391) | marine metagenome | isolation source: Sea water from 250 m depth | place: Atlantic Ocean...
GAATGATTCGTCACTGTCAAATAAGATATTGGAACTCACCATGTTAGTAACAGCACGAGAGAATGACTGCGTGTACGTCTGGAACGCTCACGCCGCTTCCGCCCGGGCCGCCGGAGTCCCTGACGCTGTAGTGGATGCACTTAGGGACCGGAAAGAACTTCCTACGCTGGCTCCTGATGAGGCAGCTGTCATTAACTACGCCCAAGAGTTCTACCGCACACACAAAGTAAGTCGAGGAGCCTTCCAATCGGCTATCGAACAATTCGGCAAGCAAGGCCTGATCGAACTATCGCTGGTCATGGGCAACTATGCCCTTATCGCTGTCGCGGTTAATTCCTTCGACTCCGAGCTGCCGGCCAATCGTACTGAACCGGTACTGCCCGTCTAACCTCGTTGAGGATAGATTTGCCAGTCCGTCGAACTATTTGGATGCCGTCGCGGGTTGAGTATTAGATCTGATTGTTAAATATCTCAGGTAGTCGTAAACGGGCCACTGCTTTTCAGCGAACCGTTGAATTTAGGGAAGACTCGGACTGGCGCAACAATTTGATGCATATATGACAAGATCTCTTTATAGGATTGGTAGGTGCCAGTCTCGTAGTAAGAGATGTCACGCTCTAGGCAGAAAGTTTTAACAATATTCCGGGCCTTCCCAAAATTCTTTCTAGGCATCAGCGGGAACAGGTGGTGTTCAATCTGGTAGTTCAGGCCGCCATACCAAAAATCTGCCACAAGGCCGGGTTTAACGTTTCGAGTAGTGAGTACTTGGGTGCGCAAGAAATCCAAGGGATTATCTTCATCGATGATTAACATCCCCTTATGGTTAGGAGCAAACACTGTTCCATAGTACAACCCGAACAGCAATTGGTGCACTAGAAAGAAGCCCAGAGCTTGTAACGGACTCAAACAATATACTAATAAACCGAAATAAATCAAAATATGGAATCCCAATAGTGGAAGTTCGATCCCAAAGTATTTGGATCGCCGTTGGTTCCAGAGGAAAACAAAGCTAGCCATACGGAGTCCCAATCCTTCCAACGTAAGTAAAGGTATAAGGTAGAAGGCCTGGTACCCGATAAAAAACCGCATTATTCTTGACTTCTTAAGCGCTGCTTCTTCCGTATAGGCAAGGACTGGTATGTCGACGTGTGGATCTTGATCAAGATCATTGGGTGTACTATGGTGCTGGTTGTGGGCAGTAACCCACCAAGTACGACTCAGACCGATCAGAAAACTGACGCTCAGACCAACGATTTCGTTTCCACGTAATGAACCCGAAATACTACGATGCCCAGCATCGTGCCCCAAGAACCCTAGTTGCCCAAATACAAAAGCTAAGAAGGCTGCATTAGCCAATTGAAACCAAAAATTATCAACCATGACTAGAACTGTGATACTCACTCCAAGTAAGCTCAGAGTGGAGAGAATTTTCAAGAGGTAATAAGTGGGAGTCTTATCCAGAAGACCTTCTTCTTTAATGATCTTTCGTAGCTCAGGATAGGGGTTTTCGTGAGCGAGCGCTGTCGTTGAGTCTGCCGGGTCGGAATATGTAGTCCTTATCAAATTTATTCTCTGCGACCTCCATGAAACAAAATCTAGTAGGACGGCTAGTCCATTTTAAAAAGATTACAGGGCCCTCTTAGAATTCGTTTCTGAGTTTTCGCAGTTCCTATTGTGTGGAAACAAGAAGCGCTTTCTAGATCGAGTTACCTTACAACATAACTTGGAAAATCGAAAGGGAGTTTAAGGTGAAGATTCGGGCAAACCCAGATTTTCTTGATATAGCCGTCCCTGTGGTTAGTGATAGGTGGTTGTTGCCAACGAAGATTGTTGGGACTTTAGTAACTGGACCCGTAGCATCTCGGTTATAGTCAGCTGAAAATGTTCTATGAATTATAGGTCTGGTTAATACCGAGGTTCGACATTTTATATGACCAACATGCTCCGTTTTTAGCGGCCGTGTATTTTTCAGTGTGGTCGCATATTTAGTAACCCTTTGCATGTAGCTAGAAAGCCCGAAATTCGATGAACTTAGCTTTCTTTATTTGGGATATCCAAATTGGCTTTGTAATCATCTATAGAGTATTAGGAAATATCTAGATTTAGTGTATACGATTTTCAGGCATGTTGACCCAAGCGCTCATTTCGTGTGCTGGTGTGGTTGGCTCGCCTGGGCATACTCGAGACATGTTGAGCTGATCCAGCGATGTGATACCGAGAAGACCCATACTAACCCGGATCTCTTCCTCCAGAATCTCCAAGACCCGAACGACTCCATCCTTGCCATTAGCTGCCAAGCCCCATCCTTGCAATTTGCCGATAGCTACCGCTTTGGCACCCATTGCAAGAGCCTTAAGTACGTCGGTGCCGCGTAGGACTCCGCTGTCTACTACAACATCGGCTTTGTCACCGACTACATTGATGACCTCGGGCAGTATGTCCATAGTTCCCAGTCCATGATCGAGTTGGCGTCCGCCGTGGTTCGAGACCCAAATAACGTCGACACCATGAGCCACAGCTAAGGCAGCGTCTTCGGCAGTTGTAATCCCTTTTAGCATAAAGGGTTCACCGAAGTAGTCCATCATACGGTCAATTGTTTCCCATGTTACTTTAGCTTGCCACTCTCGATTTTGGGGATCGCGAGTCGAGTCAACTGACCAACGGCTGATTAGAGGTCTCTCCCTGCGGCTATACACGGCCGAATCTACTGTGACACAAAGGCCCTGGTAACCTGATTGTTTGGCTCTGTCTAACATTCCCTTTATCCATTCCCAATCACCCCGTATGTATAGCTGATATATCTTGGGACGGTCGCTAGCTGCAGCCGTCTCTTCCAGCGAAGGTAACGTAGCGGAGCTGACCACATGTAGTGTGCCAAATTCATCGGCAGCTTTGGCGACAGCGACACCGCCTTCCGAATCAAAGTTCTGTAATCCTCCGATAGGAGCCAGCAATACAGGAATCCTCAGATTATGCCCGAGAAAAGTAGAGGTCCGGTCTATCTTCGAGACATCGACCAACACTCTCGGACGAAAGGCGATCCGATCGAACGCCAGGCGGTTTCGTCGCATTGTAGTTTCGGATTCAGTGCCTCCGGACAAATAATCCCAAGGTCCTTGGGCCAGATGCCTACGAGCGGCTTGTATTATTTCTTCATTGGTGACGAACTGTGTACTCAATTTATATTCCTCGATCATAATGAGGTTGATAATTTCAGCCCCAATGATTTGTATTAGGAGTTAGTATAGCGTTCTGGGATGACAAGGGGAAACGCGCTAAGTAATCTCCGGTCCATGTTTTGGTCTTGAACATTACGCTATAAACTTAGTATCACCCTATATGGAGCGTCTAAGGCTACGTGTATTTAGGGACATCAAACCGATTTATATTTATATGGGAGATGACGTAAACCAACGGATGGAAGAATTATAATTACGTATTTAGGACTAAGAGGATGCATGTATACTATAACAGCGATTATTGTGGGCTAACTATTACGAATAATCCGCTGTTTGATAATATGCCAATCGAATGATCGCGTGTTAAACAATTTTATCATAATCGTTCGTACTCAAGGATTAATTTGATCCTATAGCGAAATGTTCCGTTCTGAGAGACTGAGACGAGAGGAGACTAGAATTGCAAAATAATGATGAATTACGCCAGCCGCAAATTGTTGGATTGTTGAAATATTTGGGAATACAGAAGGCTCACTTTGCAGCCAGACTTTCAACAGACTGTAAAACCTTGGTCGAGAACTGTCCTGAATCTATGGGAAGTCTGACTATGCTCTGTCCTAGGCCATCGGATTTCCGGTCCGTGTCTACTGCAGCGGCAAAATTAGAATCGAGATTGATGTTAATAGCCGGTGATCACAGTCCTGAAGTGGAGGCTGTTCGCACCAGTATGGAAAGCCTTCCTCACGCTCAGTTAATAACTCTTTCCGATTATTCTCCGGGAAACGATACAGATATAGTCGCAGAACGCGGCCAAGAAATTGGGGACAATATGCTCGAATTTCTACGCCAACGAGATTCAGATCAGCAGATAGAAAACATTTCTTTAGACGAAACGGACGGGAATTGGAATGATCTCTTATATCAAATTAGAGGCAAAGGGACTCCTCTGGTGTTGTTACCTCTATTTTACTCTCCTTCTCAGTGGGATTACTTGGTAGATAGGTTAAGCCAAAACCACTGCACGATTACGATTACTGGAGCTAAGGTGGGTGCTGTTTTCAACCTGGAAACAAGAGCTTTAGGTGGATACTTAAATGCTGTGGAAAAAGTAATAATAGAAACTGATATCCAGCCGGGAGAAAGGGTGCTAGATATAGGGTGTGGACCTGGGAGTCTGGACCGATGGCTCGCCGGATATACTAATCGAGACAACGTTATTGTGGGGACAGATCCCAGCACATATTTTTTAAGAGAGGCTGAGGCATTAGTGAAAAATGATGGGTTAGAGGACATTATTAATTTTGAGGAGTGCGCTGGAGATTCTCTTCCCTTTCCAGACGATAGTTTTGATGTTGCTGTTTCATTTACAGCCATACAGTATCCCGATGCTGACAAAATGTTGTCTGAGATGATGAGAGTGATCCGCCCAGGTGGGAGGGTCGGAGTATTGGCACGAGCTGACGATAGGCCAAACCTAATTAATGTGCCACTAAGAGAGGAAGTGAAGTCTCGGATTGAATCTCAGAGGCCGCAACGACACAATGAATTGGGATGTAACGAGGCCAGCCTGTACCGCCGTTTCCATCAGTCTGGTCTCGGCAATGTAAAAATGTTCCCCCAACTGGCAATCTTTACTCCACAAAGCGATGGATCTAGGGTCGGAGATCTTCGAGATAGTTTCAATTCTATATTAGGAAACGAGGAGTTATCCGAGTTTCGCGATGCACTGGAAGTCGCTTTAAAAGACGGTAGCTTCTTTGTTGCTGAGTGGTTTCACTGCGCTGTCGGAACTAATCCCTAATGAGGGGGTTTCCGGAAAGACATCTTGCTATAGAATAGGGACCCTATTAATTTTGGTAAGGACATCTACTTAATTAAGTCTAATTAGATACTGGTAAACTCTAGCAAAATGAGAAATATAAATCTGTCAGTTGCCATGCTCAGCAACGCAGTAGAAACCATATTTGCCGGGAGCGGCCATTTTGAGTCCTTTACCAAATACGGCAAACGCCTTAGTTGCAGTAGTGTGAATCGTTTTTGATATTAGGCCGCTTGGGAGAGACAGTGTAGCTTCCGTCTCTGCTCCAGAAACAGGATTTCTCATGGCGTCCAGAGTAACTCGAACTTGAGTGCCAGCAGTGTAGCTGCTATTGACACCATCGAACGTCCACTCAAACGGAACATATTCAGTTTCTGCCCATGTGTCTACAGTTGCAGCTACGATTGCCCAGGGCATCCCATTTAACTTGCCTTTAAAGATATCTTCCAATGCACTGCGTTGTTCTAGGGAGGCTGTTTCATCTATGAATAATTGGGCTGTGCCTCGGCCTTCATGAACCGCACCTGGCCACCGAGAACTCCATGCAAGTTTCAGGCCATCTAGAGGGATATCTCCGCAAGAACCCTCGGTTATGTGAATGCCATAAGCTCCTTCACAAGAGCCGTTTGTGGGTTTAGCATTAAAATTGCATGGGCATCCCCAGTCGCAGTTGCAAGCATTAATCATCTCAGCTGTATAAGTCCATTTAGTGGTCATCTCTTTTCTCCTTAGAACATTTCTGAATGAAGTATGCTGGTACTCGTTAATTTATGTTGCCGAAAGATAACACCGACTAATATCTACTGCAATAGTCCTATTATTTCGTGTTTGGCAAATCTTTTCGTGCTGCTGGGATGCATAAGGTCAACCTGTCGCCACATTTGTTCCAACTTGTACCTATTTCAATGCAAAGTATGGTACAGAGTTGTGTTGTACCAAATTGACCGAGAAACAAACTAATTTAATGCAAAATACAAATAAAGGCGTCAAAGTACTGATTAATTTCTGATCGAACTTGCTGTAAATCGGGCAGATGGTTGGTTTAGTGCACAGTGGATGGCATTATGAGTGTAGTTGCCTTTAAATACCGGAATTAGAGACACGCGGTAATGGATAGAGGCCTTGAGTGTCGCTGGTTGCCTCACAAACATATTCCAGTAAGTCTCATGTATTTCCGTTTAAAATCTGTGAGCCGTGATTTACTGTGTATGGGGTTATGGAGGGTAAGGCTAAGTCTTTAGATTTAGTAGTTATCAACGGTGATCCGCAACTATTTGACCTTCTTTGAGTACTAGCTCGAGTGTTCGGATGTTCTCTATATCAGCTATTGGATTTTTAGATAACACGACCAAGTCGGCTATTTTGCCTACTTCAACGGTTCCTAGTTGCTCTCCAACACCGCATAATTCTGCTGAGTTCTTAGTAGCAGCTTGGAGTGCTTGCCATGTGGTTGCTCCACATTTGACCCATAGTCCGAGTTCTAGCAACGCGGATTCCCGCATTGGTGATATGTCAGATCCTAAGGCCATTTTGACACCGGCAGACAATGCCTTTTGAAATGAATGTCGATGCTCTGCGGCCGCATCATCTGCCCTATTAATCAGTTCGTGGGAGAGTTGTTTTTTGGCAGCGTAGGCCATCTCGTACTTCGTGCTGGCCAGATTGGGGGATAACTGACTTATGCTGAGAGTGGGCACATACCATATACCACTGTTAACTAGTCCCTCAATGCATTCGTCGTCCGTAATGTATCCGTGTTCAACACTACGGGCACCCATTTTTACTGCCATTTTAACTGCATCAGGGTTGGTGGCGTGAGCCATGACTGGGAAATTCCGCTGTTTACACAAAGCAAACGCAGCCTCGATTTCTTCGGGTAGCATGAACGATTCGGTGTGCCGGTCCCATCGAGGACCCATGATTCCGCCAGAAAGGTTTAGTTTGATATGATCCACATCGTGCTTGATCTGCTCCCGAATCGCTTCAGCGTACCCGTAGGGTCCGTTGCATTCTTTAGCGTGTCCTGATGTGAGGAAGTGGCCTCCTGTGGTGGTCAAAAAATTTCCACAGGCGAAAATTCGTGGGCCTGCTGGTCCGGGGCCAGAGAACGCCTCTCTCCAGGCTACATCCATAAAATGACCAGCTCCACCACTTCGAACTGCGGTTACTCCAGCTTCTCTAAGGCCGCTTTGTAGGTTTTGCCCAAAGGCGGCTGTCAACTGTGCGACTGTTGTTCCTGGTGGATTTGGGTGCTCCGGATGGATGTGGACGTCCCACAGTCCGGGTAGGAGGTATGAATCCTTTAAGTCTATTACAATATCTTTATCTGTATGGCGTGTGGCTCCGCCGTCCCGAATATCTGAAATGCGTCCTTCTTCAATGATAATAGTGGCTTGGGTTTTGGGATCCGGATTAACACAATCTATCACATTGCAATTAGTTAGTATTAATCTCAAGTTCTTTACTCCTATTTTGAAAATACACAGCGGGCAGGATCAGAATCTGTTAAGACTGGGTGTGGATGACGGGTGTGAATAAAATCTGCCAATAGCTTGCCGGACATCGGTCCTCGTCCGAATCCGGACGATCCTAATCCGGTGACTATAAATAGGTTCTTGAACTGAGGTATTTGGCCAATGATTGGTTTGCCGTCTATAGCGAATGGCATCAAGCCCGCCCAAGTACGTTTGATGGATAATTTACTTACAAAAGGGAATATTTCTGACGCGTGGATTCGGTTAATCGTTATTCCTTCGGCCTCAGGAACATATGAATACCCTACCATTTGACGGTCTCCCCCGAATATGATTTCCCCATTTCTAGTCTGCCCGCCGTACAAGTGGCGCGTTATCCGTTTAGTGCCAATGTGGGTGAGTTCCGGCGGATCCTTTTGTTTGGTAATTTGGTGACTCCAATCGAAGTGTGATTCTATGGATCCACTTAAATGGAAAATGCTGGGTGGCACTGGTTGAGTGGCCCACATTTGACCCCTGATTGGTATAATTGGGATATCTATTCCTAGTTTTTTACCTAGAGGCCGGGTCCAAGCTCCTGTCGCCAAAGCGACAATTCCGGATATGAAATCTCCCTGGTTAGTCTTGACCAACCATGATTGGTCTGGCTGCTGGATTATATCCTGCACCTCGTGATTGGTCTTGATAACAGCGTTGAGTTCCGAGGCTGCCCTTCCAAACGCGAGAGTTGATTTTACGGGGTTGGCCCTACCCCTTTTCGGCAGGAACATAAAGCCTGCTAATGAATCTGACACTTCCGGTTCTACGGCGCGCGCTTCTCTGGTCGTAATCAATTCGGCTGAATATCCGTTTGATTGTGATTTGAAAACTTGGTCCCGAGCGTAGTCCCACTGAGCTTGAGTATGAATAGATTGCAAACCGCCTGGAGCGTGAAATTCTATGTCGTATCCCATGTCTAATTGAAGAGATTTAAATATCTCGAAGCTACCTGCAGTTAAATAGGCCTGTAGGTCCGGATTGTTGCCCCAACCGTAACCTCCTAGCCCACCGGCATTGACACCGGATGATTCACTTGCCAGGTCTCCCCGTTCTAACACAGTAACTCTTTCCCCGAGCTGAGCTAGATGAAAGGCGGTTGAGGTTCCACAGATGCCTCCGCCGATTATCAGAACATCTGATTCACTCATGTTACCCACTTAATCCTTTGGGAAATGGCAGCCCACAATTGGGCGTACGGGTTGCGGGTCAATTGAAACATACTAATTCCAATAAAATATACGAAAATCGGAAGGCTGACAATTGCTACATGGTACCGCAATTATGAATAAGTTAGCATATCCCAGTGCCGGCACATGGATCGGGTTATATTTTATAACGTAGTTTTGATGACCACTGCGGTTTGAGAATTGTAGCCCCTAGCGTGTGGATTTATTTCTGGTATCCCCTGATATATAGCTAGCCATTTTTTAGCAGTAGACTGATGATTGAGTAATGATTGGAGGAAGTAAACTGTTTGTATTTGGTGGCCCGTTCTTTTTGGCGAAGAACGGGCCTGAGAGTCGCTTCTAACCCAAAGTGTACAAAGCTTCAAGCGTTGGAGTAGTTCAAGCTCCATAAAAACGAATCCCAGTACTGATGTTACACCAGACCAAGTAAATAGTTCTAGTTTTGATCAAAAAGGGCATTCTGGCCAGATGTCATTATAATTGGAGAGAGTTTAAACCTGATTGAACGAAAATGTAAAAGGTAAAACGTCAAGACAGGGTAGTTCAGGTAATATGTGCTGATAGGAAACTGTGAGTATCTTCTCGAGACATCAGCGGTATTATTTGCATTTCGGCTGGGATAAATTCTAGCCATTGGGTTATGTAATTGTGTAATTCACTATGTGAACCTACGTCAAATAAGGCGATAGCTCCTCGACCTACTTTGGCATATATACAGTTGTCTTTGATTATTTCCTGTTCTATCAAGGGCTGTGCCCATTCCCAGAGTTTTTGGCGATTAGTGCGGGCTTCAGATGGTTTCCCGGGGAGAGGTGTGCTAATTACTAAATAAAGCATGATATAACTCAGATATTAGGGAAGATATGAATTTTCGAAACTGGTAAGGGTATCAATCAGGATTAACGTTAAATGGTGTAAATTGCCAATTCTGTATGTAATGGTCTAGGTAATAACCCCAACAACGTGATAGAAGAACGTTATTGGGGTTTTTAATTTTGCTGAGTTTGCCTTCCTATGTACTTAATAGGGTTTTTAAGTATGCGATACTAGCTCCACTGTAGTATCAGCGGTCGCCACGGCGACCGATCCGTACAATGGTCAACGTTGTTTCCATGTTGACACTAACTCCTGGGCCTGCTCGTCGGCTATCCCCCACATTTCGAAGTTAACCCTGATGGCATCATAGAGGGTCAGATCTCCTTGCTCTTTTTCAGGATCCCTCCAAGATTCCACTCCGACTTCCATCCATTCTAATTTGATCTCTTCACTATTGGCGATTCTTTGAACCATGTTTACTGCGCAGGAGGCTATGCCTGACAAAAATAGCTCGCCAGAATATACTGCGTCTCCGCCTCCATCGTCTGAGACAAAGTGGTGTGTTCTAGCATTGCATATAGCTCTACCGGGTATACCGGTACTATAGCATCTAGTTTTATACGCCAGAGTTAGCTCAGCCATATTAGTCCTCCGTGGTTAGAATTATGTATTCGGCATCTTATCATTCCCTGCAAGTCATGTACAAAGCTCACCAATATTCTAGGCTTTATCGATGTTGTTACATACGGTAGGTTTCTTGACATAGGGTTTCCGAATTATCGGGAGGCTTGGGTTATGTTAATTAGCACTGCCAGGATATTGGTCCTTAGATCAGGTGGTACAAATAGTACTGAAATTCGGATGCTGTTTTACGTAGAATTGACGGGGCTAGGTACAGCTATTGGTGTATAAATTGCTTAAATGATGTTTCTGAAACTAGTCTTGTATGGCATTATGAAGAGACGAAATATTCCCTTTGAAAGGAGAAATCAGGATGCCGAAACGATCGATTCGTTTGTCTAAACAAGTACTACCGTCCGAGTTAGAAGCCGTATTTCTAGACGACAGCCAGGAAAGGAGATTTAGGAAGCTAGAGGAAGAGGCTATAATGATCGATCTTCACGAACATCCAATGGTTAAACCAGAAGATCCAGCCCAGTTCTTGGAATATTTGGGCGGGCGTAATTATGAATGGGGTTATGATGCCATACGTCATGGCGGGTTTACTGCTGTAGGGACTGCGAATTTCTATAGAGGTATGTTACACGCCGAAGAGATGTCTTTCATCCAGTTTGAAGATCTTTGTAACGAGATTGAATTGATGTTGTCGGATATAGAAAGTCACAGTGGGGTTGTCAGGGTTACTAATTCCGGAGACATCGAAGCGGCAAAGCAACTCAATAACGTGGGATTCTTGCCTACTGTGGAACACTTGGCCATTGGCAATCAATTGGGTCGAGTGGATTTACTATACCAACAGGGGATCAGACTAGCAGGTCTTACGTACAGGAGGAAGAACTATATCGGGGACGGGCATCAGGAAAGAAATGATGGTGGATTAAGCACGTTTGGGATAGAAGTCGTACATAGGATGAATGATCTGGGTATGGTCGTAGATCTCTCTCATGCATCCTACCGAACTGCGATGGACGCTATAGGGTTTTCACGGGCGCCTGTAACCTTTAGCCACGACGGGTCTTATACCCTGGGACTACAACAAGGTGGCGGAGAGTACGCTGAAGGGAGATTACGCAGAGACGAAGAATTAGTAGCTTGTGCTAGAAAGGGCGGTATTGTTGGAGTTACCGTTCAACCATCAGTAGTTCGTAGTTGGGGATCTAATTTTAGTATCGATAGTTTGATGGATCACTATGATTATATGGTGGAGTTATTAGGGGTTGACCATGTTGCGATAGGGACAGATTCTAGTGTAGGACCAGTGGGAGACGGATCTATTAGGGGGCTGGAGTCACCTTCGGCAGGAAAAAACATTATTCGCGGGCTGATTGCACGGGGCTATTCCGACGGTGACATCATTAAGATTACGGGTGGTAACGCACTCGCCTTTTTTCGAAGAGTAATGGGATAGTTAAGACTTGTGTTGACAGTTGGACCTAATACCGTTAGAAACTATGGTTTCGTGCACGGCGTCGTGTTTATTAAAGAATGGTAATTGACTACGAAATCTTACTAATAGGGGTGGAGGATGGCTAATGAAAAGAAAATCCAGAAGATATTAATGAACTTGGGGTCAATACGCCCTTGCTCAGAATGCGGGACTAGACTGCGGTTCGGGGACTGGGAGTGCCCTCATTGCGGTGCAGACCTGGAGGATTACCTTCGTGAGTGGGCTGAAAATTTAATCAACGAAATAGAGTCGGCACCTTGAATAAGGCTAAGGGGCCATATTCTTGTCGGTCATAATTTCCGGTTTGACATCAGCCAAATCTATCTCCTCTGTGTTTTATTAGTTATCTGACCTCCGTAAAACAGAGCGCCCTATGCCGAGCCAAAAACACAGAATGAAACTTATTGAAGCTCCACCTGTGATTGCTACTGGCCAAGATATAATATCAGCCGTAGCAGCTAGGGGTAATGCGCCCAGATAATGAACTGCTGGAGCAAGTTGAAATACGCTGAGAACCCTTCCTCGTAACTCTGGAGGTACGTTAAGCTGGATCAAAGTATTGGCTAATGGAGTGAAAAACCCAAAGCTCATAGTACCGACGAAGAGTAATATTATCCATGAAGCCCAAAACCAGGGTGACCAGGCGAAAGCGGTTAAAAACAGGGATAGGAGCAATACTGACGCAACCATCAACCTGGATTTATTCCGAAAATCTCCCAAAGACGCCAATATCAGGCTCCCTATCAATGACCCCAGGCCCGCTCCGAGTAATAATAGCCCTGATCCTGCTGCTCCAGTATTCAAGACTTCTTGTGCGAATGCAGGCATGACATTCCTATATGACACGGTGAAAAAGGCGAAAATGATGGTCATTGCTATTACCGTATATACGATAGGAGTTAGTCTTATGCAGTTGAACCCATCTCTCAGGTCCTGGGAAATCGAGGAATATCCTTGATTGGAACTGGGGGCGAGCCCTTTTATAAGGCATAAAAATAGGACGCTTGATAAATATAATACTGCATTAATAGTCAACGCTGACCCGATCCCAATTAATTCTATGATTCCGCCGGCTAATGCAGGACCGAGAATTTGACCAGTTTGGTTGACCATTTGGTGCAAGGTAACGGCATTCATAATGTCGTCTCGATCTACTAGATCACCAACGATCGCCATGCGAGCGGATCCGTTCAATGCTTGAATAGTTCCTAACAGGAGTACTACTCCGTATACGTGCCAGAGTTCTAGAAACCCTGTGATCTCTAGGGCTGCTAACAGAAAGATGAGTGCGGCTACACAAAGTCGAGTGTTTATGAGCAGTTTAAGACGGCTAGCGCGGTCTGCAATGATTCCACCAACTAGGGCAAAGAGCAGGTTAGGCATTCCAAATGCAAAGATAATTAACCCCATCTGGTATGCTGATTTGGTGATCTCCAATACCAGCCAGCCAAGGATAAGAAATTGCATCCCTTGAGCCATTGCCTGGGCAGCCCCGTTTAACCAAAACCAGCGATAATTACTGTATCTTAGTGCGTTGAAGCGTCCCAACCAATTGTTCTTTGCTGGATTGCTTGGCTTCATAGATTGCCGCCCGACGAAGTTAAATTGGGCAGGAGACCTCGTAAACATTTATATGTAAAAGGGGATCCACAATTCCCCTGGTTCGAGGTATAAGCCAAATATGACCATGTATCACCTAATACATATCGGGGTGCTTCCACCGGAGATGTTGGTACGGGACTCGTTGAAATAATTAGGCGATGATGATCGGGAAACGTTTGCAAATGGCGTCCTTTTCTAAATGGGATTATGTGTCTAGGATTTTAGATTTCTTTTATAACATTAAGATACATAAACGCACCCGTTAGGAATGTTGCATCTTCGCAATGACCTCCGATCATTTGCCCTGAAGGGAGAGCGGCTGCCACATGAATGTGTACGCGTAATTCGCCGTCTGGAAGCGGTTGGATATAACCCTCAGCACTTACTAATTCCAGGATCTGATCGACGACCTGTCGTTCGAATCCTGGGGTGCCCTCATCATAAGAGCACAAGTTTCGAAGTTTCAGCTGGCTTAAACTGCCTATACAAGACGTTATTATAGCTTCTTTTATTCCCTTTTCTTTGGCCAACGATTCAAGATCTGATACTAGGGATTCGCCGGCTTGGAAGCGTTTGTACAGTATATCGCCTGTTTTAACATCCCAATTATTCGAAGTCATATCAGTTTTACCATCCTTAAAAATAAATACCTTTTATCTAATTAGATCCCGAGCGGTTTTTATAAGAATGTGAGTTATTTGGATTCAGGTCTAATCATCTTTAATCACTAGCTGAAAAAATTTTATAATGACTTCTCCCGAGTTCTAATAGCTGTTCTAAATCACGGTCTAGCAGATATCTTTGTGTTATAAGATTTAGGCAAGCTTCCTTAATTAGACTTATATATTGCGTGCCCGATTCATATCTTTCTTCGATCGATAGCCTTGGATCCTTATTTGCTTCTCTAATGATTTTGTTTGGCGGGAATGGAATTGTGGATCCTTTGAGAGTGCCTCCTGAAGCTCCTCCTGTTGACAATGTTTGCCCTGAGCCTCCCATGTCTTCATGTCGTGTATTCCAGCCCGTGTGAGTAGCCAGCGGAACCGTGATGAACGGTAGTCTTAGCCCCCCAATTTCATTCCCATCGGTATCAACTGCTGAGACGAGATGAGGGTATTCATTTCCCTTTTTAGCCGGTATGTGAGACGGGACACCGGGATTTTCTCCGAAGTCTAATCGCATGAACTGTCGGAGTGGTTGAGGTGATATCACCCCTGGTATTTTCTCTAGGGTCTCGGCAGCTTTTTCAGGAGTAATTGCAGTGCCATCGGAGATCATAGGATAAAGGCTAGGAGGAGGTTCTATACCTTCTGTGACCCAGAGGTCCATGTTGTGCAGAGCAGCTCTCAAGAAAGGTCTGTGATCGAGGCAGTTAATGGGATTATTAGACCGGACGTTGTCTGTTGGATCTGAATCTGTTAATGGGAATGAGCCAAGAGCGTGTTGAGACCCTGAGTAAACATATATTCGAACGTTTTCTGGGATATCTAGATCTCTGGTGGCCGAGAGATCCGTGTGAACTAGGGAACCGTGCCCTCCCCAATACTCTGAAGGGGTGTAGGTATACATGATTTTAGGTAACGTACCTGTTGCAGAAAGCTTGGACAACAGTCCGTCGGTGATATTGGTGTTATGATCGGTTTGATCGACATCGCTAAAGGGGAACAGGCTGTTAGTACTTCGGGATGCTTGGCTTGACGGTTGGGCAAACCGTTGATTGAATTCCCCTCGTTTCCCGCCTGCTACGTGTGGTATAAGTCCATCAAAAGCAACTCGGCCTTCTTCGTCAACGTTTACACCGAGATATAGGTATAGACGTAAAAACCTGCCACTTTGCGATACGCCTAACGTATAGGCATGATCGATGTAACTAGCTAGTGGGTTATTATCAGATTCCTTACCATACCTGAGGAAGGAAATTAAATCCCTTGTTGATAAGAGACCGAGCCCTGCAATAGGTGCGCCTTTTGTCGTGTATATAACTTGGTAGACTTTTCCTGGTTCAAATCCGGATTCTAGATATGCATGTTGGGGATCAGGAACTACAGTTTCTTCTTCCACTCTCGCGAAGGCCCACTCATCCCGTGGAATTACCTTTTCAGGTGCATCTTCGTGTTCTTGAACTGTCATCACCGCTTCATGATCATATATGTCACTGGTCGGATACGATCGGTGATTCCGATCGGACAATAGCTGGGACTTTGCTGTCAGGTTAGGTTGGAATGTCACAACGATCTTTCCCTGAATCGGTTCATTGGAGTCCAGAGCTTCAGGCACCCTGATACCCATTATGCCGGGAACTTCAGGAACGTCGTGTTGCCATCCGCACCAAGCAATCGAATATCCTTCTTCCATCAAAAACCCATTTCCTGGTTCCGTTGGGGCATCCGGTGCTACATCAGGTGCACTGTTCAAATTTCTGTAAGCAGAATTCTTGCCACGATTTAATATGTCTAGAAATAGCCTTCTGTTTGATTTTGATAAGTCAGACGGCATTGCTAAACGAAAATCAGCATTAAATTCAACTTTCCCTAGGGAATTGGTTGGTGCTAATTTGATATCTGTTATTGCTTCATTTGCTGGATGGTTAGGGTCAACCTCGTAACGTACTGTCCCGTCAATCTGTTCATAAGAACCGGTGCTGCCGAATAATTTTCCTCCGGCGAAAGGTACTCGGGATTTTATATCGATCCCTGTAACTGGCATATCAGCCTCCTGAAAATTGGGCTATACGGTGTTATGTAAACTGAGTGTGAGGTTACTGGAAAACACTACTAGAAACCTGATATTCTTGAGCAGTTCTGCTGATACGTAATATGTACCGTTGAAGTTTATTCAGTGTATCAGAATATAGTAGCTTAGTGATCTTGTTAACTCTTTTGTACTTATAGTTTTGGAGGGGCTGAATGCAAAGTAGTTTTCCTGAGCAACCTGAGGAGAAGCGACAGGCGTTACTTGAGGCGGTGGAAGGGTTGCGAAATGTGTTGGAAACTGGAGCGGACGAGGCAGAATTATCAGGTACTTTACCCGCATCCACAGTTAATGCCATTTACGAGTCAGGTTTATTCTCTTTCAAGACTCCTAGCATATTGGGTGGAGCGGAAGCGGATGCTATGACACAGTTGGACGTGATAGAAGCTGCTAGCAGGATAGATCCTGCTGCAGGATGGTGTCTTATGATCGGGGCAGGTACCTTGTCGAATATCGGTGCTTTCGCTTCGGATGAGGCCATAGGGGCGATATTCTTGGATGGTAAACCTCCAAAAGCCGCGGGTGTTGCTGCTCCTAGTGGCGAGGCCATTGTGGTCGAGGGAGGATACAGGGTTAGTGGGCGCTGGTCGTTTGCCAGCGGAATACGCCATTCTGAGTGGGTGGCTGGAGGAGCGGTAGTTAAAAACCAAAAAGAAGATGCTTCACAGCAGATTAGATTAGTTGTCCCTACCGTTCAAGTCGAGATTCACGACAACTGGCAGGTGATTGGTCTTAAAGGTACAGGCAGTTGCGATTACTCGATTACCGATGTTTTTGTGCCAGACAGGTTTACGTGGCCAGGGGCTGAACCCGAGCCTCGGCGGGGCGGGGCTAATTTTCGGCTAGGCCGTCCAGGTATGCAAACCACCGGACATTGTGGGTTTGCTTTGGGAGTGGGCCGACGTGCATTAGATGCCGTAACAGAATTGGCTCAGACTAAGAGGCGGGGATATAGGGGAACTATGTCGTTGATTGCTGATAGGGGATCTTTCCAGCGATTTCTTGGAGAATCTGAACTTAGGTTAAGAGCCGCTAGGGCCTTAGTTTTAGAGACTATTGAAGAGGCGTGGGATTTCGCCAGTCAGGGGGTAACTCCTCCCCTTCCATTACAGGCAAGGATGAGAGCTTCAGCAACTTATAGTACTGAGGAAGCAGCAGATATAACTTCTCAGGCATTTAGATTTGGTGGTGGGACTGCTATGTATAATTCCAATGTGCTACAAAAATGTCTCAGGGACATTAATGCAGCCGCACAGCATAATATGGTTAGTGATCGAACTTATGAAAACGTCGGACAATTTACGTTAGGATTTGCAAGTGCCAACCCCATGGGGTAAGTTGGGACACACCGTAAATGCAACCCCTGAATCAGGGAAGGTTTGTACTGTATGGCATTTAGGGGTTAGGGAACATTAGCGGGATCATCCCATCATATGCCATGTCATTTGCCATTCCCATCACTAGCCCTGCTCGAGCATCTCGAAAATACCGTTCAAAAGGCAATCTGCTAGCAAAAGCTGTGCCTCCAAACATAGTCATGCAATCTTGTGTAACTCTGGTGCCAGCCTCCGAACATGCAACTTTAGCTTGGGAATACGCTAGTTGGGATGTAGTGCGGTTCTGGTCAAATAAAGAACATGCTGAGTGCAAGAGTGCTCGAGCAGCCTCAACTTGGGTTCCAATTTCGGCAATTCTACGCTGATTGACGGCTCTATCTATTCGCCTATCGCCGCTTGGAAAACGGTGGGCTAATTCAGTACATGCCAACTCGTAGGCTCCAGAGGCGATGCCGAGGTAAGCAGCTGCGTAAGTCAAAGTCAGGACAGGTCTATTGAATGATCCTGTATCCCTTTGGAGAGTATGCTCTGAGGCTAATAAGTTTTCTTCAGGAACAAACCCATTAAACTTCATTGGAGAACTGTTGTTTCCGCGCATTCCTAACCCATTCCAGGGTTCTACGATCTCCCACTCAATTTTATCTCGTTCTACAAACAATGCGCTTCTGTCGCTCTGGGGTGTATCGGCTCCAACCCTGCATGCAAACTGGTAGTGGGTCGCTTCTCCTGCTGATGTTACATATGATTTGCGAACGTTATTAATCTGGTAACCACCTGAAATTTTATCGACGTGTGAGGCAGTTTGTGCTGAGTTCCAATTATCACCTTCACCTTGAGATTCCCCACCTGCGACGGTAGAGAACACTTCGCCTCTGGCCATTGGTTCTACAAAATGTTCTATCTGATATGTGGTGGGGATACGGCAAATGATCTCTGCGGCTTCCAAATGCATCTTGTAGCACATGGCGGTGGACGGACACTTCTTGGAAAGTTCTTCTACGACGAGGC
>ENA-UPTF01001036-UPTF01001036.1-marine-metagenome-genome-assembly--contig:-NODE-1036-length-18276-cov-6.688280_pt1 | contig 18276 bp, 16 predicted proteins | sample MGYA00238166_ERZ767019 | MGnify/ENA primary metagenome ERZ767019 (study PRJEB28930, sample SAMN06266391) | marine metagenome | isolation source: Sea water from 250 m depth | place: Atlantic Ocean...
CTCAAACCAAATGACATGTTCTGGTAAACATTCATGTGAGGGTAAAGTGCATATGACTGAAAAACCATTGCTATTCCGCGTTTGGCTGGTGGTAGATAGTCGACTCGAACACCATCAATTTCAATCTCTCCACTCGTCACGTCTTCTAAGCCTGCAATCAAACGCAGGAGGGTTGATTTGCCGCAGCCGGAAGGTCCGACTAAAACAACAAACTCATTATCATCAACCTCCAAATCTACTCCGTGAATCACTTCAGTATTGCCAAATTGTTTATAGATTGACTGCATTTTTACTTCTGCCATACATTTTTCCTGTATTAACGATAATAAAAAGTGTAAAGAAATGTGATTTTAATATCCTTTGTTTCTCTATGTGCAGAATTCCACAAGTATGGGATACTGTCAAGAAAATTTAAGATTATTGTAAATGGAAGGAACTAAATAGGATTGTTGAATTTTAAATAATATAACCATACTCTTTAACGGCAAGTGTTGTCTTGAATTTTTTCCAAAACGATTTGGGAAAAAAGTTAAAACTATTAAAAAATGGTTTGGTTGGTTGCCATGCCGGATTTGTTAATATAAAGAAAATGAGTTAGATTTTGAATATTTATTATGCTTGTTCCTGTTTGCCTGAAATCAGTCGCAAGTTGGCATTGAAGGATGCAGTGGAATGAGTTTATCACATTTTCTCAATACAGTACTTCACCAGAAGTATATCATTTTTTGGTAAAGGGCTCTTTTTCCCGATTTATAAATTCAAGCGCATTCTGCGCAAAGAGAGGGATTAAATTTCCAATCTTCAAGCCCCTTTCCGGATTGGAGGCGTTACCGTCAAAAACTCGCTTCTTGATTCCCTGCATGATGGCCCCCATCCGAAAAAAACTGAAAGCTACTGCAAAAGTAAGGTCCGGCACCTCGGACAATCCGGTACGCTGTGCGTAACGTTCCACGTAGGCCACATCATCCGGAATTCCCAGAGATTTTCGATCGATACTTCCAAGGCCCCTCGTATCATCACCTACAGGCATCGCCCACTGCATCAACTGCGTCCCCAGGTCGGCTAATGGATTTCCCAATGTAGAAAGCTCCCAGTCCACTATGGCTGCCAGTCTGGGTTTTAAGGGTTCATAGATCAGGTTGTCGATGCGCCAGTCTCCATGGACCAGTCGTGGAGGGCCCTCCTTTCCAGGAAGGTTGTTCTTTAGCCAGTATTGAAGCTCTTCCATCTTTACAATATGTTCAGTGGCGGACGCATCGTATTGGCGTGACCAGCGAGAGAACTGACGTTCGAAGTAGTTACCAGCCTTTCCGTAGTCAAGCAGACCCAGTGTCTCTGGGTCCAGACAATGCAGTTGTGCCAACCTCAGGTTCATCTCGTCATACACTACTTCTCTTTCCTGACAAGTCAATTCGGGTAGTCTTGGGTCGAGGAAAACACGCCCCGGTACATGTTCCATAACGAAAAAGATGGTACCAATCTCGTCAGGATCTTCACAGAGGAAGTTGGTGCGTGGCACAGGTAATTCTGTATCGGAAAGTGCGGTCATCACTCGGTATTCACGTTCTACGGCATGAGCTGATGGGAGCAGTACACCGTCGGGTTTGCGCCGAAGAACGAAGTTTCCAGAGGGACTTGAGATGATGTATGTCGGGTTGGACTGACCCTGCGGGGTCTTATAAACATCGAGGGGCCCTCGAAAACCTGGTATTCGCTTTCGGAAGGCTTGCTCTACTCGGTTCAGGTCAAGGTCTGTGGTAGATGATTTCATTGACTAGGGCTTCGTGTCGGTATACTGCCGTAGTTCGGTTCGAGCCACCTGTCGTCGATGCACGGCGTCCGGACCGTCTGCGAGACGAAGGGTACGGAGATGCATCCACATTCTGCTCAGAGGAGTGTCCTGGCTCACTCCCACTCCCCCGAAGAGCTGGATTGCTTCGTCCACCACCTTGAGGGCCATCCGTGGGGCGACTACTTTGATTTGATGGATCCACGGTGCTGCTGCCTTAGCGTCACCCTGGTCCATCATCCACGCTGCTTTCAGGCAGAGCAATCGAGCTTGTTCTATTTCCATCCGGCATTCTGCTATGATGTCATAGTTCGCCCCAAGTTCAGATAGTTTTTTGTTGAAGGCCTCACGCTGTATCGAACGGCGGCACATCAATTCCAAAGCCGACTCAGCCTGCCCGATGGCCCGCATGCAGTGGTGGATGCGTCCTGGTCCAAGACGCCCCTGGCTGATTTCAAACCCACGACCCTCCCCAAGCAGCAGGTTTTCCACAGGAACCCGGACCTTTCTGAAACGAATATGCATATGTCCGTGAGGGGCTTCGTCATGACCATAGACCTGCATCGCACGAAGCACTTTAACTCCTGGAGTTTCAGCAGGCACAAGTATCATCGAATGGCGTTGATGCTTGGGCAGGTCTTCGTCTCCCGTCCGCACCATCACAATGTAGATCTTGCACCGGGGGTCTCCAGCTCCGGAGGACCACCACTTTTCACCGTTCAAGACATACACCCCGTTCTCCTTGATGCAGGTCATGGCGATATTGGTGGCATCTGAAGATGCCACGTCTGGTTCGGTCATCAGGTATGCTGAGCGGATCCTGCCTTCAAGTAGAGGTTTCAACCAGCGTTCCTGCTGGGATTGAGTACCATAGCGCAATAACACCTCCATATTGCCTGTGTCTGGAGCAGAGCAATTGAAAACCTCTGCATGGAACTGAGTCTTCATCTCCTCAGCAAGATAGGCGTACTCTACCGTACTTAACCCATAACCCTGGTTGCTGTCGGTGAGCCAAAAATTCCATAGCCCTCGCTCATATGCCTTTGTTTTCAATTCCTCCAGAATTTCTGTCATCCGAGATGTGAATATGAAGCGATCTCCCGACCGCCCAACTTCTCCCTGGAACTCTGTTTCCATGGGGGATATCTCATCATTCACCATCTCTCGTACTGCCTTGATCAACGGCCGTACCTTATCAGTTTCTCCCAAATCCATAGTAATTTTTTCTATATGTAAATAGTTAGTTGAATGATGGACCTAGTACAAATTCCACAAGGCCCCGTCGATGGAATTACTGCCTAACTCTAAGCCCTAAATCTTTATTTTTTGTTTATTAATTATTTTAACCGCCTGTAAAGAACAAAAGGCTAAAATTTCATATTAAGTTCTATGATTGCTTTTCTTAGGCAATCTAATTAAGAGAACTAGACCTCCAAGTGGGGGATTTCGCTACTTTTTTTGCAACCACTATACTTGTCACACTCTTATTTTACCATTTTTCGAGAAAAAGATGGGGAGTAAGAAGAAAGAGGGAGAGAGTGATTGTGCAGTATATCTTTCACTTGGTATCCAATTGGAAGTTTAGGAAAAACTAATATATACCATATATATCGTTTGTTTTACAAGAATGTGGGGATTTTACTTGGAAGGTGTCTGACTGTTAAGAATTAGTGAGGGGTATTCACACAGTTAAGAGAGTGACAGAGGGGCAAGATTGTGGATTGGACACCACTTATTGCTTATTATTATATTTGAATCTCAACAACTGAACTATCAGAACTATAATTGCTGCTGGTGCAAGAAATAAATATGCTTTAGCAAATACAAGTCTTTCTCCTAAAGTAAAAGCAACCATAATACCACCTAAGATATTATATGCAGCTAATATAGATATAATATCCTTTCTAGGTTTATTAGTATTTCGTAAAAAAATATAATTAATCAATGTTGATAAAAGAAAGACACTAAAAATACTTCCTAAAAAAAATTCTATATTAAATTGAAACATAATTTTTCAAATGATTATAGAGTCGTAGTAACCATCTTCTTTCCAAAAGAAGACATTTTCCCAAAAAGTTCTGTAATAGTATTTGCATCAATGCTGACGCAAAAAAGGGGGAATTACTTTTTCAACTTAATTCCCAAAGTTCCATCCATTTAAATACTTATTTAAACAATTACAAGAGTTGGTTCCTTGACCTTGAAATTCTCCATACGGCCATTCTCCTTCATTCCCCACCACCAACATAAATAACTTTTTGTTTTTTGGAAATTTCCACCTTTTATGTTATTGGTTCGAAAAATATATTATATCAAAAGGTGGGTAGATTTTACAAGAATGGGGAAGATTGCAGAAATATTTCCTGTTTATTGAAAATACACCTTAACACAATGTCTCATTTATGGGGGCCAAAAGTGAGAAGTTTTCCTCAATTACCCACGGTTACGAAGGAACTGTTTCCATAGGTGACTTCATAGAAATTGTATGATGTTCTGGAATCTCTTGAAGACCATGTGCTTCAATCCGTATAGGCGAGGAAGATTTTCAATTGACCAACTACTACAAAAATACTGTCTCCTTTTGTACAGCAAAGATGGCTACCAGACCTCACATCTGACCCTTTTAGTTTTATGGAATCGGTAAGTCCAGAATATAATTAAGTATGGAGTCGAGGTTTGCTAAAATTGTAAGCGCCCCAGTTATTATTAAAACATTAAAAATGATGTATGTTATTTTTTTTTGAGTTGAGTAATTTGCCCATTTTTTTAACATAATTCCCTTTTTCAGTATTTGTCTAAGTCCGTAGTTTCGATTTTATTTGTCCTACTTAAACGCAACCTCACCACATTTTTCCAACAATGTTCCAAAGCCCTCACAAATCAACTTTCATTTATCTCTCAACGACCTCAAAGGTGATTTGAATAGATACTGTTAAGATCCATCAGACCCTCAGAGTTTAAAGCCTCCATATGAGTTCAAGTCCTTTCCGGAGAAAACGACAAAAGAAAGAAGTCTTAAAAAAAGATTCGATAGATTGATGAGGAACAAATTTAATTGTCCCTCACAAAAATTGATGATTAAGTTTTTGCAACAGAATTCAAAGTTGCACTATCATCAAATGCCTGAAATTTTACAAATTTACTGTCCTCAATAACACTCATATGCATTGTTTCAGATGTTTTCCCACCTGCAGTTATTTTGCCATGGAAAAATACAGTGTTTCCAGATTCATATAATTGAATTGGTTCTATTTCGAAGTCCGGCCAAAGTGTTGGAATTTTTCCTAGACAATTTTGGATAAAATCATTTGGACCGTTAAACGTTCCTCCATTTGGAAGTGATTCTGGTAATTTCCCAACATAAGAATCAGACATCAATGATGCAAGTTTCTCCATATCACCTTCACCGAATGCTGCATATCCTTGTTGAACAATTTCTAATGCTGACATTTTTTCCTTTCTTAATTATAAAAGTTACATTACGAACGCTTCAGACAATAAAGTGTTCAAAAGAAACAGGAGTATAACATCAATTAATTAGTTTTTCTAGAATGTAATTTGAATGTTCTAGTGAGCATACTTATTGTTCCACTCCATTCACGAACTTTCCAATGATGTTTCCGTCTTTGTCGTATCCTGTGATGTTCCAAGGTTTAACTCTTCTGAACTCACCTATCCATTTTCCTCCACCAGAAAAAGTGACTGTTCCTTGACCATGTTTTTCACCCTTCTTCCACTCCCCCTCATATTTGTCTCCATTAGACCAAGTGAATTTCCCTTGTCCATGTTTTTCACCCTTCTTCCACTCCCCCTCATATTTGTCTCCATTAGACCAAATGAATTTCCCTTGTCCATGTACCTTCCCATTCTCCCATTCCCCAACATACTTTCTTCCATCATGGTAAGAGCATGTTCCTTGACCATGTTCTTTCCCCTCCTTCCATTCTCCAACGTATTTTCCTCCATTAGACCATTTGAGTTTCCCAGATCCACTGGGTTCCCTATTTTTAATTTCCCCAACATACTTTCCATTGGAGCACATTTTCCAGAAAACTCGAATCCACATTTTAACATCACCATTACTGAACCATTTCAATTCTCCATTTAACTCTCTTAAAAATAAAACCCTTTGACTACTAGATATTTCACTCATTTTATAGTGGTATGATGAATAAGATTTATGTGTTTCCCATTCTTAAAAAACACTAGCTTCCTCACCTTTTCTATACATAGGGGAAGTAAGAAGAAGGATTGAGAGGATGAGGAGTATATGTCTCATTTGGTTTCCTATCGTTGGTTTAGGGTAAACTGAAGTCGACCCCAAGTCAAGGACAGTTTTTCTCATGAATTAAGGTGTATTTTTGTTTGTTTTTCATTGTATTATTCACGCTTCCTTCTCGGCAACTTCCCTTCCCTGCTGTACTTTTTTCTGCCCATTTGGTATCTCTATTTGATTGGAAATACAACTTAGCACATTGTCTCATTTATGGGCTCCACTATATTCTTCACATTTTTTATCTTAAACAAAATATTTTCCATATAACTTGACAAAAAATCTAGTGGACTATAGTATACAGTTTTAAATACAAACCAGCTATTAATGCTCGAGGTGAAACAGTTTTTTGTCTTCTCTGCACCTCTACTGAAAAATGAAAACATGTCACAGCTCTGGTTTATTTTAAACACACCCTAAAATATGAATCCGAATTATTCACTCAAAGTTTTCAAAAAGCCATCCTACTTAGGGGTGTTAAGTCTGGTGTTCCTGCTCTTGAGTTGGTGGAGTATCGTCCCGGCCCACTGGGTTCATCATGGGGTTAGTATCCATTCCCACTCTAGTAAGCATGAAAATCATAATCACCATTCCAAAACCGAAACAACCTCTGCTAATTTGCCGGACCAACACCCTGCCACAGACCTTGATCAAACTTGTTTTGCCTTAGGTATTTGGAATGCAAATCCATTTTTTGAGTTGTCTCAACACTACATACTATGGAGACAGGGGTTTCCAAATCAGTTGCTTAATAAGATGGAACCCCACCTAATCCCTATCTATTTACTCGGCCAGTATCTTACACGTGGTCCCCCCCATTTTCCCCTAGCTTAATTACTAATAAAAATATTTATTCCTGCTTCCAGTTTTCATAGAGAGGGAGAACTACGTCTTTATTCTTTCTTAGTGGAAATACTTTTCTTGACTTTATATAGATAAGGCATGTGTGATCAGTGTCCGCTAAAATTAAGGAGGCTAGTCTATGTTGTCATGTAGATTCCGTGTTATTCTGTCAATTCAGGAAAGTATGACGACAACCTATTGTAATTGCAAAATGGATGAAACAAGCACTGGAAATTCAGGAAATTATCTTGATGTTTTTGCATCATCCAACTTTTTAAAGGAGAACATTATGAAGTTTGTAAATTTCTTTTTCCCAATTAGCCTCAGGGCTCTTTTTATCGTGTTTTTTTTCGCAGGATTCAGCCTAGTCCAGGCGGAGAATTTGAAGATGTCGGTGATGATAGAACATGACCATCATGATTCAGAAAACATGATAAAACTCGTTCCTAAAGTCATAAGAGTCAAACAAAATGATAAAGTCACCTTTAACATAAAGACCATGCAAAATGGAATTATGCATATTCATGGTTATGACATAGAAAACGAAGTTAAAAAAGGCGAGTTAGGAAACCTTCATTTTGAGGCAAACGCTACGGGAAGATTCAAAATAACCTTTCATGCCAAAGAAGAACACGCACATAAAAAAAAGAAACAAAAACATGGAGGACATGAGGCAGAAGGCAACCATTCTGAAGGGACTTCAGACCATGCCACTGAGCATAAAGAAGAAGCTTCGTCTGATCACGGAGATCACGGAGATCATGGGGATCATAAGGAGCATGAAGAAGAGGAACAAGCAATTGGATATCTAGAGGTTTATCCCAATTAGCATTCATACAGTTTATTCTTCAGTGTACAAATATGCTGTCAATAGCTAAATTTTCAGAGAGGGTGGTAGAGTGGAGTGAAAACCACCCTCAACGAATAATACACTATTCTTAAAAACAAATTGACCGTCTATTAACCGGCTTTCAGTATGGAGATTTAATGAAAATTCTGAATCTAAATCACATAAAACTAAGATTTCTTTTCATGTTTTGGTTGGCATGGGGATTATATTTTACACCTGTTATAAGTTTCGCTCATGGATTCGGTGAGCGGTATGACCTCCCAGTACCTTTATTTTTGTACATATCGGGTGCGGGTATGGCAGTGGTACTATCTTTCGGAATTATTGGCATCTTTGTAAAAAGACCCGATCATACTTTTGATTATCCACGGTTGAACTTATTAAGGTGGAGGATTGGCAGAGCCCTTTTGTCTCCAACCCTAGTCTTATCAATCAAGGTTATCTCGGTATTGTTGTTAGTATTAATAGTCTTTTCGGGATTTATAGGCAGTTCTGTTGCCACCAAGAACATAGCCCCTGTATTTGTCTGGGTAATTTGGTGGGTTGGGGTTGCCTTTTTTTCTGCTCTGGTTGGGAATATTTGGATGCTAATCAATCCATGGAAGATTAGTTTCGAGTGGATTGAATCCCTATATCGACTGTTCGGACTTCCAGGCGAAGTGGCCAGGAATCTCCCTTATCCAGAAAGAATGGGCGTTTGGCCCGGATTTCTATTATTCTTTTGTTTCGCATGGATCGAGCTTGTTTTCCCTCATTCGGCCGAACCTTCCAATATTGCATGGATGGCCGTAGTATACTCAGTGATTACTTGGGGAGGTATGTTCTTATTTGGAAAAGAACGTTGGCTTGGCCATGGGGAAGCCTTCTCGCTTATTTTTGGGTTTTTGGCTCGCTTTGCACCAACAGAACTGAGGGTCTTAGATACCAATATATGTAAAACCTGCAAAGCTGGATGCTTGGACAGTGATGGACAGTGTATTGACTGTAATTATTGCTTTAGAATGGCTGATCCCCAAAAACGTGAACTCAACTTACGTCCTTATTCTGTAGGATTGCTCAGGAATGAAGACGTTTCCCCTTCAATCATGGCCTTGATAATGTTGATTTTGGCAACAATAACCTTTGATGGATTCGAAGCCACCCCAGTATGGGAAACCATTCAGAAATGGTTAGGTACCATTTCTCCACATTTAAGACAGGAAATGGTAGCTAGCACGATAAGTCTCATTTGTTTTTCAGGCATTTTCTTTGTGACATACCTTGGATTTTCTGCTCTCATGAAAATGACCGGCAGAACACAGAGTTCCATTATTGAGATAGCATGCGTCTTTGTTTACTCGCTTATCCCCATATCCCTTGCCTATCATCTTGCCCATTACCTAACTTACCTTCTCATCCAGGGACAATTGGTTTTTCCCCTTATCTCCGACCCTTTCGGTTTTGGCTGGAATCTATTTGGCACGGCTCAATACAAGGTGAACATTGCTATTGTTGGAGCCAAGTTTGCCTGGTATACGGCTGTAATCGCGATAGTACTCGGACATATCATTGCTGTTTACATAGCTCACCTCATCTCTCTGAGGACTATACAAGATCACAATTCGGCACTCCGCAGTCAATATCCAATGCTTGTATTGATGGTTGGCTACACAATGGTGAGTCTGTGGATACTGGCCCAGCCAATTGCATCTTAATTATGTTTACTGTATACTTTAGTATAACAAAAATTCAATAGGGAGGAGTCAAACAATGGAAAGCCAGTCAGTATCAAAGGCAAGGATATGGATAGTGGGATTTGCTATGGCAGCATGCTTGGTGTTTATAATAGTCGCTGTCGTCTACATGCAGATGCCACCAAGTCAAAAAATGAAAGATCAGGTTGAGATACAATTACCGTCTTTGGCGACACATGAGGAATGCTTAAAGTTACTGCAAGAAAATGAAGTGGTATATTCCTTTGAAGCCTCAGATCCTCTTACCTTTGATATCCACTATCATGATGGCACCCAGATTGTAGATGCTTTTGCTAAAAAAACAATTTCTGATTTGAAAGCCACGTTACGACCTGAAATAGTCCAAGAGTACTGTATGTCGTGGTCCAATCACCAACCTCAAGAAGTTCAACTTAAATATCAGTTTCAAATCAAGGAAAAATGATGATTAATGGTTTCTTAAAAGTTGAAAATTTTTATTTAGAAAAATCCATCTACTCCTTGCAGTGATCCAACTTAGCAGGTTTATTCCAGGAAAGACCTGCTTAAAGTATTATGCGGCTGCTTTTCTTAACTAATGTGAAAGAGACCCTCATCTAATTAACTAAAGCTAAAGTTAGCGACCTTTTCAAAGCCTTCACTGAAAAATTTGGGCCGCTGGTATCTTTAGTGAGGAAAAGAATATAAGCCAAGTCTTTCTGATTATTTCAGTACAGATGAACTTTTTCTAATTGGACCATAGGCTAAATTTAAGAAAGAAATGGATCAATCACCAATTCATGTAAAACAAACCCCAATCCTCGAATTTACACGATATCTCGACCTTCTTGCACCTGACTTTTAAGCCTTAGGGCGATCTGAGAGCACCGCAGCTTCTTACGGTTTCTCAGAGGAGTCAAAAGATTTGTAGAGACCTTTCTCGGATGGGGCGAACTGAAATTCCACCCAAAAACCCCAAACTCAAGAAGAGCGAATTTTCGACACTACACCTAGTGCTGATGAAAAGGTGAAATTATTTCCTTGACAGGTTTTTAATTTTCCTATATTTCTTATATATAAAGTGTAAATGATTAGCAAATATTGAGATTTTATTGGGGATTTACCTTGTACAAACTGAACATATAGTCTAACTTGCAAGACATCAAATATAATTTTGCAGCGGGAGTATATAAATAATAGCACGATAATTTTTTTACATTAAGAACTATGGAAGCTTTAGGAAAGAAATACAATGCGGTCCTGCAGCAGACTATGCTGCGAATCAAGGACCCGAAAGTGAGCGTGCCGTTTTATGAGAAACATTTCGGGATGCAACTTGTTCATAAATACGATTTCCCACAGTGGAAGTTCAGTCTATATTTTTTGGAACGTCCGTCGGCTTCCTTCGAAGGTTGTGGTGAACCTGGGACTCCCACCTCCGAAAACTATTTGTGGAACATGACGGGGCAATGCACATTGGAACTCACACACAACCACGGGAGTGAGGACGATCCGGATTTCTCGGTTTGGAGTGGGAACGGCGGGCGTGATTTACCTCGAGACAGCAAATTATTCATCGAAAATGGACCGGTGAGAGGTTTCGGTCACGTCGCCTTCAATGTCGATGATGTCTATGCGTATTCAGCGGCCTTGGAAGAGGAAGGGGTACGTTTTCAAAAAAAACCGGACGAAGGTCGGATGAAGGGACTCGCATTTTGTCTAGACCCCGATGGATATTGGATTGAGCTGGTGGCTCGTAGCCGATCTTTTCCCGGCGTTCCTGCCAATCTGTCGCAAACCATGCTGCGCGTGAAGGACGCTGCAGCGACGGTTGAATTTTATCAAAATGTGATGGGAATGCAGTTGATGAGAAAAATGGAGATTCCCAATGATTTTACGAACTATTTCCTGACGTCCGTCCTCACGCCAGACGAGAAAGAGCGGTACGATAAGGAACAAATCGATCCAAACAGCACCGAAGCCAGCGAGTTTACCCATTCTTTGTGGTACCCGATCCTAGAAATAACCCATAACCACGGAACTGAAAGTGACGAAGAGTTTCAGATTTCCACCGGAAACGATGAAAAGTGGCGAGGCTTTGGACACATTGGGTTCATTGTTGACGACCTGGAAGGCATGTGTCACGAGATGATTGAACGGGGTGTTCCTTTTCACAAGAAGCCGGAAGACGGCAACATGAGCCAGATTGCATTTGCCCTCGACCCAAGCGGATACCATATCGAACTGATCCAAAGGGACAGCACCTTCAAAGGTGTGTGCTCCAATTTTTAAAATTACTGCGTATGCAGAAATTTATATAAATTGATTATTATAGTATAACTTATACAAAAAATATTTTATAGTATAAGAGAACTGTCGGTGTGGTCGGGTGAATAGACATCCGAAATGAGTTGGAATCTAACAACCAAGACATCAAATGGATGAAAGATGGTTTGGAAGGTGTAAATATAACTCTTCGGATGGAATCACTTGGACTTCAAGGATTTCTGGTACAACGAATAATCTTTGGTTTGTTATCCACAAAGAAGAACCCCATGTATTCCCCACATCATTTCCTGAATGAAGAACAAATGACAGAAATAAAATCCTTCTTCTTTTCGATTCAGTTTAACGTAGGTGTGAAATGGAGATTTAAACATGTAATTGGGGCAACTGCAAAATTTATTTGGAATGGGAACTACCGTCTGGTAGAAACCAGGATGGGTTCACCTTAAAGCTGTGAAACTCATATCTGTCCGTTGGGTTTTGTATCTACCTCAATACGAAATTTGACTTATAATTAACAGAGGTAAAAAAAAGGAGTTGAATATGAAAAGTCTTACAGCACTTTCTCTAAGTATTGCCCTCCTAGGTGGACTGGCAACATTCTTGGCATTGGGGGTGGTAGGCGGTTTTGTTTTAATATGGCCGGTTTTTATAGGTTGGGGAGCTTTTTTTGCTCTTGGGGCTACCCCGGAAGCCATGAAAAATGTGATCGTTTGCGGGATTTTCGGCGTAATTATGGCTTGGTTGTCAGCAATTATTATCATTAGTATACCTCTCGCAGCACAACTCGGACTCCCCCTATGGGCCGGGATTGTTGTGGCGGTTGCTATATTTATTTTGTGCATGGCTGCCAATATTCCAGCGCTTTCTGCAATCCCTGGCACCGTATTCGGTTTTGCATCTACATTTGGCTATTTGTTGCAGACACCAAACATGTTAACTCAAGAAATTCTGTTCGGTGCTGCTTTTACCAACCCGTTGATAATAATGTCAATTTCTTTAGCGGTTGGAGCGATCTTTGGCTCAATCTCAGCAAAACTAGGCGCTGCAATGACTAAAGAAGAGGCGGCCTGATCAATAAGGTGTAAATTGGTGCTTGTGTAACACACTGGGTGATCGAATCTTCTGATTTGATGACCCAGCAAAAAACTCCTGGATTAGGCCAGACTGCCCTACAGATTGGTGATGTGCATGTCCGGAATCGCGGAACCATTGTTGAATTTTGGTACACTCTGATCCAGGGGCTGATCATCCGGGAGTTGTCCTGGCGCTTGAAGCCACCATTGTCGCTCAAGAATAAGCAGTGGAACGTACAATTGATCCGTTAGTTTTTTTACCGGGCTTTAGGTAACAGATCTTGGAGGAAATGAGATCCTGACTGAAGTCAAGATTCTAACTGACGATGCTAATGCCAATTCCTGCTTTCTCAAATTCCCACAACCTACATCCTGCTATCCTTATGTAGGTTGTGCGGTTGCAATGAGTAATTCTGGATGAAATGTGCCGGAATTCGTTTATGTTTCAGCGTAGTAATGACAGCGGAGTAGGTGAATCTCTATTACATGACTGCCAAGAAGAAGATTCAAACAGAGGACAAGCTGCTGAAGGGGGGAGCTTTCTCAGCGATGTTATTTTCAAGTAGTTCCCTTTCAAATCTTACCTTGTATTGAACTCACAACGATTTTAGTACCAATTTAGTCCGATTGACTGTCAAACTTTTACTTGAGATTCGATATGAAACGTCCCCATTTTTTTCTCAAGAAATTCTACCAGAATTGATGGATGCAGAATTATTGAAAATGCATGTGTTGATTGTCGGACTGTGAAGAATTTGTGGAGTTACTTACAAGAGATGACGGGGTTGGTTTTAGTCTAAAAAACAATGTAATCGTGCACAGATTGTGTTTTCGTGCACTACGCGCGCTCAGAGATAAGCGTCAATTTTTTGTCATTAGCATACAAAAACAGGCAGTAATTGAGGATATTCAGCAAAATGTATATCCTGTTATCTTATTGATTATATTATCCTTGTTTATTGTGTCCTGTTACTTTTTACCCACTCTGATAGACTTCGGATCTGGGGATTGAAGGTTATAAACTTCCCGGCTCGCCCCAAAGTATCAATTACTTACTGTATTTTTTACATTTTAAATGTTTTAAATGGTTTCTATTTGGCGCATTCCTTGTCCACCAAAACCAGCATAAGGTTCCGGCCTATTTTCAAGAATATTATCAATATTTTCCATGTGTTCGCTTGTGAGATTTTCTACAACTGAGAGGCAATCAATGTTCTCTTCAAGCTGCTCTGGTTTTGTGATTCCAAGCAATATAGTGGAAACATTTTTGTTTTTAACACACCAAGCTAATGCTAGTTTAGTCATGCTGCACCCTAAATTGGATGATGCATAATCAGTAAGCTTAAGAATTTTTTCAATGTTACCTTTCTCTTTATGCTGTTCTAAATTATCTATTAAAAATTCGTAGCCATTCTGCGCTAATCGAGAGCCTTCTGGTATACCATTGTTGTATTTTCCAGTAAGTATTCCCGAAGCTAAGGGACTCCAAATTGTAGTTCCTATCTGATATGGGTGTAGGTAGAGAGGATGATACTCCGTTTCCACACGATCCCGTTTTAACATGTTGTACTGCGGTTGTTCAAATTGGGGAGGCTCAAGCCCTTGCATGATTGCAATCCAATATGCTTCGGTAATCTGTTGTGCAGACCATTCACTCGTGCCCCATGCAGTTGCCCGTCCAGAACGTACTATATCTGTCATAGTTCTCACGACAGTTTCTGTTGGTGTAAAGGGATCAGGACGATGGCAGAATAACAGATCAACGTAATCCACTTGTAGGCGCTCCAAAGATGCGTCTAACCCTTCATTTATGTGCTTTCTGGATAAGCCTCGTTCATTCACACCAACTCCACCCCAAAATATCTTGGTACTGACTATAATTTCTGAACGTCTCCAAATTTTAGGATCTTCTTTTTGCAGCTGGGCCATTGCTTCACCCATAATCTCTTCGGCAGCACCAGCCGGGTTACCGTATATTTCAGCATTGTCAAATAGATTAATACCTTTTTGGCGGGCTAGTGACATGCATTCTTTAGCCATAGTAATGCCTTCGTCATTGGTTAAACCATCTTTGACTCCATACGTTGCCCAGAACCCAAATGACAGAACAGACACTTGCAGTCCTGTACCGCCAAGCATGCGGTAATACATCTTTTGATCAGACTTATTGTTTTCTTCCATGCTCAATATTTTCAATAATAAATTAAATGTGTCTCTTTATAAATACTGTCTATTGTATTCCGTTAAATGATATTAACTAACCGATTTGATCTAGCAGAACCTAGAATATATCATCATTTGGGTTGTTTTACAAGAATTTGGAGGTTTTACTTGGAGTGTGTCTGACTATGAATAATCAGTGGGGCTATCTAATTTGAGCATCTAAGCATAAATGAGTTTAAACACTTTATGTGTTGAGAGGGGGGTTAGGTTTTGGAGGATTGTCTGAATGTGAAGAATTAGTGGGGGGTTACTCTCACAGAAGATGATCAAACGACTTTAATTGTTCTAAATTATTACTTCAAAACCTTCAAATTCAGGGTGCCCAAGATAAATGCTGCTATGTTCTCCGGCACCTTTGTGTGCTTGACGAAATGCCTCTGATCTAGTCCAGGCTTCAAAGTCTTTACGAGATTTCCAGGTAGAATGAGATGCATACACTGTATGGGTTTCTTCAGAATTGCCTTTTACCAAATGAAATTCTATAAAACCTGAAACATCATTTAGATGTGTTTCTCTGTTTTTCCAAATCTTTTCAAAATCCTTCTCTCGGTTTGGATCAATCTTAAACCTATTCATTGCAATAAATTTCATTTTTTCCTTTAATGTATTCTCTTCATCAATAATATTTTCTGTTGTTTTTTGATATAGTTTTTTCAATATTCATATCTGTTGTACATAATGTCTCTCTTGGTTTTTATTGTTTATTATAAAAGAATCCGACAAATAACACCAATTAGATTGTGCAGTATGAATTGGGTAGGTTCAGGTAACTTGCCTGACTGTGAAGAATTAGTGGGGGGCAATCACAGGTTTGTCTAATTACAGTCGACTTGGCCCAATTGCTCCTCTGGCTGGATCTCCATCCTCAGGTTCTCAGGAAAGAAAAGTCTTCCAAGAGGGTTTCCCCCTTCCAGCAAGGCAGTATTTCAGGTCCAAACCAGTACAGAAGGCCCGACCCTCGCCTTAGTAGACGGCGACAGCAACACATTCTCCTTTTTCAAATTCTAGGAAAGCTTTCTGTCAGGCATCAGCACTTTCAGGGTTCATGGCATTTCGCGTTTCTGTTTGTGAATGGATTACGTTCCGGAGATTTCTGGATTTTTCAATTCTGACGGTCATGAGTTTTCTTTTTTGTGGATACCTGATAATGAAGTAAGCAATACTGCCCTGCTATTATATAGTTTCCTCTGGCGTCAGTTAACATCTACGGCAAAATCCAGAAGAACTTCCAATGGAATCAATTCGAGAGATGCTTCATGTGTTGAAGCTGTATATACATGTGGTGATTTTCCAACATCGTATGCTTGCTTCCAACGTGCTAGGCATAAGCACTAGCGATTATCTTCCTGTAAATCGGGGAATCCAAATTCAGTCTTAGTTGTACTCAGATCATTGCCATAAAAGCGCTTGATCTTTGAAAGGTAAATCTCTATATTTATCCGGACTAAAAATTAGTGTCCTGAGTGTAGATCCAAGGGAGCCGGACACAATTTCATTTAAAACTACAAATAATTAGGAAAAGACGATGGCAACCACGAATGATATGCAAAAACATCGAGAAGCGTCACTGCGGGTGACTGCAAGTGGACCTCCTGCACGTACCGCAAACCCGTTTTTTGGAGTTGGTCCTATTACAAACATGACTGTCGATGAGGTGGATCGTCGTTTAACTCGCTTTGAGTTTGAAGCGTGGTTGGAAAATAATTATCAAAAACTAGACGACCGAGGACAAAAAATCGGCCCCGTGACCACCGGTGAACTTGACCGATGTATGCACCGGGGTTATCCGGCGGACAAAGTTGTGCTGGACATGATGCGCGAAATCCATCGCTATTTTGAGTTTCCCAAACAAAACAAAATGGCGATTGGTCTGGGAGGTGGACATAGTGGGTTTACAGTTGCGGTCCTGCATTTGATGAACACAGGCAGCGACTTTAATGTATTTGTTGATACAACCAGGCCGGAATCGGAAGCAGCAAAACAAGGTGGAGCATTCAGGCAGTCATGGGGCGTGCAGTTGATTGAACTTCAAAAATACACACGAAACGGTGACGATAGCCGTGTCCATTTCAGCGATACTGAAGGCAATATCCCGTCTGCAGAAGAACTGCAAAACCTTGGGATTAAGCTTTTTGTCGGAGTAGGTCATGAAACCGCCGGGGGCACTACTTATTCGGAACAGGATGTCCGAAATCTTTTAAACTGGATTGATAGTGATCCTACGAATCATCATGCGGTGATTGACGCGACTTCCACATTGGGTGCGATGCCGTGGCCGGAAGATTTGGTTCAGCAAGTTGTCAGCAAATGTTGTTTGTTCATGCCCTTCCAAAAAGCAATTGGTGGTACTGCAGGATATTTTATTGTGTCCTTTACTCCACAAGCCTTGGAATTGGTCGAAACAAACGTAAACAGTCCATCGTGGGCCATTCCGCGTCAACTCAAACTTGCTCTCCCGGAAGATGGAAAGTTTCCGGTTTCCGGTAAAAAAAGTTTAGCCGCCGGTCCATTTTACGATCCTGCACAAGACAAAATGATTGGCGGAATTATTAACACTTTCAGTACCATCGCTTTTGCTGAAACGACTTTTGGTCTGCTCCGCTCGGAAAAACAGGTCGGGTCAGTGAGTGAACTCAACAAACGTTCTGTAGCGAATAGAGCCGCAGTAGAGAAGTGGGTCTCAGCACATCCTCTTTTTGAAATGGGTGTTCAGGATACAACCCGGCGTGGGGCTGCGGTTACATTGCTAAAAGTCAATGATGCTGATGTTAGAGACTCCGATCAACATGTGAAAATCATCGCCAAAACCAAGCAGCTTTTAGGCTTTGAGGGTTTGACCCATCCGAATGGTGATTATGAGCGCGGATTGGATGTGGCGCGGTACGTCAATCCCTTTCCGGGAACGCCCGGAGATTTCCGTCTGTGGATCGGAGGATTACGGCCGGTTTCAGAAATCACTGCTGTGTTTGATAATCTTGAATATGCCTACCACCGGGCAAAAATTGTGGTTCTGGAAGAAGAACTGGCGAAAGCTGGAGTGACGTTTAAGGTTTTCGCAGCCTCTGATTCCAAAATGAGAAAAGACGATCAGAATCGGGCTTATAAAGTGCTCATTGCGGATTTAGTTGGTTTGAAATTTGACTCAAATGGAAATCCTGATTTCAGTGAAGTGCAGACGCACATTGAAGAAAAAGGTGGTGTATTTCATGTCGGCCCTGTTGCAGATCATGCCGATCTGGAAACCG
>ENA-UPTF01001037-UPTF01001037.1-marine-metagenome-genome-assembly--contig:-NODE-1037-length-18271-cov-3.910520_pt1 | contig 18271 bp, 6 predicted proteins | sample MGYA00238166_ERZ767019 | MGnify/ENA primary metagenome ERZ767019 (study PRJEB28930, sample SAMN06266391) | marine metagenome | isolation source: Sea water from 250 m depth | place: Atlantic Ocean | study...
AATTTACTTTCAATTCTTCGCCCGTCTTACCGCCGTGTTTGAGTAGGAGGCGCTTGGCCAAGCAAACGGTCAGACTTGGAGGTCCAGGCGAACGGATTTTTCGTGGCCGACGGTGAATATTTGGTTGGCCACTTCATTGAGACTAAATTCGTGTACGTGCATCGGCAGGCCCACTTCCCTAATAACCTTCGGCCGGCTGGGATCCACGAAGAGCAACCAGCCCTTGTGATCTCCCCCGGCGGCGACCAGCCATTTGCCGTCGCGGTGAAATTCCATGTGCTCAACGAGGCCCTTGCATTTGTCGCTCCCGCTGAGCACGGCCAGCGACTCGCCCGTGTCGATGTCAAATATCTCGATCCGCGCCTTGGCGCCTAGATGATCGACGTTGCCGATTGTGTGGATGCCGCCGGTGTACAATTGTTTGGTGTCTGGCGAGAATGCGAGACTGCGCAGGCCACCGATCGAGTGGCGGCGAGCCTTGGGATCCCAAGTATAGTGGCCTGGTGCATCGAGAGTTTTCAGCGGCTTGAATGATTCGGTGTCCCAGATGACGATGTGCCCAACCTTGTCACCGGTAGCCAAGCGCGAACCATCTAGCGAATACCGCGCGCAGAACAGCATGCTCGGATAGTTGTTGGGCGTCTGGGCCTCGTGCCCTTTCAGTTCCGCCAGCAGGCTGCCAGTCTCGGTGGACCAGATGCGGCACACCATGTCGTCGGCCACGGTGGCAAGTTGTTTGCCGCACGGGGAAATCTCCACGCCGCGCAGCCATTTGTCATGGCCTTTCTGTTTGCGAACGGCCTTTCCGGTTTCGCGGTCCCACCAAATCAAATGTTTGTCCCAACCGCCGGTGAAAAGGTGGCGCGAGTTGAGTGCCATGCCGATTATGTAGCTGGTGTGACCCTCAGCGGTGAACCGCTTGGCCTCCGGCTTTTCATCGGCGTGATCCACCTGATACACTCCCGAGTCGGAGGCGCCATGATAGTAGTGCTCGGAACCGGGAATACGCGCCATGCTGAACGCGATATGTCCATGGTTCAGTTCCTTTTTGGAAACAAAGTTGGTGTTGAGTTCCGCTTCCATTTTCCCTCCTGATTAGGTGATCAATTCGCTCACCGGTTTGATACCGGGGTTCACCAGCGGGATTGGTCGCGCGCCAACGTGGTACTCGCGCTTGTGGTCGATCCCGGCCGCCTCGAGGATGGTCGCAAACATTTCGCCGGCGCCGATCTCGCCCTCAACCACACGCTCGCCCTTGGCATCAGTCTTGCCGTAGACCGCGCCGGGCACCGTCCGGCCGCCGTGCAGCGACGCGCTCCACGCGGTCGCAAAATGGTCGCGCCCAAGGCTTCCGTTGATCTTCGGTGTCCGACCAAATTCGCCCATAGTCACGACAAGTGTATCCTCCAGCATGCCGCGTTGCTTAAGATCATCGATCAATGCCGACAACACGCGGTCTAGCTCAGGTACCATCTCGAGGTGGGTCTCAAAATTTTGCCCGTGGCTGTCCCACCAGGCGCGGGAGACGCGCACGAACGGCACCCCCGCCTCCACCATGCGACGCGCCATGATCGTCTGCTCGGCAAACTGGGTCGGCCCATACATGTCCTGGATGTATTGCGGCTCGTCGGAAATATCGAAGAGCTTTTCGCAGCTCATCAAACCGTGCACGCGGGCGTAGGCGGCCGCGTGACTTTTCACCGAGGCGAGGCCGCGCCCCTGATCGAACCGGCTGCTGAGAAAGTTGCGAAGGTCCGCCCGGGCCTCGTGGTCCCCCTTGGTGATGCTGTTCAGTTTTTCGATGTTCGGGAGCGAAAGTTTTTTGCCGTCGTACAGGTTGATCGCTCCGTAACGCGCACTGAGAAAACCGGGCGTCGTCTTGGCCGAGCCACGCCCCTCAGTGCTGGTGTAAAAATTTACATAGTCCGGCACCTGACTGTCCATTCGGCCCAATTCCTTAGCCACGACTGCACCGAGATCGGGATACTTCAGCGTCGGCTCGTCGCGGCGTCCGCGCAGCATCAGGTCTGCGCCGCCACCGTGGCCGCCGTCCTTGGTGTTGAGCGAGCGAATGATGCTGGAGTGTTTCATCCGTTTGGCCATCTTCGGCATCAGTTCACTGATGTGAACGCCGGGAATGTCGGTCGGGATGTCGGCAAACGGACCGCCGGTCGGTACGCCCGGCTTGGGATCCCAGGTCTCGAGCTGGCTGGCCCCGCCGGCAAGCCAAAGCAGGATCACCCGCTTGTTGCTTTTCTTGAGCGCGGCGTTAAGGCCATCCGCGGCGAAGGTGTTGACCGCACCACTGGTGCCCAGCAAGCCGGCACCCGCGGCGCTCAACCCACCAAGAAACGAGCGGCGACTGATGTCGTGCTCGTGTGATCCACAGAAGTTATGTAATTGAGTCATGGTATCAACGGTTGAACCGCATCTCGGAGCTGGTCATCAGCGCCCAGAGTACCTGCTGCCAGGCACCCTTTTCATCCGCTTTGCGGGCCTCGAGATATTGGTTCAGTTTCTCGTATTCCTCCGGGGACGGTTCCCGGGAAAGTGTATTCAAAAAAGCCACCTCCAAGCGCTTGGCCAAGCCCTCGGTTTTCAGCACCTGTCCCAGCAATTTACCGCCCTCGCCGAGCAGATCACGCTGCAACTGTTCGCTGTTGCTGAAGTATAACGCCTCGTCGACGCTGACCTGAAACGTGTCGTCCGGACGGTCGAAGCTCTTGGCCAAGTTCTCGCCTTTCTTCTCCAGATCAGCGAAACGCTTGGCCAAGTCCTCCGGCTTTTCCGAAGAGGCAAGTTGATCCGGGTCGGTCGCGGCGAAGACCAGCGCGCTGCCGTACTGGGTCGGCGTTAGCGCTCTCGGTCGGGCCACGGCAAAGTAAACCGGCGACGGCCGTTCCCCGCCCCGCCAACGACTGTCGCGCGCGTACGTGTCGCTCAGCACCAACCCGCGAATGGTGCGGCGCAGATCGTAGTCGTTCCCGGCAAAGTCACGGGCCAACCAACCGAGCAGCTCCGGGTGGCTTGGAGGATTCGCGCCATGCATCTGGTCGAGCGGCATCACCAAACCGTAACCCATGAAGCGATGCCAAAGACGATTCACGATCGCCCGTGAGAAGAACCCGGCTTCACCCGGCTTCAGTCCCACCTGAATCAACTGCTCACGGCGACTGAACGTCGGGGACGGCACCGGCTTATTCTCCTTCTTTAACAGTTCAAGTTTTTTCTTCTGTTCCTCCTTGGCTTTTTTATCCGGCTCCTTTGAGACCGGTTCCTTGACCGCTGCCCCGGAGAGGAACATCAACCGCGCCTTCTTCTCGACACCCGCGGTGGTCTTGAAACTCACCAGGCCGTACTCACGTTCGCCGATATGGTTGCCGTTCTCAAAGGTGCGGTTAAAAAACGATTTCATGCCGTAGTAGTGATCCTGCTTCCAATCCGGCACCTCGGGATGATCGTGGCACTGCGCGCAACTGACGTTCACGCCGAAGAAATTCACGCTGACGTCGTTCGTTAATCGGTCGAGGTCGTTGATGCGGTTACGATAAAATTTCTCCGCACCCTTCACGGCCTCGGTATCAGCCTTAGCAAGAATGATCTCCTTGAACACATTGTCCCACGAGCGGTTGTCCGCAAACGCCTTCTCAAGGTAGCCACGAAACCCATCGTCTCGACCATTGTTCAGCAGCCAGATAAACTCTGCCACCTGTTGCCGATGAAAGCTTTCTGACGCCAACAATCGATCCACAAGCCTGGTTTTTTTATTCGGCTCGCTCGACTGCACATAGTCCTGCACCTCCGGCGCGGTAGGAATGCGCCCTGCAAGATCGAGCGTGACACGGCGGATGTACGTGGAGTCGTCTGCTGCAGCAACCGGCTTGACGTTGTCGGCCTTTAGTTTTTCCCCAACATAATGATCCACCGCCTGCCGAACCGGCTTGTCCTTGGCGAGCAGTTTCTCCGTTGCGACAAGTTCCCACCAATTATGATCGGCCTTGACCGGGACGTTGGACGGGAAATATGCCCCCTCGGCAATCCACTTGGTGAAATCAGCGACAACCGCGTCGGGTAGCTTCTCCTCGGGCGGCATTTCCCATTCATTCTGATGCCGCATTGCGATGATCATCAGGCTTTCGTCCGGTTTGCCGACGATAACGGAGGTGCCCTCGGTGCCGCCCTTGAGGATGGCCTCACGCGAGTCGAGCTTGAGTTTGCCCTTTATTTTCCGTGCACGCTCGGAGTGGCACTTGTAGCACTTTGCCGCCAGCACGGGACGAATTTTTTCCTCGAAGAAATTTACCTGTGACTGGGACGGCTGATCCTCAGCCCAAACTTCCGCTTGGCCAAACGCCAGTGTAACAAGAAATGATGCGGCAAACGCCAACTTCATTACGACTGGCAAAGCCTAAGCCAATACCGGCAATTGGCAACACCAATCTACCTCCTTTATTTGGCCTCTCACAAAATATTGCAAAGGCGCCTCCTTATTGCTTTGTCTCTAACTCCTTCAGCATTGCAACCACCTCGTCTGCTACGCGTTCACCAGTGCCAGGCTCAGCGTAGCTGTGAAGCCCCATCCAAGTTTGGTATCCGCCAAGATGGTGGGCCTCACGATCGGGCAGGTAACCTATCCAGTCGTTGGCCAACTCCGCAACGAAGGTGTACTTAAAGGGAGAACGCTTCTTGATGTCGACACCCAGGACAGTGAAGTACTCCGCTGGCACCCCCACAATCGCGACATCTCCAATCAGCATCGCCTGCAACCATGTCTCCCGTTCTTCGCCCTGTTGGGAATTTAACTGATTCCGCATATTAGCGAAAACGGCGCCAACGTATTTGGCTTGAGCTCGAAAGTATTTTTCGCAGTAACGCTTGATCTTAGCAGCCTCATCCTCTTCATTAAAATGCCGGACACGAAATTTAAAGGGCCGCTTGATCGACAAGAGTTTTGTGACCTCATGCCGTTTGGCGCTGGAACGGGCATCGTTCACGACGGCCTTGAGTCGCTCGATACACACAGATACAGGAACAGCGTCGATATTGTGCGTACTACCCGATGCCCCCTCCAGAAAACTGACAACGGCACCAGTCTCTTTTTCCAGTTCTTGCGTCGCCAGGCCGTAGAAACTGGGCGAGCGAACATTATTCGCTCGGGTACCGATCGTGTGGGTTGAGTGATTCCATATGATTGCCAGGCTCTGCCCTCGTGAATCCCGAAAATCAAGCACCGGCAACTGCGGATCGAACGGGCCTGTTGGCTTTCCCCTGCCTGCAGACTCTCGGCGTGGACTGATCCAGGTTACAATGCCGTCAGGCAACAATAGGCGGCTATTGGCCCCTATTGTTTTTTCCTCTCCGAGATGAAAGAAGAATTCGCACTCGCCACCCTCGAGTCTCTTGTTGGCATCGACAACAGCTTGGACAATTCCTGACTGCACCTGCTCACACCAGGATTCTGAAACCCCAAAATCATGAGCCGGTGCGGTGCTGGGGGCATGGTGAGTATGCGTGGCATTGACCAGTATATTACGGTGGGATATCCCAGTTTTCGCCTCGATCTCACTAAGGGCAACGTCAACGATCTGGCGCGGAATCCAAAGAACATCACATGAAACAATTGCAACTTTGTTGACGCCGGGCTTTTCACAAACCACCGCAATGACACGAAGCTCACCTTCCTGCTTGTCGGAGTAACGTGACTCAATATAGCCAGCGAGTACCATCCCGCCATCGGCCTGTAGGTTGACCGACGAAGCTCCAACACGGAGTTTATGGGCCAAGAGTGGCTTCAATTCATGTGCCACGGACTCTGTCACCTTTTTTCCGAGCAACTTGTAGGCCGGACCTGTCCAGTGAAACCGGTCGCCCCGAGCCAGGTTTAATTTGTGCATTAGCAGCGTATAGAAATCGTTCACCGGAACTTTCATCTCGGCCATGACTCTGGCCGCAAGACGGTTGTGTTCCACGATCACCGGGTTGATCTCCGGCTCGAGCTTGAGCTCTGAGGGCTCGCCCTTCGTCGTCACGGGCGTGCTGCTCGCCCACAAGATTCGTGCCTTGGGCAGCGCCTTACGGATCGCTTGTACGTAACCTTTCGTGAGTGGCTCGAAGGCGCCGTCCTTGATTCGCCCCTCTTGCCAGCCATGAAGGCCGATATTGAAATGGACGACATCGTAGGGTCCGTTGGCCAGGACCGCGGGCAGTAGTACATCGTTCAGGTGTTCTGACTGGTGGTAGGGATTGACCCAAGCGTCCACATAGGCTTTTCCATCGAGTGCCTTGATCACCTGGTTCTTGTAGCCATTGAGAATCGAGTCGCCGATCAGAAGAATGCGCGGGAGTTTCTTATCTACGACCACCGCCTGCTCAAGCTTCCAACCTTTTCCATCGGCATGCAGGCGCTTGTCAGGCTCTTGGCTGCAAGCACTAAGAGACGCAAATGCCGAGAAGGCCCAAAGGAATCTCGATAGCACTTTCTCAATATGATTCGTCATGGAACTATCTTCTACGAATGCGCCGCGTAACGACTGGAGGGCGGGTTAGCTTGATTCGCTTTACCTTTCAAACCTTAACCGCACAATTTTAAATTTTCTTGTTCTAAAACCTTTTTCTCTACACTCTTTTCCCAAGGCAATCATGAAGATAAAATATTTTTTATTAAATTCATTAAATTTAAATAAATATTATTCAGCAGACATTAAACCAATCTGCCGCCTGCTCAGTGTTGGATTCTTGTTCTTGAGCCTTTTCCCATCTAGCTTTCGAGCTTCAGAGCCTTATCCCGGGTACACATTGTTCTCGATTGGTAGAACTGCTTATCTTTATGACATCAACAAGAAAAACGTTCATCAATGGAAAGTTTCAGCAGGCAGTATACAGACCTCTCCCTATTTATTGCCTGATGGAAGTGTTCTTTTCCCACTAAACAAGGGTGGGTTTACTTTTCGACCTGGAGGAGCCCATCCCAGTGGCACGTTTCAAAAAATAAGTTGGGAAGGTGAGGTATTATGGGATTTCAGTTTCTATGGAGATAACTTCACTCCTAGTTACGATGTTGAACCTATGCCCAATGGCAATATTCTGGTGTGCGCAGGCTTTGAGGAAAGAAGAAGGCCTGGAAAATTATTTGAGATAAAACCCATAGGAAAAACCGGAGGCAAGGTTATTTGGGAATGTAATGTCTCAGAAAAACTCGGTGACCTGGTTCAGGGATATATCAATAGTGTCAGTTACAATCCCTCACTCGATCAGGTTCTTGTAAATATACAGGCCCCAGGCAGGACTCTGGCCATCTTCGATCACAGTAATTCCAATGCCGACCTTGTTTTCAAGTGGAATCAAGGATTTTCAGGTCGACTTCACGGCGGCTGCTGGATCACGGACCGATATCTTGGAACCAATATTCAAATTCCAGATGCAGACAAAGAATTAATGCGCATTGGTAATATCATTACCGTAAGCAATGGGGACGATGAAGCGGTTGAAGTTAATCCCCAAACTAATAAAAGAGTCAAAAGCTTTAAGTACGAGTTTTCCGACCATCAAGGAAGTGTGCAGCGATTGCCCAATGGCAACACTCTGATTGTCAGTGGATACTCAAAAAAAATCAACGAGTTAGATGATAACGGCGAAATCGTTTGGTCATTGGAAACATCAGACAGGATATCTAGAGCCTACCGTTACGGACTAAAATATAAGGGTGTTCTTTCCAAGAACTAGTAGATGCCCGCCGATACGATATCAGGTTTCGGTTACACGGCTCTCAATATTTCAGACGCAAAAGTAAAAATTATTAATAGAGACATTGAGTCTGATAAATTGTTTTCATTTGTCCATTGTTCGCTCCGTCAGGACAGCTACAGCTCACCCTTAGTTTTTCCACCGTGTTTAAGGAGGAGTGAAGCAGTCTCGCCGTAGGAGTAGTTCATCGGGGTATACCCTCCGTCATCCTGAGCATTTACATTTGCGCCGTTAGCAATAAGTAGTTCAGCAACTTCCACATGATCCCCGTAAGTTGCCTGATGCAAAGGAGTTCCCCCACCCTTCTCCCTAGCATTTATGTCCGCGCCTTCGGCGATAAGTAACTCGGCAATTTCTCTGGATCCAACCGAAGCTGCTTCCGCCAAAGGAGTACGACCCCACTTTGTTTTGATATTTACATCCGCACCCTTTTCGATGAGCAGTTTGGCAACTTCCCCACTAGTCCTTACCGCAGCGATATGAAGGGGGGCATCTCCATATTTATCCTTTTCATTTACATCCGTTCCTGCATCACAATGGTTTTTAATGGCTTCAACATTTCCCTTTTCAGCTGCTTCATGAATTGAGATACTTGGCGTTTGAAACGTAGTTTGTCTAGTAGACTTACATCCCACCAACAGCACTACTGCGACTGTTGAAACGAATAATAATTTCATGGTAAGCCGACAGTCATCCCGATTAGGGCAGTTTTCAAGGAGTTTTAACTGTTGTCTTGAAAGCTATTCAACATCAAAAACTGAGGGTTTACGGCTGAACATAAAGTCATACGAGCGAGTCAACCAGAGTGGCAATCCGTGCTGCACTCGAGCTTTACTGTGAAGCCGATTGCGACTAGTTCTGGTTGGTCATCTTCCTCGTGACGAGGCCTGAGGAATTCCAATCATAGTGATTTGTTTGCTGAGTATAACAATTAAACATAGATGGCCTCGCTACCCATACATACCATCCGCTCCATCGCAAGAATAGTCGCGCTACTCGCATTTAGTCTCTGCTCTTTCCCTACCGCGCACAGCGTCCTCCACATCACAGAATTTATGGCTGATAATGGTGGCTCGCTGCTTGACAGTGATGGCGACGCCTCCGACTGGATAGAAGTCTTCAATTCAGGGGCAAATACGGCTGACCTAGAAGGTTATTTTCTTACTGACCAGGAAGATGCCATGACAAAGTGGCAACTCCCGGCCGTTCAACTTCCCGCAGGCGAATTCCTACTGATCTTCGCATCGGGAAAAAACCGCAACATCGCCGGTTCTGAGCTACACACGAATTTCAACATCGCCAAGGCCGGGGAATATCTCGCGCTTGTTGCCCCTGACGGCTCCACAGTCACCGCCGAGTTCGGACCCGTCAAAAAGCCACTGCCGGCCCAATTCGAAGATGTATCCTATGGCCTCATGCAAACCGGTAACACGACGCCAGCGGTCCTAATCGCTGACGGAGCCACCGCAACGGCGTTCGTGCCGGTGGATGAATCTCTCGGCAAAACCTGGACCAGGATCGGGTTCGATGATGCAGCCTGGGATAAAGTTGCAACTGGCGTGGGCTATGACGAAAACAGCACTTATATCCCGGAGTTCGGTGCGCGCGGTAACCTCGGCAACAAATTAAACGGCAAAAACACCAGCTTTTATCTTCGCATCCCTTTCGATGTAGCCAATGCGCCCTCGATCTCGGAGCTCACTTTGAAGATGAAATACGACGACGGCTTTGCAGCCTACCTCAATGGCGTTCGCGTCGCCGATGCAAATTCCCTGGCATCGCCAATTTGGAACTCCACGTCCACCGGCAGCCATGCCGATGGTGATGCCACCACTTTCAAAGCCTTCAACATCAGCGCCCACTCTCATCTGTTAAAGACCGGTGCCAATGTTCTGGCAATCCAAGGCTTGAACACCAGCATGACGAGTTCGGACATGCTCATTTCCCCAGAATTGCATGCGGTTCGAATCACCGACCCTACAATCGGAGGTCCCGGTTATTTAGGAACCCCCTCGCCGGGAACTTTCAACGGCGACACCTTCGGCGGCTTTGTCACCGATACAAAATTCAGCGTTAATCGCGGTTTTTTCCAGTCACCTTTCGATGTCAGGATCACCACTGATACTGCGGATGCCGAGATTCGCTATACCCTGGACGGTACCGCACCGACCAAGAACCGGGGGCAAATCTACACCGCTCCGATTAAGATCAGCGGCACAACCATTGTCCGTACCATGGCCCACAGACCGGGTTTCAAGCCGACCAACATCGACACCCACACCTACCTGTTCCCAGCGGATGTTGTGAGCCAGCCGAAAATGCGAACCACCATAACCAAGTCGGGGGTCTACGGCCCGCAGATGATTGCTTCGTTGAAAGCGGTGCCGACGATCTCGCTAGTCACCCAAAATACCGCATTCTTGAACGAGAGCCGGGGAAACATCAGAGAAGAATACCAGAGCTCGATCGAGATGATCTTCCCCGACGGCACCCCTGGTTTCCAGGAAAACGGCGGGTTAAGCAACTACGGCGGACGCTACACAAACTTTCGCAAGAAGAGTTTCCGTGTCGCTTTTCGCTCCAAGTTCGGAGCGACCAAGCTGAGATACCCCATCTTCGACGGCTTTGAATACAGCCACTACCCGCCGGCAGAGGATTTTGACGTGATCAACCTGCGCAGCGGTTCGCACGACATGTCGAGCCGCGGTGCCTACATGTCGAACCGCTTCACCGACGACTCAATGCTCGACATGGGCAACATCGGCCCGCACGGCCGCTTCGTGCACCTCTACCTAAACGGCAACTACTGGGGACAGTACCATCTGCGCGAGCGCTGGAGCGCTGACATGGCCTCGAGTTACTTCGGCGGATCGAAAGACGACTACGAGGCGGTCAACGCCAACGATAATTTCCGGAACGACGAGGATGTGTACGATGGCAGTGGACAGTTCTGGAGTGAAACCAAGCACCATCTGGCCAGACCAAATCCGTTCACCAACGCGGCTGATCACATCGATATCGCCAATATTGTCGACTTTATGCTGCTGTGGGTGAGCGGCAACTCAGAAAGCGAGTTCCGAGCATTCGGCTCGGAGCCCCGTGGGATTCCGTTCAAGTTTATGATCAAAGACGCCGATGGCTTCCTGCGAAACCCCGGACACTCGGCCAACCACGCCGGGCCCTACAGTGTAATGAGCAAGATGCGCACTAGTGGCAATCCGGACTACGCTACCCTTCTAGCCGACCGCATCCACAAGCACTTCTTCAATAACGGGGCGCTGACCCCCGCCCGGAACATTGAACGCTTGAAACGGCGCGTCGACGAGGCCCGGCTCGGTTTCATCTCCGAAGCCGCGCGCTGGGGCAACTTGTTCCGCGAACCATCGTCGTGGGAGTCATACCAAAACAACCTCATCAACAATCACTTCCCAGGCCTGACAAAAAACATGATCCGTCGTTTTACGTCAGCCGGCATGTACCCAGACGTCATCGCGCCGGTCTTCAGCAAACACGGTGGTTCGTTGCCGTCGGATTTCCCGGTGACGATGGCCACCGATGCCAACACCATCTATTACACAATTGACGGCAGCGATCCCCGCCTGCCCGGCGGCGCGCCGAACCCGGATGCCGTGACCGCTTCCTTCGATGTCAGCGGCCCCACTCCGGTTAGTTACATTTCCACTGGGCACACCTGGAAATACCTTGATGATGGCTCCGACCAAGGCACCGCCTGGAGATCGCCAAATTTTGATGATTCAGGTTGGCAATCGGGACCGTCCGAGCTCGGATACGGCAGCGACGGGGAGGGGTCAGGACAAATTGTCGGCTTTGGTCCTGACTCCACGGCGAAACACCCAACCACCTATTTCCGTACCACCGTCAACATCCCGGATCCGTCGTTGTTCTTTAACTTCCAATTGCGAGTCAAATATGATGACGGTATCGCCGTCTACATAAATGGCGTAGATAAACTCCGCCAAAATCTCTCCACTACTGCGACGTTTAGCAGCTATGCCAACGGCACCGTCGGCGACGAAGGCGACTGGAAAGACTTCACCTTGCCACGCTCAGAGCTTGTGCCTGGATTGATAGCCTACTGGCCTTTCGATAGTTCTTCCCAGATTGAGGGCGGCACGGTCGTTGACCTGGTTGCAGGAATCAGAGGTGAGGTGCTGGGCGGCACGACTGCCACCGAAGGTCACTTGGACGGTGCCGTTGAATTTGGTGCAGGCAACTGGATCTCGGTTGCTGCTGAACAAAAAGGCGGTTGGCTCAAGCCGGCATCGGATGCCAACGCGATGACTGTTTCGCTGTGGCAGAAGCTTAATTCGCGTGTTTCTTCCTCGACCTTTTGGTTTGGGGCGGCAAGTGCGAACAATGGCGAGCGTAATTTCCAGGCCCACATTCCGTGGGGTGGCGGTGATATTTACTTTGATACAGCCGGTTGCTGCGGAGGTGGAGACACCCGAATCAACAAGGCTTCGGACATTGACTATCTGGAATGGCATCACTTTGTGTTCGTCAAGGATGGCGATAACAAGAGCATCTGGATTGATGGTGAGCTCTTTCATGAGGGTGAAAACACCGGCGCGCTGTTTGATGACTGGACGGCACTGGGCATCGGATCCAACTCCACCGGCGGCAGCAACGTTGATGGTATCGTGGATGAATTCGGTGTTTGGGCCCGGGGTCTTGACGAGGGTGAAATCGCCAGCATCTATAATGGAGGGGCAGGTACTCCTCTCATTACTGCTGGTGTACAGGTCCCGAAACCCAGGCTGGCCAGTCTGGTTGCCAATGCCGGTGGATTTAGCTTCCTGATAAAGGATGTCGACGGTGCTGCTGCAGATCCGGACAGTGTCGTGGTGACCTTTAACGGGAATGAGATCGAGGTTGCAAAGTCGAAGGCCGACGGTGTGACGACTGTCTCCTACACTTCGCCGGAACTGCTGGCCTCCGAGTCGCAGCACACGCTGAAGGTGGCGTTGAACGACACCAACGGCAACGCCGTGAAGCTGGACAAGGAGTTCAAGGTAAAGGCTTACCTGATGATAGACTCGTCGGTGAGGGTTGCCGAGTCGATGAAGGGTGAGTCCGGATTCCTGGTGTACGCGACGCAGATTTCCTCTGGACAGGGAGTAGGCACCCTGCACGGGAACAACTGGACCAATGCAGAGAAGCAGATTAACGGTGGTTACATCGATCCTGACACGGAGGAGCAGTACCTGAACGAGGCGGACATCGATTCGTTTGAGGGCTGGAGCTACTACCCCGAGATCGTTGAGTGGGTGAACCAGAACCAGGATGCACCTGGAGCGGTGGGCAACTTCAACGCGAACAATGGCTACGAGGACGAGCCGTTGACCGGTATCCCGGGCTGGGGAGACTCGACCGATGGCATCGCCTCGGAGTACATCGCGCTGCTGGACCTGGAGCGAGGAGCGTACAAGCTGGGTGTGAACTCGGATGACGGATTCCACGCATCGTTTGGAGCCAACTTTGGTGATCTACTGGCGCAGACAGCCGGCATGTTCAATGGCGGCCGTGGAGCGTCGGACTCGACCTATACGATCTTCATCGACGAGCCGGGCCTGTATCCCTACCGCGTATCGTGGTGGGAAGGCGGCGGTGGAGCCAACATTGAGATTTTCTCATATGTTAATATTGATGGCAAAGCCACAAAGGTTTTGATCAACGACCCGGACGTGGAAGGCTCGATCAAGGCCTACACGATCAAGGGAGCGGTTGTGGACGAGAGCACAGCGGTGCGTGCGACGACCGGACGCGCGAAGGTGTTGTCGGTATCGCCGACCCCCGGAAACTCGCTGGTCAAGAGTGCTGAGATTGCGGTAGTGATCCAGAATGAGGACACGACGGTGAAGCAGGACACGGTGGTGTTGACCCTGAACGGCGAAGCGGTTGACGCGAGTGTGTCCAAGAGTGGAGACATCGTGACGATCAGCTACTCGCCGGATGCGCTTCCGGTGGGATCGCACACGGCCTCGATTTCATTTGAGGAGTCCAACGGGGTCACCCGTTCGACCGAGTGGAGTTTTGGAGTGCCGGGAGTGTACATCCGTTCGGGTGATGTGCCGGCCGAGCCGATGGGCCTGATCAGTGTTCGGGAGTATCGCGGGATTGGTACGAACACACTACCCCCGCTCTTTGCGGCCGAGAAGTTCCCGGATTCACCGGATGTGAGCACGTACTCGACCTACTTTGAGTGGCCAGCCAGTGGAGACATTGAGGTGCCACCGGCAGCCGATGTTTTGAACAACTACGGTTGGACGATAATGGGTTATGTTTACCCGCCGGAGACCGGTGAGTATATCTTCTCGCTGGCGACCGATGACAACTCGCAGTTGTGGTTGTCGACCGACTCGGAACCGGCCAATGCGGTGATGATCGCCAGCCAGGGTGGTTGGCAGCCGGTACGGGACTACCGTGCGGACACGACCTCGGCTGAGATCTTCCTGGAAGCGGGCAATGCGTACTTCATTGAGCTCATTACCAAGGAAGGCGGCGGAGGAGACAACGCTGCGGTGGCATGGAGCCTGCCTGAAGATGGCCCGACAGATATTGAGCCTGGTGCGCTGCCGATTTCAGGTGACTATCTTTCACCGTTCTTCTCGGTGCTGGACGGAGCGCCTTCACCGATCCTGACCTCGAGCGGACCCTCTGGGGCGGCGATTGCAGCGACGGCGAGCATTTCGGCGACGTTCAAGAACCGTGGAGTGGCCTTTACGGGTGTCTCGGTGACGGTCAACGGAGTGCCGGTGGATCACACGCTGGCGACCGACGGTGGCATCACATCGATCACGGCCGATCCGGGTGGAGTGAAGGGAATGGTGAACGTGACCCTGTCCTGGAACGGAACGAGCAAGTCGTGGAGCTACTTTGGGCATGATGAGCTCGGAGACGGCCCCAACCCGATTGGTTTCTGGGATTTCAACCTGGACATGGGGAATGGGACAACGATCGACAACGTGTACGGTTTGGTGGGTGAGCTGCGCAACGGCGCGGCGTTTACCGATGACTCGCATGAGGGAACGGCGATGGACATGACCACGGGAGGCAACCAGCATGTGCACGTTGCAGCCGGTGAGTTTTTGAACATAGCCTCATCAGTTGATACGGTGACGATTGCGTTCTGGCAGAAGAACTACTCGATCCCGAGCACGTCCAGTTTCTGGGCGGAGCCGGGCCGGGCGATGCAGGCGCACGTTCCTTGGAGCAATGGTGAGATTTACTGGGACACAGCCGGTTGTTGCGGAGGTGGCCAGCGGATCAACGCGAATGCGACTGACATTGCAGGATGGGGCGAGGACATGCTCGACACGTGGCATCACTATGTGTTCATCAAGAACGAGGGTCTGAAGGAGATCTACATTGATGGTGAGTTCTTCCATGATGGAGAGAACATCAATCCGCTTCCGAGCGACATCACCCACCTGAACATTGGTGGTGATGCGAACGGCAACAACAGTCTGCGTGGCGTGATAGACGACTTCGCGGTGTTTGCCTCTGCGCTGGATGAGGATCAGATCCTGGCCCTTTCAGAGGGTGACAGGAGCATCCTACCTGCGGCGCCGAGTCATCCGATCTTTGTTTCTGCCTCGCCGGACACGGCGGCAGCAGACGGTTCAGCAGAGCTCTCGGTCACACTCTACAAGCGTGGAGATGATGCGAGCAATGCACAGTTGAGCGTGAATGGTACGGACGTTGCGACCACGGTTGCCACCGACGGGACCACGATCACGATCACGGGTACCGCGACCGGTTTGGCGTCAGGGACGGCGACGGCCCAGGTTTCCTACAACGGGGTTTCAAATGCATGGGCAATCAGCGTGCCTAACAGGCCGGTTGATCAGGGCGACGGGACAGTCACCTTCGCTGGCCATGTGGCATGGGAATGGTGGGACGGCATAGGTGGAGCGCACCCGATGGAGGCGCTGACCGACAATGCCCGTTACCCGGATTCACCGGATGGGGCGACATTTGCACCGAGCTGGAACACGCGCACAGCATTGGCTGGCGGGTTTGAAGGCAACGGCCGGGACAGCTACGGCGGTCGGATGAGCGGTATCCTGACCGCACCTGAGACCGGCACGTACCGGTTCTTCATTGCCAGTGATGACCACGGCCTGTTGAGGATCAGTACCGATGCGGATCCGGCCAACGCGGTGAGGGTTGCCGAGGAAACCGGTTGTTGTAAGAACTTCACGCTGGATGACGGTGGCCTTTCGGGCACGGTGGATCTGGTGGAGGGCAACCAGTACTACATGGAGGCACTCCTGAAGGAAGGCGGCGGCGGCGACTGGATGACAGTTGGATGGCGCAAGCCCAGCGAGGACATAGACGATGTGCCGGCCGGAAACCAGGAAGGTATCCCGGGCGAGTACTTCGCGAGCACGGTGAGGGTGCCGGCACTGTCAGCGCTGAGTTCATCGCTGAGTGTTGCTGCAGGCAACTCGATGGATCCGAAGGCGACGATCACGTTGAACGTCACCGATGGAGCCACGACGCTGGACGCCGGATCAGTGGCGATTTCACTGGGTGGCACCGCGTTGGACTCCACGACGACTGAAGGCACATGGTCGAAGGACTTCGCCGGTGTGGCGCAGTCGGGTGCGACCTACTCGATCTCGGCGGCTACCGGCGCGATCGATGCGGGGACCGAATATTCGGTGAGCGCGACCTTCAAGGACAGTGCGGGAGCGTCGACGACGCTTGATGCGACCTTCACGATCCCTGTTTGGGAACTCTACGGTCTGGGCACGAAGGCACCCGCCACGGCGGCAGGGAGCATCTCGGTGCGTCAGTACCAGGGTATAGGTGGAGGTTTCAACAACCTCATCACCAGTTCCAAGTTCCCTGATTCTCCTGATTTTGAGGAGAGGGTGGGTTACCTTGAGTGGCCGCAGAGCGGAGACATCAACGTGAAGCCAGCGGGCAACGTGCAGGATAACTACGGTGTTCAGCTGATCGGTTTCCTACATCCGCCAGCCAGTGGTGACTACCAGTTCGCGATCGCGTCGGATGACAACTCGCAGTTGTGGTTGAGCACGGATGAGAGTCCTGCCAATCGAGTATTGATTGCGAAGGAGTCAGGTTGGCAGCCGATCCGCAAGTATCAGCCGGTGGGTGACGAGGCGACCTCTGAGTTCATCACGCTGGAAGGCGGCAAGGCCTACTACATCGAGATCCTGAACAAGGAAGGTGGCGGAGGAGACAACGTTGCAGTGGCATGGACCACGGGTGACGCGATTGTCCCGGATGCACTGCCGATCAGTGGTGATTATCTCTCACCATGGGTGCCGGAATCTGCAGGACCAGTTGATATCACGTCAGCAGGCGATGCGGTTGTGCCATCATCGGACAATCATCCTGCTGGAGAGCATGCTGGCCTTGCGATTGATAACAACGCCTCGACGAAGTACCTCAACTTTGATGGTGCCAATGATACGCCATCAGGTTTGACCATCACGACGGGTGGTGGAGTGGTGACCGGATTGGGTCTGACATCAGCCAATGATGCGCCGGACCGTGATCCCGCGACATTTATCCTGTCAGGATCGAATGACGGCGGGGCAACGTTTGCCGAGATAGCCGCGGGCGATGTCCCAGCGTTCAGCGAGAGGTTTGAGCGGGTTGAGGTAAGTTTCGACAACAGCGTGGCCTACACGACCTATCAGGTGACCTTCCCGACGACAGCGGGACCGAGCACCTGTTGTATGCAGATTGCTGAGATCGAACTGCTGGGTACGCCAGCCGCTGGTGGAGATGGACCAGAGGCGCCCGAGTTGCCTTGGTCGGTCGGGCTGAACGATGATGGCTGGCCAGCCGGCGACGGTGGTGGTCCCAATACATCCTTTATGCAGGAGACCGGTGTTAACGACCTCCCGGGAGACCCAGCCAGCCCCGAGGTCGCTCAGCAGGCGGACGACGATTATTATTGGGCGGGTGTATACTCGACAGTGATCGATGGCAATGGTGACTACGAGCCAGTTGGTCTGGTAGAGGCCAACGAGGAAGCAGCCGAGCGCGCGTTTGCGGGTGTAGACAATGATCTTCGGTATCATTTCAATCTGCCCTCATCGCTTCAGTCAACGGATCAGCTTAGTATCAGCTATGATGCTCTGAATCTTCATGGTGGCCAGGCTGATTCCAGGTACGGCATCGAGGTGTATGTCAACAACGTGCAGGTGCAGCCTGAGATCGTTATCCGGGAAGCACAACTCGGCGAGACATATACAACAGAGCCATTTAGTCTGGCAGATGTGAACGCTGAGGTCGGGTCCGGTTATGACAACATCATCACCCTTAAAGGAGTCAATTATAATGCAGAGGGTGGCGGTAATTGGATGGGCATTGACTACGTGCAGCTCAACCAGGTGGTTGGTGATACGCCGGCTCTAAGCGTTGTGAACAACGGAGACGGGACGGTGACAGTGACCTTTGAGGGCACGTTACAGTCGGCACCGACAGTGAATGGTCCGTGGTCGGATGTGGACGGAGCGAGTCCGTT
>ENA-UPTF01001038-UPTF01001038.1-marine-metagenome-genome-assembly--contig:-NODE-1038-length-18250-cov-3.276674_pt1 | contig 18250 bp, 17 predicted proteins | sample MGYA00238166_ERZ767019 | MGnify/ENA primary metagenome ERZ767019 (study PRJEB28930, sample SAMN06266391) | marine metagenome | isolation source: Sea water from 250 m depth | place: Atlantic Ocean...
TTTTTGTAAAAAATAAGAGTTTTAATATCTGTACTTTATTCTCTAAGTTTACGAAAGACCAAGATCAAAATGATACAAATTTAGTTAAAGTCTGGGTAGATAGTAAAGGAGAAGTAAAAAAGTTTTCTAGAAAAAATAATCTCCTAGAAGATAAAGAAATAATAAAAAGACTGCATATAGGAATTTATGCTTATAAAGTTAAATTTATAAAACAATTTGTTAAGTGGGATCAAAGTAAAAATGAAAAGATAGAAAACTTAGAGCAATTAAGAGCTATAGATAGAAAAAAGAAGATTGGAGCAACAGAATCTTTATCTAAAATACATATAGGAATAGATACTGTGAAGGATTTAAACAAAGCTAGAAAATTAATTCGTAATGCTTGATATAAAAAAAAATCATTCTTTAAAAGAGCATAATAACTTTTTATTCGAATACAGTGCTGAATATTTTTGTGAAGTAAACTCTATAGAAGAAGGGCATGAATTTATTGAATTTTGTTTAAAGAAGAAGCTTCCTTTAAAAATTCTAGGAGAAGGAACAAATGTAGTTTTGACCAAAAATATTAAAGGTGCTCTGTTAAAAGTTTCTATTCCAGGAAAAAAAATTCTAAACGAAGATGTGATTATTGGAGCAGGTGAGAATTGGAATGATGTAGTTTTATGGTCATTAAAAAAAGAATTACTTGGTTTAGAGAATTTAACTTTAATTCCAGGTTCTGTTGGAGCAGCACCTGTTCGGAATATAGGAGCCTGCGGAGAAGAAATTAGTTCGAAAATAAAATCGCTAGAAGTAATAAGAGAGAACATCGTTTTCGTTTTCTCTTCCATTGCCCTTTGTTTACTAGTAATTATCAATGCGAAGCCAGTAGGAGGGCGATTAAGGGGCTGAATCTTTTCCCCTTTCCCGGTAACTAACGCTGCTCCGCTGTTTTGAATAAAATAACCGACGTCTGAACCTACAGTCATTCCAATTTGCATTAGCGATTCTTTAGGCAGGTCGAGATTCCATAATTTGTTTAACGCTAATATGGTCGCAGCTGCATTACTGCTCCCTCCACCTAAACCTGAAGATAGAGGTATATTTTTTTGTACGGGGGAAATGGCTAGTTTGAATCGATTAGTTTGAAAAATTTTTCCATTGTAATTGACTGGAGAATTATTTAGGGCAATACGTATTATCTCCAGATATTCCTTTGATCGTTCAATGGGGCGTTCATATTTCATCCCATGCCAATCCTCGATGACCCGGCGCCCGCTAGTTCCGAGGCCCAAGATTGCCCGCCCCTGCGAGATGATATCTAAAGATGCAATACTTTGCGCTAATAAGCTGGGTGTTCTGCTAAATATGGGAACTATACCAGTTCCGACACAAATATTCTTAGTACAACTTGCGATCGCGGAAAGGGTCGTGAACGCATCCATTCCCCACGACTCCCCTACGAAACATCCTGTATATCCAAGATCATCCGCTTCTTTAGCTAACTTTAAGAGTTCTTTAATTGATATGTCTTGACGGCTACCTAGGGCTATTGAGATAGATTCCATAAATATTAGTCAGCTGTATTTCCTTAAAGGGGAGGTAATTTGGTTGGTTGGAACTTAAGCCAATATTGATTAGTTTCTATTTTCCCAAAGGGTAAAATAATCGGGTATGTCCCCGATGACGGATTCCGATAAGTTTTGTTGATTAAGACTTTTCACCATATCGCTCTCTTCTTTCAGTAACCTAACTATTACCTCGTTCCATTGTGTTAGATCATTTGTCCCGTATTCCTCTAGAAATTTTTGAAGACTGGCTACCAATTTTTCAGAATGTAATGAGAGAGCTCCTCCACTTATAACAAAAACTACTACAGAAGGAAGCATCTCGGTTTCATCAGGATCTGCGTCCAATCGATCCAATATGAAATTCATCGCTACTCCTCGTATGGTTTCCTCGAGGCGTATTGGTAAGTTCATTAAGTGTGAAAACGGAAATTCTGTAGGCTCCCTTATAGTTTGTGAAAACTCTGCCTCTATACAACGGAAGAATTCTTCGTCAAAAAGTTCTTTTGTGTTAAAGAGTTCCACATGGGGGATGTCATCTCGTAAATCCACAGTCAGGAATTCCTGCAAGTGAGGGAATATGTAGAGCTGTATGTCCGGCTTTTCACCTTCTGGCCACTGACCTTTAAACAGCTCTTCCATTAAGAACTGGTCTCCTTCATATACTATTTAGCCGAAATTCCTAGTCTACAACAAATTACCTATATCTTCTAGCTGCCTCGACAGCCAGTCATTTATATCTTCTTTAGAGATTGACTCATATAGGTCTGAGGCCTTTTGGCGGCGTTCTGATGGTGGCATATTTAGACCCTGGAATAAAGCTTCCATGGTTCCTTGTATATCAGTGGGGGACACCGCCAAAACATGATCTTTAAGTTGAGGGTAGGCACCACAGCTTTCGGACAATACTAAAACGCCGTCACGCGAATTTACTATAGGACCCTCCTTGGCTACTAAATTCATGCCCTCAATAACAGTGTTGATTAATAGAACATCGTATAATTTTAATCCAGCGATAGCTTGACTATAGTTGTTTTCAAGAAATATTTGAATGGGTTTCCAAGTGTCAGTACCATATCGGTCGTTGATTTTATTTGTTATTTCGTTTATTTCGTCCATATATCTTTGATATTGTCGTATATGAGTACGAGACAAAACTAGGAAAGCGAAAAAAGATGTTTTCTCTAACAACTCTGGGTGTTGACTTAAAAGTAACTCGTAGGCTCTGAAACCTCTGACTATGTTTCTGTTTGGTTCGGCCCTGTCAACGCGAACTATCAATCTAGTTTCACGAATCGTTGAACGAAATTGATCCTCGTATGCGAGGGCTCTGGGACTAGTTGATATTTGTTGAATTTCGGGAACGTTGATTGTCATTGGATATACTTTCGCTTGACATCGTAGTCCCTTGTATGTGATTACAGATTTGGTCCAATCGATTTGGGTGTCCGGCAAATAATGGTTTACGGTCTCTAAAAAGCTTTGTTTATCCTGGGATGTTTGAAAGCCTAGTAGGTTAGATTGGCATAGTGAATCCAATATATCTTGTATCATGTATCTCGGGATCATTTGCCAATACCTTGAGGTCGGCCAAGGTAAGTGGACAAAATGCTGAATTACAGACGTAGGTAGTTGCTGCCTTATAAATTTGGGTAGCAAATAAAGATGGTAATCGTGGCTAATTATTATGGGTGGTTCTGGTTCTGATTTGGCTTCGTCTATTATAGTTTCGGCAAATGATTTGTTAACTTCCACGTATCCGTTTGTCCACGCGTCACGAATGTTGGAGTCAACGTTAGGATTATACAGAGGGTTCCACATGTAGTGCTGTAAAAACCATAGTAAAGGGTTGCAGATAACATTGTAATATTTATGGTAAACGCGTCTAGAATTTACTATGAATCTCAAATCGATCTTGTGATTTTGAACTTGAGATCTCATACGGGGATTCTGTCCTTGGTTGGATACTAATCTGTCTCCTTCTCCCATGGCGCTCGATATCCAAGTGATGTTCTCGTTATTGGTTAATGGGTTAAGGGCAGTAGTTATACCGCTGTTAGCTCTTTTTGCAACAAGAATCCCGTCGGCGTCTCGATGATATTCAGCTGGCCCTCTATTCGTGGCCAATATGAGGCGCCGCGCCGTTAGAAGATCATTACATTTACGTTGTAGGTTGGTCACTGTCCGCCACTTCCCTGAGTGTTTACACTTACCTACGTCCCGCTAGAGTGTTTAGATTAAAGATATATTGGATGTTTTGAATGGTTGGGGATAGATAAATACCAATGATGAAAGCAATCTCAGATTATCGGCTGTATGTCTGGATTGTCAAGATGACACAGATTTTATCATAGATACCTTGATCCAAAAGTCAACAATTCCGTTATAGCGTTCGGGACCTCTTTCAAATCTTGAACATTAACATCAGCTTTAATATTGGGCACGTCGAATTCGCTGGTTTTGTAAAAGCCTTCAATCCATATAGATCCTAACCCTGCTAAATTCGCTCCATTGACATCAGTTATTGGATGATCTCCAACGTGTACAGTTTGCCCCGGACCAACATTCAATGCAGCCAGTGTATGGTGAAAGATATTTTTGGATGGCTTGGAGATTAAAACTTCGTCTGAAAAAATCAGTATATCGAAATACTCTAACAAACTGTGTTCATTGAGAAATTCGCGAAATGCGTATCCTGGGGTCATACTGGTATTAGAAATCAAGCCTAATTTCAAACCCATATTTTTAATGGTGAATAGAACCTCTGTCGCATTTGGATGAGGGAATGGAGGATGGGAAAAAAAGGCGTTGCAATACGTCTCTCTAATTTGCTTTATTTCTTGCGTAGATAATTTACCCAGAAGAGTAGGGTCAATGAATCGAATAAAAACCTCTACTTGTTGATTGAAGTTGATGTCTTTATTATTGTCCCTGATCTCTCGGCAATATTTCGAGCAATTCTCGTATGCTTGTTTTATCTCAGTTAAGTCGTAATTCAAGCCAGCCGATCGTAAAGTTTCGTTTGCTCCTGATAACCGTAAATTAGATCGAGCAATCCCGTTTTCTCTTGTGTCTAATATTAAAGTTTGCCAGAGGTCAAAGGTCACGGCTGTTAATCGAGTCATTTCTTTCCTTCCGAGGAACATTATTCCAGTGGTCTGACCATTTAGAGTTTGAGGTGGCCAGGCCGTGTTACGTTATGATCTTGGGCCTTGCTTGGTGCCAGGTGGTTGATTGTTCGTAAGCGTAGGCGGCTCGTAGAAGGGTCATTTCATCGAAGGGCTTTCCTGCCAATTGGAGACCGATTGGCAATCCATCTTTAGAAAATCCACAAGGTATAGAAATGGCAGGGAATCCAGTTATGTTGTAAGTACGTGTATATTGAGTTAGTGCTGGAGTTATGCCGATCGTCTTACCATGTACTGTTACGTCCGGCGATAGGAGTGGTGGAGCTGGGACAGGCTCGGTTGGCCCAACTAAAAGATCTACATCTTGTAGCAATTTTGAAGCTTCTTGATTAAACATAGTTCGGGCTTGCTGAGCTCTTATGTAATCAGCGGCGCTAATTAATAAACCTGATTGGAGTCGTAACCGAACAGGTTCATACAATTGATCACCTTGATTTATAACTAATTCACGATGATAAGCCGCGGCTTCAGACATTAAAATAGTACTTGAAATGGCTTGTGACTCTGAATACATTGGAAAGGAAATTTCAATAAGTTGTGCTCCTAATTCCTCAAGTTTTTTCAGAGCTTCTCGGACTGTATGATCTACTTCGGGATGAATTAAATCATCGAAAAACTCTTTAACTACCCCAATTTTAAGCCCATTTATATTTTCTATGAGTGCAGTGGTGTAATTACTTTCTGGATGGTCATAAGTGGTTTTGTCATTGTGATCCGCCCCGGATATAGCATTTAAAACAATCGCAGCATCCTCTACTGTTCTAACCATTGGGCCGGGATGATCCATAGACCAAGCTAATGGGGTGAGTCCGTGTCTGCTAAGAAGTCCATATGTAGGTTTTAGTCCTACTATGCCACAAAGTGATGCCGGTATCCTTACAGATCCACCAGTGTCACTTCCCATGGTAACTGTGCATTGCCCTGCAGCTGTAGCAGATCCTGATCCCCCACTAGAGCCTCCGGCGTAATGGTCCGGATTCCAGGGATTGTGCATATGCCCGTAATCCGGATTTTCTCCTGTAGGTCCATAGGCGAATTGGTGCATGTTGAGTTTTCCCAACAGAATGGCTCCTGCATCGTTAAATCTTGCGGCCACAGTACAATCTCGATCGGGTATGAAATTATCGAATATACGTGATCCTGAAGTGGTTTTGACCCCGCCAGTGTTAAACAAATCTTTGAGCCCGACAGGGATTCCATGAAGAGGGCCTCTGTAATTCCCTGAGGTTATTTCGGATTCTGCTTTGTGGGCGGCGTTAATTGCTTGCTCGGCTGTTAAAGTTATAAAAGAATTAAGCACCGGCTCCGTCAGTTCAACGCGATCTAGATGGGCCTCGATTATCTCGACCGGTGAGATCTGCCCGACTTTGATTAATTTAGATAACTGGCCGGCGCTTTGGTAACATATTTCTAAAGGATCCATTTCTAATTACCTTTATTCTGCTGTGTTTAAATGTAACGATGCTCGGAAGTGACATAAATGTTCATTAGTAAGACTTGGTTGTAAAGATAGAGCTAGGTTCATAATCGTGAACGTCAATTTTGTATAGGTCATTGTTATTAGCTATAACGTTTAAGAACTGTGAATACAGTTTTTCTACATAGTTTGCTTGGTCGTCTAACCCATATTGACTAATCAACGCTAGGAATAAATTTTTGTCTAGACTAAAATTTGCGTCTAACATACTTCTGCTGATTACCTTTTCATTGCATTAGGAATTTGGGAAACCTACAGTAATTATTGCCTAGTAGCAAATTAATCGCAAATCAAATGATCGGTAGCTTGAGGTGGAGTGTTGCATTAACCTTAGCTCGATGTAGATTGTGGATAATATAATGGCTGGGCACTGAACCTTAATAATTTGGTTATTACATAGGATGCAAGCGACAAGTCGAATAAAATAGTGTCCGATACAGATTTTAATAGGGAGGATCTAATAATGGATAAGAAAGTAAGGCGGTTTAAATAGTGGCATCAAACAATGGATCATCTCACAGCCAAGGCTCCGTTTCGTGGACTGCTTTGCAAGTCGTGATAGGAACATTTTATTTGATTCTGGGTGCTTCTCTCATGTTGCTTACAGTCGCATTAATCATGGTCAAGATGGAGAATGTGGATCCAGCAATAGTAGCGGTTATATCAAGCCTTCTTCTGGGACTCATCATATTAATGATTGTTTGGTATTTTGCGTTGAGGTCTAAAAATGGATCATTTATGATCCTAGGTATACGATCCCCGCGCACTTCCGGTTGGCAATTAGCGTGCTGGACTGCCGGCGTGTTTTTAGTTAGCGTGCTATTCACGGGATTTTACACTGTTATTATCAGACAAATAGGAATAGAAATATTACTTCCACCTGAAGATTATTCGGATATTTTATTAGATGACATGTGGTTCGCCGTTTCTTTCATAGCTTTGGTTCTGTGGACTCCATTTACCGAAGAGGTATTTTTTCGGGGATTTATATATGAGGGGTTTAGCCAGACTTTTGGTGACTCTAAAGCGATTTTATTAAGTGCTGGTATATTTAGTTTGTTCCATATATTAGCCGGTCCTGGAGTTCTGATCCCTATTTTTGTGAGTGGGTTGGCTTTAGCGTTCCTCTATCATCGAACCGGATCTCTATTGCCCTGTATTGTAGTTCATTCTATTCAAAATTCTTTTGCAGTAATAGCTTCTTTTGTTAACGTAGATGGACCTAATCTAAGTGCTATAATTCCTCTAGAAATATTCAGCCTAGTGGAATTGGTTGTTACATAGACAGGGTATTTATTATGGATGAACACGATAGGATACAGCGCGCTTTTGCCACAATAGAGGCCGAGAAAAGAACTGGTTTGGTTCTTTTTCTAACCGTAGGTTTTCCTGATCTGGAAGCTACTCTAGAACTGGTGCCTGCATTGGTCAAAGCAGGGGCAGATGCGATCGAGTTGGGAATACCGTTTAGCGACCCTTTGGCTGAAGGACCTGTAATCCAGGAATCTAGTTTTAGAGCTCTTCAAAAAGGCATACAACTCCAGGATTGCTTAGATGTGGTTGCCAAGCTTCGAAATCAGGTTCCTCATACTCCGTTGATCTTGATGGGATATTACAATCCTATCCTCAGGATGGGATTAGGCAATTTTGCTGAAAAAGCTCAGTCATCCGGAGTTGATGGGCTGATAATCGTAGATCTTCCTTACGGGGAAATAGATCGGTTGGATCAAGAATGTAGGCCGAGATGTATACCGATTATTCCATTGCTTGCTCCTACGAGTACCGAAGAAAGTATCAAAGCTTCCACGGAGTCTGCTTCTGGTTTTGTATATTGTATTAGTGTCACCGGTGTGACTGGTGCTAGACAAAGCGTTTCTCAGCAGGGACTCGATTTGATAGATCGAGTCCGATCTCACACGTCGTTGCCGGTTGCTCTGGGTTTTGGAGTATCTACTAGAGATCATGTTGAGGCTGTCGGCTCGCAAGCTCAGGCTGCCGTGGTGGGTAGCGCCCTAATAAGGGTGATGCTAGAATCTCCACGAGATCAGTTAGTTGAGAGGGCTACAAGATTCGTTGAACAATTGTCGGGTTATTAAGGAGGAATTATCCCATGCAAGCATGTAGGGGCATCCGAGGGGCAACTACAGCGGATGCTAATACTGATGAAGCGATATATTCAGCAACGAGAGATATGTTACAAGAGCTAATCAATGTTAACGGTATAGATCAGGAGCAAGTAGGCGCGGCATATTTCACGGTTACTCCTGACTTGAATGCTGCATTTCCTGCCGCCGCCGCCAGGCAGTTGGGTTGGAACGAAGTGGCATTAATGTGTTCGACTGAAATACCGGTTCCAGATAGCCTAGGACATTGTATCCGTGTAATGATCTTGTATAACACAGAAAAATCCCAAAAGGACATGGTGAACGTATATCTTAAAGGTACTGATGTATTGCGTTTAAAGGGTGTCGAGGCAAATAACTGAAACAACCATTAAACGGTCCTAATTGTTTTTAACATAGGTTGATTCCTATTGACAAGGTGGAAATCGGCAAGGTAGCATGAACCCGTTGGTTTGGGTTTTGTTGGGTTGGGGATTCTTTATCAGTATTTGGCTTTGGTCGAGTAACTAAAGGACTGCCAATCGTATAAGGTTTTATAAGTAAAATAGCGACCCCAATCGTAACAGGTTGGGGTTTTATATATGGTTAAGAATTGGATAGCATTTGGGTAATAGACTAGAAAGAATTAGACGGGAAAAACATTCGAGGAGGCCAGTTCGTGCAACCATCACCAACTAGAGATGTACATGTGATTGACTCACAACCTTTGATAACGCCGGTCGAATTAATAAATCAAATGCCCATCACTCCAGAGGTAGAACAGGTAGTTTTATCTGGAAGAGATCAGGTAAGGAAAATATTAAACGGGGAAGACTCGAGGTTGCTGGTTATAGCTGGCCCTTGTTCGATACATAACGAAGACTCGGCTCTAGAATACGCTGGTAAGTTAAAACAATTTACCGAGAAATTGCAGGACCGCATTTTTGTGGTGATGCGTGTATATTTTGAGAAACCTCGAACTACGGTAGGTTGGAAGGGATTAATATATGATCCCTATTTGAATGACTCTGTCGATATAGAGACTGGCCTTCAAACCGCTAGATCCTTATTACTAAAGATAGGTGAGATGGGTATGTATGCGGGGACTGAATTCTTAGACCCGATAGTCCCGCAATATCTTGGTGGATTGATTACTTGGGCAACTATTGGGGCTCGAACCACTGAAAGCCAAATCCACAGGCAAATGGCGAGTGGATTAAGTATGCCTGTAGGTTTCAAAAACGGTACTGATGGGAACGCTCAAATAGCTGTTGATGCGATGATTTCTGCCCGTAGTCCACATGGGTTTATCGGCCTTGATCATGAAGGTCGGACAGCCTTGATTAGGACTACCGGAAATCCTGATGGTCATCTTGTGTTACGGGGCGGTAACAGCGGGCCTAACTTCGCTTCGGAATTTACTGCTGAAGCAAAGGAACGTTTGGATGCAGGTGGGGTTAGGTCTCAGTTAGTAGTTGATTGTAGCCACGGAAACTCTAACAAAGACCATACTAAACAAGCGTTGGCCTTCAAAGATGTCATTGAACAGCGTGTGTCTGGAGATAACGATATTATAGGATGTATGCTCGAAAGCAATCTGAATCCTGGTAGCCAGAAACTTTGTGAAGACTTGTCGCAACTTCAATACGGGGTTTCGATAACAGATGCTTGTATTGGATGGGACGAGACTGAGGAGTTATTAGGGTGGGCCTACGATAAGATGAGAGATTCCATCCCAGTAGCTGCTGATTAGGTAGGGACCGTTCGTTACCGATTGCCAGTTAGCTAATAGATTAGTTTATATACGCCCGGGCCGGATAGAGATTTTATTAAAGGCCCGGGCATTTTATTATCACTGTCTTGACACCAATTTACTTCCCCGCCTCAGGAAAGATAGTTTAGACTCTACTCTAGGTGGTTAGCCCGTTTAGAATCGCATATAGGCAGTATTCTGCTTATACATGCTTTGTATTCGCTAGCCGAATAATAGACCGATACGATATCAGTACATTCATAATCAATATTTGCATGTATTTCATCATATATATGGGTTTATGATAACTATCATTGCTTTACAGTATCCCTGGTGGTACAATGCCGCCTACTTATCATGGGTTCTAGTATTTCTCTCTAAAAATGTGAAGGATCACCATCATGTTTCCTGAAATAAAATTGCTTGGTGTCACGCCGGAAGATGTAGAAAGAGTAGAGGGTTGGTTAGATGATCATGAGGTTAATACTTTATGGTACGGGGTAGATGAAGATCAAATTCCTATTCATATAGGGTATTCACCCCACGCTATCAAATCTGCATCTGAAGTGGATTTTGATTTAACCTTTCAAGATGAGTCTAGAAAGATATTTTCCATATATACCACCGATGGAAGCCATATTGGAGAAGGCCAACTTGTGATCGAATGGCCCCTCTTAGAGGCCCAACTTTTCTTGTTAGTCGGTCGTAAGGATCTGTGGCATCATCACTACGGGAGTGCTGCTCTAATTAAACTACTGGACCATGCTTATAATGGATATAAGTTACACAGAGTTTGGGTGGATGTTCCTGAATATAATGAAAATGCCTTGTCAATGTGCCAGCATCTTGGATTCGTGGTAGAAGGACATCTTCGTGGGACTCATCGTAAGAATGGTGAATGGTATGATTCCCTTGCATTGGGTCTTTTGGTCGAAGAATATTACAGGCGAAGAGAACGATTATTGAGTAGCCCGATAAATTGATCATGGTTGTTTTCGTTCTCAAAATGTATAGCGTAATATGATGTAGGGAGGTTGATATGCCAGTAATAACCATAAATGGCCCAGTTGGTAGTGGCCCGATAGAAGTTGGGCAGAGAGTAAGCCAGTTATTACATATCAACTATGTAGATCGTTTGGTTTTTGCCGAAGCGGCGAAGCTGATTGGGTCTCCTGTAGGCGTTCTAATCGAAAAGGAACAACGGGTCATTGGATTTCGTGAAAAATTAGGACGTTTTCTACAGACTACTTTAGAGCGTTCTGCAGTCGCAGGTATAAGCGGAGAACCTTATTTTGGCAGAGGGATAGAATTGTTGCCTGCAGAAACATACATAGAATTGGCGGGTGATCCATCGACTCCGGCCCAGATGGTGAATGACAAGGCATTCATAGAGGCTACTACAAATGTAGTGGTTGATTTAGCCAGGTCGGGAGATGTAGTTATAATCGGTAGAGGTGCTAACATCATGTTAGCTGATGTCCCGGGAGTAGTTCATGTTGGAATGTGGGCTCCTCTCGAGCTTCGAATTCAAACGGCTATGGAGCGTGAGAATTTTAACGAGGCACAAGCGCGGAAATATGTCGAAGAATTAGAACAAGCTAGGATCACATTCTTTAACAAATTCTTTAAAGTTAATCCACATGACCCTTCGTTGTACCATGTGATGATCAATATGGGTAAAATTAATGCCGAATCAGCAGCTGACGTTGTGAAGCAAACTGCTCAGATGGTAACGGCCAATAGCATGACCGTTAATTAGATTGTACAGTTATATTTACATTAGAGACCAATATCAAATGTGGGCCGAAGTAACTTAATTGTTTCCATTTTCCGATGCAGATGTGGTAGGCAGTCGCCGTCCTATAGTTAATCTATCGCTTATTACGATTTGTTGTCTGACTTTTGTGTATGAAATAGTCATAAGTAGGTTGGCTATAATCGGAGGTGGGGACAATTTAGCTATCAGCGTATTGTTTTTAAAATTGGGGTTCATTCCTTCAGAGATAACGAATGGACAGGAATTTACAACGTTACGAAATGTTTTTTTTGACTTAAGTATTAAGACACCGTTGCACAATTACTTGAGTCCCGTAACTTCACTTTTTCTTCACGGCGGGTTGATGCATCTCCTAGGTAATATGATGTTTCTATGGGTATTTGGGGATAACATCGAAAACCATATGGGCCATTTTAAATACTTAGGGTTTTATCTGGTGGCTGGGATAGTGGCGACGTTCAGCCATTGGTTCGTTAATCCCGTTTCAGAAATCCCTTTGATCGGAGCCAGTGGGGCAGTGTCGGGGGTTTTGGGAGCGTACTTGCTAACTTTCCCGTACAACCGAGTTAAGGTGCTCGTGGTTTTCTTCCTTATTACTGTCATACAACTGAGAGCAATGTGGCTTTTGGCGTTATGGTTCGTCTGGCAGATCATCCAGGGTAGTTTTCAATTGGGTCTATCAGATCAAGTTAGTGTTGCTTTTTTTGCCCACATTGGGGGTTTCGTATTCGGTGTCATAGTGGTTGGTGTGTGGAGGTTAATTACAGGTAAAAAAATTTGGCCCAGTAATCCCTTGATTTCTTCCGACGATGTCAAGTACTGGCGTGGTAGACCGGTAAATTGAGCCGATGCTGGTATCGGATGCGATATGTTATAAATGGGTTTGATATTCAACATTGAATTCTGTTCGGCAAATTTTCTTTAGTCTTGAGCCGAGTTTATTAGCGCAAATGTTTTTAAATCAATTTCATCTTGAGTTTTAGATTAAGGTTGTGGTTGAAAAGATGTCAAAACATCCCATATCTTTATCTCATTTTGTTTAAAGGACTAGGGTTTGCATTTATTAATCCAGTAGTTTTTTAAAGGTCGTCTTCCATGGGGCGAAATTTGGTAACGGTCATTTGGTCCATTATGATAATATGTATGCTCATAACCTTAGATAAAACTGTTATTTCGGATAACAATTTACAAATGGAGGCCTGATATGCTCGATTACAAGCCAAATATCGTCCTTTCTAATGAAGAATTCAATGTTGTAGGCAAACGCCCGGTCCGTCCTGACGGGGCAGATAAAGTTACGGGTAAAGCCAGATATAGTGCAGATATGATTTTGCCTGGAATGCTGCATGGCAGAGTTCTACGTAGTCCACATGCGCATGCCAGAATAAAATCAATCGATATTAGTAAAGCATTGGCCCATCCGGACGTGAAAGCAATTATAACCGGTTCCGAATTGACCCAATTTGCGGGTCGGGCATCTGAATTAGTTGAAGGTGCCATGGCTAATATGAAGTTCCTTAGTAATAATATCATGGCTACAGACAAAGCCTTATATAAAGGTCACCCTATAGCAGCGCTTGCGGCTTCTAATGCTCACGTAGCGGAACAAGCTCTTTCGTTGATAGAGGTTGAATACGAAGTTTTACCACCAGTAATGCACGCTAAAGACGCTATGAAAGAGGATTCTACATTAGTACACGAGCGATTAGCCGCTATGACTACGGCTTCTATAAGAGCCGGAGGAATATTGGATGATGATGACACTGCTAATGGCACTAATATTGCGAACCGATTTGATTTCACTCTGGGAGATATTGAAGAGGGATTCAAACAGGCTGACGTAGTTGTAGAAAGAGATGCGTCTACTGTTGCCGTACATCAAGGCTATATTGAGCCACATTCTGGAACTGCTATGTGGCATGCAGACGGAAACCTCACTATTTGGTCCAGCAGCCAGGGGCATTTTACAGTTCGAGAGAACACTGCAAGGCTAGTTGGTATACCGGTATCTAAAGTAAATGCTATACCTATGGAAATCGGAGGAGGGTTTGGAGCTAAGCTGGCTGTATACTGCGAACCTCTAGCTGCTCTGCTCGCGAAAAAAGCGGACGCTCCTGTGAAAGTGACCATGAGCCGTACGGAAGTATTTGAAGCTACTGGACCTACATCAGGTACTAACATAACAGTAAAATTAGGAGCTACTAGAGACGGTAAGTTAACTGCGGCTGAAGCTCACTTAGTATTTGAAGCTGGAGCGTTTCCGGGTTCTCCAGTTGCTGGTGGCGCTCAATGCATTATGGGCGCGTACGACATTCCTAACGCTTACATAGAAGGCTACGACATCGTTGTTAATCGTCCAAAAACTGCTGCTTACAGGGCTCCAGGTTCTCCTGCAGCAGCCTTTTGCATCGAGGGAGCTATTGATGAACTAGCGGAGAAATTAGGTATAGATCCTATAGACTTCAGGTTGCTTAACAGTGCAAAGGAAGGTACTAGGCGCGCAACAGGTCCCCTTATGCCCAAAGTTGGCTTTATCGAAACTTTGGAGGCGGCCAAAGCACATCCGCATTATTCGGCGACATTAGAAGGCCCATATCGAGGTCGTGGAGTGGCAAGTGGTTTCTGGGGTAATAATAGTGGCCCATCAAGTGCTGTTGCAACGGTAACTCCGGATGGAATAGTGACCCTTGCTGAGGGATCACCGGATATTGGGGGAACTCGAGCAACAGTTTCCCAGCAATTAGCTGAGGTGCTTGATATACCGTTTGAGGATGTAAAACCACAGATTGCTGATACGGATTCTATTGGGTTTACATCCAATACCGGAGGTAGTGGTGTCACTTTTAAAACAGGTATCGCCTGCATAACAGCGGCAGAAGATATAAAACAGCAAATGCGAGAACGGGCATCCCGTATTTGGGAAGTTTCACTGGATGACGTGGATTATGTCGATGGTGGTGTTCAGCATAAATCAGATACAGAACTGAGACTAACGTTTAAGCAGATGGCAGCCAGACAAAATAATACTGGCGGTCCCATAGTTGGTCGCGCAGGTGTTAATCCTGGAGGTGCAGGACCTGCAATAGGGACACACATAGTAGATGTCGAAGTCGATCCTGATACAGGTAAGGTTACGATATTACGTTACACTGCTCTTCAAGATGCTGGAAAGGCGATTCATCCGAGTTATGTTGAGGGCCAGATTCAGGGTGGTGTTGTACAAGGTATAGGCTGGGCGCTAAACGAAGAATATTTTATTAACGATCAAGGGCATATGGTGAACTCTAGTTTCTTGGATTACCGTATGCCGGTCAGCTTAGATCTGCCCATGATAGATACTGTGATAGTAGAAATAGCGAACCCCAACCACCCATTTGGAGTTCGAGGAGTGGGTGAAGTTTGTATAGTTCCCCCGATGGCAGCCATATGTAATGCGATTTATAACGCGATAGGAGTTCGGTTGACTAGCTTACCTATGAACCCTGGAAAGATTTTAGAGGCCATCTGGGAAAAAAACGGAAACTAAAGAAGTCAATCTAATATAAATGTGGGCTTACAAAAAGCGTGGAAACGTCTCGTAAGCCCATTTTTAATTACATAAAGATTAATTGATAGGTTGGGAGATATGCCTGAAGTTTGGATACCTCCGAGAATGCAGACATTAGCTGGGGGCCGGGAGCAGGTTGTGATAGACGGAGCTTCTGTGCGCCAGGTAGTTAATAACTTGGAAAAAGCTTTCCCCGGTATGAAGGATTTTCTTTATGATTCGGAAGAAGACGATTTGATTGCCGGTATAGCGGTGGTGGTAGACGGCGAGGTCAGCCAACTTGGCTTGTTAGAGAGAGTGAGAGAGGACAGCGAAATACACTTTTTACCGGCCATAGGTGGAGGACAATCACAGATAGTCAACTGATTTTCAGAAACTCTAGAGAGTTACAGGATTTAATTTAATAGTCCTCCCTGTCTTAGCAGATTCTATCATTGCTAATGTTGCCTCAACCACACGCAAACCGTTGATTCCTGATGACATTGGTTCCCGTGCCATTTCTACAGATTCCTGGAAATCTGATATTTCTGCTATGAAGTTAGCTAAGTAATTAGAAGGGAATACTTGTGTTTGATTAGTCGTGTTACTGATTATTTCTATTCGGCCTTGACGAGCCTCCCAAAGGGTAGCTCTACCCAATATCCTGCCAGTTGTACCGTATATGGCTAAATCGTTCTTTGAATCAGGTAAAAGTCTTCCGCAGCATACCGTAGCTAAGGTGCCACTAGTAAAACGAATTATGGTGGTAGCAGTTCTTTCCAAAGGAGTCGTTTGCGTATGTCCATCGGTTAGCGTGGCTACTTCTGTGATTTCTTCATCTAGAATGAATCTTAATATATCTACTACGTGCACTCCGGTTCCCATAAGGGAGGCCGCACCTCCTATGAGATCAGGTTGTTCCCACCACTCGCGACGTCCTGTCCGGGTGGGAGGTGACTTGTCTCCTCTAACTCCGAAACCCCATTGACCTTGGATCAACGAGATATTCCCCAAAGCACCTGATTGGAGTGTTTCTTTGGCTAAAATATGAGCAGGGTGTGTTCTAAGGTGATAGCCAGTTCCCAAGGTGACCCCGTTGTCTCGACATGCTTTAACCATGGAAATTGCGTCGTCCAACGTAGTGGTCATAGGTTTTTCGCTTAGGACATGTTTGCCGCTATTGGCCGCTCGAATTCCATGCTGGGCATGCATGGAATTGGGTGAGCACAAGAAAACACCATCGACTCTGTTGTCTTGTAATAATTCATCGAGGGAATCATATGCGGATAACGCGCCGTGTTTTTCGGCGAATGACTGGCCTTGTTCTTTATCTCTGCTGTATACCGAAACAAGTTGAGCTCCTGGGGTGTTATTGATTGCGGGTGCTATTTTATTTTCCGGATGTAGGCCTGTACTGATTATTCCCCAACCAAAAGCCATGTTGGCCTCCGAATATTTTCTTAGAATCAACGTAAGATAAAGTAATGATCCTGTCAAACAGGGTAATGAGGATTTAAGGGTAATACCGAAAGGAGACTAGCTTGACAACCAATTATGCCGCGGATAGACTTGCCGAACGTTACACATGTTAAATGAGAATTTTCGAGTAGAACAGGGGAAAGGCGGTGAGTAATCCGCCGCGGTTGCGCCACTGTAAATGGGATGTAAAATTCCAAAGTCAGGAACCCCGCTCGAAATGTGTGAGCTCTAGTCTGCGCCAAACAGATGCGGTTCTTTCCTTCTATCGGGATGTCTTGATGTCGATTAATCCTGATTAGGAATTAAAACTCCTGGGCGTAGCCCAGGAGTTTTTTAGTGTAACTACTAAACTGAACTTATAGGTTGTTTACGGAACTATTTTTTTAGGGAGTATAGTCTTTTAATGACCAACGATAATGCTGGTATCTCTATGACCGTGGTAGCCGTAGGACCAGGCGATCCAGATATGCTAACTATGAAAGGTAGGAAGGCGCTCCAAGGCGCGGATTTAGTGGTTGGTTTCAAAACGGTCTTGGATGTCGTGTCAGAGTGGACTCAAAATTCTGAAGTAAAGCCTATGGCCTACCGAGATCAGGAAGATGTTTTGGAATATGCCCAAGGTCAGGCACGTCAGGGTAAAAATTGTGTTGTGTGTTGTTGGGGGGATTTGAATGTTTCCGCAAGGGAATTATTAAATAGAGTTCGTCGTAGGGCTGAACACGTAAGCTTGGTGCCATGCGTTAGTTCTATACAATTTGCCTGCGCCAGGGCAGGTATAGCGCTTGAAGATTCCTTGTTTATAACTTTACATAAAAGAGACGAGGCAGGTACTGATCTGGAAGAATTAGTTCATTATCTTAACGAAAGCAAAAGGCACATAATTCTTTTGCCGAGGCCTTTTGATTTGATGCCTTCAGGGATAGCTAAGCAAGCTCTGAATATGGGTGTTATTGCCAGTCAGCGGGTTACAGTATTTCAAAGGCTGACTCTAGAAGGTGAACAGCGTTGGGATGGGACGTTGGAAGAATGTGCCGATCTGAGTACAGATTTCAGCGATTTATCGATCATGGTCTTTTTTACTCCTACCCAAATATTGGATTAAATAAATATCGAGATGTAATTTTGACTACTTTAAAAGAGACGGACCAAAAATCTATATTTTTGGTTACAACTGCAGATACGGATATTCTGACCGCTGAACGAGCGATCTCAGAGATGGCAATCCCGGATTTCCCGAGGGTCGTGATATACAATCCGGTGGCTTTGGATTCAACTGAAGGTCAGTTTGAACTTTTGGAAGCTGCTGCAGGAGCTGGTGTCGTAGTGCTCCGGCTTCTCGGTGGAAAAAGAGCGATGCCGGACGTCTTTGATCCGCTGGTAGAGTTGTGTCATTCAAATGGT
>ENA-UPTF01001039-UPTF01001039.1-marine-metagenome-genome-assembly--contig:-NODE-1039-length-18224-cov-7.204882_pt1 | contig 18224 bp, 17 predicted proteins | sample MGYA00238166_ERZ767019 | MGnify/ENA primary metagenome ERZ767019 (study PRJEB28930, sample SAMN06266391) | marine metagenome | isolation source: Sea water from 250 m depth | place: Atlantic Ocean...
TTCTTTATGCCTGCTGAATGGCAGTCCCATCAACAAACCTGGATGATGTGGCCAACAGGTCTTGATCCTGAAAGATACCCAAATATCGATACCATGAGAGATGCTTATGCTGAGACTGCAAATCTTATTTCGGAGTTCGAACCTGTAACAATAATAGCCAATGAAAACGATATAAAATCATTGAGTTCGATGATTACTAATAATGTTTCTACTATGGATAAACAAATTGATGACAGCTGGTGCAGAGACTCAGGGCCGACGTTTATTTCCAATAATTCCCAAATAGCAGGTATTGATTGGACTTTTAATAATTATGGCGAAGCAACTGGGCCAGATTATCTCAATGATGCAAAGATCGCTGAAAAAATTTTAAAACACCTTGATATTATGCATTTTAAAGCACCTGTTGTTCTTGAGGGAGGTGCTATTCATACAGATGGCATGGGGACTCTTATGCTGACTGAAGATGTGATATTTGATTCATCAAGAAACCCCGGTTTAGATAAAAAAGAAGCTGAATATATACTTGAAAAATATCTAGGTGTTGAGAACTTTATCTGGCTAATAGCTGCATTGGAATACGACGATACTGGAGGGCATATCGATAATTTGGCCTGTTTTACGCCAAATAACCAGATACTTGCTTTAACTGAAAGTAATCAACAAGACTCAAACTTTGACAGACTCCAAGAAAATAATGATCGCCTAAAACATGCAAAAAACATAACTGGTGACAACTATGAAATTATTCCCATACAGCAACCTAGTTATCGGAAATTTCTTAACGAGCGTTTGGCTTTATCCTATATTAATTTTTATATTGCTAATGATGCTATTGTTCTTCCCGTATTCAACGACCCAATGGATAAAAAAGCCATTGATACTATTTCAAAGGTTTTTCATGATAGAAAAGTTGTTACACTTGAAGGATCGAGAATTGTTGAAGGCGGTGGTTGTGTTCACTGCATTACTCAACAACAACCTTATATTTGATTAATGGAGGAAGAATGAGAGAAGTAACAGTAGCAGCAACACAAATGGCATGTTCTGAAGATTCAAGAGCAAATATAGATAAAGCAAAAGATCTAATCAGAAAATGCTCATCTGAAGGTGCACAGATAATACTCATTCAAGAACTGTTTGAATCCGTTTATTTTCCTTGTCTAAATGATCCTAAAAATTTTGAACTGGCAAAACCGTTTAACAATAATCCCCTGCTCAATGAAATGTCTGAGCTTGCAAAAGAACTTGGTGTTGTCTTACCGATGAGTTTTTTTGAACAAGACAATAATACTTATTACAACTCTTTAGCGATGATAGATGCTGATGGCAAAATACTAGATATATATAGGAAATCACATATCCCTGATGGTCCAGGCTATGAAGAAAAATATTATTTTCATCCCGGGAATACTGGTTTTAAGGTCTTTGACACAGCTTTTGGGAAAATTGGCACTGGTATTTGCTGGGATCAGTGGTTTCCAGAAGCTGCCAGAATCATGACTTTAAATGGTGCTGAACTTATCTTCTACCCTACTGCTATAGGCAGTGAACCGGATAACTCTGATTTTGATTCTAAAGATTCCTGGCAAATTGTAATGCAAGGTCATGCCGCAGCTAATTGCGTGCCAGTTATTGCATCAAATCGAATAGGCACAGAGTCTAATGATCGTTTTTCAATGTCATTTTATGGCTCTTCATTTATTGCTGATGGAACGGGGGTTAAAGTAAAAGAATGTAGTCGTGACAATGAAGAAGCCATTGTTTATCAATTTGACCTTGACGAAATCAAAGAATATCGTTCATCATGGGGTTTCTTTAGAGATAGAAGAACTGACTTTTATGATGACATACTTAAGGATTAACAAATGAATTACTTCAATAAATATTTTTTACTCAGCTTCATTTTATTACTGACTGTTAATTTTACTGAAACAACATCAGCAAAAAATTCAAACGAAATTGATGCCTCTATTGAAAGTGCGTTAGCACGATTCAGTGAAGAAGTTCAAGGAAGTCAAGGCTATCTAGATGGTGCTAGAGGCGTATTAGTTATCCCCAGGATGATCAAGGCAGGGGTAGTTCTGGGCATGGAATATGGAGAAGGCGCATTAATCGTAGATGATATAAAGGTGCAATACTATAGAGCATTCAGCACTTCTCTAGGAATACAGCTAGGTGTTGGTGCAAAAGACCTTGTTATCCTATTCTTTGATGATGAAGCTATGGATGATTTCCTTTACAGCTCAGGATGGCAAGCTGGAGTCGATGGGGCTGTGGCATTATGGACCATGGGTGTAGGCGGATCAATAGACACCACAGAAAGTCAAGATCCAATTGTAGGCTTTGTGTTTGGGCATAAAGGCATTATTGCAGGCGTGAGTTTTGAGGGAACAAAATTTACTAAGATCTGGCCTGATGCAGAAGAAGACCAAGAAGAGGAAGACATCGAAGAGTTTAATGAAAATGCTCTTGATTAAGCAACAAAATGTTTGCTTCTGTCTATAACTCACTAATATCTAGAAGAAACCTCATAACATCATCAATATTAGGATATGGTCTATCAAAATCAATACCTTTAAAAGCAACCGAAGGCACCACCGATAAACCAAATAATCTAGACTTTAGTTTACCTAAAGATAACTTATACGCCTTTGGTAAATTATGGGGCAGCTATTCAGACACCCCAACCTTTGGTGGTTATCAGGGTGTTCAATTTGCTAGGATTGGCACTAAACGTTTACTGCCTTTATTTGGGTATGTTGGGTTTGGCAATATGCAATCTCGACTTAATAATGACAACAGTATAAATATAAGGGGCACTGAAGCTGGTTATTTTACAGATCTTAAGAGTGGCGAGATTATAGACACTTGGGAAAACCCTTGGACCAATGAAACTGTGGAAGTCTTTCCTTTTATCAATAAGATGATGAGAGGTCATCTAACAGAGTCAATGCCTAAATTTGTTATGGGTAACTCTTTAATCGATGAACCTACATTGATGAATGAAGCTGACGCTGATTTATCAAATGACACTATCCCGTTCATACTGCCTTGGGAAAAAATTGGTGATCAATATCTTCTAACATGGGAATATTCGCATGAATACACAAACCCTGTAACAAAAGAAAAATGGCCAAAAGCACATACAAGCATGATAATTAATCCTTCAGAGCATTTTAGCTTTTACACACCGGTAAATGCTATGAATGACCGTTCTATTCCATCTTCACCATTTCACGCAGGGTTCATGAGAACATCGCCTTGGTGGCCCTGGATGAAAATGGGTTCTAATTTACCCGATGGTGCTTTATTTGGACGTATGCATAGTTATCAAATAACAGGAACCATCGATGACATCCCTAGAGTTGTTCTCGATAGGATTGTTAAAGATCACCCAGACTTGCTTGAAAAACAGTCTGGATGGGGGCAAACAAATCCAAAAGGGACCTGGGAAGCGTATTCTGAAGAAGTGGAGCCAGAAATACAATGAAGCTTAAAACATACAACTTATTAATATTGATATTAATCTCAGGTTGCACCTCGCAATCCATCACAATTTCATCATTAATACCCTCTCCACTTGTTGATAAAAATCAGAATATTTCTGTAATTACAGTTTATGAGGATGAAATTAAAAATTATCTTTTTGAGAGCACCCCTTTAGAAACGACTGATTTTACTTGGGAAATAGACTTTCAAGATGCTCAAAAGAAGATATTTAATACAATATTTAATTCCTTTTTTTCAAATATTGCCGAACGAGAATCTTTTGATTCACTCATGAACAATGAAGCTGATATTGTTATGGCAGTCGATCTTGATAAGTTTGAGTATCTAACCCCTCAATTAGCATCAAATGACAAATTTTCTATTTGGTTTAAATATAAGATAAGGCTCTATGATTCAGAATTAGCTCTTATTCAGAATTGGGATATTACAGGATATGGCGAACAAGCAACAGGGTCATTTGATGGTGATCAATCGATGGCTAATGCGATTAATATTGCCTTAAGAGATGTTGGTGCTAATCTTACTATACAACTAGAAAAAGAAAAAAATGAACTACTGGATCTAGTAAAATAAACGCCTATGCCCATACGATTACCCATATTGATATTTTTTAGCCTACTGATAACGAGTTGCTCGACAACTCGAATAGATCAAGAAGTAAATGCTGCGTATTCCATTAAAGATGGAGAATCAATTGTTGTTCTCTCTGATAGTTATCATACTGGGAACAAAACAGAAAATGATTTTATGGATTGCTTAAATCGATCATTATCAAAAAAACAGGATCAATTTAATATCATCTCTACAACCGAGTTTCAAAATATTTTCTACCCTTGGTTTGAACCAAGCACAGCACCTCAAAATATCGAAGATCTGCCAAAGGTCTTAGGTAAACAGATCATTAAAGATAAATTAGACGAATTAGAAATAAAATACTTAGTTAAAGTAACTGGAGAAACTAAAACCAATGCAAGTTCTGGAGCTCTGTCATGTGCTGCAGGACCAGGTGGAGGTGGATGCTTTGGTTTTGCGTGGTGGGATGACACCTCCTCATATGAAGCATCTGTCTGGGATTTAAGTCAGGAAACATCTGTTGGAAACTTAAGTGCTAATGTATCAGGCACTTCAGTAATACCTGCTATAGTTATCCCTATTCCCATTCTTGCTAGAACACAATCTAATGCTTGTGAAGGTTTAACTCAACAGATCGTAGGATTTTTCTCTCAATAATAATGAATAAAATAATTAAACTACTTTTCACTTTTCTAATTGTAATTTCAACTCAAGTTGGCAGTCAGAACTCAGAGGTGTACCCCAGTGTCTTAGTTGAAAAGCCAGTCGATAATCATCTTTTAAAACTAGTGACAGCAATAAGTGAAAGAGCTCATATTAATCAAGAAAAAGTTAATAATGAATCATCCATAGAAATCCTCGAAACGTTTATTGAAACGCTAGATTCTTTAAAAGTTTATTTTCTAAAATCTGATATAAACTACTTTCAAAGATATAAGTATAAAATTGATGAATCTCTAATTGATGGTGATTTAGCTACAGTCTTTGATATTTTTGGTGTTTATCGGCTAAGAGTTCAGCAAAGACTATCTTATTCCATTGACTTACTAGATAAGATTAATTCGTTTGATATTGAAGAAACCTATGAATTTAGATCAGAAAACAAAATTTGGCCCAAAACCACCAGTCAATTGAATGAGATTTGGAGAAAAAGAACTAAAAATGATCTTCTTTCACTGGTTCTTGCTGGGCAACCTATAGATAAAGCTAAAACCACACTGAAGAAAAGATACTCACGATATCTGAAACGAATTAATGAATATGAAGAAGAAGACGTAATAAATATCTTTTTGAACTCTTACATGGCTCATCTCGATCCTCATTCAAACTACTTAACACCTTCACAAGCAGAAGAGTACGAAATCCAAACTAGTCTTTCTTATGAAGGTATAGGCGCTAGACTTCAAAATAATGAAGATTTTATTGAAATAGTAAATTTAATTCCTGGTGGACCAGCTGATCAAAACGGGATCTTGAAACCATTAGATCGAATCATCGGTATTTATGATGAAAATTCAGACCTGCCGAAAGACATAATAGGATGGGATCTTAATGATGTGGTTAAATTAATTAGAGGACCAAAAGGCAGTATAATTAAACTTAGAATCCTACCTACTTCATCAGATGCTGACTCTAATCCTTATGATTTAACTTTAATTAGAGATAGCGTCACCTTAGAAGAACAAGCGGCTTCGAGTTATATAAAAACTATAGAATCTGGTGATAACAAGTTTGAAATAGGATTTATAACAGTTCCAAGCTTCTATCAAGACTTTGCAGCAAGACGTCGTGGCGATGAATACTTCAAGAGCACTACTAATGATGTTGATAATTTAGTCTCGGAACTTAAAGAAATTGGTATTGACGCACTAATTATCGATTTAAGAGGCAACTCAGGAGGTTTATTAGATGAAGCAGTTTCTCTAACAGGCTTATTCGTTAATGAAGGCCCTATTGTTCAACTTAAAGATATGGATAACAATCTAGAGGTAATTAATGACCCTTCCAATGGAGCAATCTATGACGGACCACTAGCAGTCATGATTGACAGATATAGTGCCTCTGCATCAGAAATATTTGCTGGAGCAATTCAAGATTATCAGAGAGGGCTTGTAATTGGTCAAAAAAGCTTTGGTAAAGGATCTGTGCAGAATCTATACCCTCTAGACAGATACTCTAGATATCAATCAAAGAAAGGGTTCGGTCAATTAACTTTAACCATAGCAAAATACTATCGTATCACTGGAGAAGGCACACAAAATAGAGGAGTGGAACCAGATATTAGTCTTCCTTCATTTATTGATGCTGATATTATTGGCGAAGAAACTAAAAACAATCCACTTCCCTGGGATAAAATCCAAAGTCTAGACTTTAAAGCACACACAAATTTCCAACCCTATATATCTGACGTCGAAAAGAATTATCAAATTAGGAAATCTGAAAATCGTGCCCTCGATGTCCTGATTGAAGATATCACTGAGTTCAGAAATATCTCACAAGTTAACTCGGTATCACTGAACATGGAGATAAGGAAGTCCGAACGCGATCGGAGGTCAGCAGCTAACAGCGAAAGACGAAAAGGTAAGCTAGAGCAGCTTGGCTTTGAAGATGATAAATCATTTGAAGATTTTAGTACTGAAACAATCTTAAATGAAGCCTATCTGATGGTTATTGATTTAATAGAATCCTATGATGAGGAATACACAGTCAGATCTTCTGAGGGCAGCTTAGTAATCTCTAAAAACTAAGATTAAAACTAATTCGATGGCCAGTTTTGGTGATGGATATCGATATGAAATGGGTGTTTATGTGTGATCTTATCGTGGTTATGTTCATGAGAGTGGTTGTTGTCATCTAAACTTCCCGTGTGCTGATGTTGATGATGATCATCGTGTTTATGAGTGTGTTGATGAGTTAGATTTGTGTGAGTATGAGTTAGGATGTTTTCTTCTTCTTCGTTCGGCCAAAATAAAACACTATAGATTAAGCAAATAGAGACTATACAAGCAAAAAAGACTGCAGTGTATGAAAACCCAAAAATATAAACCAGTTGACCAGCAGCAAGGTAACCTATCAGCCAGCACAGATGAGATAAAGAAAACTGAGCAGAAAAGTATGCGGTCCTATCATTAGGGTTGGCTGACATATTAACTATTTTCCCTGCAGGTATTTGTGACAATGATAACCCTGCACCTATTAAGAACCAGTTAATTAACGCAGAACTAAATGTGGGCTCATATGACATAAGAAAAAGAGATATTGCTAACGTTAAAATTCCTATTTGTATAACGGTTTTATCATCGAACTTTTTTGCTATTACTGGATAGGTAAAGGCCATGAGCATTGATCCTAAACCTGAACAAGCAAAAAATAATGCTAATGTGGTATCTGGTAGCATCAGGTAATCTTTAACATAAATCACGGTGTTTACTATGACCATAGAACTGCCAACCGCTATACCGATGTATAAAACTAAAAGTGATCTGAGTCTAGGTGTTTTAAAATAAGATATAACCCCATATGTAATTTCATCAATAAAATTACCACTCCTCTCAACAGGTTTCGGTTTAGGCAATAGAGTAATGATGATGATCAGTGCTGATATAACAAATGCAACCGAGTTGAAAACAAATAAACCACTATAAGTAAAGAATAAAAGACCAATTCCAGCTAATGTTGGGCTTAAGATATTTTCAAGATCGTAAGCTACTCTAGAATAAGCCAAGGCTTTTCCGTATTGCTCATCATTATTTAATATATCGGGAATAACAGCCTGAAAGACTGGCTTGAATCCTGCTGAAAACAGATTAAGAAGAAAAATTAATACATAGATATGCCATATTTCAGATACAAAGGGCATCAAAAGAACAATTATAGCTCTTAAAACATCCATTGAGATTAAAAAAACCTTTCTGGAAATCCGATGAACAATGCCACCGATTATCGGTGCAAAGAACACATAAGCAACCATTTTAAAAGCTAACGCAATGCCTAGGACAGTACCTGCTCTGCCTCCAGCCATATCATAAGCTAAAAGTGAAAGAGCCACTGTTGATAAGCCCGTACCAACAAGAGCTATTATCTGAGCAGCAAATAATTTAGAGAAACTTGGGTTTGAAAGAGGATTATTTGTCATTATTTATATAGGTATAACCGGTTTGTTTAAGAAATTTTAGCCAGCGATTTAAAAATTCAGATTTAATAAGCTTTATTTCACTGCTAACAGGGTTAAGGAGTTTTGGCGATATTTGTGTGTCTTTTTTATCTTTTTTTATTATATGGGATGATGCATCGTAAACTTCAAGAAGTTGAGCATCTAAGTAGATTTTCATTCTAAATATAAATGGGGTTTGATAAACATTGTCATTGCCCTCTAAAATGCCTTCTTCAATCCTCATAGAACAATGAAGCGTATATCGAGATAGTGTCTCTACACACACATAAACCAATGGCATATTTTCTGAACTCTTGAGAGTAAAATTCACAGACCTATAACTATCAATTGTTTTAGATTTTATTTCAGTTGGCTTGAGTATTAACTCATTAAAAATATCAAAACTTTCATGGTAAATGTGTTGTAATTTTTCAGCTACTACAAGCGGATTAATTGGTTTTTCATGATTGATATTTTTACTGTATTTTATGATCACATCATTATCATAATTGCATATGTTTTATGAATCCATAATATAATCAATACACATATATTTAAAGGAGTAATACAACCATGACAATAGCCTTCAGCTGCATAATATTTTGTATGTTTATCCCTGCTTATTTGGCAGGTGTCTCAAAATCTTCAAAAGTAAAATACAACAACGAATCACCCAGAGATCACATCTCAGAATTGAGTGGAAAAGCCAGGAATGCACACTCTGCTGAACAGAATTGTTATGAATCATTCCCAGCATTTTTTGCTGCTGTTATCGCCGCACACTGGATGGGTAATGATCAGTTAACAATTGATATCCTTGCGATCATTTTCGTTCTCTCAAGGGTTCTGCACGCCACCTTTTATTTAACTAATAAGGGCACCTTGAGGAGTATCGCTTGGGTAGCTGGTTTCGCATCAACAATAGCATTGTTTTTTGCAGGATAACTAACCGTCTGTTCTAAGAAAATGAGATCGATAGTGTTTCAATTCATAAATTGAATCGTATATGTCGTCTCTAGCTAGGTGATTACTATTTTTAGAGAAAGATCTTGCCACATCAGGCGCCCAAAGTTGTGATGCTATTTTTATAGATGTAACATCAAGATTGCGGTATTGGAAATGATCTTCAAGATCAGGCATTAATCTGGCTAAAAAGCGCCTGTCTTGGCAAATACTATTACCGCACATAGGAGCTTCTTTTTTATTGGTTATTTTTTGAAGAAATTCTAAGGTATCTCTCTCAGCCTTTTCTATCGTAATCCTTGAATCTCTTACTCGATCGAGAAGCCCTGATTTAGAATGTTGCCTCTTGTTCCAGTCGTCCATTCCACTCAGAATCTGATCATCTTGATGAATTGCATAGTTAGGTCCTTCTGAGACAACATCAAGATTGGATTCAGTAACAACGGTTGCTATTTCTAGAATAGTATCATTGTCCGTATCTAGGCCAGTCATTTCTAGATCAATCCAAATTAAACGTTTTGCTGGTCTAGTCATATTAAGTGATTCTAACAGAGTTATAATTGTATAATCACAAAAGTTTGATAAAACAATATGACAAAAAAGCACTGGTAACAGAACTGCATGGCAATAGAGGCATGCTATGGAATAGTAATTCTGGTTTTCAATCTTTTCTAAAACGAAAACAAGATAATGTTGTCATTGGGGATTTTGTTAGATACGAAGCCTTAGATGAAACATCGGTTCTAATAAATAAAATTGAACCCCCTATGAACCAAGTCGAAAGACTTAATAAAAAAGGCTCCAAGAGCAACCTCGTTAATAATGTTACGCAGATTCTTTTAGTAATTGCACCAGAGCCAAAACCGAACTACTTACTAATTGATAAATTTATTCTTATATCGGAATTAATAGAATGCAAACTGGTTGTTGTTGTTAATAAATCAGATATAAAAAAAGACCATATTGATAAAGAATTAATTGAATATTCAAAACTGGGATATCAACTAATTGATATATCGGCTAAATATGAAACCAATATCTTAGAATTTAAAAACCTCCTTAATAATCATAGTTCTTTACTTGTAGGACAATCAGGGGTTGGGAAATCAACGATTACCAATCTCTTATTGAATTCGGATAATATAAAGACTCGAGCATTATCCAAAAAATCAAAGCAAGGCAAACACACTACAACAACAACTAAAATACATTTATTAGACGATGATAGCTTTCTCATCGACACACCGGGTATAGAAAACCTACACCCGAACATCACTGATATAGCTGATATTAAAAAAGGTTTTATTGAAATCAACTCACATGATCTTAATTGCAGATATCGAGATTGTTCACATTTAAATGAACCCTCATGTGTTATTAAAGATATGGTAGAGACAGATAGAATCTCTAGGCAGCGTTACGATAACTATAAAAAGTTGCTATCAACTTACTTATAAAATTCAATTCCCAATTAAATTTCTATTATTTATTGCTTGAATCAATGTATTGGAGTCAACATATTCAAGTTCCCCTCCCATAGGAACTCCATAAGCAATTCGAGACGCTTTAACATCAAGATCCTCAGCAATTGATCCGATATAATTCGCTGTTGCTTCTCCCTCGATTGTTGGGCTATTAGCTAAAATAATTTCCTTGATACTTTTGTCCTTTAATAATTTGGCCATATCGTCTATTTTTAGTTCATCTGGACCTATGCCATCAAGAGGTGAAAGTCTTCCCATCAAGACAAAATAAAGACCGTTATATTGCATAGTGTTCTCTATTGCAATTAGGTCAGCAGGTGATTCAACTATACAAAGAATATGTTTATCTCTATCGCTGTTTATACAAATACTGCAGAGATCATCTTCTGTGTACATTCTGCACTCTTGGCATTCATTAATAGATTCAAAGGACTTTTGTATTGAGTCAGCTAAAAATAGAGCCTTATTTTCATTCTCTTTTAATAAATGAAACACTATTCGTTGGGCGCTTTTTATACCTATGCCGGGAAGCTGTTTGAACGCATCAATTAAGTCTTGAAGTGCAGGACTAAAAGATTTCATTAAGACTCCTCAACTTTGGCATCAAACATGTCTTTAATTAATTGAAGATTTGGATCAGAATCATTCCTTGATTGATTCATAATTTTTTGCCCTTCTTGTTCTTCAGACTTCTTCTTGGCTAATGTTGAGCCGTTGGTTTGTAGAATCCTTATCTTTACTTGTTCAATATTAGAAAAGGTATCAATTAAATATTTAGCTAACGCTTTAGTGGCTCTTTCTATCAGATGATGTTCATTTTCAGGATTGATAGTGAGCATCAAGCTGCCTTCTTTTAGTTGTTCAACAGTGCAGTGGGAAGCCAGTTGTTTAACTGTGCCTTTAAGATCCATTTTTGAAACCTCAGATGTCCATCGTTCAGTATTAAGGTTCTTATTTTCAGTTTCTTTGTTTGCTTTGTCCTTTTCTAAGCTTGGTTCTTCTTTTATGGGTTTAGTCTTGATTTCTTTTTTTTTGATCTCTGTCTTTGATGATTTAATGGGTTGAGAATCATCAAGCTGGAAAGCAAACATTCTTAGAATAGCCATGGTAAATCCCTCTTTCGGACTTGGAGCTAATTCGATGTCTTTTTTTGCAGTTATTGAAATTTGATAGATCAATTGAATTAATTCAGGTGAATAACTAGAGGCGGTATTTTCTAGAAATTGAGCTTGGTCATTGCTGCTGAGATCCTCTCTTGAACCTATAACCTGCAAAAAAGCTATAGATTGTGTCAATGATGCCATGGTGTCTAATAAAGCTTTGTAATCTGGATAGAGGTCATCAACCGCAGTTAATGAGCCTAAAAGAGCATCTTTGTCTTGTGATAAAACTGCTGAGAGGATATTTAGAGCATACTTATTATCAATGGTGCCAAGCATTTGAGAGACTTGTTCAGTTGATAAACTATAGTCTTCATAGGCTAATGCTTGATCCAAAAGGCTAAGGCCGTCCCTCATACTACCGTCCGCCATCTCGCTGATTAACTCTAAAGCCCTTTCTTCATATTGAATCTTTTCTTGATCACAAATTTCTTTCAATCTCGAAGTAATATTTTCCTCAGAGATCTTTTTTAAATTAAATTTTAAACATCTGGATAAAACTGTTATTGGTATTTTCTCGCTCTCTGTGGTCGCCAGGAGAAACTTCATATGTGGTGGAGGTTCCTCTAATGTTTTTAGAAGTGCGTTAAAAGCTTCTTTAGTTAATTGATGGACTTCATCAATTAAATAGACCTTAAATCTCCCTGAAGTAGGCGTGTATTGAGAATTCTCAAGTAATTCCCTTGTATCATCTATGCCTCTTTGTGATGCTGCATCAACTTCAATTAAGTCCATAAAACTGCCTTCATCTATCGATTGACACGAACCACATTTACCGCATGGTTCAGGAACAACTCCCTGTTCGCAATTTAATGATTTAGCAAGAAGTCTAGCAATTGTTGTTTTGCCAACACCTCTGGTTCCGGCAAATAAAAAAGCATGATGGGCTTTGTTTTGTTTTAGAGAATTCTGTAAAGCTTTAACAACATGATTCTGACCTGAGACTTCTGAAAAAAACTTAGGTCTCCATTTTCTTGCTAAAACTAAATAACTCATAAAAATTTGTAAAAGATTATTAACGACTCTTGGTTTAAGATATATTACAACCTTCTACTCTAGATGTAACTATAGAAATGGAACAGAAGCATGTAAATATATTGATTGTGGGCGCTGGTCTATCTGGTATCGGTGCAGCTTACCATATCGAAAAGGAATCTCCTCAAAAGACTTATCGTATCCTAGAATCAAGAGATCAATTAGGTGGGACATGGGATCTTTTTAGATACCCTGGTATCAGGTCAGACTCCGATATGACGACAATGGGTTTCCGATTCAAACCCTGGAAGGGAGAGAAACTTGTTGCTGAAGGAGGAGCTATTCTTGAGTATCTCAATGAGATAGCAGATGAAAATAGTATTAAAGAAAAGATTCAATATCATTCCCACGTTCATTCAGTTTCATGGTCATCAGACGAATCCAGATGGACGGTTACCTACAAAAATAAACGCAATGGTATCAATGAAATAATTACCTGCGATTTCTTGTACTTTTGTGCAGGTTATTATGATTACGATAAAGCCTATGTACCGAATTTCAAAGGGATGGAAAACTTCAAAGGTCAAATTGTTCACCCACAAAAATGGCCAGATGACTTAGATTATGAAGGAAAGCGCGTTGTTGTCATTGGGAGTGGAGCCACGGCTGTAACCCTCATACCATCGATGGCTGAAAAAACAGAACATATTACAATGCTACAACGATCACCGACCTATTACGTGGTTAGGCCTAATATAAATCCTTTAGGGAACTTCATAAGGCGAATTACTAATAACACTATTGCCTACTATGTTATGCGTTGGCAGAACATCAATATGCAGTCTTTTTTCTTTAAAAGAGCTAGAAGATATCCTAAACGAGTAAAAGATTTCTTAATTGGTCTAGTCAAAGATCATCTTCCGGAAGATTATGACATCGAAAAACATTTCACACCTCCCTATAACCCTTGGGATCAAAGACTTTGCTTGGTTCCTGACGGCGACTTATTTAATTCAATCAAAGAAGGCAACGCATCAGTTGTGACTGACCATATTGATGAGTTCACACAAAAAGGGATTAAGTTAAAATCTGGTGATGAATTAGAGGCAGACATTATTGTTACTGCGACCGGTTTTAATATTCTACTCTTTGGCAATATTGATATTACAGTGGACAATAAATCCATAGACCCTTCAAAGTCTATGACTTACAAAGGAATGATGGTGAGCAACGTCCCTAATCTTATTATGACCTTTGGTTACACTAATGCTTCATGGACACTTAGAGCTGACTTAACTGCTGAATATGCTTGTCGATTATTCAACTACATGGATAAAAACGGTTACAAGTACTGTCAACCTACTCCAAATGGAAAAATTGAAATAGATGGTGAGTGGCTAGATTTCAATTCTGGCTATGTATTAAGGGTGTTGGATAAACTCCCGCTTCAAGGAGCACGAGACCCATGGAGAAATACACAGAACTACAAGAAAGATGTTCTTCAGTTAAGGTACGGTCGAATAACCGATAAAGAATTGAAATTTATTAGCTAAGATTTTTAGCTATTTCACTGTATTCCGGATCTTGGTTTTCAAAAGATTGCCAATCGTCAGAGATCTTTAGTTCATCTATTAGAGTTCGTTTCAATAACTTACCATTATTAAACCATTGCCACGTCCTTGATCTATGCTTCCTATCGTCAGATAACTGAATCATTTCATAGATATAGAGGTCAGGTTCATTTATGCGTTTCCAGTAGAGAAGCATTGTTCGGTCAAATTCATCAAGATCAACTGAAGCTGCCCATCCATCAATAGTTCCTGAGAATATCAATTTATTGTCTTTTATTTCAGCAGGAAAGTCTCGTAACTCTTTTTTGCCGTCTTCCCATCGATAGATGTTGGTCTGATGATACTCTTGATCGCCTATAACCCTGCATAGTAGTCTTGATTTATGTTGGTCAATCTTTTCACCGAAGGAATTGTAATACCGATAATACCCTTCCCAGACTCCGTTCTGGCTGTATAGTAATGGCATACTTTTTGATAATGTCATAATTAAGTCTCTTAATAAAAAAAGAGGATGAGTTAAAACCCCTCCCCTCAATTCTCTACATAATATCAATCATTTAATTTTGATTGTAGTTTTTTCCAGCTAAGTAAAATGCTGGTAAGCATAATACCGAGAGCAATTGGAAAGTAAGTAATGTAATTGAATAGGGATTCTCAATGCTGTTTGCAATTAAAATATCCGTCATAATTCCAGCCGCTGTCGTAGATAGCCCAATACCGACTAAATTTGTTAAAAATAAGTAATAAGCCAAAACTAATGCCTTATTTTTCTCAGGAGCAAGTTCTTGTATCGATGATGTAATTGGTCCATATAGACAACCCCACTGGAAAAAACCAAGAAACATCATTGAGAAGAAAAGAATACCAGTATCGTCAGTAATTCGATAAAAAATAATAAACGGTGAAAAAATCAATAAACACCAAAACAGAAAGGTTTGCCTCCCTTGTCCAGTTACCTTTGTGAAATAATCACTCCCTATTCCACCAAATAGATTGCCTAGAATTCCTGCTGGCAAACCAATTGTCCCACTTATGATGAGAATGTTAGCTCTATCAAAGCCTTTATCATTCACCAACCACAGTTGATCAAAAACAAGAGCGCCAAGTATAAAATTCGCTGCTATCCCTCCGTAAATTGTCATTCTCAATCGATAACTCTCTTTTATAGTCTGTCTTAATTCATGAATTGATTCTTTAAAGGATTCCTTAGTTAATACTTTACCGATAGGCATGATCTTGATTGCTTGCTCTCTTTTAGGAGTTTCTTTAAATAAAAGCATCAATAGGGCCAATATCAAACCGAGTAAACCAAGAGCATAAAAACAGTTTCTCCAACCCCATAAAGGACCAAGAAAACCTGCTATATAAAAAGAGAGTGTTACGCCAACAGGTACTGCAAGATAATAAAAGCCGGCTACAAAACCCATATTTCTCTTATTAAAGTGCTCTGAGAGGTAGGATAATGACGTGGGAGTTAAAATGGATTCCCCTATTCCAATAAATATTCTCGGGAAAAAGAGCATCCAGAAATTTTTTGCCAGACCAGAGGCTGCTGTTAACAAGCTCCATAAGGCCACTCCAAAAGCCATAAATTTAGGTCTATTAACTCGGTCAGCTATAGCTCCCATAATGACTCCCATCACAGAATAAAAAACTATGAACGCAAGACCAGATAAAATTCCGTATTGAGTATTCGTCAATCCAAGTTCGGGAACTATAAAATTCGAGAAACTGGTTAATAGTTGTCGATCAATAAAATTGAGAATATTTAAGACAGTGAGAAAACCGAGTACAGAAAAGCTCTTAACTGAGCTCACTTAATCACGAACCTTTATAGCGATTTTGCCTATTGCTTCACGTTTTGCTAATAATTCAATAGCATATCCCGTTTGTTCCAGTGGGTATGTTTCTACAACAAAAGGTTTAATTTGGCCTTCCTCAAACATGGCAAACAAATCTTTAAAGTTTGCTGCATTAACCAGTGGTTCTTTGACACAAAAATTACCCCAAAAGACACCTACAATTTGACAGCCTTTGAGCAATGCTAAGTTTAAAGGTATAGATGGTATGCTCGATGTAAATCCAATAACAAGATACCTTCCCTTCCATGCCATTGCCCTCAAGGCTGGTTCAGAATAGGCACCGCCAACAGGGTCAAAAACAACATCAACACCTTGTTTATCAGTTAAAGCTTTAATTTCATCAGAAAAAGCTTTTTGTGACGCCTTGTCCATGCTGTCCCTTGAATACAGGATTAATTCATCTGCTCCTTGAGTTTTACATAAGTCAAGTTTCTCTTTTGACGAGGCAGCAGCTATAACTCTTGCACCCATGGCTTTCGCCACATGAATTGCTGTAATGCCCAATCCACCGGCTGCACCCATTACTAGAACCGTTTCTTTAGGTTGCAGTTCAGCTCGTTGCTTTAGAGCATGTATAGAGGTTCCATAGTTGAGGGGGAATATAGATCCAGTGACATAATCCATTGTCTCTGGAAGAGGCATTATATTGTATGCATTGCATATGGCTTGTTCTGAGAAACCTCCGCTGCCTTTAAAACCGATGACTCGATCGCCGACATTCCACATCTTTACTTTATCTCCTATCGAATTGATAACACCTGCAAATTCACCTCCAGGTGAAAATGGGAAATCAGGTTTAATCTGATACAAACCCTGAACTACTAAAACATCAGGAAATGCTACTCCGGCAGCATGGACATCGATTAAAACTTCGTGATCTCCTGGTATCGGGCTTTCAATTTCCTCAACTTTATGTGAATTAATTGGTCCAAACTCTCTACATAGATACGCTTTCATTTTTACTACTCTTTATTAAGGTTAAAGGATGCAATTCGATCGCCCATAAAAGTACCTAACCATACTTTTTCTTTATGTGGTACCCCTACTGTAACCGAACCTATTTGTGTTTGTTTGAATGAGAATATTTCGACCTCAGATAAATCATCTTGTTTCAATTTATAGATCGTAAAGGGTAATGAGCATTGGACGACTGACTCGTCACAATGAATCAATAGGTCTGTACCGGTGTTATCTTGCACTGCTACCCAAATAAATTCTCCATCAATAGATGAATTATCTGGCGTGCCTTTGCTAAAGTGCTCAGCTTCTATAGTGAGATTTTTCAGATTTAACCTTGAGGTTCTGTGATTAAAAACATAATTAATAAACAGATTCGTCTCATCATCTGAGATTGAGATTCCATTGGGAAATGAGCCATCAGAGTTTGGAACTCTGATAAAACCGTTGTCATTATTCCACTGATAAACATAACCGGTATCTGGTTTAGCATAAGTGATATAGGCTAAACTCAAGTAGGATATGCCTTTTTCATACATGTGAGTCGAAAAGAAACTTCCATCACTTCTGAGAGCTACATCATTGAAATAAGCTGTTTCAGGTGCATTCACACAACCTCTCCATTGCAGCACCCAATCATCATTAACATTAAGTAACTCAAACATTTCAACAGTCTCTTGAGGCATATGATTGATAACTGCAAGCTGATAACGTCCATCTGATCTTTGATTAAGATCAATTCCATGTGGAGAGAGCAATAGATCATCACGTTGACAATTGTTATCGCCCCATACGTTTTCGCCGAGAGTTAACTTGATTGACTTTTTTTTCATTGTATCTGTATCAAACAATGAGATTTGCCCAGGAAGATTTTCTGGGCTAAGAGGAATAATTGCTCCAAATTCAGAAATTAACAAGTGTCGATCATCCGGAAGAACGACAATATCTTCGGGTTTGCTGAATTCACAATAGACGGTTATCTGAGAATCAGATTTACAGCCAGTGATTTGAGT
>ENA-UPTF01001041-UPTF01001041.1-marine-metagenome-genome-assembly--contig:-NODE-1041-length-18212-cov-3.567742_pt1 | contig 18212 bp, 25 predicted proteins | sample MGYA00238166_ERZ767019 | MGnify/ENA primary metagenome ERZ767019 (study PRJEB28930, sample SAMN06266391) | marine metagenome | isolation source: Sea water from 250 m depth | place: Atlantic Ocean...
GAAGCAAGATTGCCCCTAAAAATATAATTCCAGCCATGATTATAGCTTTTTTGAATATCGGATCGGATAACAACACTATGTTTTATCAATTCTCTTTCATAAATATTTATCATTCGTGAAATTTTATTGCAAGTCATACTTATAATCAAAATTACTGTTTCACACTTATGAATGATGGATATATTCCAAAGATAGAAGAATTTTCATTGCGAATATCTATTGAAGAGGATAAATTAAGAAAATTACAATATAGGGATTCTGTGTTTACTATAAATTTCATCAATGAATCACGTAGTGATATGATTAAATTTGATCAAGCTTTGGGAAGAACTAAAAATTCAATAGTAAAAAAAATCAAATTCCTCCAAATAAAATATAATCAAATGTGTAATGATACTCTATGAGTTTGTTTGAAGATATTTTAGATAGTCGTACAATAAATCTTACTACTATTCGTAAATCTGGAACTTTAGTACATACTCCTGTTTGGGTAATTAAAGATGGAAATATTGGATATGTACGAACTTCTAAATCCGCAGGGAAAATTAAACGTTTAAAAAATAATCATAAAGCATTCATATCACCATGTACGAATTCTGGAAAAGTTACCGGAGATAAAATTGAAATTAAAGCTGAAGTATTAGAATTGAATCGCGAAGAATATGACGAAATATCAAATAAATTAAAAAAGAAATATAGTATTTTATATATTCTAATAAACATATTCCAAAGAGCTAGTTATAAAAATACTCAGATTATAATTCTAAAAGAAAAATAGTTCATTTATAATATTTAGAAATCTTTTTAATAATTTTATAAATTAAAGCGATGGGTGGGAATGCCAATATCCATAATATTGTTCTTTTTGGAGTGAAAATCGACATAACTATGGCAAAAATATAAGAAAATCCTATTGCGTATAAATATTTTACACCTGGAATTGACGATTCTGGCTCAATAGGTATTCTTCCTACCCCATATGGAAAAATATTCAATAAATCTAAAATCACATATGTCAAAAAAATTATTAAAAAATATATCCTAAATTCACGTTGAAATTTATTTATTTTAAATATAATTCTATTAAATCTAATCACCTTGTTTTTTTATAATAAATTATTCGCTTTTTTGATTATTAACTTTGCAGTATCAAAAATATTATTCTTGTCATCTTTAGATAATGTTTTCATATTTTCCTCATCGGTCCAAATATTCAACATTGTACCCAATTCACTGTGAATTTTTTTGGCCTTAATTATATTATCGTTATTAGACTTAGAATTAATAATATTATGATTCAACAAATTCCTCATTTTATCTATTTCAATAAAAATATCTTCAGACATATGCTTATATTCCTATAATTAGATATGACAAATATGCGTATCGAAGATGATGATGAATTTGAAGATGAGGAAGATGAAGATATAGAATGGGAAGATGAAGAAGTTGCCGATGACCTTGCATACAAAATATTATCCGGTTCAGAATCAAAAGTAGAACGAGAATTAAATATTCTTTCACAAGAAGGATGGACAATCGATGAAATGAGTGCATTTGATTCTAATAATGGCACTATAATTGTTTTAGTTATGTCAATCGTTGCAGAGAATTCATTTCAGGCTGAAATCGATCGTGCTAATAATTTACTTTACCCGTAATTAGTATTTTTTAATGTTTGGTTATCAGTCATGATAATCAACATTATGTATTATATACATTAAAACAATATTTTTAATATCGAATTCTTTTTTAGGGTTTTAGAATCCTTTGGTTCAGTAGAATTCGATATCTCCCCGAGATATTTCATCTCGGGCTAATTAATTCTTGTTAATTTTCAATTTGGCAAATGAATCTTCAGCCCATTTAATGTAATTCCTGTTGTTCTTTCTATATTCAATGGCATCCTGACATATCTTATGTATTGATTCAGAATTTTCTTCCCAATAATTCTGTAATTTTCTAGGGATTTTTATATAGCAAGGCGGTTCATCGAGAAACAACATTGATCTTGCCAGTGTGAATATATCTGTTGATTTTTCAGTCATTGGGAGATTCCCTTTGAATTGTAATAAATGAGTTAGTTCATGACCAATTGTGAAATATGTTATTCTTCTTGGATTCAATCTAATTTTATAGCCATCTTCAAAAGATGCATTTCCATCATTGACATGAGTTATTCCTAATGATATTTTGTCATTGGATAATTCTGGAAATTGAATTAATGATTCATTAACCATTGATATGATTTTATTTTTGAATCTTTCAGGTGCCGTGTCTAGCGATTTCAAAATTTTAACATTAGAATTAATTTTTAAATTAGTTTTAAAATCATTAATCTGAATAAGTAAAATAGGTCTTTGACCTTCATTCCAATAATCAAATTTTGAAATCATTAATTTATCTATTCCTGTGTATGCATTAAACCAATCAATATACGACTTTGTATCTGCAGTAATTAAATCACAATTGTTCTTTAGGCAATATTTTGCAATATTCAAATCACTTATGTTGTTATTCATTAATTCTTCTGATGAATTATTTTTTCCTATTATGTTAATATCGTCGTATTGTGATTTAATTTTTGACATATTTCTATATGCCCAACCAATAATATCATGATCAATTATTACGCTTGTCAAGATAATTCAATATCAGATTTTTGTGATACTTTGTGTATATTCCATTAATTTTGAAGATACATTCTTATCAAAAACTTTTTTTGATGCTTCTTTTTGTTTAAATCTGTGAAAATATTTTCCCGATATATTTTCATATTCTTCTGAACAAGCTGCCTTGATGATTGGATCTGCTCCTCCTTTTGGCGGTAAAATAAATATTCCTAATAATTTGTTCAATGGTCGCATGAATTTTGGTGTAAATTGCCTGCCCAAGTTGGTATTTACAAATCCAGGATGAATTGCGTTGCAAGTCACTCCTGTTCCTTCTATTTCTTTTGAAAGTTCTACTGTATCTATGGTTAATTGTAATTTGGTATCAAGATATCTTCCCCAACCACGCATATTATATTTCTCATTTAGTTTTTGAAAATCATTCACATTAAGATTTCCTTGAGTATGAGCTGTAGAAGATGTATTTACAATCCTAGATGGCGAATTATTTTTTAATAAATCCAATAAAAGCCTAGATAATAGATAAGGCGCAATATAATTCACTGCAAATTGCATTTCATTTCCCTCTTTAGTAATGGTTTTTGTATTAGGAATTATTGCTGCATTATTTATTAAAATATCTAAACCGTTATTTTGTTTTTTGAAATTATTTACAAATTCATGTATTTCTGTTTGTAACGATAAATCGCATTTGTATACATGAACGTCATTATTTCCAGTTTTTTTATCAATTAAATCCTTAATTTTATTTCCAGATTCTTCAGTTCTTGCTACTAAATTAATTTTATACTCTTTTTTAGCTAAACCAAGAGCTATTTCAGTACCTATTCCTGAAGTTATTCCAGTAATAATTACATTCTTACTACTCATACCATATCACGTTATAAACTAATATATAATCGTGGCTAGTTTTGAATCAGATCGACGATCTTAGATTATTAGAATCTATTATTTTTAGTTTTATTAGCCCATACTAGAACAATAACAACTGAAACAATTGAAGTAGCAAATCCTGCCATTGCCGCATTTGTTATTTGTGCATCAAATACACTAATTAGTATTGGAGCTAATCCGCTAAGCAAAGATGATATTTGTGGATACATCATCCATCCAACAAATCCAACTATGAAGCTGACTATCCAGATAGTCAATAGCGTAGTAATTCTTCCCATAAGATATAGGACTGTAACTTATAATTTATTGAATTTGAGTGATTTTCATTGACCAAATTGTTAAGAATTTTTCGGATTAGGTTCAATATTTGAAATTTAACAGTAATTTAACATGGAAAACATATCTATTGATACAACAAAATTATCAGCAAAAGGTCAGATTGTAATACCGGTGGACGTTCGTAATAAACTCCAATTGGAAACTGGCAATAAATTATTTGTCATGGCATCAGAGGATGCAATTATTCTTCAGAAAACTAATTCATTAAATGATAAAGATAAAATATCATTCTCGCAAAAAGCTAAATCAATAGCTCGAAAAATGGGATTGTCTTTATAATTAATCAAAAGTACAAATTTCAGGCATTTTACTTTTATGACTAAATTTGATATTTCTAGTTTTTATATTTTGTAAAATATTTTTCTGTGTTTCCGTTAACGATTCTTCCTTAATTAGATTATTATTATACAAATATAAAATTGGATCCAATTCGTCATACGTCATATGTAATTCGTCTTCAGCATCATGATCTTTCCATAATCTTGGACCGCTTTTTTTATTAATTATTTTATCAGAAATTCCAAGTTCTTTTGCTAAAATTCTAATTTGCGTTTTATATAAATCTGCAATCGGAGAAATGTCTACGCCTCCATCTCCATATTTTGTAAAATACCCCAACATTAATTCACTTTTATCACCAGTTCCTACTACAATTCTATTTGATAAATTTGCATGAAAGTATAAAATAGACATTCTAATTCTAGCTATTAGATTTCCTTGAGCAATTTTACTTTCTTCTAAATCATTCATATATTCTTGATAGATTTGAGATTTGAAACTATCTTCAATATTGTTTAATAATATCACCTTGTATTCAATTCCGTATTTGTTGGCTAAATCAATGGCATCTCTCTCGTCGTCATTCAGTGTTATACCATTCAATGGCATAATCAATCCTAAAATGTTATGATTGGATAATTTTTTTGCAGATAAGGCAAGGCAAACACTAGAATCAATTCCCCCACTTAATCCTATTACTATTCCATTAGAATTAGATTCAAGGGTTTTATTCAGAATAAATTTACTGGCTTTTTCAATTATGAATTGATAATCGTAATTATTTGGGCTATAACTCACGATAAGCAAATATTTTGTATAATTTATAAAGTTCAATTTAGGTATGAATTATATGGAGAATTATTACGTTATTATTCAAAAACAAATATCCAGTCTTGAAGTAATGAATGAAGTTAGGCCTGAACATCTTACGTATTTGAAAGAAGTTCATAATAAAGGAGAGTTAGTAGTTGCTGGGCGTTATAAAAATGGCACTGGAGGTTTGATTATTGTTTGTACTGAAAATTACGAACGCGCATTGGAAATTGCTCAAAATGATCCATATGCTCTAAACGATGTTAGAGATTTTACTATCTTGGAATACGGTAGATTTGACCCTCAATCTGTTCCATAGATTGAATAGAGTACGGTTATAAATCCCACTAGTATCATCAATGATTCTACAATATTTACCTGGAGCAATGTGAATCCTAAATATTCAAATGAAAGTCCTGCAAGAATTGACCCTGCAGTAATAATTCCAAAACCAATAGCTAAGAATAGCATATTCTTGGCCTTTGATTTATTATAAGCTTTAATTGATAAATATGACAAAATAAGACCTAAAGAACCAATGAATGTTTTTAATGCTCTCAATAATAATAATTCAAAATCCATTTTATCGTGCCTCCTCTTTTATGGTCGAAAAACTTCTTAATAATCTATCTTCAGGTTTTTCTCTTATATTTGGAGTAATCTCAACTAAAAGTTCTCCTTTATTGAATCGAATTGATGCATCCTTGATATTGCTTAGATATAGAAAATACCTTTTCCCATCATCAGTAACCATTGATCTTTCTACCTTAACGAGTTTGTTGTCCATTAATGATTTAACTCTTCTGTATGTCGAAGTCATAGGTATATCCTGTTCGCGCATAATATCCGTAATGGATTTAGCTTCATCTATAGTAGAATCCAATATCTTTCTAGAATATTCATCTAGCAATGCATCTACAATTATTTTTTTCTGTTTTTCATCGGTGATAATCATGTCTAAATCATTTCCATTACTGGAATTCACTAATGATAATTGTATTCATATTATATATATTTACTTGTTGTAAGATATATCATGAAAAACTCATTCATAAAGAATATATCAATAGTCTCAGTATTTTTGTTGATATTTGCAATAGGCAGTGTTATGGCCTTTGATTATAAAGAAAAGATGGAAAATCCAGAAGTAGGTATGTTAAAATTCAATATTGAAACAAATCAACGATTCAATAACTTTGATACAGTACTTATTCGATCAGGTTATGACGATCTTCAATCAAAGGTAATTACCGTAACTGGTGTATCTATCAAATAAACAAAATATTATGGTCGTATATTTAATACGTCGAGTCTAAATCTGGGCAAATTTTCTTCTCCCCAAGTCGAAGCCCAGATTTAAGAGACATACAATACACAAAAGCCCGTAATGGCCGTGTGTTGTAGTTTCTAGCTCGGTGAATTGATATTTCTTTACTAAATTCCAACATATTCTTGACCTACAACTAGTAATTTCCTTATTCATATGTAGTACATATGCCTGCAACTGTGAAATCTCATCTTAGGATGCTTTCTGAGGAAAAGGTTATGTCCACCAATAATATTTTTGATATTATTTTTCCGGGAATAAAATCGAGAAAAGCTGCAGAATTATTTGTTAAGATTTTACAAAAATCCAATGGAAAAGCTACAAAAAATGCCGTAAGTGACTTTGCCAACAATTTACAGAATGGCGTACTTATGGAAAATGGAGAGTTGTTCAAATATAGTAGGAGGAATTTCTACATGACTGTTTTGAGAACATTAGTCGATATGGGATTTATTCAAAAAAATATGCCAGTTTGGGACACTAAACGAAATAAGACACTGTATGTATATTCTAGAAATTTTTTTGATATTCCGAATAAACCTCCAACTGTTGGTTTTTGGCGTTTATCATACTATATATGTAAAAAATGGAATAAATTATTTCTCTAGCATTACAGATGAGACTTGATAGTTTTTAATAATTCATCTTGAGTGAGATTTAAAAGTTCTGACATTATCTTGATATAGTAAATATTGTTAATCCAATCTTTCTTTAGTTTTTCTTTTTCTATGGATAGAATTGACTTACCATTCGTAGTAGCTCCATATTTCTTCTGATTAGTGTCGGTTGAATATATTTCAGTTATATATTCATTTTTCTGTAAATTCTTTAAAATTGGATAGATTGATCCTGGGCTGGGAGACCACATAGAACTTGAAATAACTGTAATATGCTTAATTATCTCAGCTCCGCTTACTGGGCTCTTAGAAGTGATATCTAATATTAATAGCCTCAAAAGTCCCTTTGGGGCATTTATTGCAGATTCAGACATAGTAAAAAAAGGGTGGAGATGAGACTAATTATGTTGTTGGAGTCTTTCCAATTCTGAAGAGTTTTGTTCCACACTCAGGACATATACCTTGAGTAGCTGGTTTACCATTTTTCATGGTAATGCTTTGTGGATCATTCATCTCCCTTTTTGTTCTACATTTTACACAGTATGCTTCGACCATGACAATTACCTAATCCTAGGTCTGCAAAATTTGTATTTAAGCACGATTTAAATGGATTAATAATCGTCTCTAAATAGTGAATTAGACATTATCGATGCTTAATTTTTGATTTTCAGGCATTGATTATGAATTATTTTTAATAAAAGAACTCGAATCTTGCTTGAAATTAATTGTTTGGTTTAAAATCGTCTAATTGAATAGTTTGAAGTTGGATATAGATTAATTGTTAATTATAATCTTGAATGTAACCGGTAAGGAAATTGCTATTTTTAACGCATTTAGATGAGAAAAATCAGAATAATAAAAAAGGTGAGTGTGGGATTTGAACCCACGTATATACGCTTTGCAGGCGCACGCGTAACCGTTGCAGAATAATATTTCTCCGCCAACTCACCGTATGACTTTTGTATAAATTATGATATTTAGGGATTCTCTGTTCTAAGCAAACAGCAAGAACAATGGAATGAATGTCAAGGATATAGTATTAATTAACTTAACAAGTACGTGTAGAGCAGGTCCTGCTGTGTCTTTGAATGGATCTCCAAGTGTATCTCCTACCACTGCTGCTTTGTGTGCCTCGGATCCTTTTCCGCCAAATTTGCCTGTTTCTATATTCTTCTTTGCATTGTCCCAAGCAGCGCCACCAGTATTCATCATGAATGCAAGTAAAGTACCGCTGACAGTAGCACTAAGTAGAAATGCTCCTACTGCAAATGGGCCAAGAACTACACCAACAATTAATGGAACGACTACAGGTAATAATCCTGGAATAATCATTTCTTTCTGAGCGGCAATTGTACTGATGTCTATGGCTTTACCATAATCCGGTGATTCTGTTCCTTTGAGAATTCCTGGCTTCTCTTTGAATTGACGCCTTACTTCAGCAACTACTTCAAATGCAGTCTTTCCAACAGCGCGAATAGCAAATGAAGCAAATGCATATGGTAGTAATCCTCCAATAAATAGGGCTATAATGATTTTATAATCAATGAGATTAATTATTATACTTTCGACAGTAACTATTTCATTTGAAAGATGTGTTAAATCAATCAAATATGCTTGGAATAGAATAAGAGCTGCTAAACCTGCAGAACTCAAGGCATAACCTTTAGTCAAGGCCTTTGTCGTATTTCCTGCTGCATCAAACAAATCAATTCTATCTCGTAGTGATTTATCTGCTCCAGACATTTCAGCCATTCCTCCTGCATTATCTACAATTGGTCCAAAACCATCCATACTCAATATTACACCTGCGACAGAAAGCATTCCCATTGTTGCTACGGCAGTACCATAAATTCCTCCTAACTGTGGAGATATTTTACCTGCATGTTCTAATGCAAATAGTTCGCCAAAGTAAAATCCCCCTCCTAATGCAAATATAATTACTAATATTGGAAGAACCGTACTTTCTAAAGCAACTGAAAAACCCGTAATAATGTTGACGCCAGGTCCACTTTCTGATGCCTCAGAGATTGTATTTACAGGGCGATATTTACTGGCTGTATAGTACAAAGTTATTACAAATATCATTAAACTGGAGAAAACACCAACTAATGAAGCATAATACAGATTTATACTCTGTACAGTTTGAGTTATGAGGAAATATAGGCCGATAATTACTAAGATGGTAGTAACGATCATGCCGTTTCTCATTGGAATCATTGGATCGGTAAAGTTTTTGGATCGAACAAATGGCAATCCGATAACTGTAGCTATTAATCCCAAGGCACAAGCCAGTAATGGTAATATTACAAATGCAGAATTATCTAAAATAGAGGCAATTGCCACTCCTACAATCATAGCAGCAATATTTTCAGCAGTAATTGATTCAAACAAATCAGCTCCTCGTCCAGCGACATCTCCGACATTGTCTCCAACATTGTCTGCAATTACTGCAGGGTTGCGTGGGTCGTCTTCTGGAATTCCAGCTTCGACTTTTCCAACTAAATCGGCTCCTACATCTGCAGCTTTGGTAAAAATTCCTCCGCCCAATTGAGCGAATAATGCAGCTAAGCTAGATCCAAATGCCAATCCAACGATTAATGAAATTTCCTGACCGTAAAGATAGAAAAGAGCAGAAACAGCTATAAGGCTTAATCCGACATTGAACAAACCCATTACTAGTCCTCCTCGATACGCAATATCTAATGGCACTTGAGTTCCATGTTTTCCAGCAGTAGCAGTACGAGCGTTTGCCCTCGTAGCCACGTCCATTCCAACATATCCTGCAAGTAAAGAGAAAGCAGCTCCAACTAAGAAGGAGAAACTGATTTTTGGAATTCCGTCACGCGGATTATCAAATGCTATGAATAAAACAATAGCTAGAACAATGGCAATTATGGAGATAGTTTTGTATTGTCTGTACAAATATGCTTTAGAACCTGTTCTAATAGCATTGTAAATATCAGTCATTTTTTCAGTGCCGATTGGATGTTTATTAATTTGGAATGCAATGAATCCTGCAAAAGCAATCGATAAGAATCCTACTAAAGGTGCAATATAATCAATTAATGTCAAAGGGTCTGCCATTTATGTTTCTAACCTAAATTAATTTCAATGGAGTTTTATTTAAAGTCTACTCATGAATCAAAGACTTGACTAAAAGCGGAAGAACAATACTAGCTTCTGCATTAATTGTAACATGTTGAGCTAAATTCGATATTTTACCCCAAGAAATTGCTTCTTTAGTTCGTGCGCCACTGAGACTTCCGTCATATTCCGTGGCAGTTGAGATATAAACTGCATAATCTAATCCTTCGTTGAATTGATTCCACCAGATTGTATGGTGTTTTGAAATACCTCCACCGACAATCAAAGCTCCGCTTTTTTTAGATTTAAATACATAATCGGAAATAATATGCTGATCTTTCAATATATCCAAGGTGAAATCCTTATGCTGTTCACTAAATGACCAAATTTGACTACCTACCGAGCCATCCATGATTCCGGGAACAATTATAGGAATTTCATTTTTATTAGCCCAGTACATTATGGAGTTTTCGTCGTCAATCATCTGTCCCATTTTATTAATTATTTCTGACGGAGCTAATTTTTTTTCGTTGTTTTCATAAAGTGTTTCCAATAACTCTAACATTTTCTTTTCGATTATCTCGCCGTAAGATGACTTGGGAACAAATATATTGCCCAGTCTATGAATATCATTCTTATCAAGAATTACGTCGTCTGAATCGAAGTTTCCTTTATAGTAGTCTTTATAGCTTCTAGCAAGATCGTGGTCCAATGTTCCGCAAGTAGTTATTACAATATCAAAATATTTTCTCTTTATCAGTTCTTTTAATAGCCCTCTTGTTCCAGTAGCGACAAGTGCTGCAGGAAATGATAGAAATCGAAGGCACTGAGAATCATTTACCATGTTTTTGATTATTTTGTATCCATCGTGAGTTAAACTAGCATTAAATCCTCCCATTTCACCCATGGCATCTAACATATCAGGAAATGATTCAATTTCATTAACGTCGATATCTTTTATTTTATCTAGTTTATCAATCAAATTAATCCACTAGAACGTCGTGAGCTCCACTTTCGGCTTTTCCAGCACCGGTGATTCTTATGAATTTACGATTAGTTTGTAATTCATTGATATCTTTAGAATTACAATAACTCAATCCAGATCTTAGCCCGCCAACAAGTTTCCCAATAACTTCACTAGCTTGGCCACGATATTGAACTAATGCCTCAACGCCTTCTGGGACATATTCCAGCATTTCTTCCTCATCCATTGATTTGGTCTCCTTTATTCTTCTATCAACTGCGGCACCCAATGAAGCCATTCCACGAGTCATTTTATATCGACCATTAGGACGAGAAACAATTATTCCTGGACTTTCGTCTGTTCCAGCCAGCATACTTCCAATCATTACTGTAGATGCACCTGCAGCAATTGCTTTAGTTATATCTCCAGAATTTCTAATTCCTCCGTCTGCAATAATTGGGACTTTGTAATCTTTGGCAGTAGATACGCAATCTAAAATTGCTGTTAATTGAGGAACTCCTGCCCCCGTAACAATTCTAGTAATGCAAATTGAACCTGATCCTACGCCTACTTTGACAGCGTCGGCTCCAGCATCTATAAGATCTTTAGTGCCTTCACCAGTAGCTACATTACCAACAATTATATCGGTTTTACCAATTTTATCCTTAATTTTTGAAATCATATTAATCGTATGGTCCGAATGGCCATGTGCAATGTCAATTACTAAGGTGTCAACTCCTGCTTCAGTAAGTTTTACAGCTCTCTCGACATCTTCGTCTCGTACGCCAATTGCAGCACCTACCATCAATCGTCCTTTGGCATCTTTTGAAGAAATCGGGAATTTATCTCTCTTGTAAATATCCTTACTAGTGATTAATCCAACTAATTCTCCTGAAGAATTTACAATCGGCAATTTTTCAATTTTATTATTTATGAAAATTGTTTTAGCATCATCTAAACTAGTTCCTTCGACCGCAGTGATTAAATCCTTAGTCATTACATCTTGTACAGATTTTTCATCTTCGTATTCAAAGAACAGGTCTCTTTTTGTAACTATGCCTAGTAATTTATTGGAATTGTCTTTTACAATAATACCTCCAATTTTGTGTAGTGACATTAATTCTTTGACTTGTCCAACAGTGCCTTCCCTGCCGATTGTTATAGGTTGTTCAATAACAATCCCTTCTGATCTTTTAACACTAAGGACTTCTGAAATCTGTTCGTCAATTGTCATAAAACGATGAATAATTCCTATTCCTCCTAAACTGGCAATCTTGATTGCCATACTAGATTCAGTAACTGTATCCATATTAGCACTGACAATTGGAATATTTAGTCTTATATTTTTGGTCAAATTAGACTGTAAATTAGTGTCCTTTCTGGAAGAGATTGTAGATCTTTGAGGAATTAGCAAAACATCGTCAAAAGTATAACCTGTTTTGAAGTCATTTTCGATATTACTATTACTCATCCCAAGTCAATCAATAAGCTACCAGTTATAAACTTTTTTTTATATCCAACCCATAGTGAAGTTAACATGATAATTGACGAAAAATATATCAAAGATTTGATTATACATAGAAACTCATCGTCTCATAAAGGTGAAAATGGAGCAATTGGTATTATCGGAGGCAGTAGATTGTATCATGGCGCTCCTTTATTATCAGCACTAGGTGCTTTACGTTCAGGGTCAGATTTAGCATATTTATTTGTGCCAGAAGTAATTGCGAACCCTATACGTGCAGCTGCACCCGACATAATTGTATATCCGCTACCTGATTCAAAATTTACAATGGGAGTTTCTAATAAGATATTAAATTTTAGAAAAGAAATCAATACATTTGTAATAGGTCCAGGGATTGTAAATCAAAAAATGAATGGACTGATAAATTTGGTGTCCAAACTTCAGGATAAAGATGCAAATATTATTCTTGATGCAGGTGCAATTAATTCTGAATTAATCAACAACATTTCAGGTAAGAATATTATAATTACTGCACATTTAGGAGAGTTTGCAAGACTAATTGATAAAAAAATTGATGATGATGAATCGATAATAAATGAAACAGCCAATTACGCTCGAGATAAAAAAATAACATTAATAGTGAAGGGAAAAACAGATTTTATATCAGACGGCGAACAGACTTTCCTGAATAAATCAGGAAATGCATCGATGACAAAGGGCGGTACAGGAGACATATTATCAGGAATTATTGCATCTCAAGTAGCCATAGGACATACAACATTGAATGCTTCGTTAATAGGTACTTATATTATGGGTAAAGCAGGGGAAATCACTTTTGAAAAATGGGGATTTCAATATATGGCTTCTGAATTTTTAACAGAGCTTGCACTATATCTAAAGCAATTTAACAAGATAGTATAAAATAAAAAATGAGCTGTAACAAAACAGCTCATCGAGATTATTTAATTTATTTGGAACTCATTGCAACATCTACAACACTAATAATAGCGCTTACAGCAACTAATGTGTAGATTAATGTACCTACAACACCTGCAGTAGCATCTGCTATGATGCCTACTAAATTAGTGTCTAGTAATCCTACAAGGCCCCAATTAAGGCCTCCAATTACTAGTAAGACATGTGCAATTCGTCCTAAAGGTTCCGGAATTGGACTTCCTGCCATTGTAATAAATTTTACACAGAAAGCACATATAACACTTAGTTGTGAGTTTGTTCATAGTGGTAAGAATAATGGACAACAACCATATAGAAAATTTTGAAAACATCGATGCTGCATTGTATAACAATAATGCACAAGTAACCGGGTGGATAGAAGATTCGAGATCTATAGGTTCTTTAATATTTTTAACGCTAAGAAATTCAACTGGAAAAATACAATTAATTACAAAAAAGAATTTGGTTTCTGAAAATTTGTGGGAGCAAGTTGTTAATATTGCTCGACAAAGCATCGTGAAGGCGAATGGAAAATTAGTGCATAATGAAAAAAACAATGTTGTTGAATTAATTATTGAAGAATTGGATATATTAAATCAAGCTGAACATCCACTTCCTTTAGATCCAACAGGAAGAGTAGATTCAGGTTTAGATATAATATTAGATGCAAGATCATTATCGTTACGAAAACCTGAGATAAAATCAATTTTTAAATTAAGAAATAATTCATTGATGTATATCAGGGATTTTTTTATCAAAAATAGTTTCATAGAGGTAAATACGCCAAAAATTTTATCACTTGGGGCCGAAGGAGGAGCTACATTATTTAAAACAGAATACTTTGATAAATTAGGATTCTTAGCACAAAGTCCTCAGTTATATAAAGAACAATTAATGCTTGCATTTGAAAGAGTTTTTGAAATTTCTCATTATTTTAGAGCTGAAAAATCTAACACGACAAGACATTTGAATGAGTTTGTTAGTGTAGATTTTGAATGGGCTTACAAGAATAATGACCAAACAATGGATTTATGTGAGAATTTAATCAAATATGTAATCGGTAACTTAATTGAGAACATGCCTAAAGAACTTGAAATATTAAATTCTGAGTTAAGCAGTTATCTAGATGCATTTGATAGAATTACATATCAAAATGTAATAGATGATTTGAATAGTTTGGATCATAAAAAGAATTTTGGAGACGATATAACTGAACATGATTTAGTGGTATTATCAGAAAAACATAAATCATTTTATTTTATTACAGATTGGCCCAGTGAGATCAAACCATTTTACATCTCAGGTCATGATGATTCAGACTTAAGTATGTCATTCGATTTACAATTTTCCAATGTCGAGTTGGTATCAGGTGGAGTAAGAATTCACAAAGTGAATGAATTAGAAAAGAATATGGAGAAATCAGGTTTGGATTTAAAGAATTTCAAATCACATTTACAAACATTCAAATGGGGAATGCCTCCTCATTCAGGATTGGGTTTAGGATTTGACAGATTAATCATGATATTGGCAAATAGAAAAAATATACGAGAAGTAGTTTTGTATCCACGCGATAAAGACAGACTAAACCCATAATTCACAGAGCTTTATAATTATCAGACCATGTAGAATATGCAGTTAGCATTTCAGGGGATACACTTGGTTTTCTTTTATCCATGATTTTATAGAAATCTTCAGACGTGATTCTATCTGGCTGAACATCTTCGCTTGGAGAACCAGATTCAAATAAGCGCGATACAACCTTCAATTGAACAGACTGACAAATATCACGTATATCACTGCCTGAATAACCTTCTAAAGAACTAGCAATATCGGACAATCGGATTGATTCGTCGATTTTTAACGAAGACGTATACATCTCCATCATTTCAACTCTAGCATCAAGAAGAGGCAGGTTAACACAGATTCTCTTTTGGAATCTCCTCAAAAATGGCCAATCTAGAGACCAAGGTTTGTTAGTAGCGCCTATTACATATAATGGAAGGTTTTTTCCTTTATCAGAGATGCTGTCCATTTCTTTAAGAAATTGATTACGAACACGGGCTTCTCCACCACTACTACTCTCACCACCACTTTTTCCAAATAATGAATCAACTTCGTCAATAAATATAACAATTGATACAATTCCTTCTTCGTCCATCATACGTTTTGCAGATTTAAACAATTTTGCAACATTTTGTTCTGCTTCGCCAAGCCATTTAGACATAATTGTAGAAGCGTCTACATTCATAAAATGACCGTCAATATCTGATGCAACTGCTGCAGCCAATAATGTTTTTCCAGTTCCTGGAGGACCATATAATAATATTCCTCTTGGCCAACCTAATGGAAAAAGATCAGGACGCATAGATGGAAATGTAATTGATTCCCTCAGTGCTTTTTTAGCATCGTCATTACCAACAATCTCATCCCAGCTTATATTTGGTTTTTCTTGCAGTATTACATCATCATATGATGCTTTAACGACCTCAACAACGCCTGATTGAGATTCAGATTGTTCTTGATGTGGATTATCAGAATTATTTTGTAATTGATTTATTCGTTCTTGGTATCTTTTAGCATGTTTAATATATAGCTTAGTATGAGATTCATTTGGATATAATTTTGTCAATTTAATCAATGATTCAATAGCCTTTTGATAACTCTGAATAGCATTTCCTCGAGATCCTTGTGAATCAAATTTAATTGCTTCACGTGCATAATTTTGCGCAGTAGATTGAAGGACTTCGGGAGCGGAACTCAAATTAATCATCTACGAATTTTTATTTTTCCTCTATTCATTAGTTCAAGGGTTTTTGTTTCTACAGTTTCTACAGATAATCCTAACTCATTCGCTGCGTCGACAACATCAAAATGCCCCTCTTTATTATCTATATATTTACTAATTTTTTCTTCGATTAGATTTTTATTGGTTTCTTTGGGGGTAAATTTTTTAAAGTTCATAGTGGTATTTCCTGAATTATCTATCATTTTTTTATTACCTATAGAGGTGATTTGATTATTTTTCACAATTGACTCAAATTTATCAGTCTCATTTCCAATACGTTCAGCGATTGGTTCCAAAATTGTTGATTCTATTGATTTATTTAATTCAAATAATTCATTATTTGAAAGTTCAGGTAGATCAAGTGATTGATTTAGAGATTTATTTAAAGTAATGATTTGTTCATTTACATCAGGTAATATTGTAGATAGGGTAACATCCATGTCTTTGCACATTTTTACTGCCAAACCGAGTGAATTTGTTGCCTGATGAACGTCTCTAAGTGTTTCCATTCGACTAATTGCTCTTATAATTGATATTTCGCTTATCTTAATATTTTCAAATAATTTGTCTACATCCTCATATTCCTTCTTATATATGGCATAAAATGTATGGTTGTTATTAGATAAAGAATCATTACATAAAATTTTGATTTTATTTAGGCGTTTAGTTAATTTAATTTTAAGATTAGATACGTCTTTTTGTTGTAATTGTAAAATTTTTAATGACTGGTTTATATGACGTTGATCCTTTGTATTTTTTATATTTAATTTTACTTTTTCAAACATATATTATCACTCACTCAAAAAAAGGAAAAGTGACAGAATAATTCTGTCACTCGAATAGGCCTTCTATTTTGTTTTTTGGTGGCAACAATGAATCGGCAGCACTAGGCAAATCAGGGAATTGCTCTTTCATCTTTTCTTCTGCAATGGCAGATGCTTCATCCATAATTTGTCGTGATTCTGCACTAGAATTCTCAAAGTTAATGTTGTGTCCTCCCATTTGACCTGCATCTACTAGGATGCCGCTCAACAATCCATTAATTTCGCTAATTTCATGTTCAGCTTCTGGTAGGATATTCATAACACCTGACTGAATGTTCTTTATAACACCCATAGCAGGAGTCAATGTTACTACAACATCGCCAAGTTCTGAAACTGTATTGAGTCTCAATGCAATTTGTTCTAATGCAAGTTTTGATTGAGTCACCATTTTGTTCATTTTTCGTACTTCAGCTAATTCATTTGCATACACAGTTGCATGTTGTTGATCGTGTTTTTGTAATGCTAAGACAACACTATTGAAAATGTTGGCGTCGCGAGATTTTAGTTTTCCACTAGTTTGATCTAGTTTCACAATCTGTGTTTTGATTTGTCTGACGGCTAGTTCGAGTTTGGGTTTTACGGGTTCCTTGTCGGCGCGAATTACTTCTTTAACTTTGTCACTAAATCCTGGAGTCTTTTCATTATTCCATCTTGATGCGAAATGTGACATGTATTATCTAATGATATTTGTTTTTTTATCAAGTATGATGTGATATAGCTTCGCTCATTGGTCAAAAATAATTAATCATTATTACTAATCGTTCTTAATCATTGGTTTTGAAAGTTCTAATATTATACTTTTCCAATCATTAGATTTAATTATACCACTTGCAATTAAAATTCCTTTAGCTCCAAGTTCTAAAGCTATTGAAACATCTTCACCAGTCATTATACCTGCACCACATAATACATCTATATTTTTATCAATTGAGTTAACTGTATTAACAGAATCTGAAATTATTTTTGATCCTTTGGCTGCTTCAAAAAAAATTTTAGGTATAGTCTTGTGCCTTTTAAAATTTAAAAAGATTTTACTATCACACAAAAAACCAGCCGTAAAGCTAGCCGTATTAATAATATTAACGCCGTGCCTACTAAAAGCTTCTTCGACTTTTTGAAAGTCTTCTTCTCTTTCTATCGAGCAAATACAGTCGTATGGTCTGTCGTCAGGCTCGCTAGTAGAAATGTATTCTACTGATGGTATAAACTCTTTACCATGCATCCCCGTTCTCCG
>ENA-UPTF01001042-UPTF01001042.1-marine-metagenome-genome-assembly--contig:-NODE-1042-length-18209-cov-3.685749_pt1 | contig 18209 bp, 20 predicted proteins | sample MGYA00238166_ERZ767019 | MGnify/ENA primary metagenome ERZ767019 (study PRJEB28930, sample SAMN06266391) | marine metagenome | isolation source: Sea water from 250 m depth | place: Atlantic Ocean...
CGGGAGAGGGTTCCGATGTCGGATGCCCGGCGAGTTCGCTGGGGAACTGGGGGGTGACGACCGCCGCGGGAACTACGAAGGTTCCGTCGGCCATTCGATCCTGGCCCACCGGCCCCCCTGTCAGGGCCTCGCGGGTCACGATTGCCGGTCCTCCCAAGGGGTCGACCGTAGACCCTGTGAGTGATGACGGTGCCGTCTCGTCGGTCGTCTCTTCAGGTGGTGACCCCGCCGGTTCCGGATCAGCATTGTCCTCGGCTGCTGACCGGGCCCGGGCCCGGGCAAGCACGTCGTCGGCCCACGCCTCGTCTCCCGATCCGGATGTAGACCGCGGGGTCTCGGGTGTCTGATCGGGCACGGACCGAACCTACCCGTCGGGCCGTGTCACTCGGTGGCGCACAACTACTGGTAGCGGGACAGGACGCGTGCTGCGGCGGCAGCGCGCAGCTCCTCACCCTGGCCCTCGGGCGCCGAGACCACCCGGGCTGCCGGGCCCAAGCGGAGCAGGAGGCGTTCCAGCCATCGGTCTGCCGTCACCGGCAGGGTGACCCGAACCCGACCATCGTCTAGGCGGTCCAAGGCGGTGTGCGGGTACTGGTCAACCACCCAGTGGACCTCCGGATCCAGTTCGAGGACCACCTCGGGGAGGCTTCCATCCACGGGGATGCCGTCCATTGCTTCGGCCTCCTCCTCCACCGGGATGAACGGCAGATCGGTCAGCGTGACACCGCGTACCCGGTCCAGGCGGAACACCCGTCCGGCTCCCACCGATCGGCAGTAGGCGGTCAGGTACCAGAAGCCGTCGTAGATACACCGGTGAGGTTCCACCACCCGCCTCGTTTCCTCATCACGGTTGTAGGAGTAGTAGTCCAGCTCCACACACCGACCCGATCGGATGGCCTCCCGCAAAAGTGTCAGGACATTCTCCCCGCCGGAGGTCAGGCGGAGCTCCACTGTTGGGGCCTTGGAAGTCTGCGTGCCGACCAGCTTGGCTACGGCCCGCTCCAGGGGTCCTAACCGGTCATCGCCCAACAGGACGGCGGCGGCCCGGCCCGCTGCCACTAGGGCTGCCAGGTCGGCACTCCCCATCCTCATAGGTCTATCCAGCAGAGTGTCGCGATCGATTCGGATCTGGTCCTCGGTCACGACCACGTCGAAACTCAGAAAGTGCTGGTACCTGTCAGCCGAAACGAAATTCACAACGTCGGTCAGGTCGGAGACCAGGTCGGCGGCCGGGTAGTCGAACCGGTCCGACACCTCGGCAATGGTGGCACCTCCCGGACGGTGCTCCCGCAACCATGGGATCAGCGCGAGGAGTCGCTGGACCCGCTGAGCGGCGCCAAGTCCGCTCACGCCAGTGCCTCCAGCCAGGACACCATTTCGTCACGGAACCCGGTCGGGGCCACGACCTCGGCGCCGTCCAGAAAGGTCAGGACGAAGGACCGGAAGGCCGCGGCGTCCCGGACCATCTCTCGTACCAGTATCGAGCCGTCTTCGCGCTTCTCGATGATTTCGACACCACGGAGAAAGCTGGTCAACCACGGGACGTGCCGCTTGTCGACCAGGAGGTCCACCGCGACCTCGTCACCGTCTCCGAACTGCCAGGCATGGTCCTCGCGTACCTCGATGAGCGCACCCGGAACGGCAATCACCTCGTCGGTGACGGAGACCGGCCCCTCGAAGCGATCGCATCTGTACTGCCGTCCGGCACCCCGACCGCGGTCCAGGCCGGACAGTTGCCAGTGACCCCGGGTGAAGACAAGTCGATGGGGTTCGACTGTCCGGCGCTCTCCCCGATAGTCGAACGAAACCACCCGTCTTTCCATGACGGCCCCCATCAGTTCGCGGACCAAAGGCCCGTCAGCCACTTCAGCCACGGGAGTAGTCCGGTCCCCTCCATCGGCCGACGGGCTTCCACCAAGCAGCCAGATCGGGACGTCGGGACGTGCCGCGTCGAAGCGGACCAGCGCCGAGGCCAGCGCCAGGCTCGCCATCTCCTCGGCGTCCAGGACCGGAAGATCTGCCTCGAACTCGGAACGGCGGATGCTGTAGCCGTCCAGCGGCGGATCGGTACCCGGAACCGTGTCGACTGCGATGGGAAGGCCCATGCCTCGGAGCTCGTCCTTGTCGCGTTCGAAGGTCCGACGGAAGGCCACCTCGTCCTCGGCGTAGGCACCGGGCGGGAGATGGTTCCGGATCTCGTGCCGGCCCAGGGGCTGCTCTGTCTCCAGCAGCAGGGCCACCAGGTCTAGGAGCCTCTCCAGCTTCATCATCTCGGCCACCGTCCCACCCTATGTCGGGCCGTTCGGCCTCTCCCGGGCCCCTTCCGGACCGAGCCAAGGGTCCCGGGAGAGGTGATCAGAGGGAGTCAATCAGTTTCTGGACCCGTTCATCTTCGAACCGGAACGGGTCCTTGCATAGGACGGTCCGCTGGGCCTGATCGTTCAGTTTCAGATGGACCCAGTCCACGGTGTAGTCCCGCCGCTGCTCCTTGGCCCGGCGGATGAAGTCCCCGCGGAGCCGAGCGCGGGTATCGGTCGGTGCCTCCGCCTCGGCCGTGGTGATCTCCCGATCGGTGGTCACTCGTTCGACCAGGCCCCGATCCTGCATGCGGTAGAAGAGCCCCCGCCGCCGGTCCACGTCGTGGTACTGCAGGTCCAAGAGGAGAACCCGGGGGTCGGCCAGGGCGAGCCCGTGGCGTTCCCTGTAGGCCTCCACCAAGTGGTACTTGGCCACCCAGTCGCATTCCCGTCGCAACTCGAGAGGGTCCCGTTCGATCCCTTCGAGGCAGTGCTGCCACATAGCCAGAACTTGGTCCTCCTCGGCCGACGTGTCACGCCGTTCCGCGAACCGGATTGCCCGGTCCAGGAACTCCCGCTGGATGTCCAAAGGACTGAGTTCACGCCCGCTGGCCAGCCTTACCGTCCGATGACACGTGAGATCGTTGCTGATCTCGCGGATGGCCCTGATCGGGTTTTCCAGAGTCATGTCCCGGAACACCACGCTCGGTTCCTCCAGCATCCGGAGCAGCAGGCCGCACGCTCCAACCTTCAGGAACCCCGCGTACTCGCTCATGTTGGAATCACCGACGATCACGTGCAGACGTCGGTACCGCTCGGCGTCAGCGTGGGGCTCGTCACGCGAGTTGATGATGGGACGTGACCGGGTGGTAGCGCTTGACACTCCCTCCCAGATATGGGCTGCCCGCTGGCTGATGCTGTAACCGGCGCCACCCCGAGCAGTCTCGTAGATCTTCCCGGCCCCCGCCCAGATCTGACGGCTAACCAGAAAGGGAATGAGAACCTCGTCGTGGTCTGACATGTCGTCTCGGCGGGTGGTCAGGTAGTTCTCGTGGCAGCCGTACGAGTTGTTGGCCGAGTCGGTGTTGTTCTTGAAGAGGAAGACGTCGCCGTCGATCCCCTCCTCTCGAAGCCGTTGCTCAGCGCTCCCCACCAACTGCTCCAGGATTCGTTCCCCTGCCTTGTCGTGGGTCACCACGTCGCGAACAGACGCGCACTCCGGGGTGGCGTACTCGGGATGTGATCCCACGTCGAGGTACAACCGGGCGCCGTTGGGGAGGAACACGTTTGAACTCCGCCCCCAGTCCACGATTCGACGGAACAGGTACCGCGCCACCTCGTCCGGGCTGAGGCGACGAGAACCGTCGACGGTGCAGGTGATGCCGTACTCGTTCTCGATTCCGTAGATCCGGCGTTGCACCGTCCGACCTCAGGCTGTCGGAACGCCAGAAGTCACGCCAGAAGGGCGTCCAGCTCGTCGCCCTCCACCCGCCGGAAGGCTCGGCGGCCGCTCTGGCGTGCTAGTACCGCCACCTCCAGATCGTCTCCAACCAGAGTGCGGTCCGGCCCGGCCAGTGCACCCACCGAAGCCTTGACTGCATCTGTCAGGCCGGCTTCCTGGTTCCATGTCCCCTCCAACCGGTCCCGGATGGCCTCAGCCTCACCCCCGATGACCACGAAGGAGGCCATGTCCATGACCGTGCCGTCATAAAGGAGGTGGAAGAGCTGATCGCCACCGTCCTCCTCGCTCATCTCGGCTACCAGCATCTCCACCTCGAGGGGTTTCATCTCGTGGGTGAAGTAGTGGCCGAGGATCTGGGCGTACTGGTTAGCCAACGAGCGGGCGTCCACGTCGTCGCGGCTGAAGGCATAGCCCTTGAAGTCGGCGTGGCGGACGCCGGCGATTCGGAGTTGGTCGAACTCGTTGTACCGGCCGACCCCTACGAAGCCGATCCGGTCGTAGATCTCGCTCACCTTACGCAGGGTGTTGGACGGGTTCTCAGCACACAGGAGGACACCGTCGGCGTACGTGCTTCCGATGGCCGCCCGACCGCGAGCGATGCCCTTGCGGGCGTAGTCCGCTTTGTCCTTCATCAACTGCTCGGGCGAGACGTACATGGGCATGGTCATCGGACGATCCCCGATCCTCCGGGTTGCGTCGGGTTCACAACGCTCCCTCCCAGCCGTTCCAACAAGACCGCTGTCCGGTCGGACACTCGCTGATCATCTAGGCGCTCGAAGCCGTCGGCCGTGATCGAGGCCACAATCGGGTAGATGCCCCGTACCGGGTCCGGTCCGCCGGTGGCGCTGTCCTCGTCTGCGGCCTGAAAGAGTGCCTCAACGACCACGTCCACGGCACCGTCCAGGTTCAGGGTGTCATGGTGTCGGAGTTTGATCACTGTGGTGGCGTGCAGACTGCCCGACCCGGTGGCGGCATAGTCCCGTTCCTCGTACCGACCGCCGGTCCCGTCGAATTGGAACAGGCGACCCTGTCCAACCCTCTCGTCAAAGCCGGCGAATATAGGCACAATCGGAAGCCCCTGCATGGCCAACGGCATGTGGCCCCTCAGCATCTGGCTGAGCTGATTCGCCTTCCCATCCAGGCTCAGCGGGCTGCCCTCTACCTTCTCGTAATGCTCAAGTTGGAGCTGGAACAGGCGCACCATCTCCATGGCCAGGCCGGCAACCCCTGAAATGGCCACCCCCGAATGGCTGTCGGCAGGGAAGACCTTCTCGATTGTCCGGTGGCTGATGAAGTTCCCCGACGTGGCCCGCCGGTCGCCGGCCATGACGACGCCGTCGACGTACCGAACAGCAACCACAGTGGTCCCGTGGGTGATTAGCGCTGGGTCGATGCGGTCGGGCATGTCCGGGGCACCTACGCCGAGCCGACCGAGCAGGCCAACGAAACTGGGTCCCGGATCGTCGTCGGGGGTGAAAAGGGGAAGCGTCACGGCCCGGAGGCTAACCCGCCCACCGGGTTGCCCTACTCGCCACCTTTCTGGATGTAGCTCTTCACGAACTCCTCGGCGTTGGTCTCCAGGACCTCGTCGATCTCGTCCAGGAGGTCGTCCAACTCCCCCTTTAGGCGCTCACTACGTTCGGTGGACGCAGGAGCGACTGGCTCAGCACCCGCGTCCTCCTCACGGTCAGAGGTCTCCCGCTGTCGCTGTTCCCGTTCGGCCATTTCCATGTCCTCCATGCCCCTCAAGCGGTTAGGCGGTCGAGCAGCTCCTCCACCGTCTCGCAGGTGTCGAGGAGCGTACCGACATGGTCCACCGTGCCACGGGTGGGCTCCATCATCGGCACTCGGCGAAGAGCCTCCCCGCCGACGTCGAACACAATCGAGTCCCAGTTGGCAGCCACGATCCGGTCTGGCCAACGCTTCAGACACTGCCCCCGGAAATAGGCCCGCGTGTCGCCCGGTGGGTTATCCATGGCCCAACGCGCCTCGTCCACTTCGACCAGGGTCTCGGCCCCCATCCGGGCAAAGAGCGACCGGTCGGGCCGAAGGTCGTGGTACTGGAGGTCCAGAGCGGCCAACTTGAGATCGTCCGTCGACAGCCCGTGGCGCTCCCGGAAGCCATCCATCACCCGGCGCTTGGTGATCCAGTCCAGCTGGCCAATCAGCGATTCGGGGTCCGACTCCAGGCCGGTTAGGACGTTCTCCCAGCGCTCCACCACTTCGTCAGCCACAGGTCCGCCCACGGCGTCGGTTCCCCGCTCACGGAGGTACTTCTGGGCCGCCTCGAGTAGGCCCCACTGAAGTTCGAGGGCGGTAGCCGTCCGGGTGTCGGTCAAGGTCACCAAGCCGGTCAGATTGACGTCCCAAGACACGGACTGCATGGCCAGGACGGGGTCTCGGAGGGCCACCGTTCCGTCCAGGAAATCGTCCTCCACCATGGCCAGGATGATGGCCGTGGTCCCCACTTTCAGGAAGGTGGCCACCTCGCAGAGATTGGCGTCGCCCACGATGACGTGCAGCCGGCGGTACCGGAGCGGATCGGCGTGTGGCTCGTCTCGAGTGTTGATAATGGGTCGCTTCAGGGTGGTCTCCAAACCCACCTCCTCCTCGAAGAAGTCGGCCCGCTGGGTCAGTTGGTATGGCAAGTAACTCCGATCCCGGAAGGGCAACTCGCAGCCCACCTTTCCCGCACCGGTGAATACCTGTCGGGTCACGAAGTGGGTGGTCGCGTGCTGCACGATCCGGCCGAACGGAGTCGCCCGGTCCATCAGGTAGTTCTCGTGGCACCCGTAGCTGTTGCCCTTACCGTCAGAGTTGTTCTTGTAGACGACCAGTTCCTGCCCCTCTGGAAGCACCTCGTTGGCCGCCGCCATTGACTCGATGAGGATCATCTCCGCCGCTCGGTCCTGGAGGACCACCGTGAGGGCGTCGGCGCACTCCGGGGTGGACAACTCGGGGTGGGCGTGGTCGACGTAGTAGCGGGCGCCGTTGGTGAGCACGGCATTCACGAGGTGGGTCTCGATCTCAGGTGCCAGGGCGTCCAGGGGCGTGAAGCCGCGAACGTCAACGGACGGGGATTCGTCCACGAAGTCCCATCCCACTCGCGGTGCACCGGGTCCGCTCCCCGGGTCGGCCCGGCGACTCAGGTAGGCGTTGATGAGCAGCGATGAGGCGCTGATCGGGTTCGGGTCGGCGACCCCCCGGTGGACAATGCCGTACTCCGTCTCGATGCCCAAGGTCTTGGGGACGGCCATCGCTGGACCCTAGTGGTGCTTCCTTCGGGGTCGCCGGGACCACCGGCCAGTCAACTCAGAGGTACTGGCCGGTTCCTACACCCTCGATGGCCCGCCCACCAGACTCGTCGGCGTTCCTGGAGACCAAGGTACGGACGTAGACGATTCTCTCGCCCTTCTTCCCGGAGATCTTCGCCCAGTCGTCCGGGTTGGTGGTGTTGGGAAGGTCCTCATGTTCGGTGAACTCCTGGCGCACCGCCTGGATCAGGTCGTCTACGTGAATCCCGCGTCGCCCGCCCGCCAGTTGACGCTTGATGGCCAGCTTCTTTCCGCGCCGGACGATGTTTTCGACCATGGCTCCGGAGGCGAAGTCACGGAAGTAGAGGATTTCCTTGTCACCGTTCTGGTAGGTCACCTCCAGAAAGCGGTTGCGCTCTTCTTCCGAGTACATCTCGGACACTGTCTCGTCGATCATGGCCAGGGCGGCCTTGTTCCGGTCGCCTCCGCCTGTCGTCTCCACTGATTCCTCGTCGATCGGCAGGTCGCCTACTAGGTAGCGGGCGAAGATCTGTGCCGCAGCCGTCGCGTCCGGTCGTTCAATCTTGATCTTCACGTCGAGGCGGCCCGGTCGCAGGATGGCTGGGTCGATCAGGTCTTCCCGGTTCGAGGCTCCGATCACGATGACGTTCCGCAGTGTCTCGACGCCGTCGATCTCGGCCAGCAACTGGGGAACAATCGTGGACTCGATGTCCGAACTGATGCCCGTGCCCCGTGTCCGGAAGAGGGACTCCATCTCGTCGAAGAAGACGATGACCGGCCACCCCTGTTCAGACTTCTCTCTGGCCCGCTGGAACACCAGCCGGATCTGACGTTCTGTCTCCCCCACGTACTTGTTGAGCAGTTCGGGTCCTTTGATGTTTAAGAAGTAGCTACGGGCTTCCGCGTCGCCTGAAACCTCGGCCACCTTGTTGGCCAGCGAGTTGGCGACCGCCTTGGCGATGAGCGTCTTCCCGCAGCCCGGTGGCCCGTAGAGGAGGATCCCCTTGGGAGCTGGCAGGTCGTACTCGGCGAACAGGTCCTGGTGGAGGAAGGGCAGTTCGACTGCGTCCACGATTAGTTCGATCTGGCGGTCGAGACCCCCTACGTCTTCATAGGTGACGTCCGGGATCTCCTCCAGTACCAGGTCCTGGACTTCGGGGCGGGGTAGGCGTTCCAGGAGCAGGCCGGCCTTCGGGTCCAACATCGCAGAGTCGCCACTGTGCATGCCGATTCCGACAAGGTCGGCGGCCAACTCCACAACGCGCTCTTCGTCTCCCCGGCCGACGATGACGGCCCGTCGACCGCCGGCCATGACTTCTTTGATCGTCACCACCTCGCCGGTGGCCTCGTGCCGACGGGCCATGACCACGCTCATGGCCTCGTTCAGGACGACCTCCTGACCGGGACAAAGGCCCTCGGCTGCCTCCTGGTGGACTGCGACCCGCATCTTGCGGCCACCCGAGTGGACGTCGGCCGTCCCATCGTCGTTCAACTGCACCACGGTCCCGTAGGCCGAGGGGGGCTGGGAGAGCTTCTCCACCTCGTCGCGTAGGGCGGTGATCCGCTCCCGGGCCGTCTCCAGGGTGGTGTTCAACTTCTGGTTGCGGGCGTTGGCCCGTGTTAACTCGCGGTTGGCGTCCCGGATCTCGGATTCGAGGCGACTGATCTGGCGGGGTGTGTCGACCAGGCGGCGTCGCAGTTCTGCCATCTCCTGGTCTCGGTCGTCCGCAGCGGGTTCGCCGTGCGGGGCCTCGTTCCCGGACCCGTCCGGCTCCTCACTTTCCTTGAGTTCGGACACGCCTACCCTCCTGTCCCGACCCTAGTCCTGGACCACTCTCGGTCCTGTGCCAGATGACCCGGGGCCGGTCCGGTGACAAGCGTACGGGGGTCGGTACACTCCTCCCCGTCCCAGGAAAGCAGCTCTAGGGCTGCCATCTTGAAGCAATGACCTATTTTGGGGCACGGTGACCGTGCCTGACGAGAGGACCAACCAACCATGAAGGTCTGGATCGACCAGGACCTGTGCACCGGCGACGGTCTCTGCGAGGAGATCGCCCCCGACGTCTTCGCCCTTCTCGACGACGGACTGGCCTATGTCAAGGATGGCGACAAGATCCTCAGCGACCCGGCAGGTGCCGAAGCGGTTGCTCCAATCCCCGAAGGGCAGTTGGAGGCGACGATCGAGTCGGCCGAGGAGTGCCCCGGCGAGTGCATCTACATCGAGGTTGACTGACGGCCTAGACCAGTTTCGACGTCTGAAGGGCGGCCTCCGGGCCGCCCTTCGACCTTTTTCAACAGTTCCCGTTCTGAAGGTCCCGTCAGAGGCAGGGACCCGTCGGCGTGGCCTTGTTGGCCGTCTCCTCCAGGAGTCGGGACAGTTCTCCAGCCTGCACGGCGTAGGCCACCGATCCCCCACCTCTAGTGCGGGAGAACAGCACGCCAACCACGGCCCCCGATCCATCCACAACCGGGGCTCCGGAATGTCCTGTTCGGATGGTGGCCGTGATCTCCAGGGCGTCACGACCGTCGGCTGGACGGCCGTAGATGTCCTCACCGGTAGCTCGGATAAGACGACGAACCGCGATCGGAAGCGCTGCCGGACCGTCGGCACCCTCGTGCACCAGCACCGTCCCGAGTGTCCCCGCCACCGCCGTGCCCAGATCAAGGGCGGGCGGCAGGTCGAGGGTTCGGAGTGGGCGGAGGAGGGCCAAGTCGCTTACCGGGTCGAAACCCACCACCCGGGCGGTGACCTCCTCTCCTGCCACCTCCACGGTCGGTGCCGTAATACCAGCAACCACGTGGGCCACCGTGGCGATGAGACCATCGGCCACCACGAACCCCGTCCCCACTTGGGCCGTACGACAGTCCAGGCCTCGGACCTGCAGAACCGAGGCCAGTAGGTGGTTGGTGGGCAGACCTTCAGTGGTTCCGATCGTCGGGATCACGGTGGTCCAAACCGCCGTGTCGGTTGGCGGTCGCACCCCAATCCCGTCGTCTCCTCTGACCGATGCGGTAATAACGATTCCCGCGGAGGCCGCCACGGCCACCGCTACCACGGCCAGGACCCGAGACCGGGTCACTTCTGAAGCAGGCGTGCGTGAGTCAGAAAGGCCGTATGGGCCACCATGCGGTGGTCGGGCCGCACGGCCTGGCCGTCCACGTGCCATGTCCGGTTCAGTACCTCGACCGTCTCGGCGAAGCGGAAGCCGTGGGCGTCTAGGGCGTCCCGAAACTGGGTGGCCTGCAGGATGCTCGGTGTGTACGCCACGATGATCCCGCCGGGCAGGAGGGCACCGGCGGCGTGGGGAACTACCTTCCAGGGTTCCGGAAGGTCGAGGACGACTCGGTCGAGATCCCGAACATCGATCCCCTCGTATGCATCCCGGATCTGGACGTCGTAGCGGTCCAGCGCCCTCGGTCCAAGCATGGTCGTCACGTTCTGCTTCGCCCGTGCGGCAAAGTCCTCCCGGAGTTCGTAGCCGGTGACTTCGGCCCCGGCCCGCAACATGGTCATCGACAGGGCTCCGGAACCGACGCCCGATTCCAGGATCTGCGCCCCCGGGAAAACGTCGGCTAGGAGCAGCAACGGCCCTAGGTCCTTCGGGTAGATGACCTGTGCCCCACGCGGCATCTTGAGCACGTAGTCCGACAACGTGGGTCGGAAGGCAGTGAAGGTGCTGCCCCGGCTTGAGCGCAATACAACTCCCTCGTCTGCGCCGAGGACGGCATCATGGGCGATGACCCCGGTGTGAGAGTGGAACTCTGCCCCGGCAGCTAGCGCCACCAGATATCTCCGCTGCTTGCGGTCTACTAGGAGAACTTGGTCACCTTCGGCGAAAGTCCGGTTCACAATACCCCTCCAGCCGGCGGCCGGCCGAGGAGGAGCGGAACATCGGTCTCAACTTCTGGGGCCCGACCTCCAGCCCGTTCCACTAGGCGACAGAAGGCACAGATCTCGCCGTTGGCTGGAGCCCCGCACCGGACACAGGAACCCACTGCACCCCGTTCCTCAACGACCACCGGGGCGAACCGGTCCACCGCCCGGTCCAGAAACCCGAAGTAGAAATCGTGTTTGGTTCCCGGAGACCGTTCCTCGATAGCGTTCAATGCCTCCTTGTAGCCAAGGTGCCGGTTCCCTTCAGCCATCGGGCATTCCTCCACCACGTACTCGATCCCCCGGAGAACGCAATAAGCGGCCGTTTCCCGTTCGCCTAGGCGGACTAGGGGCTTGACCTTTCGGGGAAAACCCTCGCCGGCCGGGAGCACCGGCTTCTGTCGCCCCAGGTATTCGCCCTGCCACCGGAGTACGTTGCCGAGCAGTACTGCGGCTTCATCGTCCAGATTGTGTCCCGTAACGAGGGCGTCGTAGTTCCCCCGGCGGGCCGCCTCGTCGAATAGGTGTCGCTTAGAGAGGCCACAGGCACTGCATGGCACCCTTCGGGCTGCCCGGGCGCCATTCGGGATGTCATAGCCGTAGTCGGCCGGAAGGTCCACCACCTCGAGGCTCAGGTCACGGTCCTTGGCGAACGCACGGGCGTAGGCCTCTGACTGGCCGCTGTAGCCGTCGATCCCCAGTCCGAGGTAGAGGCCGTCGACCTGGTAACCCAGCTCCAGCAGGATGTCCCATACGGCCAGGGAGTCCTTGCCGCCCGAGACGGCCACCAGAATCCGGTCGCCGGCGGACAACATTTGGTGCTGTTTGATGGCCCGCTCTACCTGGTCGCGACACAGCCTAAGAAAGTGCTCTTCACAGAAGTTGGCGTTGTGCCGTCGCACATCGATCACCGCCGGACCCCGGCAGACCCGACACTTCACCAGGCGCCTCCGGAGATGACTGAGCGAATCTCGATCCGGTCGTCGGCACCCAGGACGTCGTCCCCGGGAACGAGGGTTCCCTCTCGGATGACCAGAACACCCTCGCGGCGTAGATCAAGCCGAGCAAGGAGCGCCGAGACTGCCATCGGTCCCTCGAACTCCACTGTGCGGGTCGGGTTGCGGAGCTCAACGATCACCCGTCCTGACTCCCTTCGTCGAGGTGTCGAACCTCGAGACCCTCGCCCACCTCCAGCCGGGTGCGGTGAACCGTGGGGCGTCGACCTCCGAGGGAGCGGAACAGGCGACCCACCAGGCCGACGGCCAGAACTACCTGCCATCCTCGGTGGCCACCAACGAGGCCGCGACGGATCCCGCGGCCTATCAGGGTCGAGAATAGACCGGCCATCAGAATCGGCGGACCTCGACCACCGTGGATCGGCGGTGGCCGGCCCGTCGGCCCACCCAGTAGGCCACGGCCACTACGACAGTGGCAGCCACCGCGGCGGCCAGGATCAACGACGAGCGTCGGTCCCCGATCGAACCGTCCTCCTCGCCGACCGTGGCCCGGAGCTCCGCTTCCAGGTCCTGGCGGGTAATCCGTTCTTCAACCATCCAACCCCGTCCGTCCACCTATGCGTGACAGGGCCAGGGCTCCGAGTGCCGCCATTGCCGCACTGGCCGCCAGGTAGGGCACCCACGACCAATGTCCATCGAGGACCGACCAGGTCTGGAGGGCCCGCAGCCCTCCCACCGTTAGTAGGACCGTCCCCAGTCCCAGGGTCGTGGCACCGGCCAGCCCGTAGGTCAGGAAGCGACCCGCTGACCGGAGTGGTTCGACGGTCTCCTGACGGACGTACCGTCGGAGGAGGTCGGGCAAGTCGCCGGTCGCCCGGTTGTCAGAGGAGCGTTGGAAGGCCATGGGGCGTCCACGCTACCGGGGTGGCCCGGGAGCAGCCCCGCCCTCCCCTGCCCGGCGGCGCAGGTCCACCAGTTCCTGGCCCTCCCCTAACAGTTCGCCGAGGAGACGGCAACGGTCCTCCACCCGGTCGACTTCGAGGATCCGCTGCCGATCGAATGGGGTGAGGGGAGCTAGGGCCGTCATCTGGAGACTGCCTAGGGCCGGATCATCGGCAATTTCTACGCTGTCGGAGGGAACGGTCTCGCCCAGGGCCACCAGGCCATCAAGGAGGCAGCGGAGTCGGTCGCGGAGAGCCGCGTAGGAGGCCGGGTCTACGCTCGGCCCCGGCCGATCTGGGAACGGTCGGACTTCGGCCAACGGATAAGGATCGTCAGGGAGCCACCGCTCCACCATGATCCGCTGCAGGCCCATGGCCACCACGGCCCAGTGTCCGTCCCCAGACTCCCGGGCCTCCAGGATCCTGGCCATCGTGCCGATTCCGCTCCGGACCTCGCCACCCCCGACCTCACTACCCCGCTCGATGAGTACCACCCCGAATTCGCGGTTCCCCGGCAACAGGTCCTCAAGCATGTGTCGGTAGCGCGGTTCGAAAATCCGGAGCGGAAGAACACCGCTCGGGACCAGGACCGTTCCGAGCGGAAACATCGGCAACCGGCGCGTGGACTCCACCCCTCAGTCCACCACCGGGCGAGGCTGCAGAATTTCGACGTCCGGGGCCTCGGGGTACGACAGGAGGGCGAGGACTAGGTCCTCGTGGAGGCTCCTGATCTCGAACGGCAGTTCTCCGTTGGTGATTACCGCAAAGGCCAGGTGTCGACCGGCCGGCGTGTCCACCACCCCAGCCAGGCTGCTCACTTCTCGCAGTGTGCCCGTCTTAGCTCGAACCCGCCCCTCGCCAGCCGTGCCGACAAAGCGCTTCTTCATGGTGCCCTCCTGGCCGGCCACCGGCAGGGAGTCCACCAGGACATCGCCGTAAATCTCGTCGTCCAACAGGTCGACCAGCAGCGAGCATGTCACCCGGTTGTCTGGGTCGAGACCCGAACCGTCGTGGGGCACCACCTCGGCAACCCGGTAGCCCGCCCCTTCCAGGACAGCCAGAACCGTAGAGAGGCCACCGACCGTCGTTCCCCGCTCCGAGGGTGTCCGTCCCATCTCCTTGACCAGCAGTTCGGCCGTTGTGTTGTCACTCTCTACCAGCATCTGCTTCACCACCGACCGGACCGTCGGCGAGCGGACGGTAGCCAGGGCCACCATCCCGGTTCCGTCAGGTGCCCTCCCCGAATCGGGACGGCGTCGGACCACTACCCCGCGGGACTCCAGCAGGTCGTCGAAAAGGCGGGCTGCGTTCGCCGCCGGGTCGTCGGCCGGCACGCCCAGCGAGGCCGCAGTGTTGACGGCATCCCAGAGCACGAAGCCGTCGTCCACGCTGAGAGCGCTCAAGGGACCAGACTGAATCGACCAGCCCGGCTTGAACCGGTCGGGCCAGGTCCCCAGGTAACGGATGGCGTCGTAGCGCGACTCGTCACCGACCACACCGCCGGTTACCTCCCGGACGCCGGCGTCCACCAGAGCGCGTGCCAGTTCATCCAAGTCCGTGTAGGCCCGAGGACCCTCATATCGATCGGCATAGTCGGATGTCATCAGGAGAGGGTCCCCGCCACCGACCAGCCACACGTCGCCGTCCACCACGCCGTCCAGCGGGGCCAACTCGGCAAGCACTGTTGTCGTCAGCACGGCATCCGGGCCAAGGTGACGGAGGGCCGCCATACCGGTGAGGAGCTTCTGTGCACTAGCTGGGGTCATGGGAAGGCCTGGGTCCACAGAGAACAGAGACCGTCCGTGTTCGGACACCTCCACACACGTCGATGGGGGAAGTAGCGCCGCCGAGCCCGCCAGAGCGGTCTGGAGGTTCCGTTCGGCGGTCGGTGCCTGCAGGAACTGCGGAACCCGACGTACAGAGAACAGTGGAGTGGCCACCCTTGCCGGAACAGGAGCCAAGCCGGGCCCGTCACCGGCGGCCTGGCGGTCGGTCCGCTGTGCCTGAACCCCAGTCAGGACCGCCACCGTAAATAGGAGCAACGGGAGGACCAGGCGCCTGTTCACGGGGCGCCATGCTACGGGTCGCGCGCTCTCGTCTAGGTTCGCCGTATGCAGATCCTCGCCGCCCTCTTCTTTGAGGGACTAGACCTCCGCCAGTTGCCCGGCGGAGCCACCCACATCGACCTGACCGGCATCCAGTTCAGTGCTCCGGCTCCCGGTCCGCCGCCCGTGACGTGTTCCCCCCACCTAATCGTGGTGGTCCGCTGCCCTAACGAACATTCCGGGCAAGCCGTTCTGGAGGTGGTCTTTACGAGGGAGGGTGAGCAGTTGGCCCGCAACGTCCAGCCGTTGACCGTGGAACCCGGGCGATTCGGCTACCGCCTGGTCCGGGCCGAGCTTGAGTTCGAGGACTTCGGTACGGTCGAGGCGGCCTGTCGAATCGACCAAGGCCCTGCCACCGTCGTGCCCTACACCCTTCTCCCCCCGGCACCCGATGCCCCCTGATCGGGTGCGCTACGCGGCCGCCCTCTCAGAGCACCCCGATCCCGGCGTGGCCATCGGCGAGGTAGTCGGCCAAGTCCTAGATCGGCTGGGCCCCTCCCCCGACCTGGCTGTCCTGTTCACCACGGGGCACCACGCGGAGGCCGCCCCCCGGCTGGCCCGAGTGGTTCGACAGACCCTGACACCGGAGCACCTGGTCGGTGGTACAGCGGTGGCCGTACTCGCCCACCGCCAGGAGGTCGAGGAGTCTCCCGGCCTCGCCCTGTGGGCGGGACGTACCGGGCCAGTGACCACTGTCCGATACGAGGGACCTCACCCAGAGGTGTCCGTGCCGGACGGAAGCACCATCGTGGTGGTGGCCGACCCGTTCACACTGGACGCGGCCGAAATGGCCGCCGCGGTGGGTCCGGATGTGACCATGGTCGGAGGCCTGGCCTCAGCTGGGAACCGGCCCGGCGAAAACCGCCTACTGATCGACGACGAAGCGTTCACCGATGGCGGAGTCGCCGTAATCCTTCCACCGGGGCTCGGTACCCGCGCCGTGGTGGCCCCGGGTTGCCGTCCGGTTGGCGACCCCTACGTGGTGACCGGAAGCGACGGGAACCTCCTACTCTCCCTGGGCGGTCGACCCGCTCTGGAGCGCCTCCGGGAGGTCCTCGACGCCGCCGATGATCAGACCCGGGATCGACTCCGTCGGGGGCTCCACGTGGGCCTAGTAATCGACGAGCACAGGGAGGCCTACGAGAGCGGCGACTTTCTCGTACGGGCGGTCCTAGGGGCCGACCGATCCTCGGGTGCGGTGGCCATCGGGGACCGGGCCGCGATCGGGACAACCGTCCAGTTCCAGGTCCGCGACGCCGATGCCGCCACAGCCGACCTTCGGGGACGACTCCGCGGTCTCCAGGCCAGCGGAGCGTTGGTCTTCACCTGCAACGGGCGGGGCAGCCACCTGTTCGGGAGCCCCGGGCACGACGCTCGGCACTTTACGGACGGCCTTAGAACCACCGCCGTAGCGGGAATGTTCTGTGCGGGCGAGATCGGCCCGGTGGGGCCTGCCCACCACCTCCACGGCTTCACCGCCTCGGCTCTCCTGTTCGATGCGATCTCCTCCGCTCCGATCGCCTGACTAGTGCCGAAATGGTCGCCGAGGTGCCGGAGGGTCGCGGATAGTGTGCCGTCGGTACAGGCGAGCAGGAACCGACGCAGTATTGGCTGAGGTGGGATCATGACGGACGCCAGGCTCGCCGGAACGGACGCCGACGGCACGTTCGAGTCTCTCGCCATCGACGTGGTCCGGGGCTTGGCCATGGACGCACCCCACGCCGCTCGGTCGGGCCATCAGGGCACCGCCATGGCCCTGGCCCCTCTGGCCCACGTTCTTTGGACGCGGATCCTGAACTACGACGCCCAAGATCCCGCCTGGCCGGACCGAGATCGGTTCATTCTCTCGGCCGGCCACGCCTCAATCCTCCTGTACTCGATGCTCCACCTAACCGGCCACGGCTTATCTCTGAACGACCTCCGCGACTTCCGCCAGTGGGGCTCTGCCACACCCGGCCATCCCGAGGTCGGTTGCACCGCCGGTGTCGAGGTCACCACCGGGCCCCTCGGCCAGGGCCTCGCCAACGCGGTGGGCATGGCTATTGCCGAGCGCAACCTGCGAGCCCGATTCGGTCCCGACCTCTGCGACCATCGAACCTTCGTAGTGTGTGGTGACGGCGACCTGGCCGAGGGCATCAGCCATGAGGCCTCCTCCTTGGCCGGCCACCAGGGCCTGGGCCGGCTGGTCGCCATCTACGACGACAACCACGTGACGATCGACGGCCCCACCGAGTTGGCTCTATCGGACGACGCCGCGGCCCGATTTCGCGCCTATGGCTGGCACGTGCTGGACCTAGGTGAGGCGGCTGAGGATCTTGACGCCATCGAGGATGCCTTGCGCGAGGCCATGGCCGTCGAGGAACGCCCTTCCCTGGTGGTCCTCCGGAGCCATATCGGCCATCCCTCGCCCGATGTCGACTCGTCGGCGGTCCACGGCTACTCCCTGACCGACGACGGGATCACTGCGACGAAGGCCCGGATGGGCCTGCCCGGGGCCGAGGCGTTCTGGGTCCCCGACGACGTCTTGGCCCTATACCGCCAGGCTGGCCGACGCGGTGCTGATACGCGGGCGGACTGGGAGCAACGCCTAGAGCAGTTCACCGGTGACCGTGCAGCGTGGGACGCCGCCCAGAGCGGTCGGGGCGTCAAGGGCTGGGCTGACGTCCTCCCGTCGTGGGAAGCCGGAGCAGCCGTGGCCACCCGAAAAGCCGGAAACGCCTGCATCCAGGCTCTGCTCGACGTCGTCCCAGGGCTGATGGGCGGCGGAGCCGACCTCACCGGCAACACGGGCACCACCATCCTTGGCCATGGTGTCCAGGGCCCCGACTGTCCCGAGGGACGCCAGCTGTTCTTCGGCGTCCGGGAGCACGCCATGGGGGCCATCTGCAACGGCCTGGCCCTCCACGGTGGGATGCTCCCCGTCAATGGGACCTTCCTGGTGTTCAGCGACTACATGCGAGGAGCCGTCCGCCTGGCTGCCCTCAGCGGAGCCCGGACGGTCTTTGTCTGGAGCCATGACTCGGTGGGCGTCGGCGAGGACGGCCCCACCCATCAACCGGTAGAGCACGCTGCTGCCCTGCGGGCTATCCCCGACCTTCCCGTATTCCGCCCGGCTGACGCCAACGAGACCGTCGGGGTCTGGCGCCACATCGTCGAGGCCGACTTACGGATCGTCACCGGTTTTATCGAACCACATTTCTTCGCCGGGTTCAGCGGCGGCGTGAAGGGCATCATGCCGGGTTGCGCCGGGCTGGATACAGTAATGAGCAATCACGGCGCGAAAAACATAGGCGACCCTC
>ENA-UPTF01001044-UPTF01001044.1-marine-metagenome-genome-assembly--contig:-NODE-1044-length-18203-cov-3.224429_pt1 | contig 18203 bp, 13 predicted proteins | sample MGYA00238166_ERZ767019 | MGnify/ENA primary metagenome ERZ767019 (study PRJEB28930, sample SAMN06266391) | marine metagenome | isolation source: Sea water from 250 m depth | place: Atlantic Ocean...
TGATCTCGATGGTCTTTTTGAGCCAACCTGGTCACCCGATGGCAATAAGATCGCTGTGGCGGGGATCAAAGACGGATGGTCGGATATTTATGTGGTCGATATCAATGATGAATCACTGACCCGGCTTACCAATGACCCGTATGATGAGCGTCATCTCGATTGGTCTCCCGATGGTAAATGGATTGCGGTGAGTTCTGACCGGCCCGATACCAATCTGGAATTTGGTGGCGAAAAGGATTTTCCGTTTGGGCAATACGATATCTTTTTGATGAAAGCTGATGGCGGTGAAATCCGGCGGATTGTGGCCCATGAAGATGCAGAAGAATCGCATCCAGTGTGGGGAGCTGACAGCCAACAGTTGGCGTTTGTATCTGACCGCACAGGTGTGGGCAATATTTATATTGCCAATATAGATAGCGCACAGAGCGTATATCCTATTACCAATCTGTTGTCTGGTGCACAATATATCGACTGGTCAGCTGATGGCAAAAAGATCGTGTTTAACGCCTTTCACAAAGGTGCGTTGGATGTGTTTGTGATGCGCAATCCATTGACCAAGCGCAAAGAGATGGTTGATCTGCCACGCACCCGATTTGTCAAGCGTCTTGCAGGCGAAGACGAAAAGACCTTTGTCGAGTTGCAAAGAGAAAAGTATGCCAATCAAGAGGTCGCCACTGTTGAAGCTGATAGTGCACTGGTAGATTCAATGGCAACGCCTGAGGATGGCGAGGCTGAAGAGAAAGATAGCTTTGACGTGCACCTTGCTGATGCAGGAGATAAGAAGATCCAAGTAATTAAAGAGGTTAGAACTCTTACCAATTTGGGTCTTAAAGATGCTAAGGATCTTGTTGATGGTGCACCTAACACAATTATGGAAGGTGCTTCTAAAGAAGACGCAGAGAAGGCAAAAGAGGCTCTTGAAGCTGCTGGTGCCACAATTGAATTAAAGTAATTTAATTTTTTTCCTAATAAAACAGTGTTTTTGGATTTGGTAATTGCCAGAGGTTAAAAGAGCCACTTTAAATTACTTTAAAATTCATTAAAAGAATAAGCCTCTTGGGTTGTTCATAGGGGTCTTGTTCTATTAGGATTTCACTTCGCTGTGTTGCGTCAAAATTTCTCCATGATTTGTGGTGTGATTTCGTCTTGATACGGTTTGTCCGCATTTATTAGCTTCTGCCGGGAGTTTATTGTTGTCTGCTCGACCATTACTTCGAGATCGATACTCGTTTGGAAACCTTGAACAGGTTTTAGAATTACCAGATTTAATTGCTGTTCAACATGAGTCATTTAATTGGCTCATGGAATCAGGGTTGAAGGGTATCTTCTCAGATATAAGTCCTATAACCGATGTAAGTGAAACACTTTCACTTGAATTGGAGTTTGATCCTAAAGACGAAGATCTTAGACCACCTCCAAAGTTCACAGTAGATGAGTGCAAAGAAAAGGATATGACCTATTCAGGTCCAATATTTGTACGTGCTCGTTTCTTGAATGCTCATACTGGTGAAATAAAGGAACAAACTGTTTTCTTAGGCGATTTTCCTCTTATGACGGAAAAAGGCACTTTCATAATCAATGGAACCGAGAGGGTAGTTGTTTCTCAGCTAGTTAGATCGCCGGGTGTCATTTTTCAACCTGGAGAACGCTACAGATTGAGAAATCTTGCAAAAAACCAGCTTGTAACAGCAACAGTCCATCCTTATAGGGGAGAGTGGATTGAATTCGATGTAGAACAGAAGCCAGGTAAAGACGTTACTGCTGGTTGTCGAGTTGCTAGGAAACGTCGATTGTCAATGTTCACTCTTCTCAGAGCTCTAGGTTTCGACGACGAGAACTTTCCTGGCTTTCTTGACCGTCTTGTTAATCACTTTAATTATCTTGAAGGGCAGTGGGAAAATGACCGTGAGTCCAATGCGACAGAAGAAGAAGCTCTTCTAGAAATTTATCGAAGAGTTCATCCAGGTGAACCACCTTCAGTAGAAGCTGCAAGAGCTTATTTACGTAATGCCTTTTTTGAATCACGAAGGTATGACTTATCTCGAGTTGGTCGCTATAAGTTGAATCGTAAACTTGGTCCAGAAATTGAATGGATCGAAAAAAATCTTGGTGTCGAGCTAGAAAGACCTACTCGTGATCAGACTGTTTTATCTAAAGCAGAAGTTCTGGCAACATGTACGTATCTTTTACATTTAGCAGCTGGAGAACCGGGATACCGACTAGATGACCAAGATCATTTTGCAAACCGCAGGATTCGTTGCGTAGGTGAACTTATTCAAAATCAAGTGAGGATAGGTCTATCACGGCTTGAACGTGTAGTGCGTGAACGAATGACTACTCAGGATGTAGAAGCTATAACTCCACAGTCGCTAATCAATATTCGACCTGTCGTCGCTTCAATCAAAGAATTTTTTGGGACAAGTCAACTTTCTCAATTTATGGATCAGGTGAACCCCTTGTCTGGTTTGACTCATAGGCGTCGTTTGTCTGCTTTAGGGCCAGGAGGTTTATCGCGTGAAAGGGCTGGTTTCGAAGTTAGAGATGTTCATTTTTCTCATTATGGAAGAATGTGTCCTATTGAGACACCTGAAGGTCCAAATATTGGTTTGATCGGAGGGCTTGCGACTTATGGTCGTGTAAATGATTTCGGTTTTATCGAGGCGCCTTACAGAAAAGTAGTTAAAGGCAAAGTTACTAATGAAATTGTTCATCTAGATGCAGCAGAAGAGGAAGAGTACGTTGTTGCACAAGCCAATGCACCATTAAACCCAGATAAATCTTTTAAAAATGATCGGGTGTTGGTTCGTCGTTCACCTCAATCAGCATCTCTTCAGGATCATAAACAACAGTTAGAACAAGACGTTTTCTTTGGTGCTACTACAGAAATTTCTTATGTGCCACCTGAGGAAGTACAGCTTATGGATGTTTCAGCTCAGCAAATCGTTTCGGTCGCTACTGCTCTAATCCCATTCGTAGAACATGATGATGCAAACCGCGCTCTTATGGGAGCCAACATGCAACGTCAAGCAGTTCCACTTATACGTGCTGAAGCTCCCTTTATCGGCACTGGAATGGAAGCCCCTGCAGCACATGATGCAGCTGACATGCTCCTCGCCGAAGAAGCTGGGACTGTCGTTGACGTTGATGCAAATTCTGTTGTTGTTGAATATCGTAAAGCAGGAATAACTACACATGAATTGGTTAAATTTGAAAGGTCTAATCAAGACACTTGTGTTAATCAGCAAGCAAGAGTTGTACCAGGTCAAAAATTTAAGGCCGGTGACCTTTTAGCCGATGGGTCTTCAACAGACAGTGGAGAACTTGCTTTAGGTAAAAATCTTCTAGTCGCCTATATGTCTTGGGAAGGTTTCAATTATGAAGATGCGATTATCGTTTCGGAGCGTTTGGTAAAAGACGATGTTCTAACGTCGATACATATTCATGAGCACGAAATAGACGCGCGTGATACAAAACTCGGTGCCGAAGAGATAACTAGAGATATCCCTAATCTTTCCGATGAGATACTTGCTGATCTTGATGATCGAGGAATTATCAGAATTGGTGCTGAAGTTTCACCTGGCGATGTTCTCGTCGGGAAAGTTACTCCTAAAGGTGAAACAGAGTTGACTCCTGAAGAGAGACTTTTGCGAGCTATCTTCGGTGAGAAAGCTCGTGAAGTGCGTGACACCTCACTCAAATTACCTCATGGAGAATCAGGAAAAGTTATAGATGTAAAAGTCTTTGACAGGGAAGCTGGAGATGAGTTACCACCAGGCGTAAATCAGTTGGTAAGAGTCCATGTTGCGCAAAAACGAAAGATTAGTGTCGGCGACAAATTAGCCGGACGACATGGAAATAAAGGTGTTATTTCAAAGATTCTTCCAATTGAAGATATGCCATATATGAAAGATGGAACACCTGTAGACATTATTCTTAATCCATTAGGTGTTCCTTCAAGAATGAATGTAGGTCAGGTTCTTGAAACACATTTGGGATATTGCGCTAGATGGGGATGGGAAATTAATGGCGAAGGTGTTGGGAATCCTGTAGATCGTGATTCCGAGGCTAAGAAAACAAGGACAAGTACAAAACCTTCTATACATATAGCTACGCCTGTTTTTGATGGTGCTAGTTGGGATGAAAACGATACAACCGCGGTAGGTGATCAGCCGACAATACTTGAGATACTTGCAAATCTCCGTTCAGACTCAGTTGAAGGAGACAAACTAGTCAGAGAAGATGGTAAAGCAATACTTTTCAACGGCCGTACTGGTGAAGCCTATGACGAGCCAATCGGGATTGGATATGTTTATATTTTGAAACTAGCGCATCTAGTAGATGACAAAATTCACGCTAGATCCACAGGACCTTATTCGATGATTACTCAGCAACCGTTAGGTGGCAAGGCCCAGTTCGGTGGTCAGAGGTTTGGAGAAATGGAAGTTTGGGCTCTGGAGGCATATGGTGCTGCTTACTGCCTTCAAGAGCTTTTAACTATCAAGTCTGACGATGTACTCGGACGTGTAAGAGTTTATGAGGCAATTGTCAAAGGCGATAATATTCCGGAACCTGGCATACCTGAGAGTTTCAAAGTTCTGATTAAAGAGATGCAGTCTTTGTGTTTGAATGTCGAAGTTCTGGATACTGACGGTAAAGAAGTTGAAATCAGAGAGATGGATGAAGATGTCTATAGGACAACTGAAGCTCTCGGAATTGATCTTTCTCGTCCAGAACGAGGATCTGATGAAGAAGACGCCGCACGCGAAGCTGCACGTGCGGTTAGAGCGTTTTCGTAATTAAGAGAAATTGGCAATAGGAAAATAAGGGAATCAAAGAGTGATAGACGTCAACGAATTTTCAAATATTCGAATTGGTTTGGCTACTGCCGATGACATTCGCATGTGGTCAAATGGTGAAGTAAAAAAACCTGAGACTATTAATTATCGAACGCTTAAGCCTGAAAAAGATGGCCTTTTTTGTGAGAAGATTTTTGGTCCTACCAAAGATTGGGAATGCTATTGCGGAAAATATAAAAGAGTCAGATTTAAGGGAATTATTTGTGAACGCTGCGGTGTGGAAGTAACCAGGTCGAAAGTTCGTCGTGAACGTATGGGTCACATCGAGTTGGCAGCACCTGCAGTTCATATTTGGTACTTACGTGGAACGCGTTCATGGTTGGCTTATTTATTAACAGGTAATGAACCCAAAGAGGAATTAAAAGCAAAGCAACTAGAAAAAGTAATTTATTTTGCAGCCAATTTAGTTGTGACTGTTGATGCGGAAGGAAGGCACAATGACCTTCCTGAATTAGAGAAAGAACTTTCCGAAGAACGAAATGCAATTGAAGAAGAACGAGATCGAGAACTTGATCGTCGCAAAGAGGATCTTGAGGCCGAATTAGCCGAAATGGAAAGTGAAGGTCTGAAAGATGCTGACCTAAAGGCTCGTCAGAAAGCTGCCGAAAAGGACATGCAGTTTATACGCGAACAGTACGAGCAGGAGTTGGATGTTTTAGACAGAGCTTGGGAAGAATTTAAGGGTCTTTTCCCACGTCAGATAATTGAAGATGAACTTCTTTGGCGTGAGTTAGAAGATCGTTGGGGAGAGTATTTTGAAGGTGGCATGGGCGCTGATGCTTTGTCGCAACTAATTGACCGCATCGATTTTGATGAAGAAGAAATTACTTTAAGGGGAATGATTGATCCGCCTAAGGATCAAAAACCTTTGTCAACGCAGCGTCGACAAAAGGCAATTAAGAGACTAAAAATAGTCGCTTCTTTTAATCGTCGAGATGAGCATGGTCGTCGTGTTAATGAACCGCGAGCGATGATTCTTGATGCTGTTCCAGTTATACCTCCTGATCTTCGACCAATGGTGCAATTAGATGGTGGACGTTTTGCAACTTCTGACTTAAATGATTTGTATAGGCGTGTAATTAATAGAAACAACCGCTTAAAGAGGTTGTTAGATTTAGGAGCGCCTCGAATTATCGTTAATAATGAAAAACGCATGCTACAAGAGGCTGTGGATGCGTTATTTGATAATGGTAGACGAGGTAGACCTGTTACCGGACCAGGTAATCGTCCTCTTAAATCTCTATCTGACATGTTGAAAGGAAAGCAGGGAAGATTCAGACAAAATCTTCTTGGTAAGCGAGTCGATTATTCTGGAAGATCAGTAATTGTTGCAGGACCCACTCTAAAGTTCCATCAATGTGGACTTCCTAAACTGATGGCTCTTGAATTGTTTAAACCTTTTGTAATGAAACGTTTAGTGGATGGAGAACTCGCTCAGAATATTAAATCAGCGAAAAGAATGGTCGAAAGGCGAAAGCCACAAGTCTGGGATGTTTTAGAAGAAGTCATTCAGGAACATCCGGTTATGTTGAACCGAGCCCCCACCCTCCACAGATTAGGTATTCAAGCATTTGAGCCTGTTTTGGTTGAAGGAAAAGCTATTCGAATTCATCCTTTAGTTTGTACTGCTTTTAATGCAGATTTTGATGGAGACCAGATGGCAGTCCATTTGCCTTTATCGGCTGAAGCACAGGCAGAAGCTAGAGTCTTAATGCTTTCTGCTAATAACGTACTGAGTCCAGCTCACGGTAGGCCGTTGGTCACTCCAACGCAAGATATGATCATTGGCGGTTTTTACTTGACTAGTGAAGTGGAAGGAGCCACAGGAGAAGGAAGAACATTCCGAAGAATACATGAAATTGAGCAAGCTTTAGATAGTGGTTCCCTGCATTTGCATGCGTTAATTGAATTCAGATCAGATAGTTATCCAGATTTAGCACTTGAATCCGAAAATGGAGACGGTCTTGTCTGGGAGAAGACTACTGCTGGACGCGTTTTGTTTAATGAAGCTCTTCCAGCAGGTTTTGGTTATGTAAATTATAAAGTTGACAAAAAATCTATGGGTTCGATTGTCGATGATTTAGCAAGACATTACCCAAAGAAAGTTGTATCAAATAGTCTTGACAGCCTTAAAGACAAATGTTTTCGTTATGCCTCACAGTCTGGAATTACTGTCTCCATTGAAGACGTGAAGACACCATCTGATAAACGGGCAATTTTGGACAAATATGAGAAAGATGCTGAAAAAGTAGAGAATCAGTTCCGACGAGGAATCATTACAGATGGTGAAAGAAGGCAGAAAGAAATTGAGATTTGGAATGCCGCAACTGCTGAGATTACCGAAAGAATGGCTGAAGTCTTAGAAGACGATCCATTTAACCCCATTGACATGATGATGAAATCTGGTGCTCGAGGAAACATGATGCAAGTGAGACAAATTGCTGGCATGAGAGGCCTTGTCGCTAACCCTCGAGGAGACTTGATACCTCGTCCAATTAAATCTAACTTCCGAGAAGGATTGGCTATGTTGGAGTACTTTATTGCTACTCCTGGAGCCCGAAAAGGTCTGGTCGATACTGCATTGAGGACAGCTGATTCAGGTTATTTGACAAGAAGATTGGTTGATGTTTGTCAAGAATTAATAATTAATGACGAAGATGTTTTTGCTGCAGGGAAACCTGTACGTTCGGTTTGGGTAGAAAATATACGAGAAGACGAACCAGGCTTTCGCTCACATATAGAGACGAAACTATTTAGTAGAAGTCTTGCTGAAGACGTGGAACTTTCTGATGGAACTGTTTACGAAAAAGGAACGATCGTTGGTGAAGACGAAATGCACGCACTTCGAGATGATCCAGCAGTTGAAAGAGTTAGAGTTCTTTCGCCTTTAACTGACGATTCAGATCAAGGAGTGTCTGGAGCTTGTTATGGGATGTCTTTAGCAACCGGCAAGCCTATAGAAATAGGTGAAGCAGTAGGAGTAATAGCTGCCCAGTCAATTGGTGAGCCAGGTACGCAGTTGACTATGAGAACCTTCCATACAGGTGGTGTAGCTGCTGCTGGAAGAGATATTGCTGCAGGTCTACCTCGTGTCGTCGAATTGTTCGAAGCGCGCACACCTAAAGGCAAAGCAACTTTGTCAAGGATTTCAGGTGTTATCAGAATAGGAGAAGATGAAGGACGAGGCCGAGAGGTCACTGTTATAGCTGATGACGGCACGGAAGAGGTTCATCTTATTCCAGGTATTTCTCGTCTTGAATTCAAAGATGGAGATGAGATTTCTGCAGGTGATGCAATAGTCGAGGGGCCAAGGGATCCAAAGGAACTTCTTGAGATTAAAGGAGTTAGAGAAACTCAACAGTATTTGGTAGATGAAGTTCAGAAGGTTTATCGAGATCAAGGTGTGTCAATTCATGACAAACATATTGAATTAGTTGTAAGACAGATGACTCGAAGGGTGCAGATTACTGACTCTGCTGATTCAGATTTCCTTCCAGGAGAACAAGTAGATCAGCCTATTTTTGCAACGACTAATAGAAACTTGGTTGAAGAAGGAAAGAAACCTGCTGAAGGTCGTCCTGTATTAATGGGTATCACAAAAGCTTCACTTGCCACTGATTCTTGGTTGTCGGCTGCGTCTTTTCAAGAAACGACTCGAGTTCTTACAGAAGCTGCAATAGAAAGCAGACAGGACAAATTGGTAGGTCTAAAAGAAAATATTATTATTGGAAAATTAATTCCTGCCGGAACCGGACGCGAAGAGTACAGGCGTGTAGGAACTCATGCTCCGGACTATAAGCCAATGGATTTTTACTCTTCCGCTGATGAAGAACAAGATTTGGCTGAATGGTTAGCAACTCAGGCTGATAGTGGCAGCGAGACTGATGATAGTTTGGCCGGTGCTTATGAAGCTGATGTAATAGCTTTAGCTAATGGTGCTATTGAAGAAGCCATTGAAGAAATTGATTGAGATACTTAGATTTTTTATTGTGACGTGAAGATGCCGACCGTAGACTCAATACTTCGTGTCTTAGTAAGTTCTGGACCGTTTTTCAATTTCAATAGGCAAGGTTTGAGGTAAGTCGTGCCCACAATTCAACAACTGGTTCGCAAGGGCCGTCAATCAAAGCGTAGAAAAGAAGCTACTCCTGCTTTGAAGGGAGCGCCTCAGAGGCGCGGCGTGTGTACAAGAGTTTTTACGACTACACCAAAAAAACCAAATTCGGCTCTTCGCAAGGTTGCAAGGGTTCGTTTAACCAGCGGAATGGAAGTAACGGCTTATATACCTGGCGAGGGACACAATTTACAAGAGCACTCAATTGTTTTATTGCGAGGTGGTCGTGTGAAAGATTTACCAGGTGTTCGTTACAAGATTGTTAGGGGAACTCTTGATACTTCTGGTGTTTCGGAAAGAAGCCAGTCTCGTAGCCGATATGGCGCAAAGAAGGATAATTAATTATGCCTAGAAAGGGACCAGCTGTTAGAAGGACTCTTACCCCAGATCCTGTATATCGTTCGAGTGCAGTTACCCAGTTGGTAAATAAAGTATTAAAGCACGGGAAACGTTCCACTGCAGAGCAGATTGTATATGGCGCTTTAAAGGTAGTTGAAACAAAAACAGGGAGTGAACCTGTTGGAGTTTTAAAAGACGCCTTAGAAAGTATAAGACCACAGCTTGAAGTGAGAAGTCGTCGTGTGGGGGGTGCCACTTATCAAGTGCCTGTTGAGGTTAAGCCCCGTCGAGCTAATACTTTAGCCGTTCGCTGGCTTGTTGATTATGCACGAGAAAGAAGAGAACGATCCATGTCTGAACGCCTAGCTAATGAGATAATGGATGCTGCCAATGGAATTGGTTCATCCGTTAAGCGCCGTGAGGACTTGCATAAAATGGCTGAAGCTAACAAAGCGTTTGCACATTATCGTTGGTAAAAAGTTAGACAACAGGTAAATAGGTATGGCTGATCGACACCCTCTTGAGAGAACTCGCAATATTGGAATTATGGCTCATATTGACGCGGGTAAAACCACCACTACAGAAAGAATTCTTTATTACACAGGTGTGAATTACAAAATCGGTGAAGTGCATGATGGCACTGCGACTATGGATTGGATGGAGCAAGAGCAAGAGAGGGGAATCACGATTACCTCTGCTGCTACTAGCTGTTTCTGGAACGATCACAGGATAAACATTATTGATACTCCTGGACATGTTGATTTTACAGTTGAGGTAGAACGTTCTTTAAGAGTTTTAGATGGTGCGATTGCAGTTTTTGATGGAGTTGCAGGTGTGGAGCCACAAACTGAAACAGTTTGGCGCCAAGCTGATCGTCATAATGTTCCAAGGATGTGTTTTATCAACAAAATGGATCGAACCGGAGCTGATTTTTTCTTTGTTTTAGGAACTATTAAAGAACGTCTTGGATGTAAAGCTGCTGTGATCCAATTGCCCATAGGGGCAGAAGCCGATTTTGCTGGCGTTATTGATTTGGTAACCATGAAGGCTTTGGTCTGGGAAGGTGAAGATTTAGGTGCTTCTTGGAATGAGGTAGAGATTCCAGATGATTTGAAATCCCAAGCTGATGAATATAGGGCAGAACTTGTGGATCTTCTTGCTGAATTTGATGAAAATATCCTTGAAAAATTTGTTGGTGAGGAAGAAATTACAATTGAGGATTTGAAAAAAGCAATTCGTCAAGGAACTCTTTCAGGAGATTGTGTGCCAATTTTAACTGGTACAGCTTTTAAGAATAAGGGTGTTCAGCCTCTTCTTGATTCTGTTGTTGAGTATTTACCATCACCACTTGATCTTCCACCTGTTGAAGGTGTTGAACCTCGGAGTGAAGAAATCACGAAGCGCGGTGTGAGTGATGATGAGCCATTTGCTGCTCTTGCTTTTAAGATTATGACGGATCCTCATGTAGGAAAATTGACTTACTTCCGTGTTTATAGTGGCACCTTGGAAAAAGGTTCAACTGTTTTAAACACCCGGTCGAGTTCTAAAGAGCGGATTGGACGTATTTTAGAGATGCACGCCAATGACCGGGAAGATCTTGACATTGTTCGAACAGGTGACATAGTTGCCGGTGTAGGGATCAAAGACTCAAAGACAGGTGACACTCTTTGTTCACCTGACCACCCTCTTATGCTCGAACAGTTTGACTTTCCGGATCCTGTAATTCATGTAGCTGTTGAACCTCGGTCGAAAGCTGATCAGGACAAAATGGGGAAGGCTTTAGGAGCTCTTTCTGATGAAGACCCTACGTTTACAGTTAGAAGCGATGAAGAAACGGGTCAGACAATTATTGGTGGTATGGGTGAGTTGCACCTTGAAGTTCTAGTTGATCGAATGTTGCGTGAGTTTCGTGTTGATGCAAATGTAGGAAAACCTCAAGTTGCGTACCGGGAAACAATTACTAAGGCAGTAGAAAATTATCGTTACACTCATAAGAAACAATCTGGTGGATCAGGCCAATTTGCTGAGATTGTTGCAACGGTGGAGCCTCTGACAGAAGGTGAAGAAACTTATAATTTCGTAGACAAAGTTTCGGGAGGGCGTATTCCTAAGGAATATATTCCAGCTGTTGATGCTGGTATCCAATCGGCTATGACTTCTGGTGTCCTTGCAGGTTTTCAAGTTTTGGGTATGAAGGTGACGCTTAACGATGGAAAACATCATGATGTTGATTCATCTGAGATGGCTTTTAAAATCGCTGCACAGGCTTGGTTTAGAGAGGTTATAAAACAGGCTAAGCCAGTTCTTTTAGAGCCAATTTTTTCTGTAGAAGTTGTAACACCAGAGGATTATATGGGTGATGTAGTTGGTGATTTAAATTCCAGACGAGGCAAAGTCGGGCAAATGGAAGCAAGGGGAAATAATCAAGTAGTTACCGCAGACGTACCGCTATCTGAGATGTTCGGTTATGCTACAGATCTGCGTTCGCGCACTCAAGGGCGTGCGACGTATACAATGCAGTTCGATTCGTATCAAAAAACTCCTTCATCAGTTCAGGAAGAGATTGTCACCCGGATTCGCGGTGAATAGGCTTTACCTACTGAGAAGGTAATATAAAATAATAGAAATAATAGAAATAATAGAGAAACTCGAGGGAGAGTCATGGCTAAGGCCCAGTTCGAAAGAAATAAGCCCCACGTAAATGTGGGAACGATGGGACACATCGATCACGGTAAGACAACTCTTACTGCTGCAATAACTAAGGTATTGTCGGATGCAGATCCTGACAATACATCATTTACAGCATTTGAGAATATTGATAATGCTCCAGAGGAACGTGAACGTGGTATCACTATTAATGTTTCACACGTTGAGTATGAGACAGGTAATAGACATTATGCCCATGTTGATATGCCTGGACACGCTGACTACATCAAAAATATGATTACTGGTGCAGCTCAGGTTGATGGAGCTATTTTGGTGGTTTCTGCAGCTGATGGGCCAATGCCTCAAACTCGAGAGCATGTTTTGCTTGCACGTCAGGTTGGAGTTCCAAAGATTATTGTGGCGCTAAATAAGTGTGACGTTGTTGATGATGAGGAACTTCTTGAACTCGTAGAAATGGAAGTTAGGGATCTTCTAAATGAATATGAGTTCCCTGGTGACGACACTCCAATTGTTAGAGTTTCAGCTCTTAAGGCTTTGGAAGGTGATGGAGATTCCGCAGCTCAAATTATTGACCTGATGAACCAAGTAGATGATTACATCCCTCAGCCTGAGCGTGATGTCGACAAGCCATTCCTTATGCCGATTGAGGACGTTTTCTCAATTACAGGCCGTGGAACGGTTGTAACAGGTCGTGTCGAACAGGGCAAAGTTAACACTGGCGACACAATAGAGATTGTTGGTATTAAAGACACAACAGAAACAACTTGTACTGGTGTCGAGATGTTCAGAAAACTTCTTGATGAGGGACTGGCGGGAGATAATATTGGCGCACTACTTCGCGGTATTGACAAAGAAGATGTTCAACGCGGTCAGGTATTGGCAGCTCCTGGTTCAATAACTCCACATACCCAGTTTGAAGCTGAGGTATATGTTCTTACTAAGGAAGAGGGCGGACGGCATAAGCCATTCTTTTCTAACTACCGACCACAGTTTTATTTCAGAACAACTGATGTGACTGGAAGCATTGCTTTGCCAGAAGGAACTGAAATGTGCATACCAGGTGATAACACAACTATGACGGTTGAGTTGATTGCTCCGATTGCTATGGATGAAGGACTTCGCTTCGCTATTCGTGAAGGTGGCAGGACTGTAGGTGCTGGTGCTGTAACGAAGGTCCTCGAGTAGTCGGATTAAACTATGGCAGCGAGTCAGAAAATAAGAATAAGGCTTAAAGCCTATGATCATGAGGTAATTGATCAGTCAGCAAAAAAAATTGTTGAAACTGTTCGTAGAACTCAAGCAGATCTTCGAGGACCGGTACCTCTACCTACAGAGAAGCATCGTTACACAGTGATTCGTGGACCTTTTAAGGATAAGGATTCTCGTGAACATTTTGAGATGAGAATTCATAAGAGACTTCTCGACATTCTTAACCCTTCTCCTAAGACTGTCGATTCTCTTCAAAGGCTTGATTTGCCAGCCGGCATAGATATTGAAATAAAAATTCAGCAAAACTAGTCGTCATTTTTTTGTTCCGGAGGGATGTCTTCCGGTTTGTTTCTATTTAGAGAACCTTCTCTTTGGGCTTTTGTTGAAAGTAATTCTTCGGAAACTTCGTGTCGGCGGGCAACTGAACCGATTACGGATTGAATAGTTGCTGCAGCGGGAAGTGCTAATAGAGCACCTACTACTCCTAGTATCGCGGAGCCAGCAATCACTGAACCAAATGCTACGGCTGGGTGTATTTGCATTGTATGAGATGTGATTCTGGGAGAGATTAAATAATTTTCTATTTGTTGATAAACAGCAATTGTCACTAGCACCCATAGGCCATCAACAGGTTCACCTAGTAGCCCTACAACAAGGGGTAATACACCGGCTATATAAGTTCCCACAACGGGGACAAATTGGGAAATGACTCCGACCCATAAAGCTAAAGCTAATGCTGAGGGAAGTCCGATAATTTCGAAAATTAACCAATGAATTGCCCCGGAAAGTACTGCAAGAACACTTCTTGAAAGTATGTATCCGCCTGTTTTGGATACAGCAAGATCCCAAACTTCTAAAATCTGGCCTTGTCTTCTTGGAGCAAGAAACGAGCATACAAGCTTTCTGACTTTTGGTCCTTCAGCTACTAAATAGAAAGAGAAAAGAGCAATTGTAAAAAGTTGGAAAAGGACATTCGCCACGGTTGTTCCGAAACGTGCAAGGTCATCAGCTAAATTACCGAGCCACTGCGCCAAAGCGCCAGAGTCGTATTTTTCTTGCAGGTCTGAGGTGGCGTTTTCAATTCCAAAACTATCATCAAGAAATTCGTCGATATCAGCTAGATAGGTTGGGATATTATTATTAAATTCAGTTACTTGATCAGCTAGAAGTGATCCAACTTGAAAACCAAAACCGCCTAGAGCTGCAAAACAAACTAGGAAAGTTAACGCTGTTCCTAGGCCTCTCTTTAATCCTAGTTTTTCAAGCCTGTTTACTGCTGGTTCTAGGGCAAAAGAAAGGAATAGAGAGACTAAAAGAATTATTAATAGGGGTCTTAGTGCAGAAATAACCCCACGGGAATACCAAAGAAGGGCAAATCCTCCCAAGAGAACTGCTATTGATTTAATGATCCACTTCGGGATTTTTTCGCTGTCTTTTACTTGATTTTCCAAGGGTTTCACCTGTAGGTGTTTTTTTATATTTAGAACTAATCAGACGGTACTTCTAAACGAGTCACTGAAATGGGATATTTGGGTCAAAGTTCTCATTATTAAAGGGATTTTCGGTTGTGCGATGTGATTATGCGCCGTATCGTTATCAGTCGGTGTTTGTTGTTTTAACACCTAAAGCTGACGTCCGTTGAGGCCCATCAAAATAGTTGGGAACCGAATGGCACAACCGAAATCAGCGCTCCGCTGGGGTTTCCCAAGCGGAGCGTTTGCATGGAATTACATAAATACAACTTGACGAGTTTTCGTTTGGTGTACGTAGGAAAAAAAATGGCTAGTAAAGCAATAGTGGGAGAAAAGGTCGGAATGACCCAAGTGTGGGATGAAGATAATTCCGTGATCCCTGTAACAGTTCTACGCATCAGACCGAATCGTGTCGTACGTGTTAAAACTACAGAACGTGATGGATACAGTGCGCTCCAAGTCACCTTTGGAGAAAAGGATGAACAAAAATTAACAAGACCAGAAGCAGGTCATTTTGCCTCGAATGGGGTTGATGCAGGAGTCAAGTTGGTGGAGCTTCGTTTGGATAACGTTGATGGATACGAAGTAGGGCAGGAGCTAACTGTTGAAACTCTTTCTGAAAATTTAAGAGTTGATGTTACTTCAGTGAGCAAAGGTAAAGGTTTTGCGGGAGCTATGAAGAGACATGGCTTCAAAGGGCAAAGAGCTTCTCATGGCGCTCATAAGGTGCATCGTAAACCTGGAGCAGTGGGTCAATGTGCAACGCCATCAAGAATTTTTAAAGGTAAAAAACTTCCAGGAAGAATGGGTAATCAAAAAACAACTATTCTAAATCTTCAAGTTGTACAAGCAGACACTGAAAAAGAGCTCTTACTGATTAAAGGTTCAGTACCTGGTCCGAATGGTTCTACTGTTTTAATTAGAGATGCAGTTAAGGGAGCCGTTTGATGGTTGCTGTTGATGTGAAAGATTTAACTGGCTCTAAAACTGGCACAGTTGATTTGGACCCTCAAACCTTTGGTCTTGATCCTAACGTTGCAGTTATGCACCAAGTAGTTACTGCCCAACTAGCTGCTAGACGTAGTGGGACTCAGAGCACTAAGACAAGAGCAGAAGTTAGAGGTGGAGGTGCTAAACCTTGGCGTCAAAAGGGCACTGGCCGTGCTAGGCATGGTTCAATTCGCTCCCCTCAGTGGCGCGGTGGTGGAGTTGCGTTGGGACCCAAGCCACGTGATTATTCACAGAAAACTCCTAAAAAAATGGTTCGTTTGGCGTTAAAGTCGGCTCTTTCTGATCGAGCAGCGTCAGATCGTGTTGTAGTTGTTGATGAATGGAATTTTGAATTACCAAAAACTAAAACAGCAGTAGCTACTCTTGATGCATTGGATGTAGAGGGCAGAGTATTGATTGTTGTTAACCAAAACGATTCAAATACTTGGAAAAGTTTTGCAAATCTAGATCGAGTCCACGTCATATCACCAGGTGAATTGAACGCTTATGATGTTTTAGTAAGTGATTGGGTTGTGTTCGCAAAAAGCACTTTGCCAGATGCCGCTTCGCCGGAGATTTCAGAAGATGCGACAGATGAAAGTTCGCAATCATGAAAGACCTTAGAGATGTGATTATTAGGCCGATAGTTTCAGAGAAATCATTTGCTCTTCTAGAGCAAAATGTTTTTGCTTTTGAAGTTCATAAATCTGCTTCTAAACCAGAAATTAGAGATGCTGTTGAAACGATTTTTGATGTGAGTGTTTTAAAAGTTAATACTTTGAATCGCAAAGGAAAATTGAAAAGAAATCGGCGTAAACCAACTATGTCCAAACGTCCTGATGTAAAAAGAGCCTATGTAACCCTTGCAGAAGGCGACTCTATCGAATTGTTTGAGGTCTGATCCATGCCCCAGCGACAACGTAAACCAACTAGCCCTGGAAGGCGATTCCAAACGGTTGCAGATTTTTCTGAAATAACTAAAACTACTCCCGAGCGAACTTTGGTTGAGAAAAAAGTCTCTACCGGTGGACGTAATAACTATGGACGTAAAACGTCACGTCATCGTGGAGGTGGACATAAACAGAAGTACAGGGTAATTGATTTTAGGCGGAATAAAGATGGTGTCCCAGCAACTGTTGCTGCTGTTGAATATGATCCAAATCGAAGCTGCAGAATTTTGTTATTGCACTATCACGATGGGGAGAAGCGTTACATCTTGGCTCCGCGAGGTGTTGAAGTAGGTGACGTACTTAAATCAGGACAAGGAAGTGAAATACGTTCTGGAAATGCTTTACCTATTCGTTACATTCCTGTTGGAACGGTTATTCATAATGTTGAATTGCACCCGGAGGGTGGAGGTCAACTGGCACGTAGCGCAGGTTCTAGTGTTCAATTAGTTGCTAAAGAAGGAGACTTTGCAACTTTACGTCTGCCAAGTAGTGAGATGCGTAGGGTCAGGATTGATTGTCGGGCGACAATAGGAGAAGTCGGTAATCAAGAACATGAATTAATAAGTATTGGAAAGGCCGGACGCAATAGGTGGAAAGGTGTAAGACCCCAATCACGTGGTGTTGCTATGAATCCGGTAGATCACCCCTTAGGTGGTGGTGAAGGAAAGTCATCTGGTGGTCGTCATCCTGTTTCTCCTTGGGGTAAACCAGAAGGACGCACTCGAAAAAGAGGAAAACATTCCGACAAGATGATTGTTAGACGTCGTCGCGGAAGAGGACGGAGGTAGAAAATTATGCCACGAAGTTTGAAAAAGGGCCCTTTCGTTGATGATCATCTCTTGAAAAAGGTAGATGCTATGAATGGTTCAGGAGAGAAGAAAGTAATTCAAACCTGGTCTCGACGTTCAACAATTGTGCCAGACATGTTGGGTCACACGATCGCAGTCCATGATGGCAGAAAACACATCCCTGTGTTTATTACAGAGTCGATGGTCGGTCATAAATTAGGAGAATTCGCACCTACAAGAACGTTCCGCTCTCATAGTGGCCAAGAGAGGGCTACAAGCTAATGGCGTCCTTAGATGGTTCTTTATCCAAGATTGAAAATCGCGAAAGCACGCGATCAGTTGTTCGTTATGCACGTGTTTCCGCTCATAAAGCTAGACCTGTGTTAAATCAAATTCGCAACAAGTCTGTTGGGCGAGCTGATGAAATTTTGGCTTTTAGTGAAAGATCAGTCTCAGATGTTATTTCTGGTTGCTTACAGTCAGCTGTTGCGAATGCTAGTAATAATGATGGAATTCCTCAAGAAGAGCTTTTTGTTTCAGAGTGCTTCGCTGATGAGGGACCTACCTTAAAAAGGTTTAGACCTAGGGCACGTGGACGTGCAACTTCAATTTTTAAAAGAACTTGTCATCTGACCGTGGTTGTTTCACGGTATTCAGAAGAAGAGTTAGAAGCTTTTCAAACTCGTGCCGAATTGAGAGATGAAAGAAAGAATCTTGAGTCAGAGGCAGATTCGACGGACGAACCAGAATCAAAAAATAAGAAGGCTCGATCCTCGAAAGAAGAATCGGTTGAAGAAGAATCGGTTGAAGAAGAATCG
>ENA-UPTF01001046-UPTF01001046.1-marine-metagenome-genome-assembly--contig:-NODE-1046-length-18164-cov-6.247581_pt1 | contig 18164 bp, 20 predicted proteins | sample MGYA00238166_ERZ767019 | MGnify/ENA primary metagenome ERZ767019 (study PRJEB28930, sample SAMN06266391) | marine metagenome | isolation source: Sea water from 250 m depth | place: Atlantic Ocean...
TCCAATTCAGATTCTAAACGAAGTTTTTCAGAATGTTTTTTATTCTTTGTTTTTTGTTTCATCAAATCTTTGAGTTCTCTTGCTAATTCTTTAATTCCCTTGTTTTTCTTTACAGAGGTTTGTAGGATTAGATTTTTGTTTTCTCTACTTCCAACAAAATCAACCAAAGCCTGATACAGCTGTGTTGCACCATCTAAATCACTCTTGTTTACAAGATAGATATCACCAATCTCTGTAATTCCTGCCTTAATGGTTTGAATGCTGTCTCCAGTATGTGGATTAAATGCTACAACTGTAATGTCTGAAACTTTTGAAATATCAATTTCGGTTTGCCCCGCACCAACACTTTCTATTATTATTGGATTAAATCCAGCGTATTCTAATACACGCAGACTGTTTCTAATAGAATGTGCAATAGCACCTGTCGCACCACGTGATGCTATACTTCGAATGTATGTTCCACTATCAGTTGATTCAGACATTCTTACACGGTCCCCTAAGATGGCACCGCCTGTTATATGACTTGTAGGATCTATTGCCAAAACTGCTGGTTTGAGTTTTAGTTTGCGTAATTCTATTGATAGCTTGTTAATCAAAGATGATTTTCCTGCTCCTGCGGAACCTGTTATGCCAATTACGATTGCCTTACCAGATGTTTTGTAGATTTTTTTGATTAACTTTCGTGCCTCTTTTGGGTCATTTTCCATTATGGATATTGCCTTTGCAATTGCACCACGCTTTGCTTTTTTCAAATCTGGAAGCATAGCCATACAAAATCTTCTCATTGCTTGAATAAAATCTCTTACCTACAATTTGAAGAAAGATTTTAAGGTAAATGTTTAGGAATTAACTCATGAGGCAAAAGGCAGCGTCAAGACGAGTCAAGATCCTAGTCGCTAAACTTGGTCTTGATGGCCATGACCGCGGCGCCCTAGTTCTGTGTAGAGCATTTAGAGATGCAGGAATGGAGGTAATCTATTCAGGATTGTTTGCGACACCAGATAGAATTGCACAGATTGTGCAAGATGAGGACGCAGATGCTGTTGCACTAAGCTTGTTAAATGGTGCGCATGGAACACTTTTCCCAAGAGTTGTAAAAGAATTGAAAAAGAAAAAAATCAACGATGTGTTAGTTGTGGGGGGCGGTGTTATTCCTGAAGAAGACAAAAAAGCACTAGAAAAATCAGGAGTTACTGGAAACTTTGGTCCAGGGACATCACTTGATATAATTATTAATCATATCACAAAAGGTGTTTCTAAGTTAAGAAAATTGTAATTATTCAGTAGAGTCAGGCCACATCATTTTTCGCATTTGTTTTCCAACAACTTCGATTTGATGATTATCTAATTCTTTCATGTACTTGTCAAATGCCGCCTTTCCTTCATTTTGGTAATTCTTAATCCACTCATCGTTGAAGGTTCCATCTTGAATCATATCAAGAACTTTTTTCATTCTGTCTTTTGTTTCAGAAGTCATAACCATTGGACCTCGTGTTAGTCCGCCATATCTTGCAGTTTCGGAAACACGTCTCCACATTCCGTTAATTCCATATTTTTGAATCATATCTACAATTAGTTTTAGTTCGTGTAGAACCTCAAAGTATGCAATCTCTGGTTGATATCCTGCCTCAACTAATGTCTCAAATGCGTTTACTACCATTGATGCAGAACCACCACACAAATCTGCTTGTTCTCCAAACCAGTCAGTTTCAACTTCTTCTTTGAAACTGGTTTTGATTAACCCAGCTTTTGCACTTCCAATTGCTTTTCCAATTCCGAGTGTTCTATCCCAAGCTTTACCAGTCTTGTCTTGTTCTACTGCAATGATTGATGGTGTACCAAAATTCTCAAGATATGTTTCTCTTACTTTAGAACCAGGACCTTTTGGTGCAACCATAATAACATCAACGTTGTCTGGTGCGTCAATCCATTTCCAGTAAATTGCTGCTGCGTGAGAAAATGATAATGCGTTTCCTTCAGAAAGATTTGGTGCAATCTCTTCCTTGTAGACTTTGGCCTGAATCATATCTGGAATCAATATGTGAATAATGTCTGCTTTTTTACATGCGTCTGCAACTGATAATACTTCATGCCCATCATCTTTTGCTTTTTGCCAGCTAGTACCACCTTCTTTAAGACCAATTACAACATTAAGACCAGAATCTTTCATATTATTTGCTTGTGCATCTCCTTGGATACCATATCCAATTACTGCTATAGTTTGATCCTTTATTGGTTCAAGTGATATATCTGCATCTTTCCAAGTTTGTGCCATTAAATGCATTCAAAAATATGCAAATATAATTCTATGAATATGAAAAATAAATTATAAAACTCAATTACAACTATACGATAATTTTAGAATCCCTCAGGTGGGTTTTGAATAAACACATTACAAACAAGGGCATCTATCTTATCATCTCTATACTGCACATTACATGAGACAAATTTACCTTTCAGGGCTTCTTCAAGTTCTTTTTGCGATGTTTCCTTGTATTCTGGATTGTCAGGATTATCAATCTTTGAGATTATTATTTTTTCAATCCTGCCATACTGTTCTTGGTTGTCTTTTCTATAATGAGAAACATCCAATTCAAATACATTACCAGAAATACATCTTATAACAGGACCTCCTATTCCATCCCCCATACTACTACACTATGATTAGGTGATATAAAGTTCAAATTCCTTATTTAGAGATCGTTCTTGAGCATTTAATACAAAATTTGCCTACTTCAAAGACATAAAGTAGTTTATTGCAGTTCTTACATCGCCTCTCGGTTTTAGTTTTATCATAACCATATGGCATATTACTACTGTCGTTTATCTTTACTAATAGCATTTTGTAGATCATCAAAAGCAGATTGTACTTCTTCCACAGCAGCACCGTCTTCTAATGTACTCACATCGCCAACCTTTTCCTTATTTGCAATAGCCTTTAGAAGCCGACGCATTATTTTTCCACTTCTTGTTTTTGGAAGTTTTGCCACAAAATAAAATTCAGATGGAGTTGCAATTGGTCCTATACTATTTCTAACATATTCGACTAACTCTTTACGTAAAACATCATTTGGTGTGCTAGTACCTTCTTTCACAACAATAAATGCAATAATTGACTCTCCCTTTACTTCATCAGGTATTCCGCACACTGCAGACTCTGCTACATCATTATGTGAAACAAAGGCACTTTCTAACTCTGCAGTTCCAAGCCTATGACCTGCAACTTTCAAAACATCGTCAGATCTTCCCAATAACCAAATATATCCATCACTATCTTTAATGGCATAATCCCCTGGGTAATACATTCCAGGATACTTTGACCAATACACGTCTCTATACTTGTTATCATCACCCCATAATGTGAGTAACATTCCCGGCCAAGGTTTCCTAATCACTAATGAACCCTTAACACCATCATCAACTTCATTTCCATCATCATCTACCACTGCAATATCAACACCTGGAATTGGTCTTGTTGCTGATCCTGGTTTTAATGGAATTGTCTCAATTCCTGGTAGATTACTAATCATCATTCCACCTGTTTCTGTTTGCCACCACGTATCAATTATTGGACATTTATTCTTCCCAATCACATCAAAATACCATTTCCAAACTTTAGGATTAATTGGTTCACCCACAGTTCCGAGAAGACGTAATGATGATAAATTAAAAGAATTTGGAATGTCGTCACCAAATTTCATAAACATACGCAATGCAGTTGGTGTTGTGTAAAAAATTGTCACGTTATATTTTTGAATTATACTCCACATTCTTGATGCGTTAGGATAATCTGGTGCACCTTCATACATTACCTGTGTTGCGCCATGTAAAAGTGGTCCATATACAACATAGCTGTGACCTGTCACCCAACCTATATCAGCGGTACAAAAATATATGTCACTATCTTTAATATCAAATGCCCACTTGAATGTAGAGTATAAGTGAGTTAGATATCCTCCAGTTCCATGTAAAACTCCCTTTGGTTTTCCTGTTGTTCCAGAAGTATATAATATGTAAATTGGATGTGTGCTTTCAAGTTTTTCAGCATCACAATCATCTGATGCTTTATCCATCAAATCTGACCAAATACAATCTTTATCATTTAATGATATAGCGTTATGTGCCCGTCTAAATATTATAACATGTTCGACTGAACTAACATGTGACGCAGCTTCATCTACAATATCTTTGAGTTTAATGAGTTTGCCTTTTCTAAATCCACCATCTGCAGTAATTATTATTTTCGAGCCTGAATCATCCACTCTATCCTTTAATGAAGTTGCACTAAATCCAGAAAAAACAACTGTATGAATAGCACCTATTCTTGCACATGCTAACATCGCAATTACCAATTCTGGAATCATCGGAAGGTAAATGGTTATTCGATCACCATTTTTGACTCCTAGTGATTTAAGCACATTTGCAAATTTTTTGGTCTGAACATAGAGTTGTCTATATGTAATGGTACGAGAATTTCCGTCTTCACCTTCCCAAAAAATTGCAATTTTGGATGATTTCTCTTTCTGGTTAACATCAAGTGCATTATATGACGCATTAATCTCTCCACCAGTAAACCATTTTGCAAATGGTGGATTCCAGTCAATAGTTTTTTCCCATAATTTGAACCATTTTAGAAGTTTTGCCTTTTCATTCCAAAATAAAATAGGGTCAGATTCTGAATCATTTCGTACAGAAGTGTTATTGTTACCTAAACCAATTTCAAATTTTTTAGTATTCAATATGAATTAGATTATAATGTGTGATTTTAAAATGTTGGATTTTGTCTAGTCTTGATTCATTCGTTTAAGCCAATCTGACTCTGAGAATTTTTTTTCTGACACTTGTTCTTCGTGTACTGGTGATTCAGTTTCTGTAATTATCATTGGTGGGTTATGAACCTGTTCCGAAGATGAGGACTCTGTACCAGGTGGTTCTGGCAAACGAGACTCTATTGGCTCACCTCCGGCGGGATTTGTGAGATATGTTACTGCAGAATCCTGTATTGGATGTAATGCAGGTCCTGTAGTTAGCACATCTTCTATAGATAGATTTGTAAGTCTGGATTTAACTTTACCAATCTCATCTTTTTCATAGTTCATGTGCTGAAGCATTTCGTCAGTTTCTTGTTGAACTTGTTCGAATGTTTCCTGAGAAATCTCGTTACTTTTGCATTGCACTTTTGCATCAAACAAAAGAACTTTTACAGCTTTCATCTGTGAATTGATTTCAACAACACGCTCTTCTAATTCAGAATTTATTTCTGTTTCAGTGTTTTGTAAAGTCATTAATTTCGTTCTGTTCTTCTCATGAATTAATTCTGCATCTTCTTTCATGGTGTCGTTGTCAGAAACAATTTCCATTAACGCAGTGAGGCGTCGGACAGTAAGCTCTTTCTCTTTGAGCAGACGTTGTGAGTCCAATCTCCACTTTGGAATGAAAATCACTACTTCAGATTTTACAACGAGTTGTTCATATGAAATTTGTCTTAAACCTTCTGAACCACAATTGATTCCTACGGTTTGAATGGAACCGTCAATATCAGTTGAGGTGCCTAAGACCTTTCCCATTGGTGCGCCATACATGTCTTTGACTGGCATACCAATCATGCTTACATCGTTGCTACTCATAATGTTGAATTGAAAGATCTGTATAATCGACAAAGTGTGAATAAGGTTAGAATTTTTGGTACAAACAAATTAACTAAATTAAATTTCGTGCCTAAACGCAATTTTAAAATTCAATCATCCACGCCTTACTATATTGATTGAAAAAGAAGAAATTGGACAGGTACTACAATTTGTTTCAGAGTACTGGGACAAATTAAAGAATGACCCGAATAATGAAGCTCTCAAAATACTACCAAGTAAATTTTGGATGAAGTCGTTTGGTGGACCAGTTGGTAATAATAAAGGTCCTAAAGGAAGATGGATTACAACATTGATGTATACAGAAGATTCTGATGTGGACAAAGCATTCAAGGAAGTTTTAACCCGTTGGCAAACAAAAGGACAGCAATCATCCACTGATCTACCAACCAAATCACCCGATCTAATTCAAATTGGTTCAGGTAAAAATAAAACTAATTAGAAAAGTTAGAATCTATTGTCTGAATTTACTGATAAAGAGAAAACGAGATTATTACGACATTTTTCAAATGTAGATAAATCAGTTTTTGCAATAATTACACCACAGCAAGTTGACCGTGGTGCTCTGATGTCACGCTATAGTAGAACCGATAAGAGTATGAGGAAAATTTTCTTAGACGAGTTTTTAAAAAATAAAAATCGTGGAGAAGAATTTTACACCAGAGTTCTTTTAGAATATGGCGATGACTCTGTTGCAGAACTTGGTGGTGCACAAATTGCAATTGAAGGACTGTCAAACATTGCGGTAAAAAAAATTGAAGATCGAAGAATTGGATTATCGTATTTAGAAAAATCATCACGCTATGTTTCATGGGACAAAAAAATTAATGGTGAATACAAATTTTATCGTGAGCCAGATATTATGAAATCACGTTATGCTGACAGCTACTTAGATGCATGCAATCTGGATTTTGATATTTACACAAGAAATATACAATCTATGTTGAAATTAATTCGCGAGCATGATTCTATTGAAAATTATAGTTTCAAGGATCACAGCGGCAAAGAAAAAAAGTTTGGGCAGTTAAATGATAGTAATGACATTAAATCTGCACAGCGGATTTACAATGCTGCAACAAAAGCAAAAGCACTAGATGCGTTACGAAGTCTCTTACCTGCATCAACATTAACCAATGTAGGTGTGACTGGAAATGGTAGGGCGTTTGAATATCTCCTTTCAATAATGTTCGGTTCTGGTCTTAAAGAAGAACAGAAATTAGCATTAAAGATAAAAAATGAATTAGATACGACTATCAAATCGTTTGTAAGACGCTCAAACGACAAATATGGAAAAATACTACAGAAATATCTCAATGATGTTAAGAAGAATTCATCACGACTGAGTAAATTACATGCTAATGGGCAATCATACAGGGGTAGTTTTGTAAAACTAGTTAACTGTGAAACCGAATCTGATGCGATAAATAGTGTGATTTCTGCACTAATCTACGAGCAATCACCAAGTATAGAATTTTCTCATATACAAAAAAATGTTAAAAAAATTACTAAAAAACAAAAAACACAGATAATAAACGACTATGCAAGAATTAGAAAAAATAGAAGGCATAGACCACCAAGAGCATTTGAAATGACAGATTACACATTTGATTTATTAACAAATTATGGAATGTTTCGAGATTTTCATAGACATAGAGCACTAACACTTGAAAGGCAACTGCTTACTACTGATCATAGCTATCATATACCAAATGAAATTATGCAACTTGGAATAAAAAAAGAATTTAATGAATGTATGGAAAATACAAAGAATGTGTTTGAGAAAATCAGAAAGAGATTACCTGAACAAGCACAATACACGGTAAATTTTGCATATAATTATCCATATTTTATGAAATTAAACTTACGTGAGGCAACACATCTTATAGAATTACGAACTATTCCACAAGGACATATTGATTATAGAAAAATTGCACAGAAGATGTACAAACTAATTGAACGAAAACATCCAATACTAAGTAAAATTTTCAAGTATGTTGATATGAATCAGTATGAGCTAGAAAGATTTGAATCAGAAAAACGCACTGAGGAGAAGCGTAAAAAAATATGACATATAAAATTTCCAAAAAAGATGAAGAGTGGAAAAAAATTCTCACGCCAGAACAATTTGATGTTTGTAGAAAGAAAGGAACCGAACGAGCTTTTACAGGAATATACTATGATACTAAAGATGAAGGAATGTACAATTGTACGTGTTGTGGCGCAAAACTTTTTTCCTCAAATACAAAATTTGATTCAGGTACTGGATGGCCAAGTTTTTTTAAACCAATGGATGAGGAAAATATAGAATGCGTAAAGGATCAAAGTTTTGGTATGACACGTGTCGAAGTTAACTGTAAAAACTGTGGTTCACATTTAGGACATGTTTTTGATGATGGCCCAAAACCAACTAATCTACGATACTGTATTAATTCAATTTCTTTGAATTTCGATAAATCAAATTAAATAACCATCTTCAGTGATGATTCTATGAGAATAATACTCTGTGGATTTGGTGTTGTGGCACAAAGTTTAGCAAAGCTACTAGAATCAAGATCAAATGAACTTTATTCTAGATATGGTTTAAAACCAAGAATTGTTGGTGTGTTTGACACAAAAGGTAGTACTCATGATACTGCTGGTCTGAACCTACAGAAATTGATTGAAGTGAAGAAAAAATTTGGTTCGGTGAAACTGTATGATAAATCAAAATCACACCTATCTGGAATTGAAATGATTAAAACACTTGATGCAGATATTATGATTGAGACAACTGCAAGTAATTACAAAGATGCAGAACCTGGAATGACACATATCATTACAGCTATGAAAAGAAAAATGCATGTTATTTCAGTAAATAAAGGACCACTTGCACTTGCATTTCCATCATTGATGGAACTTGCTGAATTTAATCAAGTACTTTTAAGATTTAGTGGAACTGTTGGTGGTGGGACACCAATATTGGATTATGCAAAAAATAGTCTTCGTGGCGAAAAAATTATCTCGTTTCAAGGTATTCTAAATGGTACAACTAACTATATTCTAACAAATATGGCGAATGGCATGTCTTTTGATGAAGCGCTATCTGATGCAAAAAGTAGAGGGTATGTGGAAGCCGATGAATCTCTTGATCTTGATGGCTTAGATGCAGGGGCAAAGCTGGTAATCCTAGCGAATTGGATTATGGGAATGAAAGTGACTATGCCAGATATTATCAGAGAGGGAATAAGAAATGTGACCAGTGATGATATTAGAAATGCTGGGAGTAATTCCAGTTCAATCAAATTAATTGCGTCATGTGATGGTAATCTGAGAGTTAGTCCAATAGAAATTAAGAATGACAGCCCACTGTGTGTGGATGGCACATTAAATGCAATCGCATTCACATCAGAACATTCAGGGACCCAGACTATAATTGGTCGTGGTGCTGGAGGAACCGAAACTGCTAGTTCCATTCTAAGAGACATCATTGATATCAAAAAAGAGATTTCCAAAGTTTGAAAACCAATCTAATTTCTAAAAGTGAAACAAACCAAATTATAAAACTTGTATCAGATCAGTGGAAACGTGAACTACCAAAAATCAAAAACTTGAAAGTTCACTTCATAGATAATAATTCACAATTGATGGTTGGTGATGGAATAATTATTTTAAAAATTGATGATGATTATTTACCATTCCTGAATCAGAATAATATACTAGAAAAATTTCCAAATGTAATGGTCGACATGGGTGCTGTAAAATTCATGTGTAATGGTGCAAATGTGATGAGACCTGGTATCAAAAAATACACAGAATTTGTTAAGGGTGATATTATTTGTGTGATTGAAGAATCTCAACATAAGTTTTTGGCTGTTGGAAAAGCAATTACTGATAGTTCTGAATTAGAAAATATATCTAAGGGTGAAATAATAAAAAATTTACATTACATATCAGACAAATACTGGGAGATTGCAAAAACAATCTAAATATTATTTAATGCTCTCTGTAAATTCTTTAATGCCATCTTTATTGACAATTAATACGTCAATACCATCACCGCTAAATGAATCACGCATTGTAGCAGAACGAACTGCCTTTACAGCTAAATCTGTAGCATCTTTTTCTGTCATACTTTCTTTAAACTGAGGATCCAAAACACCTAGAGCCATCTCAGCACCTGTTCCAACAGCAGCATATTCATCCGGTAAGACTGAACCTAATGGATCAAGTGTATAAATCGCAGGTTTGTCTGTCATGCCACCAACTATAACCTGTGTCAAAAGTGGAAAGTACCTTCTTTCATACATCATATTAGACATCATCTTAGCAACTGTGTTTGGTGGAACGTCACGCTTTAACTCCATTTTTCGAATTTTTGCTAATGCAGAAATCTGTAACGAAAGTATTTGCATATCAGCTACAAGACCTGCACATGTTGCACCAACTTTAGATGTTATTGGAAAAGTTTTTTTTGTGGACTTACTTACAAGAAAGTTTCCATATGCTATACGTTTTTCACTTGCAAAAACTACACCATCACTATATGTAATACCCACAGCTGTTGCACCAGGCATATACATACTCATAACATTAGTCCACAAATAAGACAATAAAAGTCATTACAAGAAAAATTTGAATAACCTTAGTTAAGTCAAATTGAAAAAATGTAGATCATTTTTCGGCCGAAAGACGTTCCCGCGTAAACACGCTGGTACGTCCATTGACTAAATTACGATCGATTTATCGACGTCGCTTCTTTGCGCCGCCTTTCTTACCGCCTTTCTTTGCTCCACCTTTCTTCTTGGCTGGGGCTCTTCGTTTCTTTGCTCCACCTTTCTTCTTGGCTGGGGCCTTTCGTTTCTTTGCTCCACCACCAGCTTTCTTAGCTGAGGCTTTGCGTTTTCTTGCGGCTTTTTTGGCTGCTGCACTTCTCTTTGCTTTTGCAGCTGCGGCTCTTCTTTTACGAGTAGCTGCTGCTTTCTTTGCTGCAGCACTTCTCTTTGCTTTTGATATAGCCATACAACGTGCAAATTTTCTTCCGTGTTATATTATACAAGTTACTACTTTTTGCACAGTTAGTGTAATTTATTCAAGTTAATTTTTATAATTTGATCGAGAAAAATTTTCAATTAGCAGACATAGACACTTTGTAGTTTTGTTTAATAGATCTATTTTTGCAAATTCATTTGGTGAATGCATTCTACAAAAAATATATGATGAACCAATTGATACACATGGAGCATGTAACTCCTGTACAAATGCGTGCATTGGTCCAGTTCCTGCGTTTGACACGTTCAAAATATAATCACCAAAAATTTGTTTTGCACTATTACAAACAACGTCAACAATTTCTTCATCGATAGAAGTTCTTGCAGCAGCTTCTGCGTTTAAAACTTTGATCGATATATCATTAAACCCATTTCTTTTTAGGTGTTGTTCAAGTAATCGTATTTGTTTTTTTGGATCCATATTTGGTACTAAACGAAAGTCAATCTTCACTTTAGCACTAGATGGCAAAACTGTCTTTGCACCATCACCAGTATAACCTGATTCAATTCCTGCAATATTACAGGTTGGTCCTGCAACAAGTGCTTTCTTTGCTTCAAAAGGATTTTTATCTCCAACAAATTCCTTTATTCCATATTCCTTTTTGAAATCACTTGCATCAAATGGCTCTTTTCTGATTATTTTCAGATCACTTTTTGATAAAGGTAAAATGTCATCATGCCAACCACCAATGAGTATTTTTCCATCACTATTTCGAAAAGTTTTCAACACGTCGATTAATCGCCATGCTGGATTTTTGATAATTGTGGCAAAACTTGAGTGGGCATCTCTAACTGATTCTTTAGCAGTCAATTCAACGTATAGTAACCCCTTCATTCCTAACCCAACAATCGGGCGATTTTTAGTGTCAACATAACCAAATTCCCAGATTACTCCATCACACGAAAATTTCTTTTTAAATTTTTTTAAATACCCAGCAATATTTTCACTGCCATTTTCTTCTTCACCTTCAATACAAAATTTAATGTTGCATGGTACGTCTTTGTATTCTTTAACGTATGATTCTACAGCTTTTATTCGTGTGATTAATTCACCTTTATCGTCAGACGCTCCACGGCCAAAAATTTTATTTCCAATTATTTTTCCACTAAATGGTGGATCATTCCATTCTTCAAGTGGCTCAATTGGCTGTACATCATAATGATTGTAAAACAACAGTGTTTTTGATGGGTTAGACTTTGATTTTATCTCACCAAAAACTAATGGTGCAGCAGTTTTATTTAATCGAAGTATCTCTGAAGAAACTCCTGCTTTTTTCAACATTTTTGCTACCAAAACTGCACATTCTTCAATTCCTTCATTTTTTGCCGAAATACTTGGTTGCTTAATTAGAGTTTGAAGATCCTTTAGAAGATCATTCATATGATCATCAATAAATCTTACAGTTTTTTTGTATTTCATTATTTTATTCTGTCAAATCTTTTAGATACAATTGGTAATGCATCAATCAAGTCACTTGCAATCATATGAATGCCAAACTGCTTTTGAATAGTTTTTCCCGCTTGACCATTTAGAAATGCGGCAGATGCAGCTGCCTCCATTACATTTCTGTTTCGTGAAAGCATACTTGCAGTAATACCTGATAGCACATCTCCTGTTCCACCAACGGTCATTGCTGGAGTTTTCTTAGAATTAATTAACGTCTTAGATCCATCACTGATTATATCATCTGAGCCTTTGAGCATGATTGTAAGTGAATTTTTCTTGGCATGTTTCTGTACTGTTGAAATTCTTGTTTTTTTGTCATCTGGTATTTTTTCTCCAAACAATCTTTCAAATTCACCTGAATGTGGTGTCACAAGAACATTGTTGCCTTTTATTATTGGTAAAATCTCTTTCCTTAACGCGCTTGCATCTAGAGATAATCTAACATCCCTTTCAATTAATGACTTGATTAGTAATTTCAGTGCCTCTATATCTTGTACCGCCAAACCCATGCCTATAGCAGCAGAATCGATTCCGACCGGTACCTGGCCTAGAAGTTTATTCACTGATCCACGTGTTAGTTTTGAATCAGCCAAAGGAATTACAATAAGATCTGGTGACGCTGCTCTAGTTTCATGCACATTCACTTTTGGAACTGCAGTATAAACTAAATCTGATCCTGTTCGTAATGCAGCAAGAGATGATAAAATTGGTGCGCCGTGATACATGTAACTACCACCAATAATCAAGATTTTTCCATTATCACCTTTTCTAGAATTTAGTTTACGTGGTGGAATGTATTTTTTAACCATATCTGGAGTTAATGATTTACTTGACAACTTTATTCACCTTCTTTTTAGTACTGAGTTTATCAAAAAAGACTTTTCGTGCAATTGCAAGATATGTTGTATGGCCAATTCCCCTATACGAATGTCTTGTTTTACCTTCACGTGCTTCAATATGGCGAAGTATATGCTCGGTACATTCAATATCAGAAAATTCATTGGCAACAAATGCTGAAGAGATCTTCTCAAGTTGATTCATTGTAGGACAGATTGCAACCACCACACCACTTCCCTTAAGCATTTTTCTTGCTTGTGGCATCACAGTCCAAGGATCACCAAGATCAATTATAACCATATCAACATCTTTTACAGGCATTTTCTTGGCCACCTTAAGATCTTGCTTATGCATTGTCACATACTTTGACATGCCTGCTTTCTCTATGTTTTTTTTGGCAATTGCCATAAATTTATCTTCAACATCAAATGTGTCAATATGTCCACGTGGACTAACAATACTTGCAACAAATGTAGTTAGCGAACCGCTTCCAGTTCCGATCTCGACAATTTTTTGACCTGTTTTTAACCCAGTTCTTGCAGCAATATAACCAAAATCTTTGGGATAAACAATTTGTGTGCCATGTTGCATCTTCATAACATAATCATGAATACTTGGTTTTAACAAATAGACATACTTGTCTTTGTTAGTCACTAATCTAGAACCAAATTCTTTTCCAATTGCATCAATATGCTTAATGATTCCAATATGAGAGTGAAACTGTTCTTTCCGCTTAATTTTTAGTAACCATTTTTTTGAATCACTATAAAAAAATAATACATGATCACCTGATTTGATTTTTGACATACTAAATTTTACATTCTTTTCAGTTTATAATTTAACGGTTCTACTTACCACGCTGATTACCCCATTTGATCACGTGCATACGAGGTGAAAATCCTAAATTGTTTTTTTTGGACATAAAAAACACTGTCTTTTCTCGTACGTTCATTTCTTCTTTTGTTGATGCCTGAGTCATCAACAAAACATGGTCTTTTTTCAAACCATATTTTTCAATGAGAGTGCTTATCTCAATAAGATCAGATTCACTTTCTATTACATATTTGAAGTAACAGTTTTTTTGCTTAGAAAAAAATGTGTAAGATTCATTAACATCACATAATTCTAATGGATTTCCAGAATTACTTGTCTTTGGGGAAACATTCCATTGATCTACCAAAGTAGAAAGTGCATTGTTTGGTAATATTGTGCCGTTGGTTTCTATTTCTACATAGAACTTTGGTTTTAGAAATGTTAGTAGCTCTGCTAAATCATCTTGCTGCATTAATGGTTCACCACCAGTGATGACCAGATGTCTATTAGAGAACTGTTCTAATTCTCGTCGTATTTCTTTTATTGATATTTCTTTTACTTCCTTTGCATAATCAAAATTTTTCCAATCCCATGTGTATTTTGTGTCACACCAAGTACACTTCAAATTACATTCTGCAGTACGCAAAAATATTGCAGGTTTTCCAGCATTTGTTCCTTCACCTTGGATCGACTCAAAAATCTCACTAATTTTCATAAATTATTAGATTTCTTCAGTAATTTATAATCACTTATCATGGTATACTAGAAAATCATTTTAAGATCATCGTATAATGATAAGGGATGGGATTTTTTACTAAAACAAAATCGGAGAGTAAAACAAAATGTAATAAATGTGGCAGTGAACTTCATGATTCTGACAGACTTGATCGTCACGTGAAAATTGCACATGGTAAAAAAAATGACAAATGTAGAAACTGTGGAAAAGAATTTGCTGATCCAGAAGACTTAAGAAAACATAAAAAAAAGTGTCGATAATAATTTAGTGACACAATTTTATTTTATTCCATGATGGAATTTTATCTTAGCACGTCGTCGTCTTACCAGTACATAATACTTGATTAATTCATAAATTTGTTGTTCTGGAGTTAAACCGTGCTCATTACTTTCTAACAAAAAATCCATGTAGTCATCTTCATTGAATTTTATCGTGATTTTTCTCAAACTAGAAACATGTTTCTGAATAATATTAGATATCCGATATGATGATCGCTAACTATTAGTCAGCCACTGACTGACATGAAATATGAAAAAATGTGTTATTTGTGGTTGCAAAGATCATAAATTAGTAGGATGCATTAGACATAGAACAAAAAAATGTAGTTGTTACAAAGCAATCTAGTACTAAAAATAGATGAAAATTCTAATGGACAAATTGAAATCGTTTCTGCTTATAATTTTTCTGTAAAGGACCAATTATAGGAATAGGATTACCGCAAAAATTACAATTATTGTCTTCATCAAGAAACCAACCCTTAATGTCAAAACCATATCGTTTGATTACAATATAGCCACATTCAGAACAGTACGTATGTTCCCAAGGATGACCTGGTACATTTCCAAGATACACATACTTCAAACCAACATCTTTTGCGATTTTATAATGATTTTCAAGTGTCTTGATTGGCGTTGATTCATACTCCATCATTTTATAATCTGGATGAAAACGTAAAAAATGAATTGGCATCTCTGGTCCAAATTCATCTAAGACAAACTTTGATAATTTTTTAGCATATAACAAATCATCACCAACTTTTGGAACAATTAGATCAGTTATCTCAACATGAATGTTAGTCTTATCACGTATTTCAATTAATGAATCAAAAATGGGTTGCGGATCTGGGACAGCAATAAATTTTTTTGTAAATTCAGGTTCAGCACTTCCCTTAAAGTCAACTGTGATACAATCAAGAAACTTGCCCATCATTGAAACTGTTTCAGGTGTGTCGTAACCATTTGACACAAATATGTTGAATAGACCTTTTTTGTGTGCTGCTATGCCGCAATCATGTGCAAATTCGATGAAAATTGACGGTTCGTTATATGTATATGCTATACCATGAGCGCCATATTGAACAGCGGTATTTGCAACATCATCAGGTGTCATATCCACACCTTCAACTTTTCTACGTTGACTGATATCAGAATTTTGACAATACTTACAAAGCCAATTACATCCAGTCGTTGCAATAGAATAGATTTTACTCCCTGGATGATAATGAGTTACCGGTTTCTTTTCAATAGGATCAATATTTCCAGCAATTACCTTTCCGTAAACATATAATTGTAATTTACCATTCTCATTTCCACGTATTCCACATAATCCAATCTGATCTTTCTTTATTTCACAGTATCTTGGACAAGCAGTACATTTTACTTTATTGTTAGTGATTTTTTCATAAAGTATAGCTTCTTTTCCAACAATATTACAAGCCGATTCTGGCATATGAAACCCTACTGATTCATGAGTTAAAAATTTTAGTAAACTAAAGGGTCTTTCCTAACAAATAGAATGGAAATTTATTTCCAATATTATTAATTATAAGATCATCTCGCTCCGTTAGAATTCTAATTTTTGAATATTTTTTCGCCATTGCCAAATTTTGTGTATATGAGATAATTTTGTATATATCCTCAATCGTGCCAAAGATTATTGTTAGAATGATGGTATCATGAAAAGAACTGGACTCTGAAATCACTCCCAGACTTTGAATGACGTCATCTTTTTTTAGACATAAAATATTTCCTTGTGATTTCAAAATATTGAAGTTTGATTTAACAAGTGGAATCCATCTCCATGAGTCAACAAAACGTATTCCTTTAAAATTATATAATTCACTAATATCAATTGATGCAAATTTTATTTTATTATTAGAATTTTTTTTAGACCCTAGAGAATAGTAATTCCATTGTGATATAATTTTATAATTTAATTTTTTGGCTAGGTTAAGAGATGATAAATTTTCAGTTTCAATTAGCATGTTTGCTTGTAAGATACCAGAATCTTTAGCAATTTTTTCAAAGTGTTTGATTAGTTGTATTGCAATACCCTTTTTCCGAAACTCTTCTTTTACTCGTATACCTTCTATCCAAAGCATCCTCTCACTATCATATTTTACAGCATGACACATTGCAATCGCAGTTTTATTATCCTCATATACTACTAAACCGCCGTCTTTTATCCATGAATTCCAGACTTCGTGAATATAATCGCCCCACGAGAAGGTATCCTTGCAAAAACTTAGTATGTCATCTTTGTACGATGAAATAGAATCTTGAATTATTGCCAAGTATAACTAGAAGATTATTAGGAATGATTTAAGCGGTTCAGCAGATATTGTAGAGTCATTTGTATCAAAGTAACACTGAATTAGAGCATTAAATCATACTACCTAAACACATGTCCTTTGAAAACATATCATTTGGTGATGGAGTAATTCTAGTAAAAACTGCAAGAAAATCTGTCACCGAGTATCTTACTAATAACAAAAAAATTTCTAATGCTATATTTAATGAAAAATTTAATTTTAATGCAGGTGTTTTTGTGACAATAAATGATACATCTGGGTTGAGAGGTTGCATCGGATATCCACTTGCAATAAAAAAATTATCATATGCATTAATTGATGCGGCAATTTCTGCTTCAACAAACGATCCAAGATTTTCCCCGGTTAAGATGAATGATCTTGATGATTTAGTGTTTGAAGTGACTGTACTTAGTGACACAGAAGAAATATCAACAAATTCACCTTATGAAATTTTAGATTCAATAAAAATTGGTCGTGATGGCTTAATAATTGAAAATGGGTTCAAGTCAGGTTTACTTTTACCACAAGTGCCAATTGAATACAACTGGAGTAAGGAACAATTTTTGAATCACACATGTCACAAAGCTGGACTAGCAAATGATTCATGGAAAGATATTGCGACAAAAATTTCAAAATTTCAAGGAATGATATTCAAAGAAATCCTACCAAACGGTGAAATCATTCAAGAAAAGTTTCAATAGAGACAGTATATTAGAAAGATTATGGGATTGTTTGGGGGTTCAAAAGACCCAGAAGAATTAATCGACGGTGCAATGGCACTAATGCAGAGAAAACAACCAAAAGCTGCAGTATCACTTTTCAAAAAAGCATTAAAAAACGATCCAGAAAATGTTATAGCTCTATACAATCAGGGTCTTGCATTCAATCAATTAAAAAAATATCAGGATGCGATTTCATGTTTTGATAAAGTGATTGAGATCAACCCAAAAGATGCACCATCATACAATAATAGAGCCATTGCTATGGCAGAAACTGGAAATCCAGATGACGCAATGACATATTACAATAAAGCAATCAAAGCTGATCCAAAATATGCACCGGCATACTA
>ENA-UPTF01001047-UPTF01001047.1-marine-metagenome-genome-assembly--contig:-NODE-1047-length-18162-cov-4.995853_pt1 | contig 18162 bp, 12 predicted proteins | sample MGYA00238166_ERZ767019 | MGnify/ENA primary metagenome ERZ767019 (study PRJEB28930, sample SAMN06266391) | marine metagenome | isolation source: Sea water from 250 m depth | place: Atlantic Ocean...
GTTGCTAAATTTCTTTAAACTGATTCAAGAAATTTTTCCACCTTGCTGAAAGATACAATTATGAATTCCCCGGTAACAGGATCTCTTCTAATAGGCTTGACAGGAGGCATTGCGTCTGGTAAAAGCACTGTTCTTCAGCATCTCCGACAAGCAGGTTATTCAGTGATAGACGCTGACAAGCTGGGACACAAAGTCTTGGAGCAGGGTAATCCCGGATACAATAAAGTGGTGAAATGTTTTGGAAATGAAATATTAAATCCGGACGGTAGTGTCAACAGGACCGCACTGGGAAGAATAGTTTTTGTAGATGCGGAAAAGCTTAAACAGTTGAATGAAATTTCTCATCCTATAATTGCAGAAATGATTCAAAAAGAATTTGAAGAATCTGTTTCGGACAGTAACGGAGGAATTGTGTTTCTGGAAGCAGCCTTGCTGATTGAAGCAAATTGGTATAAGGTTTGCGGGCATATTTGGGTTGTATCTCTTGATCCGACTGTTGCACTCCGCAGATTAAAAGAACGTGATAACTTGAGTGAAACTGAAGCAAAACTGCGTGTTGGGGCACAACTTGATCAGGAAGAAAGTTTAGCTTATGCAGATGTCGTTTTGCAGAATGAAGGAACTCCGGAAGAACTTTTCACTCAGACACAGCAAGCACTGAGGGAATTGAAACAATCGATGAACAGCAGTCATTCTTAAAAATCGGTAAGCAGCAATCGGCATAAAATTATTATGAATCATCCCATGTACCTCATTCTTGATAGCTACTCCCATCCGGGTATCTCCTTGTTCTGGAAGCGTCACGGACTAAGAATTATGGAACAACTGGTACCAAATGAATTTTTATTTACTACTGGAGATACGCCTCTTGAAAAACTTGTGGAGCGTCAAATTTGGTCGGGATGGAAAAAATTGATTTTGATTGGTTCTCCTGGCTCTATCAAACGAGGATTTAACACACTGATGCAGGCCAGTGAAGAATGCCGCAGCACTCTTGAAATAGGATTCTGGCCTCTCGACTTACAGGAACTTGCTGCAAGCATCAGCCAGTCATCATTTCATTTAAGACCTGTTTTGCAGGTATTTAAAGCCGGACACACTCTTCTAGTTGATGTAATGAAGGTTCAGTTTCTTGCACCTGAACTGGAGACAAAATATTTTTGGAATGATTTTGTGATAAACAGCACTCAAGCTAATGCTGAGACTACTATTTACATTGACGGACAAAACTCCCAAGTGAACGGTAAGTTCCGATGTCGAATTGCATTCCACGACGAAAGTTTGAATTCACTGACAATGCATCCGGGAAAGTTGACAAGGACTCCTGTATTGAAAGTGTACCTGAAACGGGAAGCTGGTTTAACGACGATGGGCCGCTTTAAGCAGATGAAGCAGTGGTTTGCTACAAAAAAGGGGAATGACAATGAAGAGACACTGCTTAAAACAGGAAAACAGGTAGAGGTTCAGGGGAATTGGGCTAATCTTACACTGGATGTCTCGGGAATGCAGGATACAGTACAGTCAGTGCATTTTGAGGTGGCCCGAAAATCTTTTTCGCTTATTGTACCGGCAAAACCCATTCAGACGCTTGAAAGCACCAAAAAGATTCTTCCGGCATTTCGTCCAACCGGTGCAATAGCCAACAACCGTGGTTCTTCAAAAAGAGTTCTACTGATACATGAAAAGAACTCTTTATTTTACAAGGACTGATATTTATTTGCAGTTAAGGAATTTTATGCAGTCTGCGGAGATTCTGGTGTTTCTTTGTTTTCAGTGGTTTGAATTTCTTTGACAGAAGAGTCTGTTTCTTCAGGCAGCAGTTTAGGTAAAGACTGTGGTAACAAATTTTTCATCTTTTCTACAGTTTCAGTTGAACACAGGCCTTCGACAATTCCTCCATCATGAATAACCAAACTTCCAGGAATATTTGTGATGTTTCCGCGAACACGCCCTTTAGACATTATCTCAATCTGTTTTGAAGCAAACAGTTCTCCTTCTACAAAACCATTTACTTTTATAATTGAAGCCCTGATTGTAGCATCTACTTTACCTGATTCACCAATTATAACTTCACTGTCACAATCAACACTTCCCCGGACCTCTCCTTCAATCCAAATAGGACGTGTACCCCAAATTTTCCCCTCAATCCGCATACCTTTACCTACATAAGTTGGTACAGAGCCTGAGGCTGGTACTTTTTTGTCACTGCTAAACAAATTTCACTCCCTTTTAAATATTAAAACTAAACTGCCTATGCATTTTTAAAAGTCTTAAATCCACCACGACCTGTATTAAACACTTTTCAATACAGTTTCACAAGATAAATTTTAATATTGATGACTGTATAGCGAATTGAAAATAATATCTACATAAAAAAGTTTTTAATAATAAAGTATTAAACATTATTTACCTGTTTTACATTGCATACTTTATGTTAGAAAGATAGAATATACGAATTGATAAATTAGACATTGGTTCTGAGTTATCTTAAATTTTAGAAAATTATTGATACACTCCTGTTCATGCAACACAGGCAAATTTTTGCTGCTGACTTCAGAACTCTCTGCGGATTATTTGCTTTAATTATTTTATGCAGCACATTTACAGTAACTTTTGCTGCAGAAAGCGAAGAATTCGAAGCCCGCTTCAGGAAACTCTCTAACGAATTGCGCTGTCCAACCTGTCAGGGATTGTCTGTGAAAGATTCTGAAGCAGGATTTTCAAACAGCATCAAAGATAAAATCCGTGAACTGATGAAACATAAAAAATCAGATAAAGAAATAAGGGAATATTTTATTGAGCGTTACGGAGAGTGGATTTTACGGGCACCACCAAAGCAAGGTTTCAATTTAGTGCTTTGGATACTTCCTGGTGCAGGAATTGTAATTGGGCTGTTGTGGGTCGTGTTTCGTTCAAAAAGCTGGGTGACAAATTCACAGCATGAGGAACTGGCACAACTGACTCCTGAAGAGGAACAAAAGCTCAAAGAGGATTTAGGTCGTTTTGAAGAGAGTTAAGTTTTTTCTTTTAGCCGGAAGGCATTAAAGTTTTCGAAATTTATCCTGTAATCTATTTTGTTCGGCACATCATAATCTGACAAATAGTCTGCGTAATATTTGCCTTCTTTCTGCAGATAGGTTTCAACAAATGACTGGTCGAAATTTTCTCGATCATCCAGTGCAAACAAACGGGCTGCACCAGTTTTTGCAGAAAGTTCCAGTAAAACGCGTACATCGATTAATTTTTCAAACTCAGGCAGAAAGACTGTTGTACCCCAAATCAGTAAAATCATTTCCGGAGCAAGAAAAAAAGGGAATGTGCATAACTCATACTCCTGAATAAATTGAGGAGCATTTTCGAAATAAACTTGCTGCCCCCGGCTGTAGGGTCGCAAAACTTCTTCGACAACCCAGTCTCGAATTTCTTCGGAACGCCAGAGTGAGGAAGATGATTTATCTGTTGATACAGATTTTTTTTGAAATTCTGTCCCCAAAACCTGGGACAGGTCGATGATTGAGACTAGCAGTTCCTGATCTTCAAGTGCGTCTGTCAGTTCGCCAACAAAAAATGAGTGGCCGCATTCGTCAGGACCACCGATACCGAGCATCAACGGTACCTGTTGTGAATGCTGCTTCAGTTTGAAAAGGTTAGCAGACAAATCTGCTGCAGAAATTCTGCTGGGATGAAATATTTGCAGCATGTCGTGTAAATGCTGATATTGCAGACCGCCGTTTTGAGTAGTGCAGCCATCGCTTCCAGCAAAGTTTTGGCTGGTGCGAGATATCTTTTTTTGCAGTTCCGGCTGTTCGGAAAACCAAAATACGTCTTTGGCTGACAGTGCAGGATTATTTTGAAAAGCATTTTCTGCTGTACTCTGCAAGACAGACAATTTGGCAAAAGATTCCCATTCAGAAGCCTCGATAGACCCTGAAATCAGTAAGGTCTCAAAATCACGATCATCGAGCATCAGCAAAAACTGACGAAAATTATCCCATGACTCCTGATCAAAATTTGCAGTCAGGCTGTCTAAATCAAAAACTAAAAGTCGAATTAAATTTGGATGAAAATTTTGCATTACTATTTAAATAATTTGTTTAATATTAACCCTGATGCTCAGTCAAAAATTGACTTATCAGTTTCTTCAGAGAAAAGCAGATGCTGAAAAGACATACTCAGGTTTTTGCTTCAGTCCTACGACTGATGGATATGTTTCTGGCGTTTGGAGCATGGGAACTCGCTTATCAACTGCGCTTTCACTGGATCAACTTCCCTCCTGCCTCGATAATTCCCTCTCACGAGGAGTACCTGAAAGCAGCCCTTTTTGTTGCCGTTTTAACAGGCTTCGTCTTTGCTTTCAGCGGAGTTTACCGTTTGCACAAAGTCATCCTCCCGCGCCGTGAATTATCCTATCTTCTACGTGGAACATTAAGCTTGTTATTGCTGACTTTGGTTGCCGCATTTTTCTATCGAGAATTTTCTTTTTCACGGATCCACACACTCTATTTTTTAACTTGTTTTCTGATTATACTGTTTTTTTCACGACTACTTTCAAGATCAACCTTACATTGGCTGCACGCCAGGGGTGCACATGTTGAACATGTTCTGCTGATTGGAAATGGAGTTTCTGCAAACAAGTTTATTGAACGTCTCGAGAGCCTGAAATCACTGGGAATCGTCCTCAAAGGTGTTATTGAAATCGGCAGCAGTTCAAACTCAGATATTCCACAGGATATTCCCAGAATTGGTAAAATTGAGCAACTGAACCAGATTATTCAGGCAAATCAAATTGATCAAGTTTTTATTGCACTTGCCCCCGAAGATCAGCACATGCTCCCGGAACTGAAAGAAATGCTGGCCGAGCAGTGGGTTGATGTCCGCATTATACCTGACCTTGGCACCTTCCGTACAATGCATACTGAAATTGAATCCTTTGATGACATGCCGATAATAACAATCGTACAAAGCCCTATGACCGGCTGGAATCAGGTCCTTAAGCGACTGCTGGATATTTCCGGTTCATTTTTTGCCATAGTTATTTTTGCTCCGGGAATGCTCTTGATTTCTATACTGATCAAACTCACATCATCAGGACCTGCTCTTTATGGTCAGGAACGTATGGGACTTGACGGCCGGACCTTTCGTGCTTTAAAATTTCGTTCCATGCAAATTGACGCTGAATCGCAAACAGGTGCAGTTTGGGCAAGTGAAAATGATGAACGCCGTACAAAATTTGGTATCTTTCTTCGCAGGTACAGTTTGGATGAGTTGCCGCAGCTTTTCAATGTATTCAAGGGAGAAATGAGCCTGGTCGGCCCGAGACCGGAACGTCCTGTATTTATTGAGCAATTTAAAAGTCAAATTCCGCATTACATGCTGCGACATAAAGTCAAAGCAGGCATTACCGGCTGGGCTCAAATCAACGGCTGGCGCGGAAATACATCCCTGGAAAAACGTATCGAATGTGATTTGTATTATATCGAACGCTGGTCCATCTGGTTCGATCTTAAGATTCTGTTCCTGACTCTGTTCAGAGGAATTTTTGATCCCAATGCGTACTGACTTAAACACAGGAGGATTTACCTTATACGAAATTATGATTTCCATTACCATAGTGAGGATTATAACAGGCCTGCTTTCCGTTTCTCTCTTTCCCTTGCTGAATCGCTCTGAGTTTGTAAACACTGCAGATCAGATAAAAGACAGTCTCCGGCAGGCACAGTGGCTGGCACTGAACAGGCGGGAATCTCACCGGTTGAAAGGCGAATTCGGCAAACTACTCCTGCAGCGAAAAAACAACGGCAGCTATGAAACCGTTTTGGAGGAAAAAGTACCGGAAAAATCTCAATCAACGTAACACGCTGGCATTCATTCAGTGCTTTCGGTTTTGTTGCAGACAGAACTATCACACTGGAAACTGAATATTACATTACAAAAGTCGTGGTCAGTCCGATTGGACGAATCAGGCAGACTGAAATCTTGAAAAAATAAAATGTTTAATCAAAAAAGAAACTTGAAGTACCCAAGTTTATTTTTGATCTGCTTTTTTATATCAACTGCTTTGTTTTTGAATTCTTGCGGCCGTTTTTCTCTCAAGGATGAAGGAGTGGAGAATAAAAGTATTGAGGAACTTTCCGGTGTCAGTAGTGCAAGAACTAATATAGATGGACTTAACACCGTTATCTATGAAATAACTCAAACAGTTGGAAGTGACGGACTTCTTGCTGGTTTCTTTGTAGTACCTTCCAACGGTATCTCCTTTTTATTATCTATTTTTAAAGATGACAATGTCCCGATTTGGTTTGATTCATTGAATGATCCAGATGGAATCGATATTTTAAGCCCATCTTCTACACCAAATTTATATAATGATGCAACTGGAAGTGTAGGAGAAAAAGGTCTATCCAAAGCAGGATATTCGAATGTTCTATTACCGCAGTCTCCAAGCTTTAGCCCCAAAGCAGGAACCTGGACTTTCAAAGCCTACACTAACGACCGGGTAAGCATAGCGCTGCGTACCGGAAGCACACCTTCTGCAGCAACAATTACAATTCAACCCTACATCACAGGAACTACCTGGTCGGCTGGAGATATTTCCGCTGCCTTGAGCGTAATGTCAAGTATCTACTCTGAAAATGGAATCACACTTACCATCAACGATACAATTACAATCAGTGACACTCAGTATGCTGAAGTTTCCGGAACATTCATCAATTCTACTACTTCCGCACTTGTTTCACAGGGAGTGACAGAGGGTGTTAATTTGTTTTTTATTGAGGATTATTCAGACTCCGAAAGCTTGGGCAATGCAGCAGGAATTCCGGGTTCAATGGGAATTGCAAATTCCTGGAACGGAGTGCTGAACAGTCTCAGTGCTCATGCCATCGGACCCACGCTGGACTCACAACTGCTAGGTGAAACTGCTGCTCATGAAATGGGACACCAGCTTGGTCTGTTTCATACTACTGAGTCTGGCGGAACTGTATTTGATATTTTGACTGATACCGCGGAATGCTTAAACAGTACCAAGGATTTTGACAGAAACGGGAAAATGTCTGCCGAGGAATGTGAAGGATATGGTGGAGAAAATTTGATGTTCTGGACGCCTTGGAACACTTCATCTAGATCTGCAGGAAAAAAACAGGAAACTTTGTCCAGCCATCAGCAACACGTTTTGAAGTATTCACCAATTGCAAAGTAAATTTATAAACTTTCAACAACACTTCTCTGAAAAAACAGGAGGATCATGAAATATCTGTTTATCATTTGTATTTTATTCTGGAACCTGACCGGAATCACAGTTGCTGCTCCGGACAAGACTCAGGTTATGGAACTGCTGGAAGGACGTCACTGGAAGCTGGACGTTGAGTCATTTCAGCTTCTGGGAGATGATACAGACAAAGTGCTGATTGAAATTGGCGGAGATACGTCGTTGATCAACTATCTTCGTTTTAGGGCACTCCATGCTTTGTCACTGTTTCCCACAGAAAACACCGCTTCATTTTTGGAGCTATATGCAGAAAAATCATTTGCACCTCTGGCCCGCCGTGGTTTTGAAGCTTTGAAAAATGGTTTTTACAAAACTCAGCCTCAGAGAGTAAAACGACTGGCTGCCCGTTTGCTGAAACACCCCAATGCACAGGTTCGGATTTCGGCGGCCCGTTTCATGCGTTCTGTAGATGCACCACGATTTAAACGTTTTTTAAAATCAGAATCAGACTCATGGGTGCGCAAAGAAGCGCAAAAATAAAACAGCTTTAGACTAGCAAACGTAATCCGCTAGACAGCAAAACCAGCAATAATGTCAGTAGGGCCGCACCCACGAAAAAAACGTGCATGACAAATAAAAGGGAGTTTTTCTCACGCAAATTTTTTAGGAGAACAAGATAATTTTTTAACAGATTTTGCATGGTTATAAATGATCAACTCAAATAGTAAACATTCGGTTGGCCTATAGACATTGCAAGTGCCCACTGGGCTACATAGTAAGTACCCAAGATTAAAATTGCGCGGATTTGAATTTCATCCTAAATCGATTCCAGGCCAGCAGTGCGTCTGAAATTAAGAATAAAATCGCGCCGCACGCAGCAAATAATGTTTGCGGAAGTTCCAACTGCAGATGACGCTCCCTGGCCAGACCGCTCATAATAAGGATTACCAGAATGTTGAGCTCAACTATATTCCACTTTGATATTCAGAACCGAAGACACAAGAATGGCAGTAGTCAGTAATTCAAGCTCGAAATTCAAATTAATAGAGTCAAGTTTCGGTTAAAGTCTTTTAAATTGATTCAACCCAGTCAAAAGGATCTGCTTCTTTGCCATATTGAATTCCGGTCAGGTGCTCGTAAAAACGCATGGCAACCGGACCTGTTTCTACATCGCTGACCTGGTAATCCTCTCCTTTGTAGGAAAGAGTTCCAACCGGAGAAATAACTGCTGCCGTGCCTGCACCAAAAACTTCTGATACAGTACCATCTTTTAAACCATTCAATACTTCATCAATAGCGATGCGCCCTTCTTTAACTTTCAAACCCCAATATTTTCCGAGTTCCAAAACTGACATGCGTGTTATTCCCGGCAAAATTGAGCCAGTCAGTTGAGGGGTTACAATTTCGTCATTGATCACAAAAAAGATATTCATTGCACCAACCTCTTCAATATAGCGCCGCTCTACAGCATCCAGCCAGAGAACTTGTGTGTACCCCAACTCTTTGGCCTCTTTTTCGGCCAAATTACTGGCCGCATAATTACCTCCGGTTTTAGCAAATCCGACTCCCCCAGGAACAGCACGAACATATTTATCTGAGACCATGATTTTGACTGGATTAAATCCCTGGGAGTAGTACGGTCCAACCGGACTCAGAATAATATAAAACAAGTATTTGGAAGATACTTTCAGGCCGATTGCCTCTTCTGTAGCCAAGATTGTTGGGCGAATATATAGTGAAGTTCCGGCTTCGTTTGGAACCCATCCGGAGTCTAAACGCAGCAGTTGCTTTAAGGCAGTAAGCACTTCTTCAACATCCAGTTCAGGAAGACACATCCGCAGGGAAGTCCTGTTCATACGTTTAAAATTTTCTCGCGGTCGAAATAGTACATGCTCACCGGAATCAGTCTGATATGCTTTAAGTCCTTCAAAAGACATTTGTGCATAATGCAAAACCATCGATGACGGTTCCAGCATAAGAGGTCCATAAGGTTTTATTTCCGCATTATGCCAGCCTTTTCCTTCTTCCCATTCCATGCAGAACATGTGATCGCTAAATACAGTTCCAAAAACAACACCTGACATACTTGCAGGAGGAGTTTTTAGTTGTTCAGCAGATCTTGTACTAAACTTGACTTCCATAGTTTCCTTTTAGAAATTATTTTGTAATCAGTTTTTCTCAAATTTATGGTTCAGATACCACATTTGGCGGTATGCCTGTTCAGAACGCAGGTCGTCAAAGTTAAACCAGACATATAACAACAGCACTCCCATACAAATAACGAGTAAAGTTGCAAATTGGGCCATCAGCCGGGATTTTTTGTGCATCTTCCTAGTATTTCATAGATTGACTCTGCTTTAATGTTAAACCAAACAAGCTGAGCATGCAATCATCTTGTTTTAATCTCTTGAAAGTCCGTTTGAAGAAAAAAACAAAGTCTGAATGGCGATCATTTTTACTCAATTATTCCTTGATATTCTGACGGAATGATTAAAAAACAACCGGATATTAATATTTCGAAAAAACAGATAAAATAAAAAAATTAAAAAAAATCATTTTTTACTTGACATTAATTTAATTTACTATTACAGTGCATATTCAAAGTTGAATCTTGCACAGTTCTTGTATTTAAAAAACTCGAAACAATTTCCGCTCGCTATAGGAGAATCTCCATCAGAAAAGAGATTAAGGCAGCAAGAGTCTAAACTTTTCGATGGGGAGTTTGAGGAGATCAGAGGGTTAATAATTAAAAAACCTGAGGTAGTTATGCCGGTAAAATTTTATGGATTATTCGGCCAAAGCCATGGATTGGAGTTGGAACTGAAAAAACAAATAAAAAGATCAATCAAAGAAGAAGTGTTCTTTGATTATAAGGAACGTTGCTACGAAATTCAGAGCTTTTCACTGAAAGGGTCGCGTCACTACATCAATGTACGACAAATTCCAAATCCTGGATTGTATCCTTCAAATAAACGAGTTGAAATTCTGGCATCAGCAAGTTGATACTCTCTTCAAAGAGTCAGTCAAAAATCTTTAGTTCCTTAGAGTGTTAGTCACTCAAATTCATCGTGGTGGAGCGTTGTATTCTGGAAATACTGAGTGGTGGGGTTCATCAATTTCCATCCAAAGGAATTATATCACCACAAACTCCAGGGTTGGGACCATTCAAAAACCTTGGCCCAGAGAGGTTCTTCCTTTTCAAGATTGTGCAGTGAAGCTTCAACACTGAGTATCTCACCAGATTGTCTGACAATCACTGTCAAAAATTCCTGTACTTCCAGAATTGTAGACAGCCTTTTGCGGTTCATCATATTCTGAACACCACGTGTTACCACAGAACCATTGTCTACTGGATAGCGGTAGACATTGTCACAGATGTGACATGATTTTGGAATATTACTTTCAAACCAGGTATCTGCCACTTCTTCCTGTAACCAGGGATACAGAGCCCGCTCAACACTTTGAGTAAAAACATAGTGTACTGCTGTAGTTTGCTGATTCAACGGCTGTTCTTCTGCTGTTATCGACAACGGGAAAACAGCTAAAATAACTACTGACAGCAGCAACACTAACTTCCTGTTTTTTGCAGATAAGTAAGCCATAGTTATCTTAAAAAAACACACCAAATCCTAATAGTAACCGTGTAAGATCCTTTGCTTTTGACCAGCGGTCTACAACGGTTGAGCGTTGATTGGGATTAACCGGAATACTTGATTCCTCAAAATTGTCATTATAATAAAAATATATCGACGGCTGAAACGAAATTTGAAAATAGTAGTTTTCCAGTCCCTGCCAACCTGCATCAAGCACTGCAAAAAGTCCAAGTGCATTTGCAGAGTGATAATAATCGGTGGCAGTTGAGTCAAAGGTTTCAGTATCACCGGATATGCTGGCTACCGTACTTGTGTCTTTACCCTGATATTTTAAAGTTGCATAGCCGAAACCTCCTCCCGCACCATAAAATAATCCCTCTGAAATTCCCCAAACTAGAGATTCATCGACAAACCAGCGGTAAGTTGCAGAAACTAAAGTTCGGTTAATTTCAAGAGAGTTGTCTGAACCGCTTTTTGCAATGCTCTGCATATCCGTACTCTCTTCTGTCAGACGCAGAGCTTTGAAGGTGCTTTCAACTTGCGGACCAGTAAGTTCCAGCGAATAATGCAATTGCTGATTATCGTCCAGATTATAATCGTAAAAAGTGACTATCCCATTCAATCCGGAAAAAGATAGTCCCAATCCCAAACCACGATTTTCAGAAATCCTCCATTCCGAAGCCTTTCTGATTTTCGTCCCTTTTGTTTTTTCTCCCTGAAATACACTTTCAGGATTTTCTTTTTTTTCTTGGCTTAATACACTTTTTTTCTTAAATTGTGTAATCGAAAAGTTTTTAAGGCCCTCTTTTATTTTACTTTTCTTTTTTTCTTTATTCCTGCTTCCATCCGGATCCTGTATCGAAACAGCTGCAATCGGCCCTTTTAGCCTGCGTTCAGCATCATCCTGAAACCAGAATTTTTGTTGAGTAAAGGCCAGAATGTATGTCGCACCTGCGGGAATAATAGTGTCTATCGGAAACTCAAATTTTAACTCGCGATCTGCGTCATTCTCTGGCGATACCTGCAGTTTTTGATCCATCATAGTCAGGGTGGAAACTTGTACTTCTTTTACAGTCAGTCCATCCTTGATTTTCTTAACTTCAAACTGAGTAAGTGGCGGCAAATCTTCCAGTCTGGTTTTTTTATCTTTTCCCCAAAAAAACAAATAGTGCCCTGAGTCAGTCTCTTCTTTGCCCCGGACAAGAGTTACGCTACCGGCAATCATCCCGGAAGGAGCAGATTTTTTATGCAGCAGCATTCTTTGGGAAAGATTTTTATCTTTTGTCTCCGTTCCTTCCAGTTCAACAGAAGTACCTTCAGTCATTTGCCCATCTGCATTCCTGCTGAAAACAATCAGATGAGTGGCCTCAGGAGGTAAGAGAACATCTATTTCCTCTGTCAATATGTTTACCATCCAGGGAGCTTGGAGTTGGGCTGCTAAACTACCAAACCAGGATTTTTTTTCAATTACGGTAACAGACGGCTGCGATCTTAAAACTGTATCCGCACCTTCACCCCAGTACACGGCATAATGACTCACGTCCCGCTCATCCCAGGCACGTGTTATGCGGATTTCACCTTGAACTCGATTACCTTCCTTTCCTGTTTGTTTAAATAATATTTCCTGGGGCTTACTCTGCGGAACTCCTTTGTCAATCAAACTAAGACTGAACTTTTCAGTTTCTTCTCCGTTTTCAAGGCGGGCATAGAGTAAAAAGTGAGTTGCGCCTGGAGGAACTCGTGTCGCTTTAAACTGGATTCGCGTCCGGCTTCCGGACTCAGCTGACGGCAGAACCACAATCGGCCGGAACATACCCAGACGCTGATGAGGATTATTTCCCCAATACAGTACAAATTTAGATATTTTCCCGGAAATTTTGGCTGGAATGACTTCGTCTGGAACAGTGATAATCAAATCTCCGCTGAGCCAGCCTCCACGTGAATCGTTGTCACTGAACTCAAGCAATGCCTTTTCTTCCGCAAACAAGATCACGTGGGAACCTGCGACGAGTATGTGCAGCAGAATTAGAACTTTCCAGCAAAATGAGAACACAGATCTGTGTTCCCGATTCCTCCAAAAGTCCGGAGTAGTGAAAAACATATTGCTCAAAATGCAGGGGGTTCTGCAAATGAGAGACTGGTTGGAACGCCGCTGACACTAAGACGTACCCAATATCCCTGGCCTTTCTCTACGAAACTGAAAGTACTGTAGCCCTCAGTTGACAATTCCTGAGCAACAGATGTTTTTGGGGAGTATGCCAGCCATTTGCTGTTCACATCATCCCACTTCCAAACTGAGTGGACACGGTCATACGATCCGGAATAGTCAAAAGTTGATGATGTTGAATCACCCTGTGGTGGAGCACATGCTACAACAAACATAATTATGCCAGCTACAGAAAACAACTGCCAGGCAGGAATCCGCAGAAGAATGTTTTGAGACTGTGAACTGTTTCTAAGCTGAGTTTGTCTTCGGTACAACATCAAACTTGCAGAAGCAAGCAGCAGCACTGCCATCAAAAGCGCAATCCGTGAAGATTGTCCAAACTCGTTTACTGCAATTTCAAATTCGAAATTCGAAATTTGCAACCCTGAGGGCGGCCCGTTTCCTCCGGAATTTTCGATAAAACCCAAAGTATTGGATTCATCTTCTGAAGTTTGATCAAAATTTGCAGCCTGAGTTATTTCTTCAACCGAGATCTTTTTTGAGGTTCCAGCAATATTCCATTCTGAAGTCATACTGCTCAATTGTGGTAAAGATGTATATCCTCCATAATTAGCCACTTCCAGATTTGCAGGATTAAGAGGTGCATTCAATTCTACCCAAAATCCCTCTCCGGCTTCAATACTTGACGTTAACTCAGTATAACCTTTGTCGGTGTAGACAGTTTTGTTGTCACTGCTTGTGTAAAATTGCCATGCTCCGCTCCGGCGTGCCCAGACAGCTTTGTAATTGCTAAACTGGCTTTCGAAACTTGCCGGAGTAATTGAAGTGTAAGCTGGTAATGCAACCAAATTTCGCGAACCGCTCATTGTCACGGAAGCCGGTGTACTTTTTACTGACACAGTACTGCTCAAAGCAGTTGGCAGTGCGTCGCCAATACGCAGGTCCGCGGTTCCAGCAGACAAGCTAACGGTAGTTGTATTGTCATATGCATTTTCCAGGACTAGAGTTGCACCTGCTGATGCTGACTGGACATAAACCGGTTTGCCTGAATTTGAGTCAACACCAACCCACTGTCCGGTCGTCGCATATTCAGAGGAAACTCCTCCACGTTGTGAAGTCCGTAACGAAGAACTTCTTTTTGAGCTATTTCGTGAACTTCCTGAAGTAGTCAAAGGTATTGTAACAACCAACTTACCTGATTCCTGACTGACGGTTCCGCCTGCCCCAACTTCAGGGAAAATCTGCTTCTCATTCGAGGAAACAGTGGTAATTGTTGGAATCATCAAGCCCTCACTATTTAAGGTAACACTGCTGGACATACTGGAACTTGGCGCAAATGTAGATGTCACTGTACGATTTTTACTAAGTAAAATAGTTGAACCTGTTGCTGCCTTCAAGCAGACAGTATCCTGAGTTTGACAGGTAGTGCTATCGGAAACACTTGTACCCTGCGATTGTTGAATAGTCGTGTTAGTGCTGGTAGTCGTGCTTGTGATCGTACGGCTCACTCCATCATTTCCTGTTTCCGCAGAAGATGTGCTGACGACTTTTCCACCTTGGCATTGGGAGGCTGTACCACATTCTTTAACCTCCAAGTTCATGCTGAGAAAAGAACTGAAAGTTGTTTTGCTTGTCCCATTATCAAAACTGGTAGACGAGGTTCCATCACTTGCAAGAGAAGCGGCAAGTGTTCCTAGTGTTCCTTCTGTAACTGCCATGCTTGCCGTCACACCGCTGCTAGTATCAATTGCCACTGACAGTCCCGAGTCTGTACTTAAAGTTGATTTGCTTCCTGAACTGCCATCAGCATTTGCTGTCCTTCCGGATCCACCACTAAAGGACATTACAATTTCAGTTGAACCATCCGGACTTAGTGTGCTAACCAAAGGAGGCATAGAAATAATTGAAGTTCCATCGGTTTCTTGGGGACATTTCACTGGATGAGGGCATATAGTAACTTCTGAGCCCTTGGGTGCTTTTAAATTTGGCCCAATACCATCAGTAGAAACAACACCTACTGTCACTGCTCCGTCTGCACTTATATTTGTAGTTAGAAATGCATTATTACTGTCCAACTCCTTTGAAATACTGAGTGAGGCATCCTTGTTCATGTTTAAGTCCATTCCTTTAGGCAAATTAACCGTGGTTGAAGTTATGATTTCCTCGCCGGAACTATTGTCTACTGTTTTCACTGAACTAGACGCCCCCCCTTCAAGATTCATATCAACACTCAAGGTTGTTGCAAGTGTACTAGTGCCAGAAATCAATTGGAGATTTTTCGAACCATCACTTGCAGTTTCGACACTATCCAAAGTAATATCATCCGGATATTTGGGTTCAATTCCTCCGCTTACAACTGCATCAACTCCCTGGACCGGTTCAATCGTAATTGAAGTGGAACCGTAGGATGCAGTTTTGTCATCATCAATCACTTCCAGTCCGAACAACATTACTGTTGTCTCACTAATATCCGGTGCAGTAAAATAAGCAATACTCTCGCTCTCTCTTGGTAGAGTAGAATAATTGGGCAGTTGACCAACATATTTCCATTTGAATGAAATAATGCGTCCAGTCGGATCAGGGTCATAAGAAGCTGAGCCGTCAAGAATTACCCGTGTCTTTGCATTAACTTTTTGATCAGGACCAATTTGTACTATTGGGCTCACACCTTTTTGCAGGTCATCGTTGATATTGGTGAAAGTATATTTGAACGCATGGGTCTTGATGGCTGAAGTCGAAGCATAATTAGTATCATTGTCTGCATTTGTGTATCCCAGAATACGTACCCGGACATCATAATCCGATACATCATCATCTTCACCTGTGATTGTCACTTCCTGAATACGATTCCATGTACTTGGAGTAAAAGATAAAAATTTCTTGTCTCCTGAATCGGTAAGTGTATTACCCGATAGAGTAGCCTCTGACGTATCTGAACTGCTCAAAATTACTTCAACATCGCTGAGAGGACGGCTGAGTAATTTGACTGCAAGAGTGGCCGTTTTGCGTTCACCTATAGATTCAGAGAGCATCCAGTTAGCGCTGGTTACTTTTCTGTATAGACCATGGGTATTAAAACCGTATGCTCCTGTTTCTATAAAACCAGTACAATTGACTAAACAATTAACTCCACCAGCTGTGCTGATTGTACCCGCTGTACCTGAAGCGGTGGAAAGAGTAATGTTTGAAATGTGACTGCTATCAGTCATGCTCAAGTCTGGCTCACCATCAATTTCTATGAATGCGATAAGACTATCATCATCAGAGGTCAATGTTGTATTATCCAGCATCATCCTCGCATCCCCGCTAAATTTTGAAATTTGAAATTCCCCATGGGCAAATTTAATTGTACCTCCTGTGCTCTCTAAACGACCATTACTCATGGTCAAAGCTCTGTTTAAGATCAAATCCGCTTTTCCAGTAAAAATACCCTCTGTGATTGCGTCAATAGTGATGGCATTTTGTATAGTAAGACCACTGGTAGCACTTCCCAAAGTCAAGGCATAATCATTTAAATTCAGTGCAACAAAGATTAATGCAACATCACTTGTCAATGTGCTGTTGCCTCCCAATGCCAAGTCTGTGTTTGGTATAGTTAGTGTTCCACTCAATTGTGAACCGACGACAGACTTTTTCTCGAAATGTCCAACCAAAACCCAGGTACTATCACTAAAGTTCAATATTCCTGCCCCGGAAAGCTGACCTCCTCCAAGGTCTTTGCATATGTCTGAACAATGCAAAGATATAATTCCACCCGTAGAAGTCACACTTCCATTACTAATATTAAGAGATGCAAGCAATGTCAAATCGGCTCCTCCAGTTGAAATACCCTCTGTGATTGCGTCAATTGTAATGGTATTTTGTACAGTAAGATCGCTGGTTGAACTTCCCAAAGTCAAAGTAAAGTCATTCAAATTCAGATTCTCAAAGTTTAAGGAAACATCACTTGTCAATGTGCTGTTGTCTTCTAATTTTAAGGTTGTTTGTAACATAGTCAGAGTTCCAGATGTTTTAGTAAAATTGTCTCCTAAAGTCCAAATACTACCACTAACATCCAAAATACCATTTCCTAAAAGCCTTCCTCCTTCTTGTAAAGAAATTATTCCTCCAGTGGAAGTTATACTTCCTTGTCCAGAGATAGTTTGTGATTCATTCAAAATTAAATCTGCATCTCCGGTAGATATACCCTCGGTGTTTTGGCCAATGGTGATGGCATTTTCTACAGTAAGACCACTAGTTGAGCTTCCCAAAGTCAATGTATTAAAATTTAAATTCAGATTCACAAAGCTTAATGCCTCATCACTTGTCAATGTCAGGTCCTTATCCAATTTCAAATCTGTTTGTGAAATAGTTAGAGTTCCGTTATCTTTCTCAAAATTTCCACCCAATTTCCAAGTACTTCCACTAACATCCAATCTTCCTGTTCCAGAAAGCTGACCTCCTCCTGACAAAGAAACAATTCCACCTGTAGAAGTCACGTCTCCAGCACTCAAGCTCAAAGCACTCAACAACAAATCTGCTCCTCCAGTCAATATACCCTCTGTGCTTGCGTCAATGGTGATGGTGTTTTCTACAGTAAGATCACTGGTTGAACTTCCCAAAGTCAAAGTAAAATCATTTAAATTCAGATTAACAAAGCTTAATGCCTCATCACTTGTCAGTGTGCTGTTGTCTACTAATTTCAGATCTGTTTGTGAACTTGTCAGAGTTCCGTTATCTTTCTCAAAATCTTCACCCAAACCCCAAGTACTTCCGCTAAGATCCAATGCCCCTGTTCCAGAAAGCTGACCTCCTCCTGACAAAGAAACAATGCCACCTGTAGAAGCTACGCCTCCATTACTGATATTAAGAGGTGCAAGTGAGATCAAATCCGCTTCTCCAGTTGAAATACCCTCTGTGCTTGCGTCAATTGTAATGGTATTTTGTATAGTTAGATCACTGGTTGAACTTCCCAAAGTCAAAGTAAAATCATTTAAATTCAGAATATCAAAGCTTAATCCCTCATCACTTGTCAATGTGATGCTGCTGCCTGCCAATTCCAAGTTTGTTTGTGAAGTTGTGAGTGTTCCACTAGATTTCACGAAATCTCCACCCAATTTCCAAGTACTTCCGCTAAATTCCAATCTTCCTGTTCCAGAAAGCTGACCTCCTCCTGACAAAGAAACAATTCCACCTGTAGAAGTCACGTCTCCAGC
>ENA-UPTF01001049-UPTF01001049.1-marine-metagenome-genome-assembly--contig:-NODE-1049-length-18110-cov-3.016303_pt1 | contig 18110 bp, 18 predicted proteins | sample MGYA00238166_ERZ767019 | MGnify/ENA primary metagenome ERZ767019 (study PRJEB28930, sample SAMN06266391) | marine metagenome | isolation source: Sea water from 250 m depth | place: Atlantic Ocean...
GTCTATTTTGCAAGGCACCACGTACAGACCCAGGAACGCCATAAAGAAGTGATACCCGCTGAGGTACTAAAGCGTCATGCCAATGACGAGCGTTTCAAGCGGCTGTTGGCCGGCTCCGTTGCATACGGCTGGCAACGTGAAGGCCCTAATTACGCCGAGATGGGACAGTCGCCGACCGGATGGTACGACTAAGACTAAGGGGCCGAGTCAACCCTCCACGTTTCTGGGTCGTCCCTCGAAACCGACCAGATCCGTAGTAACGCCGTAACAAGACGCAAAATCAATCAAGCCTCTGAAATGGCCACGGGTGTGGGGTATATGCCCTGCCCTATTTTTACGCTTGCGCCCTTTCAAGCGCTCTTTTACGAAGAACACCCTAGACCGCGTTGGGCCACGTGTACCGCCGATCAGGCGTACGGATCGATACTCTGTAAGACGAAAGTCCTTTCCGGATCCGGTTGCTCGCGCCAGGGATACATTGAGTCAAGACCGAGAATATGTGGTAGCTCCGGGTGCCGTTTGATTAGTTCAGCGGGGGCATCGTCCCAATGATGGATCTGTTTCATGTACGAGCGCATCCAGTTCTGGACGTACGTCACCCGGAGTCCGTCGCGTTTTCGAGGTACCGACCCGTGCCAGGTGCCACCGTGCCATATGGCGAGCGACCCTGCTTTTCCTTGTAGCGGTACCACCGGAAAGGGCGTGTCTAACGGTTCCGACTCGTGCGGGAGGGGCTTACGCCCGAATCGGAAACTGCCAGGGACCAGAACCGTCGGCCCGTCATCAACGTCGTTGTAGTCGGTACAGAGCCACGATGCGTTGACCACGTGCGCGATTGTACCGGCGCCGAGCGTGATCCCGGGCGCGTCGCTATGAAGTTTCAGGTAGCTCTCGGTGCGGGGTTTGATAATCCACAAGTTCCCCGACAGCACCGCGCTCTGGCCGAGAAGGAAGCGGATCAGCGATAGTCCGACAGGGTTGAGCGAGGCCTCAACGAAGGCGTCGTCCTCAAACAACAGTCGCCAGGCATTCCTCCCTACTACCTTTTCGTCAACGCCCGCGGCGGATGGATCGCCAATCTCAATCCCGTGGCGTCGTTCCGCGGTGCTGATTAGTGCGTTCCGCAGCCGGTCGACGAATGCGTCATCAACGCCTAGCTTCTCCGGGGGAACAACCGTAAATCCGTAGGTGTCAAGCTCGAGCGCGTGTTGCGTGACGTCGTAACGCGCAAAGTCTTTCATGAGAGTGTCGAGGTGCGGCAATGCGCCTTGTGCCGAGATGTCCATGATGTGTCCTTCATCCAACTGCAGTAAGACAAAGTGCATTCTACATAGATGGATTGGACAGCGGACGAGCCGAAATCGTCCTCAGGCCCACTAACCGTTCATTCAGCGTTAGCAACCTGTTAGAAGAATACCGATACTAGGAAAGCTAAATCATTGCCTTGACGTTGACCTTCTCGGGTGCCGTTGGCTCAATCTCTAGTTTCAGTTTCTCGGCCCATGTATTCCGAAAAAGTTGCAAGGCCTTGTCACCACCGATTCCCCTCGGCTCAAAATCAGGATTTTCTTCGAGGTGCTTTTGCTGCTTCTCGATTATCACTTTGTCTTCTAAAAAGCCTTCCAATAACGAATCTTTCAGCGATTCGGTGACGGTATCGTTGTTCAACTCATAGTTATGGAGATAGTTCCAAAAGAAGTGGGTGGTATGCCATGTCTCTGGCGTGATGAATTGACAGTTTCGATACTGTCGGCAACCCGAGCGGTCATTTTTTTCTTTATCGAATCCAACCGGCGCAAAGAGCGTCTCCATCAAAAAAATACCAGGGACGTGCAGACGCATGTCGTTACAGCGATCGAGTTTGGTGTCATGTTCTGACTCCGGTATCACCCGCCGGTGAAACGGTGGAGGCGAACTATTTTCGTGCCAGCGCGTAATGGAGACACCTGTGTCTAACGCTTTAATGTTCTCGGGCGTTGACTCATAGGCGTACTCCTCTGATCCTCCTAAAGTATTGGTATGTACAAAAGCCACATGCGTAAAGTCAGCCAAATTATCTACTATTAACAACGAGTTAGCTTCATAATGTAAATACGATTCTTTCTCAAAACCCTTCCAGTTCGACGGATCGGACAAGGCCGGCATATCATGAATTGCGTTACGATCCGCCAACTCTGGGTCCCCCAGCCAAATCCAAACCATGCCGCCTCTAGACGCAACAGGATAACTGCGCACTCTCATGTCTTTAGAAATGTGGGACTGTCCTGGGATCTCCACGACCACGCCGTCTTGGTTGTAGAGCAACCCGTGGTACATGCACCGAATGCAACTGCCTTCAATCCGACCAATGGATAGAGGTGCGGCTCGATGGCAGCACCGATCGTCAAGAGCGACATACCCACCATCCTCGGCTCTGTAAAAAGCCAGAGGCATGTCGCAGATCTTGCGTGCAAAGATATTGTCGGCGGCCGCAATTTCATGCTCCCACGCCGCCGCATACCATGTGTTTAGTACGTATCGTTTAGCGTTCGTCACCTATCTTCCTCCGCAACATACCGAATCTGCTCTCGTTCGCGTGGCACCTGGACATTAACTCATTAACAAAACGCCACACTGATATCCCCAAGTGGACCGTAGTCGGCCCTGATTTGTGTTCCGCTCGAAACCGGAACCGGTCGTGTAAACGAACCCGACAAAACAGTCTGACCGGGTTCGAGGCCAACGCCGTATTGTGCAAAACGCTTACACACCCAACTGATTCCTCTCGCCGGGTGATCCATGACCGCGGCCCCTAATCCGGTTTCTTCAATGATTCCGTCTGCGTACAACAATGCACCGCTCCAACGTAAGTCCACTTCATTGGGATCAATAGGCTCCTCACCCAAGATGTAGCCCGCGCTCGCGGCGTTATCCGCGATCGTGTCGAAGACGTTGCGTGTATAACCCGAGTCCGGATCAACGCGGTAACTTCGGGCAGAGATTAGTTCCAGGGCAGGAACGGCATAGTCCGTTGCATCGAGTACCGCATCAACGGAAAGGTCCTCACCAAACAGACGGTTTTTCATGACAAACGCGAACTCGGCTTCAATGCGAGGATCGAGAAAGTCATCGGCTTTGATCGTCGATCCATTAACAAAACGCATACTCTCAAAAAGCACGCCAAAGTCCGGGGTATCAATGTCCATCGCTTGCTGCATTGCCCGAGATGTCAGGCCTATTTTGTAACCCGTTATGTCATCACCACGCGCCTGCTTCATCTCCACCCATGCCTTTTGGATAGCATAAGCATCGTCCATGTCGATCCCCTTAAGGCCCAGCGTGAGTGGTTTGATGGGCTGCTTGTTCTTTTCGGCGTCATCCAGCTGCTTCGCTGCCAGAAGTATTTGTTCACTCGTCAACATGCTTTCGTCTCGATCTGATCGATCGCACCTTGCAGGTCTTTGAGTAACCCATACAGGTCATTCAGCTTCTGAAGGCCAAATTGTTCTTCGATCTCCCGGTACAAGCGTTCCGAGTCGGGACTGACGTTTTTGTAGATAGTTCGTCCAGCTTTGCTCAAACGAATACTCACACGCCGCAGATCGTCCGGACCCGGGGTTCTAGTCACCAGGCCATCTCGAACGAGAGCTTTCAGAATTCGAGTCAAACTGGGTGCAAGCAGGAACGTCTTCTGAGACAAATCGCCAATGTCCAACTCCTTCTCCGAGGCGAGCACGCGCACCACGCGCCATTGCTGTTCGGTCAATCCATGACCTCGCAACATAGGTCTAAACCGGGACATCGCGGCCTCCCTGGCACGCAACAACTGCATCGGTAAACTTAGATTAATACTTCGTAGTGCCACCGTTTTACGCTTCCTCGTTCACAATCGAATTCTCAAGAGTCCCTACGCCGGGAACTCGAACTTCCACTCGGTCTTGTGGTTTCAAAAACCGTGGCGGGTCAAATCGAGCTCCTGCACCGTTAGGCGTGCCGGTGGCAATAAGGTCACCGGGTTTTAACCGAAAGAAAGTGGATAGATAACTGACGAGATATCGGAATGAAAACATGAGATTCGTCGTCACGTCGTTCTGCCGCTCCTCCCCATTAACTGTCGTAATGACTTGCATCTCGTCAAATGGATTCAGCTCATCAGCAGTGACCATCCATGGACCGAGGGATCCGGATTTCTCAAAGTTTTTGCCTTGCGTCACGTTAAATTTTGCGTGTCGGAGAAAGTCTCGTACGGACCCCTCGTTCATGATTGAAGTGCCCGCGACGTAGTGGTGCACTTCTGACTCAGGTATGCGACGGCCTTCTTTACCAATGACCAACACAATCTCACCTTCATAGTCGAGCTGATCGGATTCTGGCGGGTCCAAAATCGCCTCACGGTGGCCAACGAGGGATTCCCGAGATCGCATAAACACACTGGGATACTCGGGCTCTTCGCTACCGTCTTTATATTCCGCATTGCGGTTCGCGTAGTTAACCCCGATACAGACTATTTTTTCAGGATTAGGAACAGTCGGCAGGAACTCCACCTCGTCAAGATTGTAGTCTGAAGCTCCCGCGAGTTTGTCGACAAGAGGCTGTTCATACGCTCTGATCTGAATGAATTCCCGCAGGTCACGAACCTCGGTGAAACGAGCTCCCAGATCCACAATTTGGGATCCAAACACGGCCCCAAAAGAAGATCGGCCTTCGACCGAAAAACTCAGGTATTTCATGTCCGAGGTCTCCGTTTTTTGTGACGTTTACTCAACAATTATTTAACATGTTGAATTATATTTTCCGTTTTTGCGAGAAGAAAATGCCGCATCAAATTATCGAGTACTCGTCTAATCTAGAGACCAAAATTGATATCGACGGTCTTGTTGCGGCCCTACATAACCGTGCGGCAGAACTCGAACCGTTACCACTCGCGGGGTTGCGGACCAGGGCCTTTGGCAGCACCCAATTTCGGGTTGCCGATTCGGATCCAAACAATGCCTACATCGCGGTCTATTTGAGAATCGGTAAAGGACGCGAAGAAGACACGCGAATAGCTATTGGCCAAACCCTTCACGAGTGTTTATGCGACTATGTCAAAGAGATCTACGATCATGACCCCATTGCCCTATCTTACGAAATTCAGGAAATCGAACCGTCAGCACGATGGAATACCAACAACCTACGTGAGCACCTGGCCCGCCGGTAATCTGAGATGACTCGTCGGCTCCCAAAACTCCACGCTCCGCTCTGGAGAATTAGATAAACGAATGGCTGGCCTGTCCAAAAACTTGAGCAACCTTGCGCCGACCCTAAAAAGATTCGGCTCCAACCCCCTGGGGCACTTTATTAACGGCGAGCTCGAATCAGCGGAATCCGGTGAATCGTTTCAAAACAACACCCCGATCGACGACTCGCCTATTGGAAGCGTCGCCGCAGGCACAGCCAGCGATATCGATCGCGCATGTCAAGCCGCGGAACAGGCTTTCCATGCATGGGCAGACGTATCAGGGAAGCAACGTCGCGAGCTCTTGCATCAGGTGGCAGATGCAATCGAGGTAAACGCCGAAGAAATAGCTCTGATCGAGAGCTACGATACGGGGCAACCGCTACGATTTATGAGTAAGGCAGCAATTCGCGGGGCCGAAAACTTCCGGTTCTTCGCGGACCTTGCGCCAACCGCTCGCGACGGTCTATCGCTACCAGCTGAGGAACATCTGAACTATAGCCTGCGCCAACCTCTCGGACCGGTTGGCGTGATTACCCCTTGGAATACGCCGTTTATGCTATCTACCTGGAAAATCGCCCCTGCTTTAGCAGCTGGTTGCACAGTAGTTCATAAACCAGCGGAGTGGTCACCTTGCACGGCCGCGCTTTTAGCGGAAATTATGCACGACGCGGGCATACCAGCAGGCGTTGCCAATACTGTGCATGGCACGGGCGAAGCCGCTGGCAAGGCCTTGACCAAGCACCCCGCCATAAAAGCGATCTCCTTCGTGGGTGAGTCTGTGACAGGAAGTCACATCATGCGGCAGGGCGCGGAAACACTGAAGCGACTCCACTTTGAACTCGGTGGGAAAAATCCGGTGATCGTTTTTGCGGACGCTGATCTAGATCGAGCGCTAGACGCCGTCGTGTTCATGATCTACAGCCTCAACGGTGAGCGCTGTACATCGTCGAGCCGACTTCTGATTGAAGCGAGTATCGAGCAGGAGTTTCTAGAGAAGTTAAAGACGCGCATTGCGAAGCTCAAGGTCGGCCATCCGCTGGATCCGATGACCGAAGTTGGACCGCTCATCCATCCGCAACACTTTGAGAAGGTCTGCCATTATTTCGAAATCGCCAAAGCGGATGGTGCCACTGTCGCGGCAGGCGGTGAAACGCGCCTCTTGGATGGGAAAGGCAATTTCGTGGCTCCCACGCTATTCACAAATGCCAACAACAACATGCGCATCGCCCAGGAAGAGATCTTTGGGCCCGTGCTGACGGCAATTGGTTTTAGCGATGAGGCAGAAGCGCTGCACATTGCAAACGACATTGACTACGGACTAGCTGCCTATGTTTGGACCGGCAACACGGGCCGCAGCATTAGGATGGCTAGAGATCTCGACGCAGGAATGGTTTGGATCAATTCCGAGAACAATCGGCATCTACCCTCCCCGTTTGGTGGAATGAAATCCAGTGGTATAGGCCGCGATGGTGGTGACTATAGTTTCGACTTTTACATGGAAACCAAAAACGTCTGCATTGCCGCCGACACCCACACCGTTCCAACCCTCGGTCAATAGGACGCCGATTGCGGCGTCACGGCAAAGGAGGAAACATGAGTCTGTATCAAGTCCAAAAGTTCCTCTTCAACTTAAATAGGGATGAACAAAGCAAGGAACAGTATACGAACGACAAAACGACGCTGCTTCGTTCGTACGATTTAACAGATGACGAAAGAGAGGCACTATCGCAAGGCGACATTGGTCTCCTCTACGTTATGGGGGTCAACGGCCAGATCCTGATGCACTACGCCGCTTTCCTTGGAATTGAATGGTTCGACTATCTCGAGCTCATGCGTAAAGGCATTACCGAGCACGGCCAGGTACGCGCGGGTGTATACGCGATGACGGGTGGTGGTCGTTCCTTCACGAAAGAGAGAGAAATCTCGTGACCTTGGTATACGCGGGTCTCACCAGTCATGCCCCTGGCATGACTGGGCGGGCGCATATGGTCGAAAATACTAATGAACGCGACCTCTTGTATGCCGCACTAGACCAACAACGACAAGAAATCCAAGACAGTGGCGCAGAAGCACTGATTGTTGTGGCTGCAGAACACTTCGCAAACTTCTTCATGGACAACATGCCCGCCTACTGTATTGGTATCGGGGAGTACCACTTAGGTCCAATCGAGGACTCGGCCTGGTTGAAAATAGAAAAAACCACAATCCCCGGTGCTCCAGCCCTGGCCGGCGCAATCGCACAAGAAGTCATACAGTCCGTAGACATCGCGTATGCTGAAGAATGGAAGTGTGATCATGGAATTATGGTGCCGCTGCACTTCTTAACGCCGAAGTACGACCTGCCGATCATTCCAATGAACATTAACTGCCAGGGCCCACCCTTGACTCCGCTATCTCGAGCATGGGCATTTGGGGAAGCAGTACGACGCGCGTGCGACCTCTCGTCCTCCAAGATCGCCCTGATCGGTACCGGAGGCATCTCTCATTGGCCCGCAACACCCGACTCCGGCAAAATTAATGAGGCATGGGATCGTGAATTCCTGGACCGTTTAACGCGCCAAGATAAAGCGGCCCTGTTGTCTTATACGGATTCCGAAACATATCAAGACGCCGGGCAAGGCGGTTTTGAAATACGAACCCACATCGCTGCCGCCGCGGCCGCCGGCGGACCATGCCACGTCCAGTTTTATACCGCTAACCTGCCAATCTTCGCCGTCGGTTGCACCGTTGCAAGATTTTCCGTGGCTTAAGTCGTAGCGCTTGCATAGACCAGCGCGTCAACGCCAATCCCAGAACAAAGCGTCGCAAATGGCGTCTAAATTTCGCCAGGATTGGCAACGACGTTCTCACACAAGGCTTCGATTCTAGCGATGCAGCCCACACTCAGTCCGGCTCCACCACCAGTGCGTCCCGAGCCCAGTCACAGGGCCATCAGGCAATCATTGAGCGTTGACACCAATAGCTCCGCATTATCGCGCGAGAACGGCATCGGCGGACGTAGTTTGAGGATACTGTCGAAGCGACCGACCCGGCTGATCAGCACGCCACGTTCGCACATTCCATTAACAAGTCGTTTCGCGGCGTCCGTGGCCGGTGACTTGGTAGTACGGTCCTCGACCAATTCGAGCGCAAAGAACAAGCCCTTGTGCCGCACATCACCGATTATGTCGTACCTGCCCTGCAGCTCACGCAGGCCATCAGCCACCAAGTTACCAACCTGAACCGCGTTATCGAGCAGCTGCTCTTCTTCCAGCACATCCAAAACGGCCATGCCCACTGCACAGGACACGGGATTGCCTGCAAAGGTATTAAAGTACAAACCCCACTCTCCGAATTCATCAACCAGGTCGGTCCTGGCGACTACACCGGCAAGCGGATGGCCATTCCCCATGGGTTTACCCAGGGTGACAATGTCTGGCACCACACCCTCCGCTTCGTGAGACCACCAGTGCTGACCCGTCCGGCCAAAACCACCCTGTACTTCGTCCGCGATATACAGACCGCCGGCCGCGCGCACGCGAGCCATGGCCTTCTCAACGAAACCCGAAGGCGCATTCACTAGTCCCTCGTTGGCGAAGTCTGGACAAATAAGCATGCCCGCAAGGCCAATCCCATCTTTCGCCAGAGATTCGATCGCGTCTGTGACGGCATCCGCATACGAATCTGCCAGCGCGTCAACGTCAACACCTTTCAAGCCACGATAAGAATCGGGAATCGGAATGGAGCGAACGCGTTGGGTGGCGGTGGCCTCCGGCATGAACGCAGTCCCCAGCTCCGCGACGGCCTCGGTATTGCCGTGATAGGCGTAGTCGGTAACGATAATCCCCTGCTCGCCCGTGTGTAAGCGGGCCATGCGCAACGCCAATTCGTTAGCCTCACTGCCAGTGCACGTGAACATGGCGGCAGATAAGGTATCGTCAAATTTCTCAGTCAACCGTTCCGCGTATTGAACGATGTTTTCGTGAAGATAGCGGGTATGCGTGTTCAGCGTGGCCGCCTGGGTTTGCAAAGCTTGAACCACTCGTGGGTGACAGTGACCGACGTGGGGAACATTGTTATAGGCATCGAGGTAGCGCTTGCCTTCTATGTCGTATACCCAGACACCTTCTCCACGCACCAGTTGCAGCGGTCTGTCATAGAAAAGCGGCGAGTGCTTGCCTAAGACTGCAAACCGTCGAGCCAACAGAGAGTCATTTCTAGAAACCATTCATTTCAACCCGCTTCCTCGGAGCGTGGTGAGAATACGATGTCTGGATGTTAGGTGCTTCATGTGAGACGACGTCGCCCGCAGGGACACCCGACGCATCATTCCGTTTGGCCGATAGCGAGACACTTGGTGATCAAATATGATCCCGGCTCAAGTTTCGCTGAGGCACAGGAGGGGTAAAAATGTTAGGGGATCTCACGGGGAAAGTAGCCATTGTCACCGGGTCCGGTCAGGGAATCGGAGAAGGAATCGCCAAGGTATTCGCTCGGGCCGGCGCCGCCGTTGTGGTAGCAACACGCACAGCGAGCAATGGCCAAGAGACCGTTGACGATATCCTCGGAGTAGGCGGCGATGCCATGTTGGTTCACTGTGATGTGGGCCAGCGTGACGCCGTAGAGAAGCTCGTCGCGATGACCATGGAACGATACGGACGGGTGGATATTGGCATCCATAATGCCGGAATCTATGCCATGCATACCGTCGAGGATCTCAGCGATGAGGTACTGGACGAAACTCTAGCCGTCAATTTGAAAGCCGCGTTCTGGCTGACGCAGGCTTGTCTGCCCCATTTCCGACAACAGGGTGGTGGACGGTTGATCTTTACCTCGTCAGTTACCGGTCCCAGAGTAGCGATGCCCAAAACGTCACACTACGCCATGTCAAAAGGTGGCATGAACGCGTTTATCCGTACCGCGGCGCTGGAATTCGCCCGAGAAAATATTACCGTCAACGGCGTTGAGCCCGGATACATACTGACCCAAGCGATGGCAGCTCTGGCAAGCGACGAGGAAGTCAAAGCTATTGCCAGCTGCATTCCACAAGGCGACTTAGGTACAGCTGAAGACATCGGCAATACGATGTTGTTTCTAGCCTCTGATGAAGCCTCCTACATCACCGGTCAAACGGTGGTGGTTGATGGCGCTTCGACACTGCCAGAAAGCCAGGTGGTGATGGACGCTTTTTATGGCTCGGATCCGTCAACATCGACGTGATAGCTCAACTGGTCAAAATCGTTAGACAGAGGGCTAAGTAACGACGCAATGATGGATTTCTTCGAACTGAGTCCGGAAGAGCAACTAAGAAGGCTCGAACTGGCCGCTCATCATGCCCTCTCGCATTGGAATCTCGACGGGGCCTCTCTTCACCTAATCAAGTATCGGGAAAACGCCGTATTTTGCGTCGACAAAGACGGCTCCAAGACGGCGTTACGTTTGCACCGCCACGGGTATCACTCAGATGATGAACTAAGGTCCGAATTGCAATGGATGCAAGCGCTATTACAGGCCGATGTCATGGTGCCCACAGTCGTCCCAACAAATTCCGGCGAGCTATTCCTAAAATCTGCCGCCGACGGGTTACCCGGCGAACTGCAGATCGATTTATTCGAATGGATCGATGGCGAACAACTGGGCTCTGTGGAAGAAGGTGTCACAAACGAGGCTGAAATCGATCGAACCTATGGTGCCCTCGGGGAGCTTGCGGCTCGGATTCACAATCAGGCCGCTCGCTGGAACTTACCGCACGGGTTTGTACGCCACGCATGGGATGCCCACGGCCTAGTTGGCGAAGATCCATTCTGGGGCCAGTTCTGGAACCTCAAATCCGCGTCGAAATCTGAAGTGGCTTTGCTTAAGCGAGGCCGAGACAGAGTCTTCGACGACTTGAGCCGCATTGAAAAGTCATCAGAAACGTACAGCATGATCCACGCAGACTTTGCGCCGGAAAACATCCTAGTTGAGGATGCCAACATTCATCTAATCGACTTTGACGACGCCGGATTCGGATGGCATCTATTCGAGTTGGCAACTTCGCTTTACTTCATACGGAGCGAGCCCTATTTCCACCAGGCGAAGGAAGCATTAGTGAGGGGTTATCGTGTTCATCGGCAGCTGTCGGACAAACAACTAGAATTGCTGCCGCTCCACCTATTAGCCCGGGCCTTCACCTACGTCAGCTGGGTACACACCCGCCACGAGACGGAAACCGCAAGAGAACTGACACCGATGATCTTGGCGACGGCATGTGAACTTACCGAAGATTATTTGAAGGGTTGAATAAGTGCTCGATCTGGTTAATTCGTTCTAAGAGCGCTGTAATATCAAAGTCCAGGATTATCGACTAAACCCGCTTAGAGGGTATTAAAGGAGGCAGGGTTATGAGCGAAAACAGCGATCCATTGGCGAGTGCTTTTAGTGAGAGAGCCCCGAAAGATATAAACGATTTCCGCAATATGCTAGATGAGGCGGTCGAGGCTCACGGCGCTAACGAAAACCTGCCAGAAATAGGTGACTTTCTTACGGACGTTGTGATTTCGACCAAAGAAGATCACTCACTCACAACGGACATTCACGTACCCAAAGGCGAAGGGCCTTTTCCAATACTGGTGTATTTTCATGGGGGCGGTTGGATCTCCGGAAGTCCAAAAAGTCATCGACGGATATGTCATCGATTCGCTGAAGCAGGCTTCTTAGTCTTCAACGTTGACTACGCATTAGCGCCTGAGCATCCGTTTCCCCAAGGATTTAACGAGTGTTGCGAGTCACTTAAGTGGGTTGTAGATAACGCCCTTGAGTACCGAGGTGATCCCAACAGATTGTCGGTTGGAGGAGATTCTGCCGGCGGTAATTTTACCGCGGCTTGTGCAGCGGCATTCGCCGAAGACGACAGAATTGACATCAAGAAAGTGCTTCTGATTTATGGCGTTTTTGATTTCTCGACTATGGGAGACGCGACTGAAAGTCTAGAAACAGACTCTTCAAATTTGTTGATGCAAATGATGGTGGGTTCGTACTTAGGGCCCAATCCGGATACGGATATTCTTGCTGATCCAAGAGTTAGTCCGATCTATGTCGCAGATAAACTTCCTCCGGCACACATTCTCTGCGGCACTCTAGACGGACTCATCACTGGCTCAAAGCTTTTGGCAGAGAAATTACGTTCTGAGGGAATATCGAACGAAGAGTTCTATTATGAAAATATGCCTCATGGATTTCTTCATTTCGAAGAAATCTATCCCGAGGCCAGACAAGCTATCGATCGAATGGTCAATTTTCTCAAGAGCTAGCGGTAGCTTCGTGCCAATGATCCCTCCCCGACCGATCCAAAGGTTACGGGTCAATAATCTGGATCTTAATGGCCTTACAGGTGTGATCGTTCATCGCTGAGACGTCGTCTGGGCAGACCGATATAACCGCCAACACATCCATTTCAGCTTGAAATTCTATGTAGTCGCCCTCGACACTGCGAGGAGGCGCGATAGTTACCGAACCGTCCCCGTTCGGATCAATAGAGACGTTAGCAAACGCGTTAAGGACACTGGGACTGTAGATGTCTTCAAGCTCCAAACCAAACTCACTGAGCGCATCAGCAAAATTGTCGCTGCAGCTTCGGTGACCGGGCGCGTCCCAAATATCCATCATTGTTTTAGTGCAATGAGGCCCCAAGAAATGATCACCAACGGGGTTGTCGGTTACGGTCAACATGATCCGTTCGTAAGGGACCTTAGAATATAGCTGAGCCGCTTTGTAATGAGATCCAAGGTGGGCCGGATGAAAGAAACTAAGCCCCCCCGAAAACTCAGCCATGAACTGCTCTTTAAAATTATGAGCATTCAAAAAGATGAGCCCAGCAACTTGTTTCCCTTCGTGCTGGATCACTCGAAGCAATTGGCCTTGTTCAACCCGAAAAGCCTTTCCCGTGCATTTCGGTAGGACAAATTCAGTCGTAGAGGTCACCGACATTGGATCGACTTACTAGACCAAGCTAACGTGGGTTCAAACGATGTCTTCACTTCGCGCCCCATCATCCGGTTCTAATATCTGCATTCTCAGAGCTTTGGGTTCAAAGTCGTTACAGGGACTCGATCCGTCAGGACAGACGGAGCACACGGCAATGACGTCCATTTCTGCCAAGAAGTCGATGTACTCCCCTTTCTCTGCGAGCGGAGGAGCAAAATTCATGGCGCCGTCTTCAGTAATCCACGACTGCATCCACACGTTGAAGATTGTCTCGTCATAGGTGTCTTCCTGCGCCAAGCCAATTTCGCGAAAGGCGTCAGCAAAATTATCGCTGCACGTTCGCGTGTCTGGCGGTGCGCCCAAGTACTCGACGAGGCGTTTCGAGCAGTGACACATCATGAAATGTCCCGCTCGCTCTCCACCCCTTGCGCCGTCGCCGACTTTGTCGTCGACCACGCTTAGCATGACGTTCTCATATGGAGGCTTGGAATAGAGTTTACTAAGCCGATAGTAACCGCCGATGTTCTGGATGCTGTTCAACATTGCCGAGTATTCAGCGGCGAAATGTTCTTTGTAGTTGTGTGCATTCAAGAACGTCAGATCCAAGACCTGCTTTCCCTCATGCTCCATCACGCGAAACACTTGGCCTTTATCGACTCGCAGCGTTTTGCCACTGCATTTGGGAACGACTAGATCCTCGATGACTTTCCAGGCCATGGTTTACTTCCTTACCGCTTCATTCCTTTGACCAATCAAAAATCAGCCTTGAAGGCGGTGCGGGCGGTGCTTGCGATAAGTCTACCCCTAGAATTTCCTTAATACATTGCCTCTGCCATACGGGAACATCATCGTTTGAGCTCGCATATTCCTGAAGCATCTTGAACGGGTCGTCCGCGTCAAAGACCAAAACCAGCAAGGCACCTTGCTCGGTTTCCTGAACGTGCCACGTCTCTCGAGAGATACCAAAACCTTTGAACGTCGCATCGAGATCGGGATGATTCTTGGCGTCTGCTAGGTGCTGTTCCAACGCCTCGGTCTTACCGGGCGGTATCGGAAGGGCCATTGCCAGAACGGGCATGAGATTCTCCTTATGTTTCGCGAGAAGTGGCGCTACTTTAGCCGACCGGTGGCCCCGCCTGGACTTGCTCAAGCACCTGCTCAAGGGTCCCTGGTTTGCCACAATCGAGCCATTCGAGCCACCAAGTAGTGCCAGCGTCTCGATACGCCTGCAACGTGGCCTCTGTCGTCTGTTCGTCCAAACCCGCTGTGATCCCCGAGGTGATGACATCGAAAGGCTCATCGGTTTCGCGCAGTTGGGACGTGAACTCAACCACCTCGCGAATCTGTTCTGGGCTTGGGGCCATCAGAACCCGCATGTCTGTGTCACCAATATCTTGGGTCTCTTCCAGTAACTTGGGCATCACGTGGGGCATGATGCCGTCCCATCGTGCGGCCCTCCGTTGACCCGGCTTCGCTGGGAGCATCGCGGCAACCCAGACCGGAATGCGCGGACGCTGCACGGGGCGCGGTAGCAGACGCGCGTTTTTTACCTGATAAATCTCACCATCGAAGTTGACCGCATCTCCCCGATGCAGACCTTCCATAATCGTCAGCCCTTCGTCCGTTTTTTTTGCGAGGACGCGTTTATCGGGATCTTCTCCAAAATTCGAGAATTCCTGATCCATTCCACCTAGGCCGACCCCAATTCGAAGGCGCCCGTTAGACAACTGATCCACGCTGGCAAACTCCTTCGCCAGCTTCCAGGGACGACGCCGTGATACAGGCGTGACCATAGAACCAATGATGACTCTATCGGTGACCGCAGCGATCGCGCCTAACATAACACTCGGGTCAGCCAGGGCCAGGAATCCGTCCGGATCGAGCAACAAATGATCGCAGATAAAGAATCCGTCCCAGTCTGCCGCTTCGGTGCATTTAGCCAATTCCAACAGATTTGCTGGATCAGAATATTCGTGAATGGTTGGTGAGACCAATACGCCTTTTTTCATAACATCAATCTTGTATCTCTGAGATCCGAACGCAGGTCTAAGCGCCTAAACTCACGATATCGTTAGGGAATGCCGGGAATATGTCACAACCGTCTTCCGTGACGTAGACGTAGTCTTCACCACCATAGACGTTGAAGGGAGGTTGGAAGTTCTCGCCAGTCTCAAACATCCAGCACTCGACTGCTAGTACCATCCCGGGTTTCACCACATATTTCTCACCGAGCGCAATCGCCGGCGGCTCCTGCCCGCAGAGTCCAACGCCGTGGCCGCCTTGATCGAGCGAACAGTGCAGGCCCCCTTCCGTCAACGTATCGATGATCGCATCCATAATCTCACCGGTAGTGACGCCGGGCTTGGTCACCTCCGCCGCAACTTGTCGGCCCCGATCCATAATCTGCGTTTTATGCTGGGACGCCTCTGTCGGCGGACCGAGTTGAAAGGTACGACCCGAGCTTCCCCAATAGCCTTTGACTTCGGGCAGTGGCTCCAACACGATGCGATCCCCGGGCATAAGCGGGATACCGTCATCCCATGCCGGGATATCTGCCATAAACACCTGGCGTCGACTTCCCATGCATAGATTTGGCTTACAGTCGTCTGCGTACTCAAGGAGTTTCTTACGGATATAAAGACCAACGTCTTTCTCATCCCAACCCCATTCAAAGTCGGCGACCAGGTCATGAAACGACTTAATCGAAGCCTCGCAGGCGAGTCTGATCGCGTCCACTTCCATATTCGACTTGATCATTCTGACGTTCCAGATCTGATCCGCGGCGTAGACCAACTCGGCGTCCGGAAGCGACTCCCGAAACGCGTCAATATCGTTGAGTGGTCGCGGGATTGTCATGCCGCCCGTAAGTCCACCCTCGATGCCGACCCTGCCTGAGGCACTGCCCATAAGTTCCTTGGCCAACCCGGCGACCAATTTCGGCAGCTCACGAAGATGGGACGTGACGTGGGGTTCGTTATGACAGCGAATGTCTTTGATGAACGTGTACCCTTCGACAACGCCCTGAAAAAAGTCCGGTACCACCATGACGGGCTCTTTGTCGACAGCAATCAGCAATACCGCAGGGCATACGGTAATGGGTGGCCAATGGTTTGAGTAAAACCCGGTGAAGTACCGAATGTTCAGTTCATCCCACATCACCAACACATCGAGATCCGCATCGGCCATCTCTTCTTTGATGCGTTGGATACGGTGATCGTATTCCGGCCTAGGGAAATCCGCGTACGGTGGCTGATCGCATAATCGTTCTACTTTGTTGAGCATCTTTGACCTAATTTATAGCAATAACTAACGCCGCTTTAAGCGAGCGCGACGAGTGCTGTACGACGATGACTTAACGCTAGAAGAAGTAGCGTAGTTGTACCCCGTATCGTGCACCGCGCTCACGCCCGATACCACCCGCATCGAATACAGGAGCCAAGCTTCTGCTCAGAAAGCTGTACGCATTGGTATGCTGACGTCGTTCATCCGTCACATCGCGCCCATACACTGCTACTTCCCAATTACCATCCATTGGGACAATCGCTAAGCGCAGGTCAATACGCATCCATTCATCAGCCTCGCTCAGTGGATCACCGCCGACCCCAGCGATGCTGAAACCGTCGCTCCAAACCATGTTAGCGCTGACGCTGACATTAAATTCGTTCACGCTGGTCCGATACTCCGGCTGCACGTTTATCTTCCAATCCGGTGCGTACGGAAGCGTCACACCACTCGCGTTATACGCTAACGCTCCAGGGTTATCGGGATGGAATTGACACTTTCCTATCGGACCGATTTTTGTTTCGAGCGTATTGCAGTTAGGCCCAAAGTAATCGTCGTATTGCGCTTCACTCACCGCGCCTGAAAAGCCGACAGAGAAGTTATCGGTCATAGCCCAACGGCCATCAAACTCAAAGCCCTTGGTATGCGCTGCCGCAGCGTTTTGGGTTTCGAACGCGGCGGTGTCTGGATTCAAGATCGTGACCTGCAGATCCGTAAAATCGGTGTTGTAGTAGGACGCGTTCAGTGACAATCTGCCATCGAGCAGCAGCCCTTTAATACCCACTTCGAACCCTTCTGCCACCTCATTGTCATAGGTAAAAGGATTCGCAACGGCACCACCGATCGGCGGTGATTTGACGAATCCGCCGGCCTTTAGTGCTTCCGAATACTTCGCGTAAACCATGACGGCATCAGACGCCTCCCACTGGAAACCAATTTCTGGGAGAAAATCGCTCGTGTCGACTCTTCCCGATACCGGCGGTCCGGAGGGAGAAAGTGCTTCGTATGCGGTGCCACCGGTAGGCAGGCGCGCTAACATTGGGTTCTCAATGCCGGTTTTGTCGATGCTTTGACGACGACCGCCTACGTTGATCCGGAAAGTATCTGACACATTCCAGGTCGTGCTAAAAAAGAAAGCGGTCCATTTAGAGTTTTCGACTAGCGGGCCGCCATAGCTGATTGCTGAGTATCCTGCATTAGCGGGATTGGGCGGAGCCCCAAAAAGAAACGCCGGAATGTCAAACGTCCAGGGTAGATGCACTTGAATCGAAGTTGTCAGATCATGCTCCTGATCATACGCACCCACCATCCAAGAGAATTGTTGATCCTGGGGTGAGGTAAAACGGATTTCGTGCGAGTACTGTTCGAAGTCTTCTGAGCGTTCGCCCACAAATACGGCGAAGCTACTCATGTCCGGATCCAGAATGTCGTGTTTGTCGTACCTCAGGGAGGACGATTGCCAACTCATGACAACTCCGCGATCACCAATCTCCCAGTCAAAAGCGGCCAAAAAGACCTCGACCTCCTGCTCGCGCTCTTCATCTTCGTTGAAGATCCCCACGTTATTGAGGCCAGATGCGACCGGGCTAGCGAATAAGGGCATCGGAGCACCCCAATAGTTGGGGCTTCCGGGGGTCGCACCGCTGGCAGCGTTGAGCTCATTCATCGCTACTAGGACATCCTG
>ENA-UPTF01001050-UPTF01001050.1-marine-metagenome-genome-assembly--contig:-NODE-1050-length-18091-cov-7.778284_pt1 | contig 18091 bp, 6 predicted proteins | sample MGYA00238166_ERZ767019 | MGnify/ENA primary metagenome ERZ767019 (study PRJEB28930, sample SAMN06266391) | marine metagenome | isolation source: Sea water from 250 m depth | place: Atlantic Ocean | study...
ATTCTGAAACATCCTCCCCTGATCTTTCTTTTTCCCGCAATTGCATCCTGGCTGATTCAATTTTTTCTCGGACAGGTCCAGATTTTAGAGAATTGATACAATCATCTATGGTTCTATCAACCTCTTCCGGCACTGTTAAATCCAGCAGAATCCCTGCCACCGTCTCCTGCTCATCTTTTGTTTCAAAATTCTGAAGCACTGCCCCATATTTTACTACTTCATACTGACCGAAAAAGAACTCCGCCAGTTTTTTTAATACATGCGAAGTAAAATAGTCTATGGACACGGAATCACGAATTTTCTGGCGAACCGTCAGGTCCTCTCCTGCCAGGAGTTTGACCAATTCTAGTTGTGCTTTTTCACTTTTGGATGCAAAGAGGGGCTTTTCACTCTTAGCATCACTTTTAGTACTGCGCATCCTCCTCCGGCGATGTTCTTTGTCTGCCACAGCAAGAAGATCCCGTTCGTTAATCTGCATTTCATCTGAAATGGAACGAAAGATCTCATTTCTTAAAATGTTATCTTGAATCCCCACAACTTCAGTTACCATTCCACGTATGAATCTGGATCGTTCTGCGGGAGACATCTTATGCACACCAGACAATTGAATATGATAAGTAATAAGCGGTTGGGCAGTATGTATTTTTTCATTTTTCCAGGAAATCCTAAACAAATTGGCCGGATGTGTTTCCCACAAACCAACGTTTTTCAGTTCATCTTTGATTTCTTCCGGAATTGTTTCCGGATTCTGCATCTGTCCAAAGGTGGGAAGTTTGATTTTCCGTTCCCTGCAGTGTTTTGCGTTTTGCTGAATTTTTGCTTCGTTTTTTGTTAAATCAATCATATTTATTTAGATTAGAAATTTAGTAGTTTCAGTTTTATGAAATTTCATCAAGCGAGTTGATGGCCTTTTCAGGCAGGATAATATTTTTTGCTGCAGAATTAGTGTCTTTCAGTCCGTTTCCGGTCAGCAGAACAACACAAGTTTCACCTGAATCCAAAGATGATTTCTGTTTCAAAAACCCTGCGTAAGACGTGGCCGCCGCCGGTTCAGAAAAAAGTCCGCAGGTGGAAGAAAGCTCTTTTTGTGCAGACAAAATTTCATCATCCGAAACAGTAATACATTTGCCGTCGTAGGCTTTTAGATTTTTCACAGCAAGATGTCCGTTGCTCGGAACATCGACTGAAATTGAATCCGCAACGGTTTTTGCCGGATGTCCGTCAAAAACTCCGGTTTCCATTGCACGGTAAATCGCAGCGCTTCCGGAAGCCTGTACTGCATGAACGGTGGGAATTTTGGCAATCCTGCCAAGCTGCTGCAGATCCCGGAATCCTTTGTAAATACCCGACAAAATTACTCCGTCTCCAACTCCGACAAAAACATGATCCGGCGCTTTTCCATCCGGAACGTCCGGTGCGAGTTGATTAAATATTTCGAGGGAGACAGTTTTCTTCCCCTCAACAGTCATTGGATTGTAAGCCGTGTTGCGGTTCATTCCACCACGCGTTCGGGAATATTCCAATGAAAGTGCGAAGGCCTGATCGTAGTTTTTTTCCGCCAAAAACACATCCGCTCCATATTGCAGGGCCTGGATCATCTTTGCAGGAGGTGCAGTTTTTGGTAAAAATAATTTGATTTTCAATCCTGCTGCCGCACCGACTCCTGCCATGGAAGAGCCCGCGTTTCCGGTAGAGGCGACAACAACTTCACGGATCCCGTGTTTTCGGGCAAAAGCTGCCACCAAAAAAGAAGCCCTGTCTTTTAATGAACCAGTGGGATTTACTCCATCATCCTTCAAATACAAGTGCGGAAAAGCATATTTTTCCACAAGATTTTGCGGATGCCACAAAGGAGTATTTCCAACAGGAATTGCAGGAAAAAACTCGCGTTCCACCGGCAATAATTCCAATGGATCGTGACTAGATATATTCCCTTTAAGTTCTACTTCCAGCACACCGTTCAGAGGTTGTCCGGATCGTTGCGTGGCAGAGCAGACGGGACACAACATCAGCTCCGGATCAATTTCATAAACTGCATCGCACTGACTGCATTTGTAGTTGAAGCTTAACAATAGTAACTCTTTCTATTCTAAAGTTGCTGTCGCATAATTCCGGATTAAGCAATAATTTGTCTTTTGTCATCCCGGACCTGTTCTGGGATCCAGTTCACTGAACGGGTTGAATACAAGAATTGAAGTGATTCAATGGATTCCTGGTCTCTGCTGCAATGCCCAGAATAACAATACTAAATTCCGTTAGTTTCACTGCCACAAGCTTACTGGAATGTGTGACAAAAAACGAGTAATAATTACTCTATTATTAGCGGGAGTTTTTAAGAGATGGATAACCAAATTCCAGCGTCTGGTGAGGGAGAATTTCCTCCAGTTCTTCAATCAGCGCTGAAGTAATGTTGATCCGCTCTTCGGGGGTAATGGTTACAGAAACGGCTTCAGGTGTTTGAACTGAAAATGTGAAAGGCTTGTCACCAGAATATTTTTGCAGAGTCTTCCGCAGTAAACTGACAGATTCCTGATTCAGGGATTCAGCACCTATTTTTATCAACATGCTTTTTGCCTCAGTTTCCCTGAGTTCACTCAGCCTGTGTACATTGTCCACAAACATTCCCACCTCTTCATCCCGATAATTCACACGACCGGAAATCAAAAGTGGATCGTCGCTTTCCAGCAATTCTCCCACCTTCTCATAAACCGAGGCAAAGACAGGAAATTCAATGGTTCCCCGTGTATCTTCAAGTGTGACAATGGCAAACTTTTCGTTGCTTTGGTTTAGACGGACAGTATTATTGACAACGATTCCAACCAAAGAAACCTTATCTTTTTCTGCATGCAGACCCTCTTTCATTTTAGCAGTGGTGGTAGCCAGGATTTTAATTTCTGAAACATAACTGTCCAGCGGATGTCCTGAAACATAAAAGCCCAGTGCCGTCTTTTCCTGATTTAAACGTTCCCATTTGGGCCAGTTCCTGACTTCAGGAAATTCAAGCTGAGTTTCGGTAGCTTTTGCATCGCCTGCATCCATCAATTCAAACAGGGAATCCTGCGAAGGCTCTTCAGCACGCTGAAATTCCTGTGCTAAATGAAAGGCACTGTCGATTGCAGCAAACAATTGCGAACGGTTTTCATGCAGTGAATCGAAGGCACCGCACTTGACCAGTGTTTCAATCATTCGTTTATTGACTTCCTTCAAATCCACTTTTTTCATGAATTCCATAAAATCAGTCAATTGTCCATGTTCGTTACGTACCTTCAAAATCGCATCAACTGCTTTTGAGCCCACGTTTTTAACAGCATTCAAACCAAAACGAATGACTTCAATCCGGGCTTCCCGGCGAAGCCAAGCAGAAAATGGAGACTTCAAATCAAAGATTGCAATATTGACTTTAGAGTTCAGTGTATTTAATTTCCCGCTTGAAGATTCAGTGGTTTGAGCAAAAAATTCCAGAAATTCAGCTTCTTCTTTGAAATCGCGATTTTTAAGTATTTTCATGGAATTCCGGAGCGGCTCTATCCATTCTTCAGGAACTGTTTCTTTTGTCGGACTGGTACCGCAGAAGTCACGTTCAAAGTGCGAGATTGTTCTGACTGAGATTCTGAAACCGGTTGGTGCAACCGTAAAAGTTTTTGTGCTGTGATTCACATCCGGAGGCAAAACATTGACACCCATTGCCTTGCATTCACTAATGTAACTGATGATGTTGTCTTGGTTGTTGATTGAACCATTGAACAATGCAGCCATCAACTGAACGGGATAATGTGCCTTGAGAAATGCAGTTTGATATGAAATCAAACCATAGGCAACACTGTGGGATTTGTTAAAACCGTAACCTGAAAAATAATTGATTGTGTCAAATATTTCATTGGCTTTTTCTTCCGGGGTACTGGATTTAGGACATTTCTCAACAAACTCCGGGTTTTTCAAGCAGCCATCAACGAATTGTAGACGCTGTTCAGCCAGAACTTCCGGAGTCTTTTTTCCAATCGCACGACGTAACAAATCTGCCTGTCCCAGAGAAAATCCGGCAAGGACCTGCACTCCCTGAATGATTTGTTCCTGATAGACAAGCACACCGTATGTTTCCCGTAAAATATCCGCCATAAGTGGATGCGGATAAATAACTCTCTTTCGTCCATGTTTGCACTGCACATAATCCTCAACCATTCCGGAACCAAGAGGGCCCGGGCGGTAAAGTGCCAGAATCGCAACAATATCTCCAAAAACTGAGGGCTGCATGTTAGATACCAGGCGTTTCATACCTGACGATTCCAGCTGGAAAACTCCGATTGTATCTGCACGGCAGAATAAATCGAAAGTTAAGGAATCGTCCATGGGTATACTGGAGATGTCGATTGAGGCTGAATCCGGACGGCTTGTTTTGATCAGGTCAAGAGTATTGTCAATGGTGGAAAGGTTTTGCAAACCGAGGAAATCAAACTTGACCGCACCCTGGTCCTCTGCATATTTCATTGGATACATCGACTGCAGCGCACCTTCTTTTCCGGTACAGACCGGCATCACTTCACGGATATCCTGATCCATGATAATCACTCCAGCAGCGTGGGTTCCCAAATGAGTGTTCAGGTCTTCCAACTGTCGGCTGAACTTAATCAAACGCTGTTCATTTTCACTGCCTTCTGCAGCAAGCAGCGCAAGTTCAGGCTCTTTAGCCAGCGCCTGATCAAGCGTGATATTCAAATCATTTGGAACAAGTTTTGCGATTTTATCTGCTTCAGAATATGGAAAATCCAGCACCCGCGCTACACCGCGCACGACAGCTTTTGCTTTGAGTGAACCAAAAGTGGATATTTGGCATACATTTTTGTCGCCGTATTTTTCACGAACGTGCTCTATTACTTTTTCTCTGCCCTCTACATCAAAATCAATATCGAAATCCGGCAGGTTTACACGATATGGATTAAGGAATCTCTCAAAAAGCAGCCCGTAGCGTAGGGGATCAATATCCGTGATGAGTAAAGCGTAAGCGACCAGCGAACCTGCTCCGGAACCCCTTCCAGGGCCAACAGAAACGCCGTTGTCTTTTGCCCATTTGATAAATTCAGAAACAATCAAAAAGTAACCTGGAAATTCCATTTGAATGATTACCCCCAGTTCAAAACTTAAACGCTCAGAGTAAGGTTCCCGAAATTCCTCAAACGGAACCTCCGGAGCATAAAGTTCATAAAGTTTTACCAATCGGTTTTTCAATCCTTTTTCGGCATCATCGCGTAGTTTTGAATCAAGAGTTTCAGATTCTCTTGTGGCAATTTGCGGCAGAAATGTTTTTTTATTTTCCAGAGAGACATCGCATTGCTCTGCAATTTTACTGGTATTATTCAATGCAGTCGGTGGAAGTTCCGCAAATGCCGAGAGCATTTCTTCCGGACTTTTCAGGTAACGCTGGTTGCCAAGCTGTTGGGGGACACCTTCATCTGTCACTCTGCGCTGTAAACCCATCAGCCAGAGAATATATTGTGCCTCGGCTTCTTCAGGAGTTAGATACAGGCATTCGTTAGTGCCGACCAGAGGTATATCAAGTTCATGCCCCAAACGGATCAACTGTTTGTTTAAATCCAGTTGTTCCGGAAGTCCTGTATTCTGCAGTTCAAGGTAATAACGGCCAGCAAAAACATCTCTGTACCAAAGTGCAATTCGACGTGCATCATCCGCTCGTCCTTCAAGTAAATGTTTGTTGAGCTGTCCATTCATTCCGCCGCTGAGTGCAATCAAACCCTCGTGATATTTTTCCAGCAGTTGATGATTGATACAGGGAACTCCTTTGACTTTGCCTTCGGTATAGCTGAGGCTCACCAGAAATCCCAGATTGTGATAACCCAGCCGATTCTGACAAAGAAATTGAGTCTGTCCAATGGAAGATTTAGCGGGTCCCGATTCGTTGGAAGCTTCTATTAGGTCTCCCTCTATCACAGATGCACCCAACCCGATAATCGGCTTTAAGCCTTCTTCCTTCAAAGTGTGGTAAAACTCAACTGCGCCAAACATGTTTCCATGATCGGTAACAGCACATGATTCATAACCATTTCTTTTGAGTGCAGCAACCAGATCTTTGATACGAATAGCTCCTTCAAGCAATGAATATTGCGTATGGAGATGCAGGTGGGTGAACATAATTGTGAATTGTTTTTAGAAGAGTAGTCAAGATGCATCTTACATGAAATAATTTTTGCGGGCAAGATTCTTATGAGTATGTTGATTGAAATTTTGTTCTAAAACCGGCTGAATTCATTTTAGCAGATTTACGATTAATACCGGCAATCTGGCTCATCTTTGATGTTTTAGAGTTGTCAACTCAGCCTGTTTGATGTACCCTGTGTTGCACAGACTTGAATTGAAATTAATACTAAAAATAATAAACTTTTCCTATTTTTTGATAAGAAATAATTACTGATGTTAGATTACTCACGACCAGACAATCTTGAAGATGCACTACTAACGTTGTCTGAGCAACCTTGTACTTTGCTGGCGGGTGGGACGGATTTTTATCCGGCCAACAAAAAAACATGACAGAAGATAACAATCTCCAGCATTTTGCTGAAGACATGCCCCTGAGTAAAACTGCACTTGATTTGAGCTCAAACGGACAGGGATTCGGTTTGATCATTGTCGACGAGGTCAACGGTTTTGCCACAGTCGGTGCCGGAAATCTTGCTCCTCAAGTTCCCAATGAACAGGTATCAGTGATGGTTTCCGAAACTAATCGTCTTGCGCATTCTTTCACTCAACAAGCTATGCCTGTGCTGGCATTTCTAGATACACACGATTCTAGTAAAAAGGAGCCGCCTTATCCGCCGCATTGCGAAAGCGGTACAGGTGAGGAGGATTTGGTTCAGGAACTGAAGTGGCTTGAAAAAGAACCACAGGCAACTTTAGTACGCAAGGACTGCATTAACGGTTTCATTGGCGCGTTTAAGCAGGATGGATCCAATGCAGTTATTGACTGGGTCAAGGATAATAGTGTGGCTAATGTCCTGGTAGTTGGAATATGTACCGACATTTGTGTAATGGATTTTGTTATTACACTGCTCTCAGCCCGCAATCACGGGATGCTTCCAAGTTTGAAAGAAGTGGTGGTTTATGACAAAGGCTGCTCTACCTATGACCTGCCCAGAAATGTTGTTGAGGAAATTGGACTACCACCCAGTGCCAGCCACCCCCAAGACGTAACTCATTACATGGGACTTTACTTTATGGCTTCACGAGGTGCGCAACTGGTTGAAAGTGTCCAAGTATAAAATTTTCTGCAGCTCAAGAAATTTAGCTGCAATTTGAATATTTTTTGAAAAAATTGACTCTCTACATCCGTACCCGTTTGCTCTTCGGATCATAAAACGCACGCAAAGAAGGTCTTGCACCGTACCGTTCTCCGGCCACTTCAATTTCAAAAACACTTGATTCTAGAAATTCTTTGCTTACTCCATCCTCGTGTGATACATAACCCATTCCAAGACAAGTTCCAATGGTGTGACCGTACATTCCGGAAGTCAGATCACCAACGATTTTGTTATTACACCAAATCGGTTCATTGTGATAAAGCATTGGTTCCGGATTTTCCAAAGCAAACTGCACCAGACGTTTTTTCAAAACTCCACTTTTTGTTTTGGACAATTCGTCTTTTTGACGCAGCAAGGCCTCCCGACCTATGAAACCTCCGGGTTTGTCAAACTTGACCGCAAAACCAATTCCTGCTTCCAGTGGTGTGTCTTCGTCCACAATATCGTGTCCCCAGTGCCGAAATGCTTTTTCCAAACGCAGGGAGTTGAGGGCATGCATTCCCGCCAGTTTCAAACCATGTTCGGTTCCAGCTGCAAGGATTTTATCGTAGATGTCCTGAGCAAATTCGGTTGGTGCATAAATTTCCCAGCCCAATTCACCAACGTAAGTCATACGTAAGGCCAGTGCTCTGGCGTAGCCGATTTCAATTTCCTGTGCATTGCCGAAAGGAAAGGCCTCATTTGATAAATCGTCCGAAGTGAGTTTTGAAAGTAAATTTCGGGATTCCGGTCCCATCACGCTCAACACAGCATATCCGGAAGTTACATCCGTGACTGTCACATTTGCGTCATCCGGAATATTTTTGTGCAGCCAGGCCAGATCACGGATTTGACTAGCCCCAGCCGTAACAACCAGAAAAACATTTTCCTGCAAACGGGTTACCGTCAAGTCAGACTCGATACCGCCTCGTTCATTGAGCCACGAAGTATAAACCGCTTTTCCGGATGGAACAGCGATATCATTGGCACAAATCCGGTTGAGCACTTTTTCAGCATCACGCCCTTGCACCACGAATTTCGCGAAGGACGACATGTCGAACAGTACCACTTTTTCCCGTGTCGCCTGATGCTCGGAGGCAGAGGCTTCAAACCAGTTTTGACGTGCAAAACTGTATTCGTATCGCGCTTCTGTTCTTTGTGGCGCAAACCAGTTGGCACGCTCCCATCCGCTCATCTCACCAAAACATGCACCAGTTTTTTCCAGACGATCATGTAGCACAGATTTGCGTACGCCCCGGCTGGTTTCCGGCTGCCGGAAAGGCCAGTGCATGGCGTAAAGCAGGCCTAATGACTCTTCGGTGCGCTCCTTCAAATATCGTGAATTGCCCTGAAACGAATGAAAACGGCGGATGTCTACATCCCATAAATCTATTGGCGGATATCCGTTTACGATCCATTCGGAAAGCACTTTGCCCGCACCACCCGCAGATTGAATTCCGATTGAATTGAGTCCGGCGGCAACATAGAAGTTTTTAAGTTCCGGAGCCTCACCTAAGATATAGCGGTCGTCTGGAGTGAAACTTTCTGGACCGTTGAAAAAAGTGTGGATTCCAGCATCTTCCAGTTTTGGAATGCGATGCATTGCATTCAGCATTGCCGGTTCAAAATGCTCCCAATCTTCCTCAAACTGACCAAATGAAAAATCCTCCGGAATCGTGCTTAGTGGGCGTGGTTTTGATTTAGGTTCAAAGCAGCCAACCAGCATTTTTCCAGCATCTTCTTTAGCATAAATCCAGCTGCTTGGATCACGTAAAACTGGAAGAGTTGACGGCAGATCAATGTTTTCTGTGACAATATAAAAATGTTCTGCAGCATGCAGCGGTACATTTACGCCTGCCATTTTCCCAACCCGATGCCCCCATAGTCCGGCACAGTTAACAACAATTTCGGCAGATATAGTTTTGAGTTCACTTGCTTCTCCACTACCGAGAGACGTAACCTCCACTTTGACTCCAGAAACCTGTCTCGCTCTGGACGTTCCGGCGGTTTTGGTTTCGATTCCGCAAACGCGCATGTTTTCAAATATTTTTGCTCCACCCATTTTTGCTCCTTTTGCCAGCGCCTGAGTCACATCAATTGGATTTGTCTGTCCGTCTTTGGGCAAAAAAACAGCGCCGACCAGGTCATCAATATTTAAAAGCGGATACAATTCACGTACTTCTCTAGGAGAAATCACCCCGACTTCCAGGCCAAAACATTTAGCCATCGAGGCTCCCCTTTTTAGTTCCTCAAAACGCCCGACATCCGGAGCCACGCTGATTGAACCGTTTTGTTTAAAACCGGTAGCCTGTCCTGTTTCTTCTTCCAGAGTGGCATAAAGTTCGCTGGTATACTGCGCAAGTTTGGTCATGTTTTTTGTGGCCCGCAATTGACCAACGAGTCCGGCTGCATGCCAGGTTGTTCCGCAGGTCAACTCTTTACGTTCAAGCAAAACCACATCCTTCCAGCCCAGTTTTGTTAAATGATAAGCCACACTACAGCCAATTACTCCTCCGCCGATGATGACAACTTGTGCCTGCTTTGGTATAGATTTCATTTAGAGATTCCTAATAATTTTTTAAACAATGTAACAAATACAAATATAGATGAATTAGTTTTAAAGCTTCCTGCATGCATGGTCAACCACAAATTTGGTGTAACCAAATAAATTTTTTCACCATACTAATTCAGTTTGATTTCAAAATTAATTCCGTCTTGTTGCTCCAAATAATTCCTGCCATAATTATCATAATGTAAACACCAAAAATCAGCTTAATTTCCTGTCCAGAATATCCTCAGTCCTTTTTCATGTCCCAAGAAAAAGCAGATCAATTAGTCGTAATTGGCGCATCAGAACACAATCTGAAAAATGTAAGCCTTAATATTCCACGAGACTCACTGACAGTTTTTACTGGAGTCAGTGGTTCCGGAAAATCTTCACTGGCATTTGATACAATTTTCAAAGAAGGCCAGCGCCGTTTTGTTGAATCACTTTCGGCGTATGCTCGTCAATTTCTGGGGCAAACTGACAAGCCTAAAGTCGAACACGTCGAAGGACTGAGTCCGACGATATCCGTAGACCAGAAAACAGTCAACCGTAATCCGCGTTCAACCGTTGGAACAATCACAGAAATTTACGATCATTATCGCCTCCTTTTTGCACGTTTGGGCAAGCCGCATTGTCCTGAATGCGGAACCCGCATCACCTCGCAAACTCCGGAACAAATCACCGATTATGCTTATGTGGACGCCCTAAATGAAGCCTGCATGATCTTGGCTCCGATGGTGCAGGAACGCAAAGGAGAATACCGCAAAGAACTAGAAGACTGGGCCGTCGAGGGCTACGTTCGAGCCAGAATTGACGGTGAAGTCCGCAGGCTGGATGAGGATATCCGGCTTGCCCGCTACGAAAAACACTCCATTGATCTGGTTGTCGATCGACTTACAATTACTGCAGAAGAAAAAAGTCGGTTCACAGAAAGTGTAGAAAAAGCCCTGTTGCTGGGTAACGGGTTGGCTATTTTACACTATGGTAAAAAAACTGCAGAAAATGAAACAAAAAATCAGCTGGAGCAAAGCCCGGAAAAAGATCACTTGTTCAGTCAGTTGATGGCCTGTCCCAGCTGTCAAGTTGCGCTGCCGGAAATGGAACCACGCTTATTTTCTTTTAACGCACCTCAAGGAGCCTGTCCCTCGTGCAACGGAATCGGCCAGTTAAGTACATTTTCTGAAGAGAAACTCTGTGATCCCGAACTCTCAATTTCTGAAGGTGCAATTAAATGTTTTACTGAAAAGGGGAATTTACTATACACAAAAGTCGATCAGCGCCACGTCAACAGTTTAATGAATAATTTTGAAATCAACGACAAAACTTTGTGGAAAAATTTATCCGTTGAACAGCGGCAGTTGATTTTATATGGAAACACTAAAATGAAGCTTGGCGTTTCCAATATTTTTCGTTTTCCCGGTCAGTTTCTCAATAAACTGGAGAAACAACAATGGGCCGGTTTCATTCCAATCCTGCAATTTGTTTTTCGTTTTGTCAAGGGTCCACTTGAAAAATTTCAGCACACTTCTATTTGTCCGGACTGTGAAGGAAAGCGCCTCAACAAGATGGCACTTGCAGTACGACTGCACGGCCACAATATCAATAGTCTCTCCGGTGAATCAATTGAAGATTCGGTCAACTTTTTTGATAATTTAAAACTGACTGAAACTGAGAAAAAAATAGGGCGGGACATTTTCAGAGAAATCCGGGACCGTCTGCATTTCCTTAACGATGTCGGCGTAGGTTATCTCACACTTGAGCGTTCTGCAGCAACCTTGTCCGGCGGAGAAGGACAACGTATCCGGCTTGCTTCACAGCTTGGTGCAGGACTGCAGGGTGTGCTTTATGTACTCGATGAACCTTCAATTGGACTGCACCAGAGTGACAACAAAAAGCTGATTCGCACTTTAAAAAAATTACGTGACCGGGCAAACACTGTGCTGGTGGTTGAGCATGATGAGGAAACCATCGAATCTGCCGATCATTTAGTGGACATCGGTCCGACTGCAGGACAAGACGGTGGACACATCACAGCCCAGGGTTCCATGCAAAAAATAATTGAAGCACAGGAATCGATAACGGGTCAATTTCTTTCCGGTCAAGAACAAATAGCCATTCCGGAAAAACGCCGTCAGCCAACAGGAAACAAGATAACTATTCACGGTGCAAGTTTCAATAATCTAAACAATATTGACTGCGAAATTCCACTTGGAATTTTTGTTGCTGTAGCAGGTGTTTCCGGTTCAGGTAAATCCTCGTTGATTGACGGCATTCTCAAAAAGGCCTTGAACTGCCACCTGAACCCCGGAAGCAAAGACGAACCCGGTCCGCACAAAAAAATTTCCGGACTCGAAAATATAGATCGTGTGATTAAAATTGATCAGGCTCCAATTGGCCGTACCCCCCGCAGCAACCCAGCAACTTACACCAAGGTCCTTGACCCAATCCGTGATTTATTTGCCCTGATGCCTGAAGCAAAAGCCCGGGGTTATAAAAAAGGACGCTTCTCATTCAACGTCAAGGGCGGGCGCTGCGAAGACTGTCAGGGGGCAGGTTTGAAAACGATAGAAATGCAGTTTTTGAGTGATGTACAAATTCCTTGTGATACCTGCCGCGGAAAACGCTTCAATGCTGAAACTCTGCAGATATTCTATAAAAACCGCACAATTCACGATGTACTGGAAATGACGGTTACAGAGGCGGAGGATTTCTTTTCTGCACTACCAAAAATCCACATAATTCTGCAAACTCTACTGGACGTTGGTCTGGGCTATGTAAAACTTGGGCAACCCTCCACAACCCTCTCCGGAGGAGAAGCACAGCGTGTAAAAATTTCTTCAGAGTTGAAAAAAAGAGCCACTGGAAATACGCTTTACATTCTTGACGAACCAACCACCGGCCTGCATTTTAAGGACATCCGTTTGTTGTTATCTTGCCTGAACCGTCTGGTTGATCAAGGCAACACTGTTTTAGTGATTGAGCACAATTTGGATGTGCTGAAGGTTGCCGATCATCTGATAGAACTTGGACCAGGAGGCGGGAAATATGGAGGTGAACTGGTTTGTCAAGGAACTCCGGAAAATTTATCGGAGCAGATGACACTGACAGGAAAGTTTTTGAAAACAGTTTTGGGAAAAGGGGCTGAACAAAATAGTTTCAAAGAATCAGAAGAAAAAAGTGGCAAAGTTTCAGAGCTGCAAAGTTTCAAAGTTTCAGCGACTGAAGTGATTGAAGAAGATCCGGCGGATTTTGAAAAAGTAAAAGTTTCAAAATCATACTCTCGTGACATCGTAATCAAGGGTGCGTCAAAAAATAATTTGCGGCACATAGATGTACGGATTCCAAACAATAAAATGACTGTGATAACCGGTGTTTCCGGTTCCGGAAAAACGAGTTTGGCCTTTGACACTATTTTTGCGGAAGGACAGGCGCGTTATCTCGAATCGCTTTCAACTTATGCACGTCGATTTCTGGGCCGTATGGATAAAGCACCGGTGGATTCGATTGACGGACTTTCTCCGGCAATTGCCATCAATCAAAAAGCAACTGGTCGTAATCCCCGTTCGACTGTTGCTACAACAACTGAAATCTATGATTATCTGCGTTTACTTTTCGCGCGTATCGGCAAGGCACATTGTCCAACAACCGGCAAACCTTTGCTCGGCTACAGTCCAACCCGCGCGGCAGCCTTTTGTACAGAACATTTTGAAGGTGAACGGATTGAGTTGCTTGCACCTTTATTTTTACCGGGGTCGAGCAAAATTCTGTTGCTGGATCATCCCAAGCACTTGCCAAATGTGATCGATTCGCTGGAGCAGGAAGGATTTGTGCGGCTTTATATCAATGGGAAAGCAATCCGTCTGGATGAATGGAAGGAAAACTCAGCAAAATTTAAACTCAGTAAAAACACTACTGTCGATTTGGGAATTGACCGTTTGCGCGTTAATCTGGAAGAACAAAAACGATTGGCAGAAGCCATTGAAAATGCTTTCCAGCGTGGACATGGTTTGTTGAAAATTTGTTTGACGGATCTAAAATCTGAAGGTCAGTTGAGTGAAAAATATGTATTTTTGTCTGAAACTCCGGCAAATGTGGAAAATGATGTGAGGCTTTCTTTTTTTCAGCAGGAAGAATTATCACCACGCGTGTTTTCCTTCAACTCTCATGTGGGAGCATGTCCAACCTGTGATGGTTTGGGAGAGTTTCAGCGCATAAATGATCCTCAATGTGAAGATTGCGGAGGTGAACGTTTGAAAGCAGAATATCGTGCAGTGACAATTAATCAGCAAAACATCAGCCAGTTTTGTCAACTTTCTGTCCCGGAAGCACGTCAGGAAATTGAAAGATGGGTTCTCACCGAAAATCAGCGTACCGTTGCCGAACAGGCGCTGGGCGAAATTTTAACACGTCTTAAATTTTTGGAAAATGTAGGGTTGGACTATTTGACACTCGATCAAAAAGCATCCACACTTTCTGGAGGTGAGGCGCAGCGTATCCGGCTTGCCTCACAAATTGGTTCAGGACTAGTGGGCGTGACATATGTTTTGGATGAACCAACTATTGGCCTGCATCCCCGTGATACTGCACGGCTTATCCGCACGCTGAAGCAATTACGGGATCGTGGAAACAGTGTTATCTTAGTCGAACACGATTTGGACACGATCCGACAAGCCGACCATATTATCGATATTGGTCCGGGAGCAGGTTATTACGGTGGCAATGTTTCCGCTTTTGGAAATCCACAGGAAATCTCAATCAAACACAATACACTGACTGCACAATATATGAGAGGGGAAAAATCGATTCCGCTGCCGAAAAAATATCGTTCGTTTAATCCGGAGCATTTAATTTCTGTTACCGGAGCAGCAGCAAATAATTTAAAAAAACTGGATGTCAACTTTCCTCTCGGAGTTTTTACGGTGGTGACCGGGGTTTCCGGTTCAGGAAAATCCTCACTGGTTGTCGATGTTCTGCAGCGAGCTCTGGAAAAGGAAATAAATGGAAAGCAGATTAAACCAGGAACACACAAAAAAATTAGCGGAATAGCTCAACTTGAATCCATAATGGTGATCAACCAGGAAGCGATTGGGCGAACTCCGCGTTCAAATCCTGCAACTTATGCAAAAGTTCTTGAACCGATCCGCAACCTCTTTGCTTCAATGCCGGAAGCAAAACAACGCGGATTTTCCAAGCGTCGTTTTTCGTTTAACGCAAAAGAGGGACGCTGTCCAGCATGCGACGGACAGGGTTTCCAATTGATTGAAATGCATTTTTTGTCAGATGTATGGGTCAAATGCGATCAGTGCAAAGGCAAGCGCTACAATCGGGAAACCCTGGCAGTCAAGTATAAGGGGCATACTATTGCGGATGTGCTTGAAATGGAAATCAGCAAAGCAGTTGAAGTTTTTGTGGCACAGCCGCGCATCAAGAGGATTCTCAAAACCCTGGAAGACGTTGGCCTGGGTTACATGAAACTGGGACAGGCAGGAAATACTCTCTCCGGGGGAGAAGCCCAGCGATTAAAATTAGCTGCAGAACTTGCTCGTCGTGCACATGGTCCTACTCTTTATATTTTGGACGAGCCCACTACTGGACTGCATATCGACGACGTGGCAAGGTTGCTTAAAATATTGCACAGCCTGGTGGATGAAGGCCACTCTGTGCTGGTCATTGAACACAATTTAGAAGTGATCAAAACCGCAGACTGGCTGATTGATTTGGGACCAGAAGGCGGAGAAAAGGGAGGTAGATTGGTCTTTGAAGGAACTCCAAAAAACTGCAGTAAGAATCAGCTAAGTTACACCGGTAAGTTTCTGGAAGCGGCTATTTACTCCAATCCACAAAGCGAATTTAAGGAAACTAGTCTCTGATCTTTTTTAACATAGCTTATTTCCATCAGAAACTTTTGAAAAACTTTGAAGAATCATAGTGAACTAGGCCGATAACGTTCCCTGGTTTCAGAATTTGCTTTCAAGGGCAAAATTGTTTTCAAGACTTCTTTCAATTGTTATAGTATTAGAGGCAAGTTTAGAATAACTTTTTGCTAAATGCTGTTGAACAAATATTACAACCATGAACATTGATTCCATTAATTACACCTTAATTCTATATACTGCATTTTGTATTTTGCTGGGGATTTTTTTCTGCTGGTTCTATCAGAAAAAAATGATTTCTACTCAATCCCAGGAAATAGATGCACTTGGTGAATCACAAAATGAACTTCTGAAAAAATACGATACCATCCTGGCAGACAAGATAGAGCTCGATAAGCAGTTTGCAATCTTAAAGCAGGATGCAAACAGAATTCCGGAAATTGAGGAAGAACTTAAATTTCAGCAAAAACAGTTTTCTGCCCTACAGGTTTTAAATGCTACTTTGGAAGAAAGGCTGGAATCCAAGGAAAATGAATCCAGAGAAAAATTAAAATTTCTGGAGGAAGCAAAAAAATTGATGGGAACAGAGTTTGAAAATCTTTCTGCCAAAATTTTTACAAACAAATCAAAACAATTTGTTGAGGAAAACAAAAACAGTATCCAGAATCTGCTTACTCCAATTCAAACAAAAATGAAGGAGTTTCAGGAAAAAGTAGAAAAATTTCATCTTGAAGATGAAACTGGCCGGGCTTCAATTAAGGCAGAATTTGAGCACCTCAAGGAAGTTAATACAAATTTGAGTCAGGATGCTCAAAACCTAACGACGGCACTTTTGGGTGATTCAAAGCAACAGGGTGACTGGGGTGAAATGATCTTGGAAAAATGCTTGCAGAATGCAGGCTTGATTGAAGGAGAACACTACCAGAAACAAACCCAGATTAAAACGGATGACGGCACTCAACTGCGTCCGGATGTTATCATCAAGCTGCCAAACGATCGTATCCTGATTGCCGATTCCAAGGTCTCACTGAAAGCATATAACAGCTACATGTCAGCAGATGATGAACAAAAACGGAAAGCCTACGCCAAAAAACATCTGCAGTCCGTGCGAAATCACATCCAGGGATTGTCTTCAAAAAATTACCAGGAGGGCTTCGAAGAATTTGGTTCACCGGATTACGTACTGATGTTCATGCAGATTGAGCCGGCATATTCCTTGGCGCAGTCCCTTGACAGCAACTTAACTTCTGATGCGTTTATAAAAAATATCATCATTGTCACTCCGGCAAGTTTAATGATGGCACTCCGGATTGTAAATCAACTCTGGCGACAGGAAAAGCAGGTGCAGAATGTAAAAGAAATTTTTGAAAGGGGCGGGAAATTATATGAAAAAATTTGTGGATTCCTGGAAGAATTTGAGAAAATTGGTGATAAAATTAAGGGTGCCCATGAGTCTTATGAAAATGCATATAATAAGCTGAGTGACGGAAGAGGTAACATGATTAGACAGGCAGAGATGCTCAAGAATCTGGGTGTAAAAACGGCCAAGTCTATTCCCAGAGAATATAAGAAAGCTATTGAGGATTCAGCTAACGAAAACTAATAACATGAGCCTTTCTCTTCTAATTTTTTAAACCTGACGATTTCACTTAAGATCATAAGATTACGAGCTTTGTGGAATCCATCCGGCAGGCACCTTTTTTATCATAGATGGGATCATTCCCAGTGTGACAGTCATCAATAACACCATTGTTCCTGACAACAGCAACAAACCATCGTAACTGCTCATTGACTGTCCCAGCCAGATCCATGATTCATTAAAAACCCCCAGTTCAAGAGCTTGTCCGCTCAAAATACCGGAAAGCCCTGTTCCTCCACTATAAAGCGTAAACCAAAGTCCGGTAGCAAGGGATTTGTTTTTCGGAGGAATGAGGGCAAGTGTTTCTGAGGTCATTGCTATACTGGATGCAGCTTGAACCATTCCAAACAGAATCGTTAAAATTCCAACAACAATCCGGACTTCTTCCGTAAACAGATTGCGCCATAAAAAAAGAAGAAGAATGATTCCAAAGCCAAAATGGCAGCAAAGAAACACATACTTTGTACCAAAACGATCTATCATTCTGCCACCTAAAAAGAATCCTGCTAATGCTCCTACTACTAATAAATTTCCAATAAAAACAATCTCAACCTTTGACCACAGAAGCACATCTTTTTCGATCAAATTGAAAATTTGTGGGCAGGCACCAGTGAAAAAAGTCAGTAAAAAACAATATGCACAAAACGGCAGATATCCTGGAATATTAAGAACTTTCAAAAGACTTATGCGGAAGGACTCTTTTTTAACAGCACTTTTATCCAATTCAGGTATTTGCTGATAAAAA